>Ga0209517_10008061_pt1 | contig 12425 bp, 8 predicted proteins | sample PeaSoiMetSII2010_FD_187695 | JGI IMG/M metagenome (GOLD analysis project Ga0209517, IMG submission 187695) | Peat soil microbial communities from Weissenstadt, Germany - SII-2010 (SPAdes) (version 2) | ecosystem: Environmental > Terrestrial > Soil > Wetlands > Peat | place: Germany: Weissenstadt...
AGCCGGAAGGACCGAGCTGCGCAGCCGTAATTGCGACACTAAGGAGGAAATATGCGAATTCGAACCCTCACAACCCTGCTGGCGGCCGCCGCCATTCTCTGTTTCATGACGCCGATGACGCAAGCGCAAACGGCCACCACCGGACAAATCGTTGGCGTGGTGACGGATACCAGCGGGGCGCTGGTGACAGGTGCAAAAGTCACGCTGACGAGCGACGCCGGCGTGCGCCGTGAAACCGTAACTGGCGGAAGCGGCCGTTACGCTTTTCCTCTGCTCGATCCAGGAGCCTATCGGCTCGAAGTGAGCCAGAGCGGATTCGCATCGGCCAAGGTGCAAGGCATCGCCGCCAGGATCACCGAAAGTACAGTCGCCGATGTTGCCCTCAAGGTGGCCGGTGCGCCGACCACGATTGTGGTCAGCAGCGAATCGCCGCTGGTGCAGACGGAAAGCTCGGCCCGTGGCACCGTCATCGACCAAACCCAGGTGAACGAGCTCCCGCTCCCGACCCGCAACTTCCAGCAATTGCTGGCCCTGACCACGGGAGCTTCGGGTTCCCTCCAGAACTCCTCCGATCTGGGACGCGGCGATGCCGCCGTCTACGTCAACGGGCAGCGTGCGGTCTCTAACAACGTCATCATCAACGGCGTCGATGCCAACTCCATCGGCACGGGTTCGAACCCGAATCTCGCGGTCCCTTCCATCGACTCGCTCCAGGAATTCATTGTCCAGACCAGCATGTACGATGCTTCGGCGGGTCGCAACGCCGGTGGCAACATGGCCGCCGTCACCAAGTCCGGCAGCAACAAACTCCATGGCGATGCCTACGAGTTCATACGGAATACCGCTTTGGACGCGAACAATTTCTTCCTGAACGGAGCGGAAGGGGTGGTCACGCCGAGGCCCACCTACAACCGCAACCAGTTTGGTGGAACCCTGGGCGGCCCGTTGGTGAAGGATCGTGCCTGGTTTTTTGCCTCTTATCAGGGCACGCGGGAAACCAATGGAACCTCGCTGACCAACTCACTCTCCACGGTATTCCTACCAGCCGGTTTGGGGTCGCAGCGCGATCCCGCATCTTTGGCGGCCCTTTCGATGTGTTATAACCCCACGTCCTTGGGATACGTCGATCCCGTGGCCGCAGCGGCTCTGACAGCTAAGCTCCCCAGCGGGCAGTATATGATTCCTGGGATCCCCGGCGTCACTACCGGTTGCCCAGCGAATCTCTCTCCGGTACTGGAGACGATTCCCTCCAACTCGACTTATAAAGAAGACCAATTCAACACCAATCTGGATTTCAAACTGAATGACAAGCACCGGTTCTTTGGCAAGTTCTTCTATGCCAACAATCGTACCAATCAGGCGCTCTACGACACCTTTGGCGACGGCAACCCGTTGCAGGCTCCCGGCTGGCCGACCGAGGAAGACGTCACCCAGCGCCTGCTCTCGGTAGGGATGTTATCACTGGTCTCGAGTCATCTGCTGAATGAAGCCAGGTTTGGCTGGAGCACGATTTATGGTCCCGGCAAACCAGCCCAGCCCATCTGCGCCCAGACCAGCACGACTTGCCCGGGCTTAGGTATCAATTCTCCGCTAGGCAGCCTGTTCCCCGGGATGCCGACAATACTCTTCGCGAACATGTTCACTCTAGGGCCGTCTCCGCTGGCCACCAACTACGCGGCGACCAACACTTACAGCGGCAGCGATATGATGACGTGGACCAAGGGCCGGCACACCCTAAAATTCGGTGGCGAATATAAGCGGCAGGAGCTGGACGCTCCCTATTTCGATGTATTCCCCACCGGCGAACTCATCTACCTGGGCCTTCTCACCGGCAGCCCTTTCGGAGATTTTCTAGACGGGGTTGCCGACGCGTCCGTGATTGGCTCGGGCACTAACAGCCTCCACAACCGCGCCAACGATTTTTCGGCCTTCTTCCAGGACGATTGGAAGGTCACACCCCGCCTCACGCTAAACCTGGGGCTGCGCTATGACTACTTCGGTCCCACCACGGAGACCGATGGCCATTTTGTCGGCTTCGACCCGTCGAAGGCCGTGACCACTCCTGTGCCTGCAGCAGCTTGCCTCTTTGGGTTGAGCCCCTGCGGCTCGATCGTCACCGGTGGCTTCGTCCAGGCCGGTAATGGGAACTTGCCCGGATTCCCCAAAGGCAGCAACGGGTTAGTGAACCCGAATTACAAGAACTTCGGGCCTAGAATTGGCTTCGCTTACGAACTAACGGACAAGGGCGACATTGTTCTGCGCGGCGGTTACGGCATTTTCTATGACCGGCCCAACATGCGACTGTACAACAGCCAGTTGTTCAACATGCCTTACGAAATGATAGCCACCGCTCTGTTGACCCCGAACGAAAATCCATTTTTCCAAAACGTTCCACTACCCAGCGCGTTCCCGCTGAACCCTCTGAGCCCCAGCCTCACCTTCCCCTATGGAGGATATCCGGCCTACCTTCCCGTGTCATCGTACCTTCTCGACGGCGCTACCCTGAATACTCCCGTTCCGGCCACCGGGATCTATCCGGACCTGCATGACTGGAGCATCCCTTACGTGCAATCCTTCAACCTCGGAGTGCAAACCAGCTTCGCCAATAACTGGATGCTGGACCTGGGCTACGTCGGTACGGAGGGGCGCAAGTTTCCGCGCTTGTTCTCATTCAACCAAGCGCAAAATCCGTACGGAGTGTTTGGACTTTTCCCAAGCGGATTATTCTTCCCGCCCACGGCGGGAAGTCTGGGCGGACCTTTCTACCCCGGCTTCAGCAATCTGACGGCCCCCGGATTCGGCAGCTTCCTGATGGAGAGCAACTCAAATTCCAATTACAGCTCTCTCCAGGCAACCCTCAACCATCGCTTCTCCCACGGCCTGCAAATGCTACTCAGCTACACTTGGTCCCATTCGATGGACGACTACTCCGGCAGTGACGTAAGCGACATCGGGGTGGTCCCAGGCAACATGGTCAACGAACAAAGCAACTATGCCACCTCGGATTTCGACCGCCGGCACCGCTTCGTCGCGAGTTATTTATATAACCTGCCAGACGCTTACCACGGTGGCTCGGCTTTCGGGAAAAAGGCGCTGAACAGCTGGAGCATTTCGGGAATCGTAACCTTACAATCCGGCACGCCGATCTCTATCTTCGGCCGGGCCGACGCGTTTGTGGCAACCAGAGCCGACTTGGTGCCCGGCAGAACGCTCGAATCCGCGATCAAGAGTGGCGACGTGGCCGACCGCTGGAAAGCCTACTTCGACCCGTCGGCCTTCATGCAGCCTCCCTTATTTACTCCTGACTGGGGACAGTTAGGAAGAAACATCATACGGGGGCCGAAACAGATCGACACGGACTTGTCCATCATGAAGTCCATTCCAGTGACGGAAAGCCAAAAGGTAGAGTTCCGCGCGGAGTTCTTCAACCTGTTCAACAATGTGAATTTTGCTAACCCGGTCAGCATCATATACCCCTCATCCAACTTTGGGTCCATCGTGTCGACTACCACGGGGCCCAGAGTGGTCCAGTTTGCACTGAAGTACAACTTTTAGGGGGCGCATGAAAGACGCAGGTCTGCGCGGTAAGGTCGTCATCGTTACCGGAGCCGCGGCGGGGATCGGCCTCGCCACGGCCCGGGCGTTTGCCAACGAAGGCTGCCGGGTGGCGGCTTGGGATGTCAATGATGCCGGGCAGGGCGAGTTGTTGCGCGAACTGTCCGCGCTCGGCGGAGAGCCGCTCTTCCGCAAAACCAATGTGTGTGACTCCCGCGACGTCGAGGCGGGCGTGCAGGAGATTGTTGCCCGCTGGAATACGGTCGACGTGCTGATCAATAATGCCGGCATCACGCGCGACGCGCAGTTCGTGAAGTGGAAGGATGGCGCGGTTGCCGGAACGATGACTGATGAAGCGTTCGATTCGGTCATCTCGGTCAACCTCAAAGGCGTCTTTCTTTGCTCGCGGGCTGTGGTGCCGCACATGATCCGCCAGGGCTCAGGCGTGATCCTCAACGCCTCTTCGGTCGTCGGACTGTATGGAAATTTCGGTCAGACCAATTACGCCGCCACCAAGGCCGGAGTCATCGCGTTTGCCCGGACGTGGTCGCGAGAGCTGGCAAAATACAACATCCGCGTAAATGCCGTTGCGCCCGGTTTCATCGCCACTGAAATGGTGCAGAAGATGCCGGAGAAGGTTGTCCAGGCCATGGTTTCGCACACGCCTCTCGGTCGCATGGGAAAACCGGAGGACGTGGCCGAGGCCTACGTCTGGCTCGCCTCCGATGCGGCGTCGTTTATTACTGGCACCGTACTTTCCGTCGATGGCGGATTCGTACTGGGGACCTAACTAATAGCAATTTAATAAGGACTCATACATGACGCGTTACGCAACCATTGTCGCTACCGGGAGGTACGTACCTGAAATAGAAGTGACCAATGACATGCTGCGCGAGCGCTTCAAACATATCCCGGATTTCGTGGACAAAATGGAGGCTACGAGCGGCATCAAGACACGCTGGCATGCCCCCGAAAACTGGGCGACCAGCGATGTCGCTCTGCCCGCAGCCAAGCTCGCACTGGAACGCGCCGGCAAGAAGCCCGAAGATGTCGATCTGATCATCCTCGGCACCGATTCGCCCGACTACATAACTCCGGCGACCTCGGTCGTGCTGCAGTATAAGCTGGGCGCAAAAAATGCCGGCACGTTTGACGTTGGTTGTGCCTGTGCTTCGTTTCCCACCGGTCTTTCGGCAGCCGCGGGAATTATCGCCGCCAACCCGGGCATCAAGACGGTGCTCGTCGTCGGCGTCTATCTCATGCACAAACTCACGTCAGCTGCCGATCCCATGGTCTTCTTCTATGGTGATGGCGCAGGTGCAGCTGTACTCGAACCGGCAGCTTCGCCGGGCTTTGTCACTTCCACCTTCCGCGCCGACGGCTCTTATCACGACTATTGGGGAATTTATTCCGGAGGCACCTTTGAGCCGGCGAGCGAAGCATCGGTCAAGGCGGGGCGCACCGGATGCACGATCAAGAACCGCTATCCTCCCGAGTTGAACGAGGAAACGTGGCCGCTCATCGTGCAACGACTGGCAAAGGACGGTGGTTTTGCTCTTGGCGACGTCGATTGCTTCATCTTTACCCAGGTGCGGAAGCCCACGATTGAACGCGTGATGGACCGTCTCGGTGTACCGGCGGAGCGCGCACATACCATCATGGAGCAGTATGGCTATACCGGCTCTGCCTGCGTGGGCATGGCGCTCGACCACGCCATCGAACAGGGTAAAGTGAAGTCCGGCAACCTGGTCGTGCTGGTCGGTTCCGGAGTCGGTTACAACCAGGCAGGCTGCGCGTTTCGTATGCCGTAGGAGTTGTCGCCCAACTAAGACGGCCGGGAGGAGCGAATGGGCCTGGCAATCAAAATTTTGCTGCTGCTGGTTTTCGCCGCAGTCGCTGCTCTGATTGCCTTCTTCATCTTTTTCTTCTTGCGGCCGATCGCCACGACGGTTTGGTTAAGGAGGAACGCGCTTCGCCGGGCCGGCCTTCGGAAGTCGAAGATTACGACCACGGCGGGAGAACAGATGGTGTGGCATGGCGGCGCCGGGCCCTTGCTGGTGTTACTTCACGGCGCCGGTGATCAGGCGGGAACATGGCACAAAGTGGTTCCTGAACTGAAGCGACACTTTCAACTGGTGATTCCCGATCTTGCCGGTCAGGGCGAGAGCGAACCGGTTGCGGGTGTGCTGAGTCTGGGAACGCTGCTCACCGCGCTGGAACAGGCGCTCGATGCGATGCCCTGGCGAGGCGCACCGTTGGTACTCGCAGGCAATTCGCTCGGCGCCTGGATGGCGATGCTCTATGCGCAGAAACATCCCGATCGCGTGACAAGGGTCATCCTCATCGATGGCTGCCCCATCAATGACGCATTGGAAGTGAACATCATGCCAAAGGACCGCGAAGAGGCTCGGCGCACGCTCGATGCCATCCTGGACCCTTCCGCGCCTCGCCGGCCAAATTTCGTCCTCGACGATCTAATCCGCATCTCGAATACCGGTCCAATTTCGCGGCTGGTAGCTGCTGGCCCAGACGACATATCGAAATATCTGTTCGATGGCAAACTGGCAAGCTTTCAGCTGCCGGTCGATCTCATCTGGGGCGCCTCCGATCGTCTCGTCCCGCTGGAGCTTGCGAAGAGGTTCCAATCGCAGCTTCCGCATTGCACGCTGACGGTCATTGACCGTTGTGGCCATGCGCCTCAGTTCGAACGTCCCCAAGAGTTGACGCAAGCTTTGTTGCGGATTATTGCGTCAGATTCATCCCGCGCGTCCACCACAGCACAATCTGTTTCGAGACAGTCTGGGGAGAATTCGTGATCACTGGAGATGTTCTTGGAGAGCGCGCTCGTCTTAGCCCCGACGCCTTAGCATTGATCCACGTTCCCACGCGGCGTCGGTATACTTATGGGGAACTGGATCGGCGGGCTCTGCAGTGCGCGCGGGTATGGACTGATCTTTGCTCGTTCGTCCCTGGAGATCGCGTCTGTATTCTTGCCGAGAACCGGGTTGAATATGTCGATGCGTTTTGGGCGGCGGGTAAATCCGGCATCATCCTTGTTCCTCTCGGGACCCGCAGCACGGCCCGCGAGTCGCGGCAGATACTCGACGACTGCGGTGCGCGCTGCCTGATGTACTCCGCACGGTACGAGAAACTCGCGAAAGAGCTTAAACAACTCGTGCCCTTCGAGCAATCCATCAGTCTGGATGCGGAGGGCAGTGCGCCGCACACACTGAGTTATGCCGAAAGTATCGATCGGGTTCGTCCAGATCCGCTGCCAATGAGAATCCAACCCGAGGATATTTTCTGCTTGCTCTATACCAGCGGTACCACCGGACAGCCGAAAGGCGTAATGATTCCACACCGGCAAATCGCGTGGAACGCCTACAACACAGTTATCTCCTGGCAATTGCGCCAGAGTGACCGGGTTCAGGTTTACACGCCCATGTACCACGCCGGCGGCCTCGCCGCATTCATGACTCCGTTGTTCGCTATCGGGGGCAGCATCGTTTTGCATGATGGCTTCGAACCCGCCGAAGTGTTGCAAGCCTGCCGGGACTACGAGTGCACTATTCTTTTCGGCGTACCCACGATCTTCAAAATGTTCTTCGACTTGCCAGAATTTGGAGTGCTCAAGTGCAGCCATCTTCGCTGGGTTGCCAGCGGAGGCGCTCCGCTTCCATTGCAACTTCTCCGTGCCTATCAGGAGCGTGGGCTGATTTTTCACCAAGGCTATGGTCTGACCGAAGTCGGCGTGAACTGCTTTGCCATGAGCGACGAGGACTCCCAGCGCAAGGCTGGTTCGATTGGTAAGCCGATGATGTTCACCGAGGCAAAACTTCTCGATCCCAAGGGCGATCCCGTCGCAACCAATCAGGTTGGCGGGCTTGAAGTTGGCGAGCTGTGCCTGCGCGGGCCACACGTTTGCCGGGGCTATTGGAACGATCCCGCCGCCACCGCCAAGGTGCTCGACCGGGACGGATGGTTCCACACCGGCGACCTGGCCCGATGCGACCAAGATGGGTTCTTCTACATTGCAGGCCGTTCCAAAGACATGATCATCAGCGGCGGCGTCAACATCTATCCGGCGGAGATCGAGAAGGAATTGCTCGATCATCCGGCCATTGGCGAGGTCTCCGTCATTGGTGTCGCCGACGAGAAATGGGGCGAGGTCCCAGTCGCCTTCGTGGCGCTGAAATCGGGCGCAGCCAGCAACGACCGCGAACTCATCGAGTTCCTTCGTCCCAGAATCAATAAGATCAAACTGCCCCGGCAAGTCATCTTTATGGAAGTGTTGCCCCGCAACGCCTATGGAAAAGTCCTGAAACTTGAGCTTCAGGACCGGCTGCGGAATCTCAACTCCGGCGACAGCAGCGTAAGCGATGTTGCCAAGCCCGAGCGAACGTCATGATAAGGAGTGTTTTATGAAGCGCATCTACATCGCCGCCTACCATCAATCCAAATTTGGAAAGCTCATGGCCATGTCAGTGCCAGAAATCATCCAGAATGCAGTCAACGGAGCGTGCAGCGAGATTGGAGTCGAGCCCGTCGTGCTGGATGTAGGCTCGATCGGCGCCACCTGCAACATTTCCCTGAACGAACAGGGTCTGCTTGCCGGACTGATGGCAATGGTGCCGGGCTTGGCCGCCAAGCCCATAGAATCTGTGGAGAACGCCTGCGCTTCTGGTGGTCAGGCCGTACTTTCCGTCATCCAGAAACTCCTGCTGGGATGGGGCGACGTCGGCATCGCTGTTGGCTACGAAAAGATGCGCGACGCCGAAGGCAAAATGGACGGCAAGCTCATTGGCAAGGCCTTGGGCTACTTCTCCCACCCTGACGAGCGCGAGGGCAAGGTGTTCATTTTCCCCCACCTGTTCGCCGAGATCATGGAGTGCTACCTCAAGATGCATCGGGTGCGGGAGGAGGATTTGGCGCAGATCGCGGTCGCTGAGTACGCCAACGCCAAGAACAATCCCTACGCCCAGATGCGCAACGTGCAGATCACTCTTGAACAGGCGATGAAGATCGAAGGCATCAATCGGTACATCGCCGAGGGCCTGCCCCTGAAGACCTATGATTGCTCCCAGATCACCGATGGTTACGCCAGCCTCATTCTGGCGACCGACGACGGATTGCACAAGCTCGGCGTGTCTAAGGCCGATTGCGTGGAGATCGCCGGCTATGCACAGGCTACTGATCCCCTGAAGAAGGCGGGACGCGATGTTCTGCGGCCCGAAGGCGCCTACCGCGCAATGAACAAGGCTTATGACATGGCCGGCGTCAAGGCTGGGGATGTGAGCGTAGCCGAGGTCCACGATTGCTTCACGGTGATGGGCGCGATCGGCACGGAAGTCTTGGGCAAGGCGGCCGTCGGCCAAGGCGCCCGGTACTGGTGCGAGGGTAAAGCAGGCGTGGACGGTGAGTGCGCCATCAACACCTCTGGCGGACTCATTGCCAAAGGCCATCCCATCGGCGCCACCGGGATCGCCATGCTGGGATGGTGTGCGTGGCAACTCCGGGGAAAGGCTCCCGCTGGATTGCAAGTGAAGAATCCGCGGGTGGCCGCGACGTTCAACATTGGAGGACCCATCTGCGCCTCAGTTTGCACAGTGCTGCGTCCCGCTGCGTAAGGGTGGGGATCGAGTGGGAAGACAATGCCCGAGGTGACTGCCGACCGCAGCGGCTATGTGTGCGTCCAAAACCGCAATGTCTACTGGGAGTATTTCGGCCGTGGCGACCGGGAAGCGATTTGCCTGCTGAACGGAGTGGCCATGAGCACCCACTCATGGTATGCCTTCCTCTCCCAACTACTGGCGGAGTATGACGTCATCCTGTTCGACTACTGGGGCCAGGGAAACTCGTTCAGCGAGGATGCTCCCTACTCCATTCCCAGCTTCTGTGATGCTCTTACGAAAATCGTAGATACGCTCGCTATCCAGCGATTCCATCTCATGGGGATCTCTTATGGGGGATTCGTAGGACTGGACTATGCCCGCCGCTACCAGGAACGGCTACACACGCTGACCATCTCCGGTATTCTCCTGACTCACGAAGAGCTATTCGAGATGTACGAGGAGCTTTCTTTGCTCTTCTACCGCAGCGGTCAGATGGAGCTGTACGCCTACTACCTGTACGAAAAGATCTTCGGCGAATCGTTTGTGCGTAAGATCGGCCCACGGCTGGCAGAGATGCGGCAGAAGCTGATCGAACGCTACCAGGAACGGGGGCATTGCCTGATCCAACTCACTCTGGCCCAGGACCGCCTCTTCGCCGAGCTCGATGCCAACCTGCCCGGATACCGAGCCATTAAGACCCCCGTGCTAATCATGGCTGGCGCTGAAGATCGAACCATACCCCCAGGGGTCCAGAGAAAGATTTGCACCATCCTGCTGAACTCGCGCTTCGATCTGATCGAAGATTCGGGACATGTTGTCTATCTGGAGAAGCCCGAGATTTTTTTTGGCAATCTAAAGAGGTTCGCTCAGGCCAAGTCGCTCAGTTTTTAGCCTTCCTCCGCTCAACCTGGCCCGCGGCTGGGCCGAAGTGCACCACCGATTGGTCGCCACGACCTTCAGTAATGTTTAGCACTCCGCGCTTGCAGTTAGAATTTACGCATGAGGCCTTGGCGTGCACTTCTGATATTCTTCGCGCTGATATGTCCGCTTGCCGGACACGCGCAAAATTCCGTGGTTGCGCAACTCGACGCGAAAGAAAAACAGCTGGAAAGCTTGTATGCCGAGTACTGGCGCTCTGAATACCAGATTGCCCTGGGCGACGAACATTTATCCTCCCGTACCATTCAGGAAAGCATTCGTGCGGTTACCACCGATGACAAATTCCTGCATGAGCTAAAGGCTGCGCACTTTCGGGACCGACTCTTGAATCGCCGGCGCGACCTCTTCTTGGAGGAAGCGGCTTTTACCGAGATCTCAAACGACCCGAAGCTCACCGCGCTTGTGGAACAAGTCACACGCCAGGAGAACGCCATGCGCTACCAGGCTGGTGGCCGCTCACTGACGCGCGCGGAATTGACCGATCTTGTGGCCCACAGTCCCGACCGCAAGCTCCGGCAGCAGGCGTGGGAGGCAAGCGCGCAACTGGCGCACGCGAACGGTGATCGCATCCGTGGGGCTATCAAACTGCGGAACGAACTTGCGCTAGAGCACACCAACGAACTCTTCTCGACCTTCATGCTGCACCGAAAAGGCTTGGAAACGCTGAAGCTGTTCGAATGGTTCGACACCATTCGCAGCCAAACCGAGCCCGAGTATCAGGCATTGCTGGAGCGGATGCGCCGCGAGCTCCAAGTCGACAAAGTGGAGCCTTGGGATCTCGAGTACTACTTTTCGGCGCGAACTAACGATTTCGAACAAAAGCGGTTCCTTCCGGACGAGGGTTGGACGAAGACCAAGCAACTGGTTGGAAGCCTGGGATATGACCTGGATGGATTGTCTGTCCAGATGCAAGTCGCTGATCTGAGCTTTGCCGGAGCCGTTTACCCCATTCTCTATGGCAAGGATGTGAGAGTCCTCGCGAACCGGTACTCCGGCATCTACTTCTACGATCGACTATTTCACTCTGCTGGACACGCCCTGCATTACAGCATGATGAGCGAGCCTTCGTTCCTGCTGCGCGCCAACTATGCCGAACCTTTCGATGAGGGACTCGCGCAGGTGATTGCTTTGAGGCTGTATTGGCCCGAGGCGGACAAGGAACTGTTTGGACTGACTCCTGAGCAGGCGAAGGTGGTTGCGGAAACTTACAAGCTCAAAGAGATGTTTGACCTGCGCAGTACCATGGCAGACTCTCTGTTCGAATTTGAGGCATACGCCGAACCCGATCAGGATCTTGCGGCGCTCTATAACCGCATCCATGCCCAGTACCTGGGCGTGGATATGCACGGCGCCTCGATATGGGCTTATAACCCCATGTACGGCTCCGACCCTATTTATTTGCAAAGCTACGTTGTAGGCGAGATGGTTGCCCGCCAAATCTCCCACAAAATAGACCAGAAATTCGGAGTGCACTGGAGCCCGGAAGCTGGTGTCTACCTGAGGACGAACTTTTTCTCGCGGGGCGCGAGTCAAACCCTTGACGGTCTCATGCGCGACGGCACTGGGGAGGAGTTGACTGCGCGCTACCTCATCGAAGCCCTGAGCGAGGCTGGCCCGGCCTCCGGGCCCGATAAGAAAGCACACTAACGCTGTTTCTTGAACGCCTGCTTTTCGCGATCCAGCACCATCTGGTCAAAGGCGTGGGGCAACGACTCGCAACGCGAGTACGGGCCGGGTTTGTAGGCACGGGACTTGATTCCGGCCTGCGAGAGCTCTGAGATGGCCCAGTCTTCGCGGTTGGTGATGTCCCAGAATTCAACCGCATCATCACCTTCGAAGTCAGGCTTAGCCAATTCGGCAGGGTGGAAGTGCCACTCGCAGATCACATCCGTGCGATCCACGGCCCGCGGCCATAGCGTGTGCGTCATGATGTAATCCGGATGGAGGCTGAGCAGCAGGTTTGGAAAAATCGCGTAGTAATAAACCTTGTTGCGTTCGTCTGCGGTGAGTCTGGGCAGGTATGCGCGCCGCAGCTTGCCATCTTTGCTCATCGTCTTGGCGCCGCCCTGAAAGTCCATGGAGCCGCCGATGTATCCGCAATGGGGCGGAGCGTTCTCGCCGGAGAGGTAATCCGTAATGGCATTGAGCGCCGGATGCAGAATGGGACAGTGCAGGCACTCGTTGTAGTTCAACATGATCAGCTTCCAGTTGGCCTTCACCTCATACTCGATGCGCCGATAGGTGCGCAACTCAGCCATATGCCAATGCAGCAACTTCTGCGGCAGATCTTCTAATTGGCTGACCAGCGGGGTGGGATCT
>Ga0209517_10008062_pt1 | contig 12423 bp, 18 predicted proteins | sample PeaSoiMetSII2010_FD_187695 | JGI IMG/M metagenome (GOLD analysis project Ga0209517, IMG submission 187695) | Peat soil microbial communities from Weissenstadt, Germany - SII-2010 (SPAdes) (version 2) | ecosystem: Environmental > Terrestrial > Soil > Wetlands > Peat | place: Germany...
AGTGGCTCGTCGTCAACCGGATGGAAGCTGGCGCTACTTCATCGACCTCCCGAACGGGTTCGGCTAATTGTTTAAATGCAGGGAATTGAAGCCGATCAACTACCGCATCTTCCTGTCATTTGACTTTGCTCTTCTTGCTCGACAATGCGGCGGAACTCATTATGTACCGCGAACCGAGGTACCGATTCGCGGAAGATGACTACTCAGACCGTGGATCGCGATTGTCGGCCCCGACCTTCGTGCAGATCACGCTGATCTTGATCTGGCGGCAACCAGCGATCACCTGAGGCGACGGTGCCTCCGTCTGATTCGCGGCTTACGAGCGTTGTCCGTCCCCTAGCGCCGGGTGCTCCTCACGCCTTTCTTCTGCGGCGACCACAATCCGCTTCGATTTGCGATAGACGTTTGCAACCGCAATCGTCCAGAAAGGAACTAAATCGACGCCGGGCACGAGCTTGGCAAAAAACGATGGCAGAAATTCCCAGTGCCAGCCAAGCAGGTGAACCAGCACGGCTCCAATACCGAAATCGAGTATGTCATCAGCGGGTGATAGAGCGCCTTCCACAAATAACGGAAAAACGACGATTTGGAGTGCATCCGCAATGATGGCCAACACCATAGCGGCTCGAAAGCGCGAACCCGGCGAGATTGTGATGGTGGCGTCTGTCACGGCAGTGCTGCTTTCCTTTTCATGCTTGGGTCGCTATTTTAGCCGATGTTCCGAGCGTCAGTCTGTATACTCCGAATGCGGCGACCATCGGCTGCAAGAGAGGCACTGGGTTTCAGACCACTGGTGCAAGCAGGCTGGGCAGACTCCCCCAGTGTCGAATGTATTCCACTGCTTCCCGCAGGTGCAGAACCATTTGTCCTCTTTGCGGGGCGACCAGCCACAGAGCGGGCATCGGATGCGTGGGTCGGACGGATCGAGGCTTTTCTCTTGGTCAACCTCGCGATTCAAGACAACAAACTCGTCACGGGAGAGCGGGCACATGCCCGAGTATTATCACCCAATTCGGGTGAGCATTGGTCTCACTCGATGGTGTGGATTTCGCGCTCGATCAGTTGCGGGAGACGAATCGTACGATCCGTGGCTGCTTTCTCTTTTGCTTCTTCGTAGGCACGAACGAAGCGACCTATTAGCATTGGTATCTGCGGCACTACAGCGTTTCCGAGTGCTCTAAGTCTGTCCACCCGATTGGGTACCCCATATGCTGCTCGCACAATTCGGGCGTAGGCGTCTGGTTCCGGCATGCCATTTCTTGGCACCAATTCATGGAGCCTGTGTTGCCCGTTTTGGTGCGCTTCCGCCAGCGCCCGGACTTCAGCTTGAAGAAGCGACCATCGCTCGCCCATTCCGGCTCCAAGACCATCGTCGCCGTGGGAGTGGCAAAGAATCCAAGCTCGATTGCGGCGGTGCGTAGCTCCGACGCTCCAAGCTCCCAGTACGAGCGGCCAGCAGGTGTAGCCTTCTTCCTCCATTCCACGGAGAACTTGGTCGCCATCTGTGCGGAGCAGGCGATCAACGTTCTCAATAAGTACCCAGTCGGGTCTGAGTTCTCGGACAACTCTTGCGTACTCGAACCAGAGACCGGATCGCTCTCCTGCGAGTCCTGCCTTCTTTCCCGCGATGGATATATCTTGGCAAGGGGAGCCGCCTGAAATGATTTTGACTGGTGTAAGGTTGTGCTTTCCAACTGATCTGACATCTGGGAATCGTTGAACGCTAGGCCAATGCTTTTCGAGAACTTTGTTTGCGAACGGGTCTATCTCGACCTGCCAAGCAGTTTGAAACCCAGCCCAAGTCAGACCTAAGTCAATCCCGCCAATCCCACTGAACAAACTTCCATGCAGCAAATCCGCCAATTACGTTTTTCTCCTACGGACTAATACCCGGTCCATCGGAAAATTTGGAATTGGCGGGTGCTCTTCTCGGAAGACTCTCACGATGGGATCAACGCGAAGGCGAACCCAGAAATACGGAAACTCTGATCTCTAGTAGCAAGTTAGGACAGCAGTATCGCTGAGCAAGTACTTGCGCTGGAGAAGAGTACCGCCTCTGTCGCCCGCATCGGTAACACAGGCACCGAGTCGGGCTGGAGGATGTACAGAAGCAGAAGCCAAAGCCCCCCGGTGTGTCGCGACATTAGTGGGAGCAATCGTCGTGCGTCAGATCGTCGGAGAATCCGAATACCGTCTCGATCTTGCCCGCGAGGAGGTCCACCCGTCTGCCAACCAGAACCTCAACTCGATTTGCCTCGCCGTCCCAACGGGTAAGGAAGGCAGTTTCGGGATCGACGGCTCCGTCGTTGAGCGAGTCGCGCAGCCAGTCCTCTGCGTCCAGCACTTGCCTTGTAGTATTCAGGAGGTGGCGATGGAAGGAGTGCTCGCCCGTATAGCGAAAAAAGAGCACGCCAGCGCCTTGCCATGCTTCGTGCGCGAATCCGCAGTAGAATCCCTCTTCATCGTACTTTGACTGGTGGCGCTCGCGCCGGCCGCAGTGCCCGCAAGCGGTCTCGTAGCACCCGGCGTGGCGGTCCTGCTTAAAGTTGGCTGAGTGGCAGCGACATTGCTGGCAGTAGTTGGGTTCAAAGACGACGGACATAGTTTCCTTTGCCTCAACGGGGCGTGACGAAGTTGTGCGCGACTCTTCCGCAGCACGTGCGCGGGTCGAAGACGTCTAGATTCCGGCTTCGAGGAGGTCCGTGGATTTCGGTTCCTCTACTGAAGCCCCCCTCTCACAATTTCCCCGACAGCAGCGCCAGCGCGAGCGCCTCTTTCAGACATGGCAGGCACGCACGGTTAGCGGAGCGAGTCGTCTTCCGCGACGTCGTCCCAGCACTCGTCGCACAGCCGGTTCTCAGAGTTTCTGCATCTCGCATCCGCCGCCGTCAGCGAGGAGGCGAGCGCGGGTTTCGTTCCACCAGTCGTAATGACGAAAACAAATCCAATGACTGTCCGGGTCGCCAGTCAGCCCGATATGAATGGCTCCCGGTTCGCGGCATTGGTAGTAGCAGCAGGCGTGATCTGTCATGGTGGGCAAATTTTTTTACAGGACCGAAGTCGGTGTGAATCCGTGCTTGGCAGCAAGCGCCCCGTGATTTTTCAGGAGCGCCCAATAGTTCTTTCGTGCCTTCCACGCCGGGCAGCCTTTGCCGACGACGGGGTATCGTGCGCGTACTAGCCAATGCTTCATTCTCTGGACGAGCATGGCGTCCCTGATTCCCACTCCCGCGTTCATTTTTCCTCAAATCCTCCACGAAGGCGCTCACGCCCCGGTTTTGAGCGGAAATCGAGGGACGGCTCACTGAAAGCAAAGAACTTCGCTTCCGCAGCCCTCCGATTTTCTCTCTAATACATGGAGGCGAAAGTCGTTGAATGTCGATCAGCGGCAGTCAGCGTCTCCGAAAGAGGCTGCGCCGAAGCGAAATGAAGAATCTGGCGCTGATCCACGGAACTACCTCCCTTCGGGGCTATCGAGAATCAGTCGGCTTGGTCAGGTCTCTACTCCATGACGAAGTGCTGAAGCAGGCGTCATCGTCCGCCAGCGCCACCAGATTCGACCCGCTAAGTTTCAGTTGCTTCATAATTCAGCCGCCTCGTCGCGGCATTTTCGCCGCTTTTGTGCGCAAGCAGGGAACGGCAAAACCAACCCCAACCCCGAAATGTTCTGGTGTTCTGGAAAGTTCCAGAAACTTTCCATTTACACCCCTCAGCTAAAGGAACCATGAAATCGCCTACGCGATTGAATGGTATGTTCTTGGAACATTCTGGAACGGATGGCACATCAAAGAACCTCAACGTTACCCATGAAGTGATCTGCACTGATCGTGCTCACAAGTTTGACGCCGACCCAGACGCGGGGCGTCTGGTCACCGACGCGAACTTTCTTGTCCTCGTATCCCTTGGTACGCATCTCGGCGTTGAACTTGGTACGCGTCCAACCGCGTCCCTCGCCCGTGGCGTCGGAGTGCATCTTGAATGTGTCGTACAGCTTGGACACCAGCACCATCTCGCCATTGGCGTCCGTCTTCGCCGTGCGCTCCTCAAGGAACCGACCGAGAAAGTCCTGCTCGTCGCGCAACGCCTGCGCCTTCTGCTTGGCTTCCTCCGGCACCGCCAGCCCGATGTCCGTATATTCCTCCAGCCCCCGGAGCATCCAGTTCAAGATGCCCGAACCTTCTTCCTCGACCAGCTTTTCAGCCAAGTCCTTGACTTCTCCCTCGGTGCCACGGAATTTCACGTCGAATGGAATCGGCTTCAAGCGATCCCACAGTGCTTCGTCCCCCGCTGGTGCCTTTGGGAAATCATTGCAAGCGAGCCATACTTTGCATTTCGGTTCAAACTCGTAGCTGTCGCGGAATTTGCGGCAGGCGCGTAACGACTTCTCGTTGCCGGATAATTCCTTCACTTTGGCGACCGCGATCTGCTTGCCCTCTTCGGTCTCGCTTGCGACCAAGGCGCGGCAGCCTTCCAGCCCTGCGTAGTCGAACGGCTGACCTTCGTCGCCGCGTTTCGCCATCAGCGTCCCGCGCTGCGCACGCATGGCGTAGAGTCCCATTACACGCTGGATGATGTTCAGGAATGTCGTCTTGCCTGTGCCCGATGTCCCAGTGAGGATAAACATTGCCGCTTCCCCAGTAGCCGTGGTCAGGGTGTACCCGGCACAACGCTGGATATAGCGGATCAGGTTGTCGTTGTTGCCCATGACCTCGTGGATGTACTTCTCGAATCCGGGGCACTCGGCTGTCGGATCGTACTTGATTGACGATCCCTTGGTGGCTAAGTATGCAGGGTTGTGCGGCAGAAGCACCATTGTTTCAAGATCGAGTTCGCCGTTGGAACAATGGAACAGGTTGTCATGCGTGTCGAATTCCGCGTAGTCCTTGGCGATGCTCTTCAGCTTGCTCGCCCGCTCTAGCGCGGCGTTTATCTTAGCATTCGACTTCTGCGCCTGCGCGAACTTTAGGATTTTCTCCTGCTCTTTGGCGACGGCTTTTGCGTTATCGCCCCGCACCAGCGCCGCCTCCTCGCGGATCAGCGTGATGGCATGCACCATCGCTTGGTCGGTTGTGTGCGTTTTGTCCTCCAGCCAGAGCCCATCCTTGTAGCGCAGCCATCCGGTAGCCTTCGTCCACAGGAATTCCGCGCCGTAGCGCCATTCGAACCGACTGGCGTTGCCAAGGTCGCTGAGGTCGAAGATTTGCTCAACTGGCTTGCCGTGCTCCTCGCACCAGACGCAGAGCGTCTTGCCCGGCTGCGGGGTGCGGTGGGTGCATTGCGTGCATAGTTCGCCGTTGGCGAACATCTTTTCACGTGCGGTCCTGATCTTGGCTTCTGGGGTAAGCTTCTTGTGCCCGTTCTTGCTCGCTAACCGGGCGGCTTCCTTCGATTCTTGCTTCTTCTCCCAGCATTCCTTGCAGTAGTCGCTGGTCTCAGATCGCTTCGGGTTAACCTTACAGAAAAGGCAGTTAGGGCTGCGCTTCGGGATGGGGTTGTCCTCTTCCTCGATGTCTTCGGGGCGTAGGAACGGCGTCTCTAAAATTGTCGGATTGGTCTCTTCCATATCAATCTGCTTTGCCAATCTTCTTGCCCTGCCGAGGGCACCGGGAAACCGATACGGGGCTTGGTGAGATTGACGGCAACCAAGCCCCCGGTTTGATCTTGTTTCCAAGACCCGGCACTAATAGATACTCAAAGTCAACGAACTTCCGGCTTTCTCGGACGCCCCCTCGGTCGCCGGGGCAGATTAAGCTCACCACGCCACTTGTACAGCACCCGAACCGTAACACCCAGCGCTGCGGCGATCTCCTTGAAAGTCCAGCCCAGCGCGTGGAGCTTGGCGAACTTCTCTTTCGTTGCGTTCACATATAAAGAGGGTCGTAGTTCACTTTTACCTTCGCTAGCAATTCACATTTTCCCGACTTCTTGCCCCCTATCTAGGCGGCTGCGCAAAGCGAGAACGCCACAACTGGAGATTCACATGATGGACAAGAACGACTTGCACAGGCTGTTCACGCTGCGCCACCAGATTCTCACCCCGGACGAGACCATAGACGGTGAGCCGGACGAGCGATTGGCGGTCATGGAAGAGTTCGCAAATATATTGCACAGCGCCGCTTACACGATCTTGGTGAACTGCCCGGCGAATGCCGAGCGCGACCTCGCAGTCAGGCGCTTGCACGAAGCCATGCTCTACGCCGACTTTGGCTATAAGCGCCACGTCCACCGTCAGCAGAACATCTCCGCACATGATGTTTGCCTCGGGCTTCACCGAGTAGCATCCTATAAGTGCGGGATAAGCCAAGCCCAGCGGCACTTGCATTTGCTTCGCCAGTACCTTGGCTTCGCCATACATACACTCCTCAGGGAAGTCCAGATTGAGCTTTTCCGTTTCGCCGGTTACAGACTGGTTAAGCTGCTTAGTTAGCTTAGCGTGGGTTTCGGCGCAGGACTTTTCATTCCACTCTTTGCTTGCCTTCGCTGCGGCTTCGATTCGGGTGTTCCAGTCTCTATCTTCGCCGTTGGTCTTCGCGCCGACAACAGGCTTAGCTGGCTCTTTGTCGAGGAAGCACAAGCCGCACGTGCCCTCTTTGCAGCACTTTGGGCAATGACCTTTGAGGTTGTGCGCCCAGCCATGCTTTGAGCAGACTATTGTTGGTTCGATTTGTGTTTGATTACCCATTGCTTTCCTCAATCCTGTGGACGGTGCGGGATTGAGGTACCGCACCGTGGGCTCCACAAGCAATTTCGCGCCGATCAAGCGCACTATTACTTAATACTGGAAAAGTCAAGCTTTTCCTGCCTCTCGGTCGGCGAGGTAGGTGCATCTCTCTGCGCCAGTAGAACAGCGCTCGCTTGGTGACTTCGAGCGCTTTTGAGATCGACTCGTAGGTCCACCCGAGTGCGTATAGCTCAGCGAACTCTTGCCTTGCCTGCGTTTTCAGTTTCATATAACAGGATTCGCCAGTTCACAAATTTTGATTATCGGAATCTATGGTAGGTGGGTGCCCACAACCGCAAGGCTGGGGAGCGTTGCTTGCACACGATGCTCATAGAGCCCACCGTCAAATAGAGAAGCCCACAGAGCCGGAAACCCTGTGGGCGTGAAAGGTACAACGTATGATGTCTATTACTGAAATTCGAGAAGACCACCTTATTGGCGGGTTGCCAGCAGACCTGCCGTGCGAGCAGCATAGTCCGCTTTACCATTTGGTCGGTCGTGACGAATCCGAATGGGACGAAGTTGAAGATGAACGCCTCAGCTTCGAGGAAGACCCCAGCATTCGCCCTGATTGGCAGGAGCGGTTGGGTATTAAGGAAAGAGGGCACAACGTGATAATTGATGGCATGGACAACGCAGAACTGAGGCTAGAAGTCTCGCGGCTTAAGACAACGCTCAAGAAACTCACGAACTTCGTAAACGAGTTGGTGGTGGAGCATAATCAACTCAACGACAAGGTGAAGGAACTCGAAGCCAAAATGGTGCAGCCGTGACCATCCACACCGTCATTTGCTGGGATCGCATCGAGGCGCAGCGGAAGGGTCCGTAAAATCCTTGCTTATATTCTCCTTACTACTTTGGCATCATCCGAAGGCGCTGCCGTCATCCAGCTTGCCGCCAACAGATTTCATCGACCGATAGCAATGCTGGTTCGTGGCGGGGTCGTTGTGCGGTGCGTATCGGAATTTCCTGACGACGCGCACCATGATGCCGCACGCGTTGCATCTCGCCCAAGGCTTGCCATCGCGGATTTCCGCATGAGTTTTGTACGGAGCCTGTGTTGTCTCGGCACCGGGTACGTTTCGGAATTCGCCCTTCACACGCGCTTTGACATCCTCGGGCTTCACGCTGACCCACGTCTCGCCATCGAGTGACCTGAACTCGTGCTTGCCGAAGTATGGATCACGGCAGCGGATGTATTGCACTCGCACCGGGGGTGGGGCTTGCCCTTGCGGCTAACTTCGTACATCTGCCCCTCGATCAGACCATCCTCACACCTACATGTGCCCACGAGATGCCCGCAGAATTTCTCATTGCGGACGGTCCCGAGGATCGAGGAGACACAACGTGGTACTAGAAGAAATGAACGACACAGAGCGCCTAGCAGCATTGGAAGAGCGCTTCCGCAAGCTGAAGCTTTTCGCGAACCAGATCGTGGCGGAACTGAACGCCACTCAGGATCGCGTCGCCGCGCTCGAAGCCAAGCTCAAGACTTTGATTCCGTAAAAATCAAATAGCTGAACTTCGGCTATTTAATATTTGGTTACTATGTAAGTCTTACCGTGTCAATCCAGACATACTGTTTCAAAACACAACACTATTGCAAAACGCAACAACTCGACCTCGAATAGCCGAATTTCGGCTATTTAGGTCTCGCTTGACATTTTTATAATATTCGAGTATTATAAAAATGTAGAGGAAGTGAGCCCCGTATACATCATGGGGGGCAACGCGAACACACTGGTGTCCGCGAATGACTCGTATAAGTATTTCGAGGAATTCAAGGACGACATCACTTCAACTCAGAATCCATGAACCCCTGCCCCGCGCTCTTGCTGGCTGCCTCGGTGCCGCTGTAGTGCTACGACCCAGAAAACATGGCGAACGAGATAGCCGCCATGCTCGTGGAATTCGGTCTCGATCACGCCGATGTGGAAAAGGTGCTGAAGCTCACTGCAAGCTGCGCGAAGTACCAGCTTCGCGAGGTTGAGAAAGCGAAGAACAACTAAACCAGTAGGGACGGAGCAGGGCAACCGAAAGCCTGTCTGTGGGCAAGCCGTCCCTATTTTTTTTGGAGGCAGCAATATATGGAAATCACGAAGTGGAAAATGGGCGAAGGGCGTTTGCTCTACGTGCCCGCTGGGTTTGAAGACCCGGAGGCGCTGATGGAACAAGCAACCAAGTTGAGTTTCACGCCTGAAACCGTGAGCACTCAGTGGCACCCCGAGGGCACCGTCATCGAGCGCAAGACCGTCGATTACGGCTTGTCATATCAATATAACAAGACAGCGAAACCCAGCATTGAATGGGAGGAGTTGGCGATTGCTATTCGCCAGAAGCTCGAACAGCAACTCGGATTGCATCTGGTGCAATGCGCGTGCAACGAGTATCCCACGAATGCCGCGTACATCGGACCGCATCATGACAAGCCCACTCCAATCGGTGGCATCAGAGTGCAGCCGGAGTGGATTGTAAGCTTGTCATTAGGCGCTGCGCGAAAGATGGTCTTGGTTCCGAATGGCACGGTCGTGAAGCAGATCACCGTGAACGCTATGAGCCAGTTGCCGGGGGCGATCACTATTGACTTGGCTCCGGGCTCGCTGGTCATTTTCAACAAAGCATTGAATATGGAATGGAAACACTCAATTCCAAAAGACTCCAAGGCTAACGTCAGCGGCAAGCGCATCAGCTTGACCTACCGACAATTTTTGACAAAGGCAGAGCAGGAAGAAGTGATATGAAAATAGTAGACGCAACACTCGGAGAGCATTGCTTGGAACTGTGTAAGGCAGTGGTCGAAGCACCGGATGATGATATTCGTCAGGGCGCGGAGATGCTGCTCATTGCATTCATCTATAACAATTACTCGGTGGAGATCATGCAAGCATGTCACCGCTTTGCGGTTAAAGCCGGATTCGATTTCTCAGGGGCGGACGCATGAGAAAGGGTCACGTAGTTTACGCGCACGATGTTATCTGGGAGCCGGGTAAAACGCTCGGCTCTCCGCTCCCGACGCAATTCGAGATACTGGAGGATTTCCCAGCGCCAGATAGCCCCGGTGGTTATGCTCATAGATTCGTCGCGGTCTTCGACCGCGAGCAGGACCGCAACAATATCCTGCGGGCTATGCAATTGGGCGGCGTTTGCTCCCACAACAAGAAGTCGTGGGTCAGAAGCATCACCCGCATCGGGGATATCGAATACCAGTGCTCTCTTTGCAAGGGCATCTTCAATGTCACCGCAGATAATGTGCCGCCGCACTATGACGAAAAGCACGGCACATGGCATCCGCCTTCGATGCCCCCGATGGAGCGCCGGTACAAGCTCGCCGCCCCCGAGAAGCTGATTGTCGCCCGCAAGATGGGATGCCCCTATTGCGTCACGCATCAATCCGCGAGGTCGTGCCCCGCGCACGGCTGGGTGGAGAAGGGCAATGCGACGCTCGCCGACATCCGCCAGAAAGAGGAGAAAAAGCGGTATTGCCCTGTATGCGGCGGGGGCTATGGGAAGAAGAATGGCAAGGTCACTTCTCACGTTGTTTACGAGGGAAAGTATTGCCAACCGCCATGTCTGGGCACGTGCCCCGGCACCGGACAGGACGCAGTCGAGAAATTCGAAATCACGCACGAGGAAATTGTGGCGCGAGTTAAGAAGTCCGAGGATTATCAGCCGGGACAGATCATCTGGCTTAAGCGCGGAAACAAGACGCCCATTAAATGCACGGTGATGCAGACCACCAAGCGCAGCGTGAAGCTGGAAGAAAAAGGCTGGATTAGCCGCACGGAAATCGAGCGAAGAATAACTAAGGAGGTAGACTGATGCGCGAAGGATGCAGCATTTACAAGTGCGAAGACCCCGCCGTTGACTTCATCGAACACGACGGGGAGAGGCTTTATCTTTGTGCAAAACATTGGGACGAATGGCAGAAGCAAGCCAAAGAGGCGGGATACGTTGACGCTGATTTCTTTGAGTGGCTGAAGCAGAAAGAGAAAAAGGAAAAGATGACAATACAAGATGTTAAGAAGATGCTGGAAGACGGTGTGCCCCGCAAGGAAATCCAGAAGTTCACCGGCTTTTCTCCAGCGGAGATATCGCATTTCGCAGTGGCGTGGAACATCCCGAAGTTCACAAAGTCTGGGAGACCTCGCCGAGGCGATGAACCGCGCAGAAAGAAGTCTTGACAACAGTGAAGAACAGAGTACTATGAAGTAGAATTGTCTTGCTGCCTCACATGAAAGCCCCGGCGAAGCCGGGGCTTTTTTACTCTTCATCCGTGTCATCCAACCACAACAGTTCGAGTTCTACCCCCTGATCGTCGGCAGGCGCTTCGATGGAGTGATTGTAGTCACCAACATCCGTGATCTTGTTGAGCAACTTCACGCAGTTCGGGCAGTCGGCTCCGACATGCTTTCCGTTGGGCAATACGAGCCGCGACCGGATCAGCTTCTTGAGTTTCTTCTCCATATCCTTCAGTACCTATATATAGAGACAAAATGCGAATAAATCCAGACGAAGCCGTTTTTCGTTGCGGCTTCAAAATGACGGAATCTCCGCGAACCGCATGTTTGCTGCATCATAAGAGTGGTTGCTTTATCTTTGTCGGGGACTTGACAACTGTCGAGTCCCTTCCTTTTTAGAAGTTTGTCAAGCCCAAGCCGCTTCCGCCGCAGCCGCCAGCATGCCGTCGTGTGACCCACCGGGGCGCGGCTTTTGCCTATATCCGTCTGACGTCGAAAGACGAGATTGTGTGTTACTGGACGTGTAACCCGGCTGGTGCTGGTGTTTCTACGATTCCCTGTGCAGCCAACGAGCGATCCACTGCTGCATCCAATTTCGCCTGACGGCTTTTCACCCACGGGAGATAATGCCGCTCTGTTGTCTTGGTGCTTGAATGCCCCAACAACTTCGACACTTCCTCTAGCGCCATCCCTGCGTTCAGGTTTTCTACAGCGAAGGTATCTCTCAAACGATGAGCACCGCAGGGTGCAATGCCAGCCGCTTTGAAAATAGCTTGGAACCGGAGGTCGAACTTCTGGGCTTGGGATTTTCCGCTGCGCCGCTTGGGGTCCCAAAAGAAATATTTCGGGTCGGAACAAGTTTGATTCCGCAGGGCGTCGGCAACGAAACTCGGGAGTTTCACATAAACGAATTCGCCGGACTTCTGACGGTAGGTCCGCAAGCGGTTGTCCGTACCCAGCGCATTTCGCTGCAAGCACCCCGCATCCCGAACCGCCAAGCCGCTCCAGCGCATCAGCAGAATCAACACACCCATCGTTGCCGAGTGTTTGCCGCAAGCGTCAGTGTGAGCCAACAGAGCCGTGACCTGCTCCGGCTCCAGCGGCAGCGTGGGAATTTCCTTCACATGAATCTTGTCGAGCTTGTCAAACGGATTCCTCGACAGGTATTCGAAAGTGACCGCCCATTCGAAGAACGCAGCGATGACGGCGCAGTGGACTTTCTGGGAGAAAGAATTTGGGCGGAAAACCCAAGTATCACGCCACTGGTCGAGCGCCGCTGCCGTGATGGAACGCAGCTTGATGAAGTTGTGTTCCTTCGCCCATGCAATCAAACTCTGTTGCCGTTTCGAGCCGTCCCGCAGGAGCCAACGGTCCTTGTATGGAGCCTTGGAAGCCTCTCGCCATCCCGACCGCTTCTTCAGGTAGAGGTCAACGGCGGCTTCTACCGTGATTGCGGACGGCGCG
>Ga0209517_10008063_pt1 | contig 12422 bp, 16 predicted proteins | sample PeaSoiMetSII2010_FD_187695 | JGI IMG/M metagenome (GOLD analysis project Ga0209517, IMG submission 187695) | Peat soil microbial communities from Weissenstadt, Germany - SII-2010 (SPAdes) (version 2) | ecosystem: Environmental > Terrestrial > Soil > Wetlands > Peat | place: Germany...
AGCCCCGCAAGGCACACCAGGCGAAGAACGGGTCTGCGCAGCATCAGAACGCCGGCTGCCGCGATTGGCGAGGCGAGCGAAAAATACGTGTCGATTGCCTCTCCGCCCGTATGCAGCTCCGAGAACAACGCGGTGGCGCGATAGAGGTTCGTGAAGTCGAGCAGCGCCCCCAAGATTGCGTAGCGGTCGGCATAGAGGTTGTGCGATCTCGCAATCTCCAGAAGCACGCTGCGTTCCCATAACACGACCACGCCGACGAGAATGAGGCCGATCGAGGTTCCGATGACGAAGAGCGATCCCGTCTTCACCGCATCGCGTGAAAGACGCCATTGCAGCGGCGCCAGGAGCAGTAGTGCCCAAACGAATGCCTTGGCCACGCGCAACGCGTTGTAATGGCTATAATACGAGCCGAGTTCGTTCGCGTCCGGGCTAGGCAGCGGCAAGGCGCCGATCACGAGACTTATCGTATAGGACAAAATCAGGAGCCCGATGATGATGCCGCCTCGGTTCCTCAAGTTCGGGAACTGATGTCCCGGCGGAGCGCGCCAGAAGTGCGCGGCGGCCGTCGTCAAAATGAGCAGATCGAATTCCGTGATATAAAGCCGCCCGCTCCACAGGGTCAGATCGAATACGGGAAGCAGAGCAGGCAGATAAAGAAGCCACGCATCCGGCGCGCGCAGCTGCCATACGAAGCACGCGATCAGCGCGGCGGCGACCCAAGGACGTGCGAACGGCAAGTCGTAGACGAGATAACCCGTCGCCGCGGTCAGGATTGCCGCACAAATCCAGCTGAGCGCCGTGGCGACAACCGCGCCCCAAGACGTGGCTGCAACCGATTGGACTGCAGGCTGCATCTTTAGCGAAGGGTGGTTCCGTGTAACAGTCACTTAGCTTTCGTCAGCAGAGGCGGCCGAGCGCCAGAGTAGCGAAAATCCTATAATCCTTTACCAATATTGGAGGGGGTAATGGCCGTAGGGCGCGCGACCAATGGGAGCCAATGCCTAAGCGCGACATTCCCGATGACGAGATGCACGTCAAATAACTGTCGGGCGATACAAGACGGCGCGGTCGGCAATTCTTGCGACGGCGCTAGCGAAAGGCGCCTAACGCCAGATACGCTAGGCGCTTCAGTTCGACACGACCATTTGCTACGCTGTCCAGAATGAGCCCGCACGCATAGCTTAGCGCCGCCAGCATGATGAGCCCCGTCGACAGTACGGCCGTTGGCAAGCGCGGCACCAAACCCGTTTGGTAGTAAGTGATTACGACTGGATAAGCAAGAATGAGTGCCGCGATAAGCAACAAGCCGGCAATAGACGAGAAGAACAGCGCAGGCCGTACGTCTCGCAGAAGATAAAGAATCATCCTTAGAATTCGGATGCCATCTTTGTAGGTGCGCAGCTTGCTTGATGATCCCGCTGGACGCTCAAAATATGTGGTGGCGAATTCGGCAGTGGGTAGCTTTAACTGAAGCGCGTGCACCGATAATTCCGCTTCGATCTCAAATCCAGATGAAGCGGCGGGGAATGACTTTACAAATCGCCGCGAGAAAACCCTGTATCCCGATAACATGTCTTCAAAAACAGACTCGAACAAAAACTGTACAAGCGACGTCAAAAGCCAATTTCCAAAGCGATGGCCGGGGCGAAAAGGCCCGCGACCTTGCGCGTCATGGCGGGTGCCAATCACCATGTCCAGACGCCGTGTCAGCATTAGTCGGACCATTTCGGGTGCTGCGAGCGCATCATACGTAGCGTCGCCATCAACCATGACGTAAATGTCTGCTTCTACGTCCCCGAACATCCGCCTGATGACGTTTCCTTTCCCTCGGCGAGCTTCATGCCGCAGAACCGCGCCCGCAGCCTTTGCCTCTGCCGCTGTCGCATCCGAAGAGTCGTTGTCGAAAACATAAATCTGCGCATTCGGAAGCACGCGATGAAAATCTTGAACCACGCGCCCGATCGTGAGTGCCTCGTTGTAGCAGGGTATGATGACCGCAACATTGCTGTCGGCAATCGGATCGCCACAGCCGCGCCTCTTATCCATCGATTCGGTCAACCGGCTTCAACGGCCTGCCTCCTTCTCGCGAACAACCGCGATTGTCAGCGGAACATGCCGAATATCCGATCCGAAATTGGGAAAATATCGGCTGAGCCAAAGCGGATTCAAGTCGAAGGTGGCAACTACGGGCAAGCTGGAAATTTGTTGCAAGTCGATTGCCGCCTGATCCGGAGCGCCCGAAACGGGCAACGGATCCGTGATGTAAAGTCCGGCCGGAAGATCCTTGCCGGATGGAATGGATTTTAGTTTGTCATAGTCGGCCCGCGGCAACAGTTGCATAAGCACTTCGAGTACCTTTGGCTCGACTCTGATCTCGACGGGAGGATCGCGCGCCAACTCGAACTCGACCGCGGCCGCAGCGTTTTTGAAGTACCGGGCTCGCGAGAGATCGCCGGCTTCTATAACGGCGCTATAAATGGAGATCATGGCATAGACGGACAGGCCGACCGCCCACGTCACCCGCGCTCCGCGTCCTGACGATCCGTTTTGTCGAAAGAGCGACGCCAAGCAGACAGCGATCAACGGGAATAGGGGAGCCAAATACCGCGGCTGGAAGGGCAGCGGTCGCAATTCCGGAAAACTCGTCGTCCCGAAAGTCAGATATGCGCCGACGAAGAGCCCTGTCACGGCAAAAACGCTCAATGGAGACCGCTTTAGAATGAGGACCGCCCAAGAGGCGACACCGGCGACCGCGGGAAGCAGAAGGGCTTCGCGGTACCGCGTGGCAATGCTCGCAACCGTCCAGTATGTTTCGCGGATGAATTGAGCCAGAGGGACCGGAGGAATCTGGCTGTTGTGCGCGGCTTGGAGAGCGTGTTCTCGATAGAAGAAGTCCCCAGAGAGCCAAAGTTGCAGCAGGCCTTCTGCTACGAACACGGCAATGAAGGCCGCGATGTACACTACACACGACTCTAGTCTCTTGGTGACTCTCACTTCGCCGCCGAGGAGGATGCACATCAGCGCCGGCGGAACCAACAAAATCCCGGGCTCCTTAACTGCATAGCTGACGCCCGCCAGGGCTCCGCTGAAGGCAAGTTTGCGGACGCGGAACATAGATGCCGGCAATAGCCCGTAATAAAGCGCCACCGCCGACGTGAACATGAAGAGTGCGACCATCATGTCGGGTAGCAATGTTCCAGACCAGAGGAGTTCCGGTCCGTTGAAACCAATGATCACGGCAGCGACAAACGCGGCCGTTGCACCAAACTCTCTGTAGACGAACGCTACGACCGCGATATCGAGCAACTCGATATAACAGATGTTCGCGATGGCGCCGTACATTATGTTGCCGCCGAGCACGGCCGGTATCCCGGCAAGTATTATGAATAATTTTCGACCGAGATGATGGTGAAGTTCAGGTATCCATCCCTGTCGAAGAAGCTCGGCCGCACCCCGAAAGTATGACATATCATCGCTGCCAACGGGGCCGGTGGCTAATGCGATCTTCAGAACAAAAGACACACAAAGAATCGTCGTGATGCCCGCGATCGCAATGACATGGGGCGAGCGGGCGCTTTGGTACGGAATATTTTCGTGACTCAAAGGAGCGGGTCGAAGGTCGGTGTCGGCCACATCTTCAGGGCGACGTCTCGCGGCGGGCCAACCTCGATCCATCGTTCACTGCCGCAAATGCTTTCAATTGGCGGCGAACAATTAAAATATCCTTTGCAAAGGACGCTGGCAAGCGAGCCGCCGGCCGCGACAGTAGTTTCCCGATCCTTGTTGCCCTGGACACTCTGTCCCGACTCGTCCGGTCTGGGCTAGATCGCGCATCGCCGTTTCCTCCTGCATAACGGACTTAAGCAACAATCGTACCACCTTAGGCGATAACCCGGGCATCCCGAAAGGGGGCGGGCATCGCGAAGGGAAAGGAAAGACCCGTGATTACGCGACAACAGATCAAAGTGGGCCGCGCGGCTTTGGCCTGGAGCGTCCGGGATTTGGCCGCCAAATCGGGGGGCTCCACCAACGCCATCAGCCGCTATTAGAACGGCAACGACGCCTATGGGACGACCCTGACCAAACTGCAGCGCGCGCTCGAGGCCGGCGGTGTCATCTTAATCGATGAGAATGGCGGCGGCGCAGGTGGCAGGCTCCGGAGGAAGTCAAAGCGCCCTTGAGTCCTCCCCGCGATTTGCGAAATGAAGTCAATTTTTAATCCGAGGGGCCGAGGATCGTCCGCCCGTCGATCTCGTTGAGCCTTTCGACTTCAAGCTATCTGAGAAAATTGTTACCTTTCACACGGATTCCTCATCATCTGGGGGCGTCGGTTGAGAAGCGGCAACGGGCGTACGAGCGCGTCGCATGGGCATGAAAACCGTTGTCCTGCAGAGCTTCCGTACCACCGGCGTCCCGGCCTGGATGGAGCGCTGCATGGCCAGCGTCCGCGCCTGGGCGGAGTTGCATGGCTATGATTATGAATTCATGGACGACCGCATCTTCGACCTGTGCGGCGCTGACTACCTTGCGCAGGTCGGTGACAACAAACGCTCGGTCACCAATCTCGCCCGGTTGGAGCTGATTCGCCTGCGGCTCGCCGGCGACTACGAGCGGGCGGTCTGGCTCGATGCCGACACCTTCGTCTTCGCACCGGCAGCTTTCCGTATGGACATCCGCGCAGGCTACGCCTTCTCTCGCGAGGTCTGGGTCTATCATGACGAGGCCGGCAGAACCTTCGTTCAATACAGTGTGCACAACGCAAGCTGCGTTTTCACCCGCGGCGAGTCCGATCTCGATTTCTTCATCCGCACCGCGCGCTACATCGCCGCTACGCGCCCGATCCGTGAGAGCTTCCAGGTGGGCGTACGGCTGCTCTCCGGCCTGCATTACCCGCTCGGATTTCCGCTGATCCAAGACAGCGCGATGCTCAGCACCGACATTATTTATGCCTTGGCCACCGGCGATGACGGGCTGATCGCGTCTCTCGCGCGCGGCCATGCTCACCCAGTGCATGCCGCCAACCTCTCGTTGTCGCTGATCAATCCCGCCAACCCGCGTTCGACCGTCGTGCCCGAGGAGGTTGTAATGGCGGCAATGGACCGGCTGGAGCAGGATGCCGGTGCGGTAATCAACGGCTTCTGTCCAGCGCTCGATGTCGCGGCGGCTACGGAGCCGATCACCACCACCGCCACCGTCCCGCGTCTGCGTGAGGACCCCTCCTACTATTTTAACTCGCCGGCTTGGTTGCTGGCCCGCGCGCTAACCGTCCTCGCGGTGCGTTTCTTGCCTGCGCGCTTGACCAGCGCATTGCGCCGCGCATGCCAACTCGGTTGATTTCTCAGTCGTGTCAGGGCCATTCGTCCAGGCCTTGCTGTTGCTGGCACTGGCCGGCGTCGGCGCGATCGGGTGCATCCTGTTGCTTGATCGCGTCCCGGTGGGCTGGCAGCAGTGGCGGCCGATCCGTGCTCTGGCGGCGTTGGCGCGCGATGCGCGGCGCCTGCTATTGCGCCCAACATCCACTCTGCCGGTCATCGCGCTTTCCTTCGCCGGAATCGCACTGTACTCCCTGTCGATCTACTTCCTCGCACGAGGCTTGGGGATCACCGTTACTACGGACGACTGCCTCGTCCTCGTTCCGCTGACCATGCTCGTGACGGTGCTCCCCATCACAGTGGGCGGATGGGTCCTGCGCGAAGGCGCGACGGTCTTCGTATTCGGCGCGGTTGGAGCGGCGCCCGATGCCGCCCTCGCCTGGTCGATTACGACCGGCGTTGTCGTCATGGCCGTAGCAGTTGTCGGCGGACTACTTTGGCTCCTGCCCAGGAACAGGGAGCACGCCAAAAAAGGGGCTCTTAGCCGCATTTCACGATGAAATGTGTGAACGGAAGTCGCGCGTTCAGCTCGCAGACGTCGCTGCGCACCTGCGCGAAGCTGTGCCTTTCCAGTGATTCGTGGTGCTCCGACGTGTGCACGTTGCGTCTGCGATGCGGCCGCCGCTGATGATAAGGCGGGGCGACCCAAGCGATCTAGCGGGCCTTATCGTTCAGCCGCCACAGCACCGGCGATGCGGAACAGTTTTATGGCAATAATTTCGGCGCGTCGCCCTGTCCTCCCTGGCACTCGTTATTGGCTGCTGGAGCGAGTCTCTCATCGATGACCCAGTGGCGCCAAGGCGCGTGTCCCTTTCGTTGCATCTGGCGCCGCTCGAGCGCATAGAGGGCCCGCTGCAGCGACCGCTCGAGGCTGCGCTCGTAGCGCGTGAGCTTCGATAGCTCATCGCCCTGCCCCGTGAGACGCAAAAATACGAGATCGATGTCCGACGTCGTCTCTGGTTTGCCGTTGCTCCAGGAGGTCCGGCCCTTGCTGAACAGTCGCGTCTCGATCCGATAGACCCGGCGTAAACGCCAGGCGCAGAGAGCCACCCGCTCGGCAAGCTGCCCCTCGATCGCGCCTTTCGGGCCTAATGCCACGACGATCTCGTGATGGAAGCGCTCGAAGTCCTCGGCCGCCTCGTCGAACACCACGATATGTTTGGCCGTGAGCCCGTGCTTCAATGCGTTCATCCGCGAGACGGCTCGCCCCTGCGCCGTCTTTGGCCCCGTGCTCAATTGGGCATTGCGCCGATTGGCTTCGATTTGCAGTTGCGTCGCCATTGCTCAGCCACCGCTCGCTTTGGCCGCTGGAGGAGCCTCATCGGCCGGGGGCAGGAAGGGGATGTCCTCGGCCCCGCCATTGGCGCCATTCGCCGGGACTGCCGAGCCGTTTCCCTGCGGCCCGCCATGCGATTGCTGCCACAGCTGTTCTGCCACACCCTTCGCATCGATGCCGACATCCGCCCACCACGACTCCTCACTCCCGACCGCATGAAGGGCCCGGTGATGGAGGGTGCACAGCGGGACGGTCCATTCATCGCTGACCTTGCTCCCCATGGAGCGCGGCTGCGCGAATCGGAGATGATGGGCTTGGCTCGGCATGCGGGCGCAGATGAGACAGGGAAGCGTCGCCACGAACTGCCGATGGGCCTGATCGCGCAGGCGCCTTGGGGCGGAGAGCGGCAGGACCGATTTGTCGACGGAGTGACCTTTGGCCTCAGGCCGATTCGTCCCGGCCTCATTCCTGAGCTTCTCCGCCCGCTGCTCGTGCAGCTTGTAGAGCAGGTCGGCATAGTGCTTGCCCTGCGCGGTCCGCAGATCCGGGCAGACTACCCGGAGCTGACCCAGGGTCTGGCCATTGGCCGCCCAAATCGCGCTCAGCTCCTGGAGGTCCCGGGCATGTTCGATCGCCTGGCGTAACGCCGTGCAGAAGCTCTCCGGGGTGTCATGGCGGCTGAAGAGTACCCCCGTCCCCGACAGCAGCGCCCAGGAAAGAGGAACCGCGATACGTTTCGGGGTTCGGCGCACCCCGTTCTGCTCCTTGTCGTAAAGCGCCAGTCCGAAGAGATTGCCGAAGGTCGTCAGCGCCCGCTTGGTCGCATCCGTCTCGGCTTCCTTCAGGGCGCTCTCATGGGCCTCGCCTAAGGTGCCTCCGCTGCCATGCCCGACGCCGCTGCCGTCCCGGGAAACCAGCGTATTGCCAGCCCGCACGCGAATCCGCACCCGCGCCGCATAGGACGCCTTGGCCTCGCGCCGGTCCTCGTAGACGCATGCCGCCCAAACGGTCTCACGGTCCCAAGCATCGAAGCCGAAGACCCGGTTGGCCTCGTCGATGGCGTGCCAGCCCTCGATGTAGGACAGCCTTCGTCCCGCCTCCTCGCGGGTCCGCACATGCCGTTCCAGAAGCTTGCTGGAGAGCTGCCGGACCTGGTTGTCGGTGAAGGCCATTATTTGGTCCTCACCGAAAGCGTGGTGCCTCCATTCCCCAGCGCGGCGCCGGGAACGGCCTGCCCCCCATTCAAAGCCGCCAGGATTCGCCGTCGGTCGAGTTTCGGCGGCTGTGGGTTCCAATAGGTGTCGGGGATCTCGAACTCGTTGCTGACCACCAGCGCCGGCGGCACCGCCCGCAACGAGGCGGTAAAATCCGCCTCGGCGAGCTTCTTCAGATCCGCCCGCTCCATCACCGAGGCGACCATGGCGCGCTTTTTCTCGGCGCGGTGCTCGATCCGGGAAAGCCGCTCCTGCATGTCGCCGATGCGCATCCCCAGCGCCGCCGCCAGGGTCGTATCATCCAGATAGGATCGGATGACGGCGGCCAAGGCCTCGGGCAGGTTGCTCAGGCCTTCGAGCGTATCGCGCAGGGTTTGCTCGTCTGCTTCCTGAAACTCCGCCTGCAGGTGCTCCCGGAGGTACTGGTACTCGGCAAGGTGGTTGAGCAACATCGCTTGCATGGTGCCTCTCCGTTATGGTAAGGGTTCAAACACCGCTTATGAGAGTATAATATACTCCTATCGGGTGCTAAATCAACTCCTTTCTGGGGGAAGATCCCATGATTACGCGACAACAGATCAAAATGGGCCGGGCCGCGCTCGACTGGAGCGTCCGCGACCTAGCCGCCAAATCGGGGGTATCCATTAACGCCATCAGCCGCTTCGAGAATGGCAACGACGCCTACGCCACCACCCTCACCAAGCTGCAGCGTGCGCTCGAGGCCGGCGGCGTCCTCTTCATCGACGAGAACGGCGGCGGCCCCGGGGTTCGGCTCAAAAGGCGCTCAAGGGCGCCCTAACTCCGCATTTTGCGAAACGAAGCCAGTGTTAACCTTCGGCCGGCCGAAGCCCACAAGGACCAATGAATCAGCGTTGTCCGCAGGGCAAGTCTTGCTGCGCCCCGAGTGATGATATATATTATTGATAGCTATCACATCGGGTGACCATCATGTCCGATACCGGCATCGCAAAAATTTTCATGCACGGCCGCAGCCAGGCCGTGCGCTTGCCTTTGGCGTTCCGTTTGCCGGGCGACCGCGTGCGCGTGCGCCGCGTCGATGGGGGCATCCTGCTTGAGCCGATGGTAACGGATATCAAGGCGTGGTTTGCCGAACTCGATCGCTACGCCGACGTGCCTTTCATGGAGAATGGACGACAACAGCCGCCAATGCCGGCGCCCGAGGACCTGTTCGCGTGAACTATCTTCTCGATACGAACGCCGTCATCGCGCTGCTCAAGAACCACCCACCGCGTGTACGGAGTCGGCTCCAACGTGTCGTGTCCCGGGGTGTTTCGATTTCCGTCTCATCGGTCGTGTTATACGAGCTGTGGTACGGTGTCGCACGCAGCAAGCGTCGCAGTGAAAATGCCGAGCGGGTTCGCGTCTTCCTGTCGGGCAACATCAATGTCATTCCGTTCGACGAGGAGGATGCCATCGCTGCCGGCGACCTGCGCGCAGCGCTGGAGACGGCCGGAACTCCGATCGGCCCTTATGACCTACTGATCGCTGCCCAAGCACTGAGAAGTGGAGCGACGCTGGTCACGGCGAATGTCTCTGAGTTTGCGCGCGTGCGCGGTCTTGCCTGGCAGGACTGGACAGCGGAGGCACGATGATCCGGCCAGCGCTTCTCACCCGCTAATTTTCCTTTATGCCACCACCCTCACCAAGCTGCAGCGCGCGCTCGAGGCCGGCGGTGTCCTGTTCATCGACGAAAACGGCGGCGGCCCCGGGGGTCCGGCTCAAACGGCGCTCAAGGGCGCCCTAACTCCGCATTTTGCGAAACGAAGCCAATTTTAACCCTTGGGCGGCCGATCGGCCGGGGCGACGGCTTGCCCCGCAACGAGGCAAGGAGACCCACGCCAGATCGCGATACAGGTAATGTCGCCCTAGCGGTGGCGAACGGCGTCGCCGTCAACTTTAGTCGGATGACGAGAAGCGGCAGATCGTCGCGGAGACCTCCGCGCCGGGCGCTTCATTATCGATCGTCGCTCGGCGCCATAATCTGAACACCAATATACTGTTCACATGGCTTCGCCAGATTGGGGCGGCTGCCCCGCGTCCCGCTGGTGACGCGGTGACGTTCCTGCCTGCCATCATCACGGCTGAACTTGCCCGCCGGTTTCACTGGCATCTTTGGTAGCCGCCGGCCAAATGGAGATCGCGCTCGCCAGAGGTGACCGGATCATCGCGGGCAACGATGGCGACGCGGCGGCGCTGGAGCGCGTGGTGAAGGTTCTCTGCCGGCGATAATTGCCGTTCCGAGCGGGATGCGAGTCTGGCTGGCGGTCGGGCACACGGATATGCGCCGGGAGATGGGTGACCGACGCCGATGCCGCCAAGTTGCTGGTGATGCTGACCACGCTGCGGCTGCCGACCATCAGCCTGATCTGGCAGGAGTTCGGCGCCCGCGTCGACCGCGAGGGCTGGGGCCGCGCGCGCTTCCTCGCTGCGATCTGCGAGCATGAGCTGGCCGATCGTCGGGCGCGCCGCGTCTGCCGGCGGACGGCCGGGTCCGGCCTGCCTCAGAGCAAGAGCTTCGTCACCTTCGACTTCGCCGTGGTGCCGACCATCCGCAATGCACACGTGATGGCCCTGGCCGAGGGCGACCCCTGGTTCGAGCAGGGCGTCAACATCCTGTTATTCGGCCCCCGTGGCACCGGCAAGTCGCATCCCGCCGGCGCTCGTCGACACCGGCCGGCGCGTCACCTGTCGCGCCTGCGAGAAGATCTCCCAGGTGCCGCGCCTGTCCATGCGATCGCGCGGGGTCGGGCGGAACCAAACCTCTTGGCCAGGACCCTCTTGCCAAGTTTGCGCTGCACCAGCTGCTCGGCGATCTAATAGGCACCCGCGCCTTCGCCGCCGAGCGTATCCACGGGGACGACACACCCGTTCCCCTGCTGGTGGAAGGCAAGACCACACAGGCGCGGTTATGGAAGTATGGCTCGCCGACGTGTTGGCCCGGACCGTCGACCCCAAAATCACCGACCTCGCCGCGCTGCTGCCATGGCACTGGGCCGCGGAGAGGGAGCGTCGTAAGCTGGCGCCATGAGTGCCGACACCATCGCCTGTCTCAAGATCACGCTCGACGACGTGAAGCCCGCGGTCCTCCGCCGCATCGAGCTGCCGCTCAACATCCGGCTCGACCGCCTGCATCTCGCGATCCAGGCGGCCATGGGGTGGTCGAACGGTCACCTCTACGAGATCCGCGCCGCCGACGTCGGTTGGGGCGATCCCGACCCCGATGGGGGCGACGGCCCGCTCGACGCGCGCAAGGCCCGCCTCGTCGACGTTCTTGAGGATGTCGGCGCGAAGACGCTCCGATACCTCTATGACTTCGGCGATGGCTGGGAGCACACGATCAAGATTGAGCGCATTGCGGATGCCGTACCGGGCATCGCCTATCCGCGCTTGGTCGAAGCCGTAGGGCGCTGTCCTCCGGAAGATGTCGGCGGCCCTTGGGGCTATGCCGAGTTCCTGGAGGCCATCAAAGATCCCAACCACGAGCGCCATGCCGAGCTGAGGGACTGGATCGAGGACGACTTCGATCCGATGGTCGTCGATAGCGACCGTCTCGCTGGCGCCCTCACCGCACTCGCCAAGCAATAGTCACGAAAGCCGGCGACCAAGCGCTCACGCTCGGCCTAATGCGTGGTCCTTGGCGGAGGGTTGAGACGGTGGTGTTGAACCATTCGATCGCGGTCCGTCGCGCCTTTTGCGACATCGCATCGGTCGGTTTGATGGGGTCGTCGACGATAATCAAATCACCGCAGGTCACATAGCGCTGCTGGCCAATCTGATCCTCGAGAGCCGGCCCCACCCCTAGCAGGGCTTCCGGGCCTGCATCGGTATCCTGCGCCTGGGCGCGCCAGTGCGGCGCCGAGCGCCTCGAGGCGGCCTGCATTCGCGGGCTCGAGATCGGCGCGAGCACCATGGAGGTGGCATTCTGCCTCGATGCGGTCGAGGAGGCGCTCTGTCGCGCCGTCCAGCGAGCGCAATGGCTACACGATCTTAATGCGGCGCTTCTTCGGCATTGGCGATTCTCCGACTGACGTCGCCACTCTGCTGTCTGGCGGCAGGAGAACGACCCCACGCGACCGCTCGTCTCTTGGCGGCCCCATCCAATAGCCGGGCTCGGTCGGCGGCTTACAATAGCCGACCGCGCTCGATGGGTTCCTTTGCGAAGTCTTTTTCTTGACCATAACTTATCTCCTTTTTCTCGTGGTTAGCACCGAACCGATCTCATCGAACGGCATCTTCTTCAGACTGGCGGCTTCGAGTCGAACTGATCCGCGTAGCTGCGATCGTCCTGCCGCTGCAGCCGTAGCGCGCGGCAGATCCGACATTTCAGAAACTGCACCTCCACATGTCCGGGGTCTCGCGTTCCTTCATATAGAGGAGAAATTGCGAAAGGGAGTCGACCTGATCATCGTGGGCGCCGTTGGGGAACTGCAGGAGTTCATTGATGAAGTCATCAAGCCACGGCGCGCTCCAGGGGAAACGAACAGCACCGCTCTCGATCAGGGGCGCCACCTGTGCCAGCCGGAAGAACTTATCCCCCTT
>Ga0209517_10008064_pt1 | contig 12422 bp, 9 predicted proteins | sample PeaSoiMetSII2010_FD_187695 | JGI IMG/M metagenome (GOLD analysis project Ga0209517, IMG submission 187695) | Peat soil microbial communities from Weissenstadt, Germany - SII-2010 (SPAdes) (version 2) | ecosystem: Environmental > Terrestrial > Soil > Wetlands > Peat | place: Germany: Weissenstadt...
CAAGCTATCGGTGCCAGTTGCTCATGTCGAAGCGGGACTTCGAAGCTTTAAACGATCTATGCCGGAAGAAGTGAATCGTGTTGTTGCTGATCATCTCTCGGATCTGTTGTTGTGTCCCAGTGAGGTGTCGGTCCAGAACCTGGCTGCTGAAGGCATAACGCGGAATGTTCATCTCGTCGGCGACGTGATGCTCGACGTCCTCAACTGGGCGAAGCTGCGCTTGTCTGCGAAGCCGTCGAAGGTTCTCGATCGACTCGGTGTGACCAGGCGGGGCTACCTGCTCGCGACCGTGCACCGTAGCGAAAATACTGACGACTTGACGAAGTTGTGCAAAATCCTAGGTGCCTTCAATTCGCTGGACGAGTCCGTCGTGTTCCCCGTTCATCCTCGGACCCGTAAGGCGATCAGGGACGCACACTGCCAGGTCGAGAGCCATGTCCGATTGATTGATCCTGTCGGATACCTGGATATGGTCGCGCTGGCGGGGGCAGCTCGGTTGATTCTCACCGACTCAGGCGGATTGCAGAAAGAAGCTTATTGGCTCGGTGTCCCCTGCCTAACCCTGCGAGACGAAACGGAATGGGTGGAAACCGTCGAAGCAGGTTGGAACACGCTGGTCGGGTCTGATACGGAAAACATCGTCGAAGCCGTGCGGTCATCTGTACCCATAGGCCCTCACCCGCCTCTGTACGGTGATGGATTCGCGGCCAGCAAGTGTGTTGACCTGCTCGGTAAACCCACAACTCTTATTGCTACAAATGCGCTCCCAGCGCATAGCATTTTAACGGAGAGCATTCATGCAAAGCGTACCGCCCAAGAAATCGAAAACTAACGTCGCGGTTGTGGGTGTCGGCTATTGGGGTAAGAACCTGGTGCGAAACTTCCACGATCTGCAGGCGCTGACCGCCCTTTGCGATGCGCGGGAATCGGTCGAGGCAAAATACAAAAGTCAGTACCCGGGCGTCAAGTTTCACCGTGAGTTCAGCGCGGTTCTGTCCGATCCTTCCATCACCGCCGTTGCCTTGTCGACACCCGCGGTGACACACTACGAAATGGCCAAAGCCGCTTTGGAAGCCGGGAAAGACGTGCTCGTAGAAAAACCGCTGGCCATCGATGTGAAGCACGGAGAAGAACTCGTAAGTCTGGCCGACTCGAAGGGCAGAATTCTGATGGTCGGGCACATTCTCCGGTATCACCCGGCGATCCTGAAATTGAAACAACTCATTCACGACGGTGCGCTCGGGAAAATCAATTATCTGTACTCCAATCGACTCAATATCGGCAAGATTCGCACTGAAGAAAATATTCTGTGGAGCTTCGCCCCCCACGACATTTCGGTGATGCTGGCGCTGCTCGATGAAATGCCCACTCGCGTCTCCTGCCGAGGCGGCGCCTACCTGAATCGCGAAGTGTCCGATGTCACATTGAGCCACTTCGAGTTCCCCGACGGTGTGCAGGCCCACATCTTCGTGAGCTGGCTGCATCCCGTCAAAGAGCAGAAGCTAGTCGTAGTGGGTTCGGACAAAATGGCGGTGTTCGACGACACAGCCGACCACAAGCTGGTGTTGTATCCCCACAAGGTCGAATGGCGAAATCGCATACCGACGGCGATCAAGGCGGATGCCGAGATCGTAGAACTGGAAGATCGCGAGCCGCTCCGGGCGGAATGCCAGCATTTTCTCGACTGTATCGAGAACAGGACCTCTCCGGTTAGCGACGGCGCGGAAGGGCTTCAGGTCCTGCGGGTATTGGATGCCTGCCAGCGCGCCCTGTTGAACGGGCCCATCGATCTAGCGGCCGCGGACGTGAGCCTTCAGAAGAAGGAACTGCCCTATTTTGTCCATGAATCCGCCTATGTCGATGAAGGCGCCGAGATCGGCGCTCGCACCAAGATCTGGCACTTTTCCCACGTGATGAAAGGCGCACGCATTGGCCAGAGGTCGATCATCGGGCAAAATGTGAATATCGACGGCGGAACTGTCATTGGAAACAACGTAAAGATCCAGAACAATGTGTCCGTCTACACCGGCACCGTGGTCGAGGATGATGTCTTCCTTGGACCATCGTGCGTTCTTACCAATGTTACCAATCCCCGCTCGCAAGTGAACCGGCACTCGTTGTATGAGGCCACGCTTCTGAGACGCGGGTGCACCATCGGTGCTAACGCGACCATCGTGTGCGGAGTTATGATCGGACGTTACGCATTTGTCGGGGCGGGTTCAGTCGTGACCAAGAGCGTTCCCGACTTTGCTTTGGTCATCGGAAACCCGGCACGCCAAGTTGGATGGATGAGCCGGCACGGCCATCGTCTGGATTCTCCCGGCGCCGATGGCGTGATGCGCTGCCCAGAAACAGGCTACCGCTACCAGGAGATCGGGCCCGGCGTCCTCCGATGTCTCGACCTCGACGAAGAAGCCCCGTTGCCGGAGAAGCTCAGCGTGGGTACCAAATCTTACAAACAACTGAAAGAGGAAACCAGGTATGAATGTTCCGTTGCTCGATCTTAAGGCGCAGTACGCCGCGATTAAACCTGAAGTCGACGCGGCCATCGCGGAGGTGCTGGACTCGCAACACTTTATCCTTGGACCGAAGGTCGAACAGTGCGAACAAACCATCGCCGCTTATTCGCAATGCACACACGCCATCGGGGTTTCGTCAGGCAGTGACGCCCTGCTCGCCTGTCTCATGGCCGAGAACATCGGCACGGGCGATGAGGTCATCACTACGCCTTACTCGTTTTTTGCCACTGCCGGCGCCATCTCTCGTCTGGGCGCCACACCGGTGTTTGTCGACATTGACCCTTTGACCTACAACCTGGATGTGTCTCAGATCGCGGCTAAGGTCACACCCAGAACTCGTGCAATTATCCCGGTTCATCTTTACGGACAAATGGCCGACATGGACGCCGTGATGGCCATAGCTCAAGAGCATGCGTTAGTGGTCATTGAGGATGCCGCACAGGCCATTGGAGCGGAGTACAAGGGCCATCGCGCCGGTTCCATCGGACACTATGGATGCTTCTCGTTCTTTCCCTCGAAGAATCTTGGCGGCATCGGTGATGGGGGCATGATTGTGACCAATGATGGTCAACGCGCGGAAAAAGTCCGCTGCCTCCGCGGGCATGGCGCCAAACCCAAGTACTATCACAAGATCGTCGGTGGCAATTTCCGTCTCGATGCGATTCAGGCAGCCGTTGTTTCTGCCAAACTGCCCCACCTTGACAGCTGGACGGCCGCCCGCCAGCAGAATGCGAAAAGATACGATCGGCTCTTCGATGATGCCGGTGTACCGATCGGCCTACCGCTTGTGCAAGCCGATCGCCATATCTTCAACCAGTACGTGATCCGTGTTTCCCGCCGTGACGAACTGCAGGCCCACCTAAAGAAGAACGGAGTTGGCACTGAGGTCTATTACCCTGTGCCGTTGCATCTGCAAGAGTGTTTCGCTTACCTCGGGTATCAGGTGGGTGCGTTCCCCGAGAGCGAGCGGGCAGCGAAAGAAACGCTCGCACTGCCGATTCAACCGGAACTCACCGAGGCGCAAGCGCGGTTTGTTGTCGAGTGTGTCGCCGAGTTTGTCGGCCAGTCACTGCCCGCGGTTGCCGGTGCGGGACACAACGTTGTGAGGAACTAACTTCTTGATCGGAGTCATTCCCAAGGGCAGTCAACTACCGGTCGTCGAGGAGTTTTTCGAGCTTTTTAAGACGCCGTGGGAGCTGTACCGTCCGGGGCAGGTCTATGACGTCGTCATCGCCACCACGGACGAGGTAACGGAGGTCAACGCCAGACTGTTATTGGTTTATGGCCCCAACATTAAAAACATTGATGAGCGCATCGGGACCAGGGTTACTGAACGTCGCGAACATGCAGTTATAAGCGATGACGCCGCGTCACTTCCTATTTACGGCGAGATCGCCACGTTCGCCGGCAGCAGTATAGGAACTCGCTGCGTGGGTGCGAGTTGTGGAATCGTGGGTCTCAGGGTCTGCGCCTCTGAATCCACGGTGCTGCGGCTAGGGTATGACCTGTTCGAAGAGGTCAAGCTTGTACTGGCTAATGGCCAGCCTGTTGAGCATGCACACATCCCGACACTCGATATCCATATCAGGATGTTGAGAAACTGGATCCTGAATGAAGGGATTTCGGTCCTCGAGATTCCTCCCGCACCGGCAGGCCACAGCTTCGTGGTGTGCCTGACACACGACATTGATTTTGTTGGGATACGAAACCACAAGTTCGATCACACGATGTGGGGATTTCTGTACCGTTCCACCGTCGGTGCAATCCAAAAGCTACTTCGCGGCAGAATCTCGCTGACCCGTTTCTTAAACACCTGGCGGGCGGCCGCTTCGCTTCCGTTTGTCTATCTCGGATGGGCGAAGGATTTTTGGGAACCCTTTCAGTGGTACCTGGACATCGAGAGGGAACTCAGCGCCACATACTTCCTCATTCCCTTCAAAGGACGTGCTGGCGAAAAAGTTCCCGGCGCCCATGCCGCACGGCGCGCGGCCACCTACGATCTGGATGAGCTTTCGAAATCGATCGCGATACTAAGCGCAGCCAATTGCGAGCTGGGCGTACACGGAATTGATGCCTGGCACAGTGTTGAGAAAGGCCGCACGGAGCGATCGAGGCTCGGGGAGATTACTGGTGAGCCTGTCATTGGGATCCGGATGCATTGGTTGCTCCAGGACGCAAACACTCCTTCACTACTCGAGCAAGCTGGATTCGCCTACGATTCTAGCGTGGGCTATAACGACGCCATCGGATATCGCACGGGCACAGGTCAGGTTTACCGGCCCCTGGGTGCGCGAAAACTTCTGGAACTTCCGTTGCACATTCAGGATGGCGCGCTATTCTATCCCCAAAGACTCGACCTGTCAGACCCAGAGGCTGAAAAGCGTTGTCGCGCTTTGATAGACAATGCGAGTGAGTTTGGCGGCGTCCTGACCCTTATCTGGCACGACCGGAGCCATGCGCCGGAGCGCTTCTGGGGTGATTTCTACATTAAACTGGTGCAAGAGCTCAAGTCTTTCGGACCGTGGTTCGCGACCGCAGGTCAGGTCGTCGGCTGGTTTCAGAAGCGACGTGCGGTGAGGTTCGAGCGTACCCCCGACAGCACCGGGGTGCGCGCCATGTCTGAGTTGGAGACAAAAGAAATAACGTCATCATTGACCCTCAGAATCCACCGGCCATCGTCAGCGACAGGCGACGGAAAAGCGTCCACTCAATCTGCAAGGGTGGAAGATTTCTGCTGGGACGGTAAGAACGCAATCGACTTCAGTTCAAACCTCCATAGAATGCCTCAACTCCAAGCTCCTGTGCCTGTGCTCTAGATCTGCCCATGAAATCCGTCTGCCTTGTAGTCCAGAACGTTTACGACGTCGATCCGCGCGTACGGCGAAAAGCTGAGGCATTGGTCTCCGCAGGTCATTCAGTGGACGTTTTGGCTCTGCGCTCCGCGAACGGCCTGAAGGCCTATACCGTGAATGGCGTTAACGTCTACACGCTGTCGTTGGGCAAGAAACGTGGGTCATTGACCCGGTATGCACTTGAGTACGCCGTTTTCTTCTTATGGGCTTTGGTGCGCGTGACCCTGCTCATGAGAAAGAGACAGTACGTCGCCGTCGATATCAACACCTTGCCGGATTTCCTGATTTTCGCAGCGGTTCCTGCCCGATGGATGGGGGCGAAACTGATCCTGGACATGCACGAGATCACACCTGAATTTTACATGTCCAAGTACGGGATTAAAGAAGGCTCGTGGATGGTGCGTCTACTTGAATACCAGGAGAAGATCAGTTTCAATTCGGCGGACTACGTTCTCACCATCACAGAGCCGATTCAGGATCTTCTGGTCGGACGCGGTCTGGATCCCGCTAAGACAAGAGTCCTGATGAACGCGGTGGACGAGGCCCCGTTCGCAAGTGCGATTGGCGCAGACGGTGTCGGCCCTGATCCAGATAGGTTTGTGATGATGTACCACGGAACTCTGACCCAAGTCTACGGACTTGAGCTTGCCGTCGAAGCCTTCAGTATGGCTCACGCGAACATGCCGGGAGCCGAATTCTGGATTCTTGGGTCAGGAACCGAAGAAGGGACATTGGCCGGCCTGGCGAAGAAGTTCGGGATCTCATCCGAGGTCAAGTTGTTAGGACGCGTCCCTTCCAGCGAGATTCCAAAATGGCTCAGCCAGTGCGACGCTGGGGTTCTGCCCATGCGTCGCGATGTGTTTCTCGAGTTCGCCTTTCCCAATAAACTTCCCGAGTTCATTGTTATGGGGAAACCGGTCCTCATGTCCAGACTCAAGACCATTCGCCATTACTTTAGCGAGGCAGCACTCGCCTACTTTGAGCCAAATGATCCGGCAGACCTTGCAAGACAGATGATTCGTCTCTATCGAGGCCGTGACCTACGGGCTCGTCTTTCTGCCAACGCGAAACAGGAATATGCTCCGCTGCGGTGGGACCTCATGAAGCGGCGTTACCTGGATCTAATTGAGGGTGTGTCTGCCTCCGGCGGCCCAAGGCAAGGAATGGAAACCCGAGAGACGGTGGCGGTGGCGAGATGAGTTTGGCGGGGAACCTGGTCGGGAGACGGGCCGTCGGTACAGGCGTGAGTGCGCAGGACGTCCGCGTCGCCGTTGAGAAATTGATGGCCTACTGCGAAGCCAACCAGTTTGCGGGCTACGATCCGTATGACGCGCTGAATAGCGGGGTATTCAAGGCCTTGCCGCTCTTGGACTCGCGAATTCCTCGCCTGGTTCTCACCCAGGCATTGAAACGAAGTCCCATTAATGTTCGTAGTCTTCTGCTGGTGCCCAAGACTCAGAATCCTAAGGCTCTTGCGCTGTTTCTTGCGGCGTTTCTGAAGCTCTCGATCGACGAACCGGACAACAACGAGGGTCGCATTCAGCTGATGGTAGACAGGTTGATCGCGCTGCGCTCTACGGGTGTTGCCTACTGGTGTTGGGGGTACAGCTTTCCGTGGCAGACCCGCACGATCGTGGTTCCGCGCGGCACACCCAATCTGGTTTGCACCATGTTTGTAGCCAGCGCACTGTTGGATTTGTACGAGCAGCGCGGCGGTCAACAGTTCCTGGCCATGGCAATGAGCGCTGCGGAGTACATCTTGAATGACCTCTATTGGGATGACGGCGCAACCGGCGCCGCCGGATTTAGCTATCCTCTGCGCTCCCTTCGGGGGGAGATCCATAACGCCAACTTCCTTGCGGCCGCTTTGTTTTGCCGCGTGTATAAACATACGGGGGAAGCGAAATTTGTCGATCCTGCCCTTCGCGTGGCCCGTTACTCGGCCGCAAAACAGCACGCAGACGGTTCCTGGTACTACGGGGAGGCCCCGAAGCAACTCTGGGTGGACAACTTCCACACGGGATACAATCTAAGCGCACTGCGACAAATCGACACCTTCCTCGAGAGTGATGAGTTCGCGCCCCGAATTCAGCGAGGCCTCCAGTTCTACAGGGACCATTTCTTTCGCGAAGACGGTGCGGCGCGTTACTTTCATAATCGCACCTATCCCATTGACATCCACTGCGTGGCTCAAAGCATCATCACTCTTTTGGAATTCAAGCATCTCGACCCGGACAATGTGTCGTTGGCTTGTTCCGTGTTCGAATGGGCAATGCAGCACATGTGGGACGAACGCGGCTTCTTTTATTATCGCGTGCTCCGCTCTTGCACCATTCGCACTTCGTACATGAGATGGTCGCAAGCTTGGATGATGCTGGCGTTGTCTGACCTGATGCGGGAATTGCACACGCCGGGGGTGCATTCTCGAAGCCTTGATGCCAAAGGTTTTGTCACCGTATGACGCGCCCTGCTTATGTTCTCATTACCCCGGCACGTAACGAAGCGGAGTATATCGAACTGACTCTGAAATCGGTCGTGGCGCAAACGGTCCTTCCGCTTAGGTGGATGATAGTGAGCGACGGGTCGACGGATGGGACTGACGACATCGTAAGCAAATACGCAGCTGGCCACTCGTGGATCGAGTTAATCCGAATGCCCGAGCGTAAGGAACGGCATTTTGCCGGGAAGGTGCATGCTTTTAACGCCGGCTACGCTAGGGTGGTCGATTTGAAATACGACGTTATCGGCAACCTGGATGGTGATGTTTCGTTCGATCCTGAGTACTTTGATTTTCTCTTACAAAAATTCGCAGAGAATCCGCGGCTAGGGGTTGCAGGAACTCCTTTCAGGGAGGGATCGTTTCAATACGACTATCGCTTCACAAGCATCGAGCATGTGTCCGGACAAGTTCAGCTGTTTAGGCGGGAGTGCTTCGAGGAAGTCGGCGGATATTTACCGAGAAAAATTGGCGGCATTGACATGGTTGCCGTGACTAGCGCGCGAATGAAAGGCTGGCAAACCAGGACCTTTCCCGAAAAGCCATATGAGCATCACCGTCGAATGGGTACAGCCACGGCCAAGTTCTGGTTCACGCCCCTTAAAGTGGGGCGGGCCGATTACATTCTCGGTAGCCACCCTTTATGGGAATTTGCGCGATGCATTTACCAGACAACGCGACCACCAATCCTGGTGGGTGGAAGCCTCCGCCTCGCGGGCTTCACCTGGGCGATGCTGAGTAGAGTTGAGAAACAGGTACCCGCCGACTTCGTCCAATTTAGACGCAAAGAACAAATGCAGAGGCTGCGGAAGTTTGTCAGCAGGCAATAAGCCTCTTTTTGGGCTTCAATTAAGGTAAGGCATCATCGTTAAACCCGATTTGAGTTTGAAACATTCGTGGCTATTCATCTGACAAACGCAGTGAGCGACGACGCAGGCAGCCGCTCGTCGAATCGCGAAATAAAGGAGTCGTTCAGCATAGGTCCCGATGATCTGATCTTGATAACGGGGGCCAGCGGGTTCATTGGAACACGATTGGTTAGAACTTTGTTGGACCGGGGATTTCACAATCTGCGTTGCTTAACACGACTCCCGGGTAAGGTGGCGAAGCTCCAAACCCTCCGAGAAAGCCCCGATGATGACCGAATTGAGCTCATGGTAGGAAATCTGCTCTCACGCGAAGATTGCTTGGAAGCGACGAAGAATGCCGCGGTGATTTTTCACTTGGCGGCTGGCCGAGGTGAGAAGTCCTTTCCCGATGCATTCATGAATTCTGTCGTCGCGACGCGAAATCTGCTGGATGCGGCAGCGCGGCATCAGAGTCTGAAGCGCTTTGTGAACATCAGTTCGTTTTCGGTGTATAGCAACCGGCAGAAACAAAGCCAGAGGGTGCTCGACGAGACTTGTGGGGTTGAACCGAATCCAGAACTGTGCGGCGATGCTTATTCGTTTGCGAAGATTAAGCAAGATGAAATCGTTATGGAGCAATGTCGGCAACTCGGAATTCCATATGTGATCGTGCGGCCTGGCTATGTCATTGGCTCGGGTAATCCCGCTATTACAGGGCGGGTGGGGATCAGTACGTTCGGCGTATTCATGCATCTGGGCGGCTCAAATCGGCTTCCCATCACCTACGTCGACAATTGCGCAGAGGCGATTGCGCTCGCTGGCTTGACAAGAAACGTGGATGGCGAGATTTTCAATGTGGTTGACGACGATCTACCTTCCAGCCGGCAATTCTTGCGACTGTACAAACGCAATGTCCGGCGATTCAAGTCGATCTATGTTCCTCACTTTCTGAGCTACACGGCCTGCTATCTGTGGGAGCGGTATTCCACTTGGTCGGAAGGACAGTTGGAGCCGGTTTTCAATCGACGACTCTGGCACCGCTATTGGAAGAGCACTCGTTATAGCAACAACAAGCTGAAGGCCCGTCTGGGATGGGCGCCGAGGGTTTCGATGGCCGAAGGACTCCGCCGCTATTTCGATAGTTGCCGAGTAGAAGGGAAGCGAGTGTGAACTGGGGCAATAACCCTGCCGTAATGGAGATGAAAAACATGGGTATGGTGCGACGCGGTCTGACGAAATGTTCGAGTTTTCTCAAGAGCTACGGACCGTCAAACCTCAAGCGGTTGTTGTGGGATAAGGAATACTCCGGCGACAAGTGGGATTTTGCGGACCACACCATCGGCGATTGTGTATATTCCCATCTCGAAAAGCATGCGGCGAACGGGAGCATCCTGGATCTCGGCTGCGGCTCGGGCAACACCGGAACCGAACTGGCGGCAGACTCCTACACGCGGTATGTCGGCGTGGATATCTCGGAAGCCTGCCTCAGCAAAGCGGCAAAAAGAAGCCAGGAAAGCGGACGCGCTGGGAAAAACAGTTTTGAATGCGGTGATTTCGTCACCTATACGCCCTCGCAGCAGTTCGACGTCATCCTGTTCCGCGAGTCGATGTATCACGTTCCCATGGGCAAGATCACGACCGTCCTCGACCACTATTCGAAGTACCTGAAAGACGGGGGCACCTTCGTCGTTAGAATGAAGACCGCAGATCCCGAGGGAAATATTAAGCAACGGCCCGCGGCGATGATCGGCATAATCGAGGAAAACTTCCCCGTGGTGGAGAAGTGCGAGTACCCGCAAGCCGCTTCGACGGTAATTACCTTCCGGCCGCAGCGGCAGTCGCAGAACCCGCGTCCTGTGGCTGCCATGGCGGAAAGAAACTAGAAACATGCTGAAAGTTGCCATCGTCGGCTGCGGTAAGATCGCGGATTCGCATGCTGCCCAAATCCAGAGGATTGAGGGATGCGAAATCGTTGCGGCGTGCGATCGCGAGCCCCTCATGGCGCGGCAACTGTGCGATCGATATCCCATCGGCAAACCCTTCGGCGATCTGCGGCAGCTTCTGGCAGAATCCCGCCCGGATGTCGTCCACATCACCACCCCGCCGCAAAGCCACTTCGAAATCGCGAAGCAGTGCCTGGGCAGCGGGTGCCACGTGTATGTCGAGAAGCCCTTCACGCTCTACGGGGACGAGGCGCGAGAGCTGATCACACTCGCGGAGGAAAAGCGTCTCAAGGTTACTGCTGGCCACGACTATCAATTCACTCACGTAGCGCGGCGTATGCGAAGCCTGGTGCAGAGCGGCTACCTCGGTGGCGACGCCGTTCACATGGAAAGCTATTACTGTTACGAAATGGGGCGCTCGGACTACGCCGGAGCTCTACTGGGAGACAAAAAACACTGGGTCCGCCGCCTCCCGGGGAAGCTCCTACAGAACATCATCAGCCACGGCATCGCCCGAATCGCTGAGTTCCTGAGCAGCGACTCGCCGCGCGTCATCGCGCACGGCTTTACCAGCCCTTTCTTGAAGAGTCTGGGCGAAGACGAAATCATCGACGAGCTCCGGGTCATCATCTCCGAAGACGAAGGCGCCACAGCCTATTTCACCTTCTCATCTCAAATGCGTCCTTCGCTTCATCAGTTTCGGCTTTACGGACCCAAGAACGGCCTGATTATGGACCAAAATCAAGAGACTCTGATCAAGCTGCGAGGCGCCAGGTTCAAGAGCTACGCTGAGAAGTTCGTTCCGCCTGTCAGCCTGGCGGGGCAGTACCTTGGAAACCTGAAGACGAACGTGGGGAAATTTCTGGCCAACGACTTTCACATGAAGTCTGGGATGAAGTATTTGATTGAGTCGTTCTATCACTCGATCACCGAGGATGCCCCCGTGCCGATTCCGTATCGGGAAATTCTCTTGACGGCCAGGATTATGGACGACGTGTTTACGCAGATTGGTGAACTAAGGTCGCAGCCCCAAACGGACATGGCGACCCTGCACGCAATACGTTAGAATCAAGAAACTCCAACGCGAAAACTTATTCCCCAGTAGCTTAGCTGGTAGAGCACCTGACTGTTACTCAGGAGGGCGCACGGTTCGAATCCTGCCTGGGGAGCCACATTGAGGGCGCAGCATTCCTAGCGGCAATAATCGAGCATTTAAGGATCAATGGATGAGTACGGAACTGATTGACATCCGCATCAAGGGAAAGGCGGCCCGCGTGCCGTCGGTGTTTCTTGACGACAGGACAGTCATCGCAACGGGCAAACGGCTGAAAACGGCCACCGTGATGGATGAGGAACTAGTGGAAGGCGAAGCCGTTCAAGATCCACCGGCATTCGTTTCCCGGCTGCGAGAGAGCGGGTTGGGCGCAGACATCTTTACCTTCGCGCAGAAGCTTCCCGACGTTGCACCCAAGTACTCCTACCGCCTGGAATGGGACAATGCAGCCGTGATTCCGATTACGACATTCTCCGAATGGTGGGAAAAGCGAGCCAAGTATGACGTCAGAAAAGCCGTGAAGCGAGCCGAAAAGTCGGGTGTCTCGGTCAGGCTTTCGGACTTTAACGACGCTTTTGTGGAAGGGGTATGCCGAATCTACAACGAGAGTCCGATCCGGCAAGGGAAGCCTTTCGCGCACTATCAGAAGGATTTCGACACCGTGAAGCGCGAGGCCTCAACATACCTTGAGAGAAGTGCCTTTGTGGGC
>Ga0209517_10008066_pt1 | contig 12421 bp, 12 predicted proteins | sample PeaSoiMetSII2010_FD_187695 | JGI IMG/M metagenome (GOLD analysis project Ga0209517, IMG submission 187695) | Peat soil microbial communities from Weissenstadt, Germany - SII-2010 (SPAdes) (version 2) | ecosystem: Environmental > Terrestrial > Soil > Wetlands > Peat | place: Germany...
ACCGTGGTGGAGATTCTCGATGCCGCGCACAAATCCGCTCGGACGGGAAAACAGGTCAAGCTTTGAAATGATGTGATGAAATCAGCCACAAAATTCGCCGTCGTTCTGGTCACCGCGCCGGATTTGAAGACGGCGCGCGCCTTGGCGCGAGCCGCGTTGTCGGCGCGACTGATTGCCTGCGCGAACCTGGTTCCGAAAATCGAATCGCATTACTGGTGGCAGGGAAAAATCGAATCCGGCGCCGAGGTGCTGCTGATTTTGAAAACCACAAAATCAAAACTGGCCGCGCTGGAGAAATTGATTCTTGCCAAACATCCCTACGACACGCCGGAATTTCTCGTCCTGGCCGTGAGCGCGGGCAACCAGCGTTATCTCGATTGGTTGGCGGCAAGTTGCAGGTAGGGACGGACAGGAACAACATTCGGCCCGGTTTGTTGGATCTTGGACTGCGACGACAAGTCGCCGCTTTGAAAGCGCGGACATGTCCGCGTACTTCAAAATTATCGGCTCGCGAGGACGCTCGCCCCACCGAAAACTAAAACTGTGCACGACCTCCTGCTGCAACATTTGCAGTCCGGATGAATTCTGTTAAATTCCGGCCATGACGATGAACCGGTTGGTAAAACTTTCATTCCTCACGATGCTGGCCCTGGCCACGGCGCTTATCGTTGGCTGCAAAACCACCAAGCCGATTGATTGGAACAGCCGCGTCGGCACTTACACGTTCGATCAGGCGGTGACCGAACTCGGACCGCCGGACAAACAGACGACGTTGAGCGACGGCAAGCTCGTGGCGCAATGGGTCACGCATCGCTACGGTGGCTCCAGTTTCAGCGTCGGAACGGGATTCTACACCGGCGGCGTGGGCGTCGGCGTGGGCCAAACCACCGGCTCGGCTTACCCGGACAGGATTTTGACGCTCACGTTCGGCACAAATCAGGTGCTCACCACGTTCTCCAAAAATTATTGACAGCGCCCGGATGGAGAAAGCGAATCGAAGCATGAAAATCAAAATCGGCGGGGCGTGTCTCCTGATTCTCTTTTTGGCGCTTTCTCTGGTGATTACCGGCTGCGCGTCGCCCGGTCCGCTGGCCGTCCAACAGGCGAGCTATCCGGCGGACAAGGTGGATGCCCGCGGTTTGTTCGTGGAGAATTGCGCCGTCTGTCACGGTGAAAACGGACGCGCCCATACGTTCCACGGCATCCTCGTCGGGGCGCAGAATCTGACCGACACCGATTGGCAGATGGCTACCATGGACGAGGAGATCGTTCGCGCGATCCAAACCGGGCCTGGCCCGATGCCGGCTTTCCAGGAGAAATTATCGCCAGCAGAAATTGACGCGCTGGCGGCGTATGTGCGTACCTTCAAACCAGCGCAATGAACAACCCGTATTGAAACGCGGGAAATGTCGTTGCGTCTGCCGATGAACGCGGCCCGCCCGCCGAAACGAAGTGAAGGCGGAATTGACGCTGCCCACCTCACCCCGGCCCTTTCCCCCAACTCCGTTGGCGGAGAGGGAGAATCGTTCGCCGTCACTTTGAAAATTCGTCAAACAGGCCAGGTGCGTTTGCAATTTCGACGCGCAGCAACCAAAGACCGGCCTCCTAATTCAACGCCACGCCGCGGCGGATGTAGGTCGGGATGTCGAGGTCTTCGCCTTTGTGGATGGTCGGTTCGCTTTTGTCGAACCGGCCTTTGGAGATAATCGCCAGCGGCAGTTGCGTTTGCAGCATTTTGGAACCCGGTTTCCGCTCGCGACTGCGCCGCGACATCACCTGCTCGCGTTGGTCCAGGCTGAACGGCGGCGGGGATGGATGGTGCGTGGGGATTGCGGCGACATGTCGCCGTCCCGCACTGCGGGACGCGGACACGTCCGCGCACTCCAAAGTTTCGGGCGCTTCAGCATTGGAGACGGCGTTTTTCGCGGCGATGACCGTGACGCACAAGCGGTTCTTCAACGTTTCGTCCACCGCCGCGCCCATGATGATTTGCGCCTGCTCGCATTGGCGGCTGATTTGTTCCATCACCCGGTTGACCTCAGCCATCGTCAAATCCTTGCCGCCCATCAGGCTCACCAGCACCGCGTCGGCTTCGGCCAGCGCGCGGCCTTCATCCAGCAACGGATGCGCGAGCAACTTTTCCACAATCTCGCGCGAACGCGCCACTCCGGCGGCTTCGATGGAGGCGAAAACGCTTTCCGAATGGCGGTCGTGAACGAGCGCCCGCAAATCGTCGAAATGGATTTGAATCAAACCGCGCCGCGTGAGCAGCCGCCACACGCCGCGGACACTTTCCAGCAGCAATCCGCCGGTGATTCGGAACGTGTCGAGCACGCTGGTGTTCTCGTCAATCAACTTGAACGCCTTCTGGTTCGGCAGGCAGATGACGCCGTCGGCCACAGCTTTGAGTTCAGCGAAACCTTGCTGCGCCTGCTGCTGGCGGCGGTTGCCTTCGCACGCAAACGGCAGGGTGACAAACGCAAGCACGAGCGCGCTGGTTTCCTTCGCGGCGCGGGCGAGCACGGAACTGATGCCGCTGCCGGCGCCACCGCCCAGCCCGGCCAGGATGAAAATGACCGTCGCGCCTTCGCAGGCGGTCTTGAGCGTGGAAAATTGTTCCTCGGCCAGCGCGCGGCCGCGTTCGGGGTCGCCGCCGGTGCCCAGCCCGCGCAACAATTTTGTCTCGAGCTGAATCTTCACCGGTGCCGGCGATGCCGCCAATGACGACCCGTCCGTATCAATCACGGCGTACAATGCGCCCGTGAATTCCCCGCCAATAAGCATGTCGAGCAACTGAACCCCCGCCCCGCCGACGCCGAAGATCTTGATTGTCCGCGATCGCGGAACCTCGGAAACCTTGGTCGCATCTTGAATTTTGGCTTTCATATTTTTGGCGCATTGCCAATGACGAATGACGAAGCCCTAATGACTGGAGAATGCCAAAATCCAAATAACCAATGGCATCGGGCATGTGTTGAACGATTTCGGAATTGAGTCATTGGGCATTCTTTAGTCATTCGGATTTAGTAATTAGTCATTTCGGTCATGACCGTTGCAGAAAACGGCCGAGGGCGCCTTTGATTCCCTGCGTCAGGGACGGTTTGCCTTCGCGTTTGCGCGCCTTGAACGAGCCGAATTTCGCGAGGCCGATGCTGGTGACGAATTCCGGCTGGCCGAGCGCGGATTTGAGGCCGCTGACGGAATTGGTCTGGCCGAGCGAAACGGGCATTTGCAGAATCGGCTCGGCGAGCCGGGCGATGTGCGGCACGCGCGCGCCGCCGCCGCACAGAAAAACGCCCGCGCGCAAATAATCGAGCAGGCCAAGCTGGTCCAGATCCTGCGCGATGAGCAGGAAGATTTCCTCCAACCGCAACGACATGATGCGGCGCAAATGCTCGATGTTGACGGTCTTGAGCGGCAGGCCGAGTTCATTGGTGATCGTCACGGTCCGGCCTTTGACCGCATCGTCCATGAACGCCGAACCGTGTTCCAGCTTGAGTTTCTCCGCGCGGCTCAACGGGACTTTCAGGCCGTAAGCCAGGTCGTTGGAAACGTGGTCGCCGCCGACCGCGAGCACGCCGGTGTGTTTGATGACGCCATCGGTGTAAACGACGTAATCAGTCGTGCCTCCCCCGATGTCAATGACCAGCGCGCCAAGTTCCTTCTGTTCGTTCGTCAACAGGGCGAGCGACGATGCCAGGCCATTGAAGACGATTTCATCCACTTCGAGCTGCATGCCTTTGACGAGGCGGATGGCATTTTGGAGCCGGTTCGTGTTGCCATGAACCACGTGCATGTCCACTTCGAGGCGCGACCCCAGCATGCCGACGGGGTTGGTTACGCCGTCCTGGCCATCCACGAAAAAGTGCTGGCGAATGGCGTGCACGACGCTGTTTTCGGTCGGCAAATTGATCGCCTTCGCGTTCTTAATCACGTCCTGCACGTCGTCGTCGGTGATCTCGCGGTCGGCGGAGACGACCGGATGCACGCCGCGGTTGTTGAAGCCGCGAATGTGCCCGCCCGTGACGCCGAGATAGACGCTGCGGATTTCCACGTCGGCCATCTGCTCGGCTTCAACAATGGCGTTGCGCACGTCTTCCTCGGCCTGCTGGGTGTCCACCAGCTCGCCTTTGCGCACGCCGCGCGAGCGCGCCTGGCCGAGGCCGATGATATTCAGCGCGCCGTCGGCATTCTGTTCGCCGACCACGGCGCAGACTTTCGACGTGCCAATTTCAAGTCCGACGATGATGTTCGAGTTGTCAAACATGGTTTTTCGGGGTACGCACGGGTTTAGCCGGCCTGGGCGACGAGACGGGAACGGCGCCGTCCATCCAGCGCGCGGGAATATTGTCAGGCACCGCCAGGTTGAGCGAGGCGATGGCCTTGTTCATCCGTTGTCCCGCGTCATAAATCTCCCGCCAACGGCTTAATTGTCGGGAAAAATCTTCCAAACTGAAAGTGATTTCGCTGCCCTGCGTCGTCGTGGCGACCAGGATTTCCGGCGCGGAAACGTCAATGCGCTGCAAATCCACCAGACCGGCCATGGGCGAACTGTTGAAGGCGCCGATCAATTGCAACGCCGCCTGCAACTGCGGCGAATCCACGCGGCGACCCAATTGCAGTTGGTACGCGTTCAAACCGATAATGACCGGCAATTGGTCGCGCACCTGCCCTAATGGCATCACGGACAGGCGCGGATCCAGGGGCTGCATCACATACCCGTCCGCGTCGAGCTTGAACACGGTGACATTGATTTTACCCGAGGCGTCGGCAGTGGGCACGTTCACCTGCGCCACCGGCTCGCGTTCGTTCACCCGGATGCGCAGCGTGTGCGGTAAGACGCGCTCGACCGACACCGAATCAATCAGTGGAACCAATTCGAGGTTGCGTTTGACCGTCGCCAGATCGAGCGCGAGCAGGTTGTCCCCGGTTTTCACGCCCGCCCAACTGCGCAACTGGTCTGGCAAAATCACGCCATCCGTCTGCACGTCAATGTGCCGGATGGCGAATTCGGGGTTTTCATAAACGAAATAGTCGAGCGCCCATTCGCCCGCCCGCCAGAACAGATAAAGGCCGAAGACCGTGCCGAACAGGACGCCGAACGCCACTGCCGCCAGCCGCGTGCGCGTCGCGCGCACCCGGTCCGAACGCAGTTTCACGTCGAGCACGTGACTGCGGCTCAACCGCCGGTTTTTCTTTTCACGCCTGAACCACATTTCCAACTCACTCCTGCAACCGCAGGCTTGCGCCAGCCGGCACAACCTGAAGGGTGCGGCCACAACGTTGTCCATTGCGCGCCAGCGCCAGATCCACCATGCGCTGGCAAAGTTCTGCGTAACTGATTCCCGCCGCCGCGGCCGCCTTGGGCAGCAAACTCGTCTCCGTCATGCCCGGTTGCGTATTCACTTCGAGCACGACCGGTTGGCCGTTGGCGCGTACCATCACGTCCACCCGCGCGTAATCACGCCCACCCACCGCCTGGAACGCGCCGAGCGCGGCGTCCTGAATGCGTTTGGTGCTTGCTGCGTCAAAGTCCGCCGGGCAGAAATATTCCGTGCAACCCGCCGTGTATTTATTGCGATAATCGTAGCCGCCGACCTTGGGCCGGACTTCGACCACGGGCAGCGGTTCATCGTCCAAAATGGCCACGGTCGTCTCGCGTCCGATGATTTTTTCCTCGACCAGGACCTCGGAATCAAATTTCAGCGCATCCGCCAGTGCCCGCGGCCAATCGGCGACGCGCTCGACAAATTGCAGGCCGACGCTGGATCCCTGTCGCACCGGTTTTACCACCAGCGGCGGCTGCCAGCCCCTCGGCCATGGAGTTTTTCGCGAATCCACCACCAAATATTCCACCGTGGGCACGCCGGTCGCGAAACAACGCTGTTTGGTCAGCACCTTGTCGAACGAGACGCGGCTGGCTTCGGCATCGCAACCGGTGTAGCGCACGCCAAGTTTTTCAAGCTGGCGCTGCACCGTGCCGTCCTCGCCGTAAGTCCCGTGCAACGGCGCCAGGCACACGACGTCCGTCTCCGGCGGCAAAAACCATTTCGCGGTTTTGGGGTCAATTTCGAAGACGGTGTGCCCGAGCGAACGCAACGCTTTCACGACGCCGGCGCCGGAACGCAGCGACACTTCACGTTCCGCGCTCGGCCCGCCGCGCATGACCACGATGTTCAATTTCTGATTCATTCCTCGCCAATAATTTCCACTTCGGTTTGCAATTCAATCCCGCGCTCCGATTTGGCGCGACGTTTCAGTAACGCAATCAATTCCAGGACATCGTGCGCGGTGGCCTTGCCGTCATTCACGATGAAATTGCCGTGCGCAGCGGAAACCATGGCACCGCCGACGCGCGTGCCTTTCAATCCCAGCTCGTCAATCAACTTGCCCGCCGGAATGGTTTCGGGATTTTTGAAAATGCAGCCGGCGCTCGGCGTTGCCGGCTGCGACGTCCAGCGTTTCCGGGCAAATGCGCTCATCCGCTGCACGATGGATTCCTGCGAATCTGCCCGGCCTTTGAAAACCGCGCCCAAGGCGATGTGATTTTCCAGGGCGCCGCAGCCCCGATACTCCACGGACATTTCCTTCGGCGCAAGCTCGCGCACGTTGCCGTCAAAATCCATCAAGCGGACCGACTCCACCACGTCGAACGTCGAGCCGCCCATCGCGCCGGCGTTCATCCGCAGCGCGCCGCCGACGCTGCCCGGAATGCCTTCGAGGAATTCCAGCCCGCTCAAACCGCGGCGCCGGGCCTCGACCGCGACATTTTTCAATTTTGCGCCCGCCCCGCAGCGCAAAAAACCATCCCCGGCTTCGATCCGGCCAAAACTTTCATCCGCGAGGCAAATTATCACGCCGCGAAATCCGGCGTCGCGCACCAGCAAATTCGAACCGCGCCCGATTACAAAAAAGGGCACGTCATGCCCGGCGCAGAACCTCACAACGCCGGCCAGATCCGCTTCCGAAGCCGGCTCGACGTACACGTCCGCCGGGCCGCCGACGCGGAGCGTGGTGTGTTTCGCCAGCGGCTCATCGCGGTGAATCACCGTTGCCGGCGAGACGTGATGCACCAGTTCGCCGGCAATGTGTTGTTTGTTGGCTGGCATTGGATTGGCCAGGATGGCTTCGGTTGCACTCATGCGATGGAAAAATGTTCCTGTTTCGGCTGTTTGGAGAGCGCTGGTTGGCATTCAGTCCCGCGTGGCGGGACTGTTTTTGCCGGCAAGCTGAAGCTGGAACTCCGGCACACGCTTAAAATATTTTCCGCGATTTGTTCGGCGGCCCGCGGGGTGTGCCATTGCGCCAGCGCCGTTCGCATTTGGGCCAGGGCGTCCCGGTTTTCAATCAATTCCGCCACCGCCACCGCCATCTTTTCCGGGGTGGCGCCTTTTTGTTCGAATAAACGCGCCGCACCAGTCGCTTCAAAGGCGCGGGCGTTGTAAAACTGGTGATTGCCCGCCGCCGCGGGAAAAGGCACGAGCAGTGCCGGCAACCGGAGGGCGGCCAGTTCCGCCAGCGAGGACGCTCCGGCGCGGCTCACCGCTGCCGTCGCCGCGCCCAGGGCCAGGTCCATTTCAGCCAGAAACGGTTTGACCACGGCCCGGAATCCGCGCGCGGCATAGGCGGCTTTGACCTTTTCAAAATCTTTTGCGCCGGTCAGGTGCAACCATTGCCAATCCTTCCCGGTCAGCAACGGCAGCGCGGACAAAATCATTTCGTTGAGGCCGCGCGCACCCTGGCTGCCGCCGACCACCAGGACCGTCGGCAGATCCGGGTCGAGCCCGAGGGCCACGCGGCAAGCGGGGTCCGGCGTCTGGCGTCTGGCGTCCGGGGAAAATTGGGGGCGCACCGGCGTGCCGGTCGGCGTGACGTTGCGCGCTTTCAACCGCGCCGCGGCTTCGGGAAATCCGACGAAGGCCCCATCCACGAACCGCGCGAGCAGGCGGTTGGCGCGGCCGGGGATGGTGTTGGATTCGTGCAGAAAGGTTTTCGCGCCGAAATCCTTCCCGACCCAGACGGGCGGCGCGCCGGTGAAACCGCCCATGGCCAGCACGGCGTCGGGCTTGTGCCGGCGGAAGATTTTCTGCGCGGCAAACAGCGATTTCAAGAAGCTGCCGGCAAAGGAAAAGTAATTCCGGTTTTGCAGGCCAACGGCGGGCAAGGTAAAAATTTCCACGCTGCGCGCGGATTTGACGGACTGTTGGTCCACGTCCTTCGGTGAAATGAGCAGCGCCACGGCGCAGCCGCGTTGCGTCAATTGCTCCGCCACGGCGAGTCCCGGAAAGAGATGGCCGCCCGTGCCGCCGCAGGCGATGGCGACGAAGGGCGTGTTGGCTCCGGGTTCGCTCATGTCGCAGGCGCGGGTTTTCGCCGGGCGAAAGGGTTTTTGGCCGCGCGGACGGATGAAATTCCATCCGCCTCGACCGAGGCGGAGGCGATGGCACCGCGGGGACGCGCGTGCCGCGCGACGCTGAACAGGATGCCGACGGATGCGAGCATGGCGAGCAGGTTGGAACCGCCATAGCTGATGAACGGCAGCGGCAGGCCCTTGTTCGGCAGCGCGCTGGTCACCACGCCGATGTTGATGGCGGCCTGCAGGCTGATCAACAACGTGATGCCCAGGGCGAGCAGGCAACCGAAGTTATCGCGGGAGTTCAGGGCAATGTAAATTCCGCAAATGGCGACGATGACGAAAGCGGCGACGACGAGCATCGTGGCAATCAAACCGAGCTCCTCGCCAATGATGGAAAAAATGAAATCGGTGTGGTGCTCGGGCACGAAGCCGAGTTTCTGGCGGCCGTTGCCGAGGCCCAGGCCGGTCCAGCCGCCGGAGCCAAGCGCAATCATCGCCTGATACGCCTGATACCCGGCGCCTTCCTTGTGTTGTTCCAATTCCCACCAACTGAAAATGCGCTTCATGCGCATCGGGTCGTGCCAGATGGAAATCGCCAGGCCCGCCGCGCCGGCGGCAGCCGGGATGAGGATATGTTTCCAGCGGACGCCCGCCACGAGCAACATCGAGCCGCTCACCGCCGCCAGGAGAATGGTGGTGCCGCGGTCCGGTTCGATAAAAATGAGGCCGAGCACCAGGGCAATGAGCATTCCGGAAAAGACAATCCCGCGTTTCCAATTCTGCATTTGCCGCTGATAGCGGTCGCCGTACCACGCCAGCAGGATGACCAGCGCGAGTTTGGCGAATTCAGACGGTTGCAGGCGCATTCCGGGGAGAATGAACCAGCGGTGCGCGCCGTTGATTTTTTTGGTGATGCCATGCGGCAGGGGCAGCAGCACCAGCGCGAGCAAAACCAGCGCAACGATGAAAATCGGCCAGGCAAATTTCTTAAGCCATTGGTAATCGAGGGTCGTCGCCGCCACGCACAGGACAAAGCCCAACGCGCACCAGACGAGCTGCAGCATCAGGTAATGCGCGCCGACTTGCGTCATGCTCGAGCTGTAGAGCATCACCAGCCCCAGCGCCAGCAGGGCGGCGACGCAAAACGCCAAAGTTGTGACGGCGACTTTCATTGCAACACTTCAAAATAAATGCCAGCCGCGGTTCAACCCGCGTTTATTGCTGGGGCGGCGTGCCGGGTGCGGCTGCCGGAGCCGGAGTTGCTGGAGCTGGAGTCGGCGCGGCCGGAGCCGGCGCGGGAGCCGGAACCGCTTCAGTCTTCGCCGGAATCTTCAGCTTCTGCCCGACCTTGATTTGCGTCGTGGTCAGATTATTTTCGGACTCAATCGCCTTGACGGTTACGCCATGGGCCCTGGCAATTTTGCTCAAGGTGTCGTTGGATTTAACCGTGTACATTTCCTCGCCACCGGTTGCGCCGGCGGGGGCCATTCCGGCCGCGGCCGGGGCGGCCGGGTTGCCGGTCGGCGCTGGAATTGAAAGTTTTTGCCCGATGTGTAATTTGGTCGGCTCAACGCCCGGGTTCGCCGCTTCAATGGCTTTGACCGTCGCCCCGGTTTTCTTGGCGATTCCGGAGAGGGTGTCACCCTTGACCACGACGTATTCGGTCACGGCGCCTTCCGGGGCCGCGGGCACGGTCGGAGCAACGACGGCCGGCGGGACCGGCGGAGGATTCGTCGCCGTCATTGCCGGCAAATTGGTGTCCACGACCGGCGGCAAATTGGTGTCCACCGGCGGCTGCGGGTTCTCGGCCTCGGTCTGTTCCCTTTTGCAGCCCTGCATGAGCAAGGCGGTCAAACCGAGCACGTTGATGGCGACCACGCAGAAAACGGCGACTTTTACGCGCGAACGGGTTTTGTTTTTTTGCTCCAGCAGGGAGCCTTGGGGAACGAACGGATTGGGATTATTCATCGGCTTGGCGCTGATTGCGTCCTTTCATTGAGGTGGGGTTGAGTTTCTGGCCGCGACATTTTCCCTCTAAAAATTTCGCAGCATATCAAAAGCAGTTTGTTCATGAGTCTGACTAACGCGGCACGGCGGCGGTCTTGAAAATGGCGAACTCCGGGATTTGCGCGTGAAAATAAATACACTCCACCGCCCGACGCGCACTTAGCCGTTGCCGCTGTTCGTTTTAACAACAAGCCCAGGCGCGCGCAAGGGGTAAAGCGCGTTTGTACCATTTTTAAAAAACGGTTCTTTGCCGGATCGAACATGGTCAAATGCTCCGTCATCATCTCAGTTTCAATGTGCTCAACGCGATGACCGCGAAGAGCACGCACAAAATGTAAAAGCGCATCACCACCTGTGATTCGTACCAGCCTTTTTTCTCGAAGTGATGATGCAGCGGCGCCATTAAAAAAATCCGCCGGCCCGTGCCATAACGCATCCGCGTGAAGCGAAACCAGCCCGTTTGCAGCAACACCGAAGCCGCCTCCAGCACGAACACCCCACCGGCAATCACGAGCACGAACGGCTGATGGATCAGCACCGCGACGATGCCCAGCGAGCCGCCGATGGCGAGCGAGCCGGTGTCGCCCATGAACACCTGCGCCGGGTGACAGTTGAACCACAAAAAGCCAAGGCCCGCGCCGAGGAGCGCCGCGCAAAACACCGTCAATTCGCCGGCGCCGTTCACGTACGGAATCTGCAAATAGCCCGCCGCTTTGAAGTTGCCGGCCAGATAGGTGAACACGAGAAACACAAACGCCACCATCAGGGAACAGCCAATCGCCAGACCATCGAGGCCGTCCGTCAGGTTCACGGCATTCGAGGCGCCGACAATCGCCAGCACCACGATTAAAATTCCCAGCCAAGCGGCGTGTTTCATCACCGGGTACTTGTAAAACGGCACGGTGATTTCCGTGACGAGCCGGCTGGTCGAGGGCGTTTCCCACAAATACACGCCGATAAACACGCTCGCGATTATTTGTGCCCACAATTTCACGCGCGGCGGCGTCCCACCCCCGCTCTGCTGGATGATTTTGGCGTAGTCGTCGTAAAATCCCAGCCCCGCCAGCACCACGACCGACAACAAAGTCAGCAACACCAGTTTGTTGTCCAATTGCGCCCATAACAGCGTCGAAAAAAACAGGACCGCGACAATCAAAATGCCGCCCATGGTCGGCGTGCCTTTCTTGCTCAGGACGCGCGCCGCGAGGCCGCCCGCTTCCTCGGCCTTGTCGGCGTAATCCTGTCCGAATTTCTGTTGCTTGAGCCATTGGATGATTCCCGGCCCCAGCCACCAGCTCAACACCAGCGCCGTGATGGCCGCGCCGGCGCTGCGCACGGTGATGTAATGAAACAGCCGCAACGCCGAAAGGTGGTCCGCCCACGGCGTCCCTTTCGCCCAATCGAGCAATTGCTGACTGATCAAATAAAACATTCGTCTGCCTCACGATTTTGCGGCCCTCAACGTTTCGGCGATGCGTTCCAGTCCCACCGCGCGCGATGCTTTCAACAAAACCACGTCGCCCGTCTTCAAAAAACTTTGCACGGCTTTCACTGCCGCTTCAACGTCCGCAAATTCAATCACGCGATTCAACCCCGCGTCGCGCGCCGCACGCGCCGTGACCGGCGCCATTTTGCCGACGGCGAACAACTGTCCGATGCCCAGTTCCGCGGCGCGGCGGCCCACTTCCGCGTGCGCCGCCTCGCTGTGTGCGCCCAGCTCATTCATGTCGCCCAGCACCGCCACGCGGCGGCCCTGCAACGGCAGATCGCAAAGCGTCTCCAGCGCCGCCAGGGCCGAATCGGCGTTGGCGTTGTAGGTGTCGTCCAGCACGCGAACGCCACCGGCTTCCCAGAACTGCAACCGCATCTTCGCCGGTTTGCACCCGGCCAGGCCGTCCCGCACGGCGGAACGGCCCAGGCCGAGTTCCTCACTGACCGCCAGCGCAAACAACGCATTGGTCACCTGATGCCGGCCCAGCAAATGGATCCGATACTCGCCGTTCCACGCAATCTTTGGCGCTTCCACGCGGAACGTCACGCCATTTTTGTCGGGGCGAA
>Ga0209517_10008069_pt1 | contig 12417 bp, 12 predicted proteins | sample PeaSoiMetSII2010_FD_187695 | JGI IMG/M metagenome (GOLD analysis project Ga0209517, IMG submission 187695) | Peat soil microbial communities from Weissenstadt, Germany - SII-2010 (SPAdes) (version 2) | ecosystem: Environmental > Terrestrial > Soil > Wetlands > Peat | place: Germany...
TCCGCCGCCGCGGCCGAGCCCAGCGCCAGCCAGATGCACCCGATGCAATCGCCACGACGGATCCGCTCGCGGAGCCACTTCGTCACGGTGGGAAACTCGTATGAGAACCCTCACCCCTCACCCTCCCATCGCCTCGCGGCGATGGGAGGGTGAGGGGTGAGGGTCTCCGCCATTCTCAAGCGTGATGCCTCTACGCCCAGGGACCCTCGATGACGCCGCGGGTCTCCTCGACGGCGACCTTCCAGAGCGCCAGCATCTCCTCGTCGGAGCGCCGGTAGAGGCCGCCGAAATTGCCGTCACCGAGATAGGCGCGCACGCCCTTGGGATCCATCATGCGCAACCGCTCGCTGTTGATCATGGGCTTCTGCCCGTCGGGCGTCACCACGTTGGGGACGCGCGTCCACGGGAAGTTCTCCATCCAGGAGGCGTGGCTCGCGATCGGGTCGATCTCCTGCACCTTTTTCCAGGTCTTGGGCGCGTTGTACCAGTTATAGAAGCGCACGGTGTGGCCGGGATTCTCCATCATCCATTCGAGGGCCGCGGCGCCCGCGGGCGCGTTGCCGCCGTGACCGTTGACGAACAGGATGCGCTTGAAGCCGTGCCGCTTCAGGCTGTCGAGCACGTCGCGCGCAAGCGCGATCAAGGTCGAGACCCGGAGCGTGACGGTGCCGGGGAACGCGGTGAAATAAGGCGTGGTGCCGTAGTTGAGGGTCGGGAACACCGGCACGCCCAACGGCTCCGCCGCCTCGACGGAGACTCGCTCGCTCAGGATCAAATCCACGCCGAGGCTCAGCTGAGCATGCTGCTCGGTGCTGCCGATCGGCACCACGGCGCGGTCGTCGCCCCTAAGATAGGCCTCGACCTGCATCCAGTTCATGTCGGTGATCTTCATGGTGTGCCTTCCCTCACTCGATCGCGACGCCCACCAGCGGCTCGCCCACGCTGATGGCAAGGCTGGTCACGTGATAGATCACCGGTCCGGAAACCTCGGCGGTGATCCGGTGCTCGCCCGGTCCCGCGAGATCGTAGATGACGCCGAGCGGCGCGCCGCGCTCGACGCGGGCACCGGGCGAGACCGCGCAGTGCCAGTAGCCCGCGACCGGCGCCGTCGCGGTCTTCATGGTGTAGATCGGCGGGCGGGGCGTCCCGCCGCCGGGATCGGGCAGCATGCCGAGCTTTCCCATGATGCGTTTGACGCCGGTCTCGATCAGCGTGACGCTTTCGTCGGTCCAGAGGCCGCAACTGCCGGACTCCAGCAGCACGCCGGGGATACCCTGGTTGACCGCGGCGCGGTAGCTATGCCCCTGGGCCGTGCTGCGCATCACGTAGGGGAAGGCGGCGGCGATCGCCAGATCGCGGCTGCGGTCGTGGCCGTCGGGAAAGATCGCGAACGGCAGCAGCGCCTCGATGATGTCGCCGCAATGCAGGTCGATGTAGGCGCTCATACCGGGCATCGCGGTGCCCGCGACCCAGGCCGCCAGGCGCTCGCTCGGCGAGCCATCCGCCTTGCCCGGGAACACCCGGTTGATGTTCTTGCCGTCGCGCGGATTGAAGTAGGGGCGATGCTGCCAGAAGGCATCGATGTTGAGGATCGGCAGCACGGTGAGCTCGCCCACCAGGCCGTCGAGCGACATGCGCGTGAGGCGCCGCGCGGCCTCGATGCTCGAATACTCGGCGCCATGCACCCCCGCCGTGACCAGCAGCTTCGGTCCCGGCGAGCGCCCGCGGAGGATGGTGCAGGGAATCGAGAGTCCTGGCTCCGGCTCGACAAAGCCGGACCAGCGGTCCTTGCCCGCGCTTGCGGGTACGGTGAGCGACATGGCGGGTCCTCCTTGTAGTCTTCAGCGCACCCAGACTCGATGACAGCGCCGCACCACCACCGACCGGCGGCCGTGATGCGTATGACGCCAGACACGGACATTGTGGCAGCGCACGGCATATCGAACGTCCTGGATGGGCGAGGCTCCGGCCTCGGCCCGATCGATCGTGGTTTGGCCCGTGGCCGGAGCCGCGTTCGCGGCCCACGGTGCCGCCGTGCAGACCAGGAAAGCGGCCAGGGCCGCAATGATCCAGTTGCGCATCGCCCACTCCCTAATATTGGTTCGTCCGGGACTCATCAGGTCCGCCCATTCGCGGCAGTTTGGAATGTCCTTGTCCCGGCGTCACCGCCAGTTTGCCCAGACACTCCGCCATTCCGCAACATCCGCGCGGGCGTGCCCAGAACGTGCTATCGATCTCCTGACAGTCCGCGCCCACACGCTGCATTTCGCTAGACGAAGGAGAACGCCATGCCGAACGTCCGCGACTATGCCATCCGCGAATGCGCGCAGGCGCTCATGACGCTGTTCGAGGCGCCTTCCCGGGACGAGCCGGTGTTGCGCGAGGGGATCCTGGCCGCGACGCGCGCGCTCGTGAGCCGGCCCGACTTGACCAGCCTCGGCGTCAAGCGCCAGGGCAATTTCGTCAGCAACTCGAAGTTCATCTACTACGATGGACGGCTCGAGATCACCTTGAACCAGATGCCGAACGGGGTCCGCTTCCCGCCCCACGACCACGGCACCTGCGAGGCGCTCATCATGCATAGCGGACGCCTGGCTCACACCGTCTACAAGCGGGTCGACGACGGCCGGCGTCCGGAGCATGCCGATCTCGCGGTCATCGACGATCGCGTGCTCGAGCGCGGGGACATCACGGTCATGGTGCCGCCGATCGAGATCCACAGTTTCATGGGGCTGACCGACGATTGCTTCCTGCTCACGGTGGTCGACGGCAAGCTGAAAGCCGACCGCCACTTCTACGATCTCGAGACGCACAGCTACTCGGTCGGCACACCGAAGAAATGGCGCGAGCGCCAGCAGCTCGCGACGGCCTGAGACGCATCGCCGGGAACTGACGACGGATAACGTGCGGTCGCAGAGCTAGAACCCCGGCCGCGGGACCGTGTCCATCAGCACGGCGGCGAAACCGCCATCGACCGCAACGTCCGCGCCGTTCACGTAAGCCGCGCGATCGCTCGCGAGGTAGAGCACGACGTCCGCGATGTCCTGCGGCGTGCCGACGCGGCGGCTCGGCACCACCTGGGCGCGGCGCTCGGCGACGCCGGGCGCCTGGGCGCAGAGCAAATAGCCGGTGAGATTGACCGAGAGCACCTGGTTCCACTCGGCGAGCGACAGGCTCTCGAGCGCGCCCGCCCGCAGCAGCCCCGCGTTGTTGACCAGCACATCGCAGGCGCCGTAGGTCCGGCGCACCTGCTCGGCGGCGGCGCCGACGCTCGCGGCGTCCGAGGTGTCGCAGTCGATCGCGAGCACGCGGCCGCCTTGCGCGCGGAGCTCCGAGGCGGCCTCCTCGCAGGCGGCGCGATTGCGATCGAGCAGCGCCGCGACGGCTCCGGCGGCGACGAGGGCCGTCGCGACGGCTCGGCCGATGCCGCTCCCGGCGCCGGTCACGACGCAGATGCGACCGCCGAGGCCGAGCCAATCAGCGTTTTTGCTCATCCCGCACGCACACGTCGTTTATCGCCATCTGGTGCCCCTGGAGGGACTTGAACCCCCACGCCCTTGCGAGCCGGTCGCGCCGTGAGATATTTCAATATGTTAGTGCAAAAAAGGTGCAAATTAGGGGCGCAACTTTGAGCGAAATCAGGAGACACTATGGGGCTCGGTGAGGATGATAAGCAACGCGTCGCGAGCTCCGTCGCACTATCGGAGATAGTCATGAACAACCTTGCCTAGGCCGAGGGTGAGATCAGCCAAGATGTGCGTCGCAGACACGGTTTCCAGGACAGGGAGCTCGGAGATGGGCGCCAGCGCATGCGCGTGTAGCTCGAGCGCGCCGGGTCCGACCCATGCGCCCTTCACCGTGATATCGGTAAGATAATACTCGACCAGCTCGCAAATGCGCGCGCCGCCGTCGACATGCGGGATGATCTTGATGAGGTAGTTCGGGGCTTCGAGAGAGGCGCGGACAGCAGCAAGATCGGCCGGCCGGTATTTGTAACCCATAGTGCCGGTTGCAATTCGAATCCGCCCATAGCCGAGCGTTCCGACAAGGGTGTCGGTATCGACCTGGAGCGACGGTTCAGCAAGTTTCTTGGGAAAGCCCCAGAGCTCACGGCCGCCGGCGATCGGACCTTCATCGTTGAGAAACATGCAATGGGAGTAGCTCCCCTTTCGGCCTCGGAATGAGACTGGAATGACCTGGCCGCTTTCCGTGTAGTCGCCGAAACCGGTGGAATCCGGCATGCGGATGAATTCGTATTTGACGATCGGGCTGTCGATCTCGAGGGGCGCGGGCACGACGGCCCGTAGCTTCTCCGGATCCGTTCGATAGGCAATTATAAGGTACTCGCGGTTGACGAACCGGTAGGGACCCGGCGGGTATGCGGGGCTCGTCAGCGGCATGGCAAATGCGCGGTCGCGGATTTCGGCTTCTCTCATGGTGTCCTCGTCGTGTGGGAAAGTGGGTTTACTCGCGTCCATCTCTCGCCAAGTCGAAGGCGAGGAAACCCCGGGGATTCGTCGGACGATTCAAGACCTCTGGATGACGCAAGGTGCGCAACGCGTCGTGATATCCCGCGCGCCAGTGCTCTTCCATGGACAGCCGGGAGAACTCGTAATCCTTCGAATGGCCTTCGTATTCTTGGGAACGATAGATCAGCTGCACGATGCTGTAGACCTTGTGGTCTGCGGCCGTGCTCAGCAGCGTCGCGTCCTCGCTCTCACGTAGGTCCTGAGGCAGTTGTTCAAGCAGCCGCGCGAGCGCAGAGCGCAGACCCTGAACTTGCCCGAATTGGTCTGTCATTGCGCGGGTGCGGCTCGAATACTGAATCTCCTTATGGCGCATGGCGACCTCGGCCAGGTTGCCGGGGAGTTCGCCGGTCGCGCTCCAGAGGTCCACTTGGAAGGCCAGCGTGTCCTGCCTCGGTCCCGAATCGACCACCCACTGCAGAGGCGTGTTCGAAATTAAGCCGCCGTCCCAGTAGTACTCACCCTCGATCTCGACCGCGGGAAAGCTAGGCGGCAGCGAGCCGCTTGCCATGACATGCTCGGGACGGATCGTATGCGTGGTCGTATCGAAGTAGGCGAAGTTGCCGCTGCGCACGTTGACCGCGCCGACGCTGAAGCGTGTGTCCCCTGCATTGATCCGGTCAAAGTCGACAAGGCGCTCGAGCGTGCTTTTGAGCAGCTTGGCTTCATAGAGGCTGGTCGCCTCAAGCGCACCATCCGGATGCATCCACGCGGACGGCTGCCGCAGTTGGAAGAAGCCCGCCGCGCCGTTGACCAGGGCGGATCCCGCGCTCAGCTGGTTGAAGAGCTTGCGGGCCGAATATCCGCGTGGCGTCAACGCTTCGAAGCCGACCGCCCAGTCCAGCAGGGGGTTGGTGGTTATCTCCTCCCAGAAGGCCCGTAACTTGACGACGCGGTCGTCTGGCGCATTCCCGGCGATCAGCGCCGAGTTGATGGCGCCGATCGAGATTCCCGCGACCCAGTCGGGATGCAGATTCGCCTCGGCAAGAGCCTCGTAGACTCCGGCCTGATATGAGCCGAGCGCGCCGCCGCCTTGCAGCAGCAAAGCGACGCATTCGAAGGGTGGTCGGCCGTTCAGACGACGATGCGTCGAGCTTATCTGGCGGTCATCGAGATGAACATCATCGGGCATCGTAGGCTCCTGTCGTTTGGTATCGGTCGCGTCACGCAAACGTGCGACGCACGTTGTCGAGGTCTGCTCTGCAAACTCGGCTGAATTCCACAACCGGATCGGGATCGAGGCGCTTTGACAATGCCTGTTTTGCAAGCTGCCGAAGCTGCACGCTTGGCTTCAGCGAAATCTCGACGATCGCCCTGAGAGCCGCTTCCGCCGTGCCGACGACTCCCGGCGAAGCGAAGAACCGCATCCGATTGATGAGACCCATCAGGCGCTGCTCGTCGCCGCTCAGCACGATCTCGTCGTGCGTGTAAGCATGCAGAAGGAGGGTCGACGCATGGATCACGAAGTCGGAATAGACCGTCTCCCGTTTCGACACCTCAAGGGCGATACGCTGAAGGCGGTCCTGGCGGCGTTGCGTGTAGACAGCGGCAATAAACGAGGTCACGCCACCGATGAGCGCGCCCAGCAGTGCAGAAACCGGGCTCAGCAGAGTTGGATCGATGCTCATGTCGCCCTTCCGAGATTGTCGGTCTCCATGCTTGGAGTTGGAGCCGCGCGCTCGGCGGGATACGCCTGCGTGCCGGGGTCTTTGATCCGGAACCAGGCGACGTAGAGCGCGGGCAGGAATATCAGGGTCAGCACCGTCGCCACGGCGAGGCCGCCGATGATCGCAAAGGCCATGGGACCCCAGAAGACCGTGGGCGCGATCGGAATCATGCCCAGCGTGGCGGCGGATGCGGTGAGGAGGATGGGTCGCGTCCGGTGGATCGCCGCGGTGACGACCGCGTCCCACGGATGCATTCCCGCCGCTCTCTCGTGCTCGACCTGGTCGATCAGGATGACCGAATTTCGTGCAATCATGCCGGTCAGCGCGAGCACCCCGAGGATTGCAACGAACCCAAGCGGCGCGTGCGCGAGCAACAAGGCTGCCACGACGCCGATGAGGCCGAGCGGCGCCACACTCAGCACCAGTGCCACGCGGTGGAAGCTCTGCAACTGGAACATCAGGATGGTGAGCACCACGAGCAGCATCGCCGGCATGACGGCGAGCACCGAGGCTTTTGCCTTACCGCTCTCCTCAACAGATCCGCCGGTGGCGATCCGATAGCCGCTAGGCAGGGTTGCCGCGAGCTGGTCGATGGCCGGCTGGGCCCCCTGTACCGCGGTCGCGGGCAGTACGCCGGGCACGACATCGGCTTGCACCGTCAGGGTCGGCACGCGATCCCGCCGCCAGACGATAGGATACTCCTGGTCGTACTCGAACCTGGCGATCTGGCGCAGCGGGACCACCCGCCCGCCCGGCAACGGGATCTGCAGCGAACGAAGGGATTCGAGTGAAGTCCGCTGCGTCTGCGCGGCGCGCGCGACCACGTCGATCAGGTAGATGCTGTCGCGCACCTGAGTGACCGTGCTGCCGGTCACGATGCCGTTCAGCGCGAGTGCCACGTCCTGCGAGCTCAAGCCAAGCTGCCGCGCCTGATCCTGATCTACGCGGATGCGCATTACCCTCGCGGGCTCGACCCAATCGAAGTTGACGTTGCGCACGCCCGCCGTGCCCCCCAAGAGATCCGCAACCTGCATGGCGATGGTGCGCACGTGATCCGGGTCCGGTCCGCTCACGCGGTACTTCACTGGCCAGCCCACGGGCGGGCCAAGCTCCAGCGGAGAGACGCGCGCGACGAGTTGCGGGAAGCGCGATGCGAGCGCTTGCTCAAGGCGCGCACGGACCCGATCTCGCTCCTTCAGTCCCTTCGTCACGACGACCGACTGGGCGAAGAAGTCGTTCGGCAAGGCGACGTCGAGCGGCAGGTAGAATCGGATGGCGCCTTGGCCGACATAGGTCGAGAAATGCTCGACGTCGGGGTCGGCGGCGACGATTTTGTCGAACGCCTCGACAGCGTCGCGGGTGGCCAGGATCGAGGCATTGTCCTGGAGTTTCAGGTCGACCAGAAGCTCGGGGCGGTCGGACGCAGGGAAGAACTGTTCCGGCACGAGACGCGTCCCGGCCAGAGCTGCGGCGAAGAGGCAAACCGTGACCCCGATGGTGATCCACTTCGCCCGCATCGCCGCCAATATGCAGCGTTTGAACAGGCGCATCGGCGCACTGAGTGTCTCGGCGTGCGGCTTCTTGGGCGGCCGCAGCAGTCCCAAGCCCACGACCGGTGCAAATAGGCCGGAGACGACCCAGGAGGCAAGGAGCGCCAGCGCCACCACCGCGAACAACGAGAATGTGTATTCTCCGGCATCGCTGCGGGCAAAGCCCACGGGCAGGAAGCCTGCGATCGTGACCAGCGTACCGGTGAGGCGGGGATAGGCGGTGGAGGAATAGGCAAAGACCGCGGCGGACGGCGTGTCGTCGCCCCGCTCCAGACGGGTCACCATGCTCTCGATCGTGATCATGGCGTCGTCCACCAGCAGTCCCAGCGCTATGATGAGAGCGCCGAGCGAGATGCGCTGAAGGTCGATCCCAAGCCACTGCATCGCCGCAAAGACGATAGCCAACACCAGAGGGATCGAGATGACGACGATCGCTCCGGCGCGAAGACCGAGGCTTACCACGCTGACGATCAGAACGATGGCGATCGACTCCCACAGCGCTTCCATGAAATCGTTGATCGAGTGGCTGACCGTGTCGGGCTGGTTGGCGACCATGACCGGTTCGACGCCGATCGGCAGGTCGGCTTTCAGCTCCTGCATGGCCTGCTGGATGTTGCGGCCGAGCGCGAGCACGTCGCCCCCGTCCCGCATGGAAATGGACAGCCCAAGGCCCGGCTTGCCGTTGATTCGGAAGATCGGCTCGGGCGGATCCGCGTCCTCCCGTTGCACGTCCGCGATATCCGCCAGTCGGATTATCCGGTCACCTACCGCGAAGTTGACGGCGAGGATGTCTTTCTCCGACGCGAGCGCGCCACTCACGCGCAGTTTGACCTCCTCCGAGCCGGTCGTGATCACGCCGGACGGGACCACGATGTTCTGTGCCTGGAGCGCCGCCGTCAGCGCCGCGGGCGTTAGGCCGTAGCCGGCCATCTTCGCGGGCGAGAATTGGATGTAGATACGCTCGGGCTGAGCGCCTATCAAGTTCACTTTGGCGACATCGGGCACCTGCAAGAGCCGCGAACGGACGCCCTCGACGTAATCGCGCAGCTGACGATTGGTGAATCCATCTGCGGTGAAGCCATAGACGATGCCGTAGGTATCGCCGAACTCATCGTCGGCCACCGGACCGAGCACGCCCTGCGGCAGCGTCGGCTCGATGTCGTGCACCTTCTTGCGAACCTGGTACCACGTGTCGGAAACCTCCTTTGGACCGGTCGATCCTTTGAGGTACACGAAGACGGTCGATTGCCCCGCCTTGGTGAAACTCTTGAGGTAATCGAGGTGAGGCGTCTCCTGCAGCTTGCGCTCGATGCGCTCGGTGACCTGAAGGAGCGTGTCCTCCAGGGTGGCGCCTGGCCATTGCGCCTGCACCACCATCGTCTTGATGGTGAAAGTGGGATCCTCGTTGCGCCCGAGCCTCTGGTAGGCCGAAAGGCCCAGGACGACGAGCGCCAGCATCAGGAAGTAGACGATCGAACGGTGGCCGATCGCCCACGCAGACAGGTTGAAGCGGTTCATGGCTGATCTCCCGTCAGCCGGACTTTCTGGCCCGGCCGCAATGAATGCACGCCGGCCGCCACGACCAACTCGCCACCATCGATCCCTCGGGTTACCACGATCCTGGAAGAGTCCTGACGTTCCAGCTCGACGCGTCGCAGCGACACTTGGTGACTTGCGGGATCGACGACCCAAAGAGCGGGCTTGTTGTCCGCCATCGTCAGTGCGGTCGCCGGCAGATCGACGCCGCTGCCTGACAGCATTCGGGTCTGTCCCGATACCGTCGCACCCAGCCGCATGGCGTCCGGCCGTGCCGTCAATCCAACCTTCACTCGGTAGCTGCGCGTCACCGGGTCCGCCTGCGGCGCGACCTCTCGAACTTGACCCTCCGTGTGGACGGACGGGTCGTCGGTGAGCGAGATGCTGATGATGGCGTCTGGAGATACCTGGCGCATGAGGCTCGCCGGTACGTCAAAAACGGCATCGTTGCCGTCGTCGTGCGCCACCGTCACGATCATCTGCCCGGCCCTCACGACCTCGCCAGCCTCCGAGCCGGCGGCGATCACGGCACCCGATGCATCCGCCACCAAGTTCGTGTAGCCGAGCTGATCTTCAGCCTGGTGCACCTGCGCCGCCGCCGCATCCGACTCGGCTTTGGCGCTCAGGAACGCTCTCTGAGCAGCGTCGAACTGAACACGGGTAGCCCATCCGTCCTGTACGAGCGTTTGCTTGCGCTCGAGGTTGTTGGCGGCCTCGTGCTGGGCTGCTTCAGCCGCGGCAAGTTTTGCTTGCGCAGCCCGCAGGGCATCGCGTTGGGGCTGTGGGTCCAGTTGGGCGATCGGATCTCCCGGTTGGACGCGCTGACCGACATCCACCAGTCGTGTGATCATCCTGCCATCGATGCGGAAAGCGAGATTCTCTTCCGTGCGGGCCCGGATGTGTCCGGTGTGCGAATACTGGCTGCTCACGAAAGCCTTCACCAGGTCCGTAGCACCAGCGGGAGCGTATGAAGTAAGGTCGATGCGCTTCGCAAGCTCACCAACTGCTCGCTCCAGCCAATCGACTTCCCTCTCTCGTCCGGCTTGGATCGGCCAGAGGGTTTGGAGAGCCGCCTCGAAGACGAGAAACATGTATCGATAGGCGTCGAAGATATCCTCTCTGGCTTGCGAGAGCCGGTAGTATCGCAGCAACGGCATCCATTTGGGCCTCGTGCGCTCGGCCGGCTTTTCCTTGCCGTCCTTGTCGATCACCCGCACCTCGATTGGGCCGACCCGCACAGGGAACGGCACCGTGGTCCAATAGGTCAGCACCCTCTCGTCATGCTCCCTAGTGAGCGAAACGCTATCGCGCGGATCAGGTTTCAGCTCCAAGGGTTCATTGAGGCGGAAGCACACGTTATCTAGCGTGGTCTCGATCGCACTACGCCCGTGTGCCAGGGCATCACAGCGTGACATGGCTTTCTTGCACCGTGCAACAGCGATGTCGTGACGCGTTGCGAGAAGGACTTCCCAGTCGTCAGTGGAGGTATCCTGTATGTCGAATGAGGACTTGGTTCTTAGCCAAAACGCTATGGCCGTCGGGAATGAGCCATCGCCGCTGTCCAGCGCCATTGCTCCGAGCGTTGCCATGGTTTCACCCTTTGGGCTGTTCGAAAGTGCCGCGTAGCGCGGGTTACGCCGCGCTTAAGCGTGGGGCGTCGTCCCTCTGCGGGTCGAGCGAACCACGTCTTGACGCAACCCCAGAAACGACAGATTGCCGAAGGCGGAGAGCTCGCCCGCGGTGTCGGGCCAAAGTGGTTCCCTGTGGCATGAGGCGCGACGATCACCAGATATACCATGGTCGGATTTTGGGGCGCGAATAACCGGACCATGGCCCAAATTTCGCTTCCGGCATCGGGGAGGACATGACACGATCCACAAGGCTAAGACTGGTTGGGCGCTGTGGATGAACCTCACGGCACGCCTGAATGGCCTCAATCCGTCGGACTGTCCCTATATTCGACCGTGCGATCTTTGGCTCGAATTGTTCGAGGTTCAGAAAAGCAAATCCGAAGACGTAGAAGCTGAGGGGATGCTGGCCTAACCTAGTCAGGAACAGCATGCATGAGTTCCCGACCGAAGACCGTCAACGGCACGGCACCTGCATGCGGTCCGATGTGGCTAATGCAGTGGAGTGGGTTGAGGTTTGCTGGCCTCGCTGATTTGCCATCAGTCACACGTCAACCCGGCCCCATGATTCGAGCATTATGGCAAGAGCTTGCTCGCTGCTCAAATCTCGGCACTTCATTAGCGCGTCAGCGAGCGTCTCGACCGTGCTCCAAACACGCGGACGACGCATGCATTCGGCTGTGCGTTCCCATAACTGATTCACCAAGTGGTCTCGGTTCGTGCCCCGAGCAAATTCACCGGTGATCGTTTCAACGTATTTCAAGTCGTTGCCGCATCCAACCGGCTGCTTAGCGCTGGTTTGTAGGTGCGACCAGCGCGCCTCCTTCGGCACTCAAAACACGTTTTCAGCGAGGTACTCGTCGGGGTCCTCGGCAGCGGCCGGGTCTTCAGCGAGCAGAGCGGCACGTTTCGCCTCGAAGGCATTCGAGATGTGCTTCAGAAATATCAAGCCGAGCGCGACGTGCTTGTAGTCGGACGGCTCCAGATTCTTGCGCAGCTTGTTGGCGGCGAGAAACAACTGCGCCTCGAAGCCGAGGTTGGCGCCATTGCCGTTAGCCTTTGAGGCTTTGGTCGGCGGCGCAGCTCTCGCGCTCGCGGCCTGTTTTTTTTGCCTCCCCTGGGCATAGTCACTCCTGCATCTGCTTTGCCGCCCGGACAGTTGCCGACAAGTCCATTGCCTTCAACCGCTCGAACACCTTCGCCTCCACCTCTGCCGCATCGTCTGGCGCAGGCACGCCCATCAGCCGGCCGAAACCGGTCTTCGCGTTTTTCCGCGCGGCGTCAGTGCGATCCCCGCGCTCACCCAGATTCAAGCTGAGCTTCTCAACACAATAGTGTACGCGGCCACGATTCACGAGGGGCTTCCATTCCAGGGATTAACTTGGTGTGGAGCTAGCCTGACGTATTCGTCAGCCTAGCGCGGCCTGGAGGTACGCGGTCGGTTTTGTAAAAGGGATCGTGCTGCTGGGTGGCGCTGTTTGTGGCGCTGAAGGCGGTCCTGATTGTGTCT
>Ga0209517_10008071_pt1 | contig 12416 bp, 8 predicted proteins | sample PeaSoiMetSII2010_FD_187695 | JGI IMG/M metagenome (GOLD analysis project Ga0209517, IMG submission 187695) | Peat soil microbial communities from Weissenstadt, Germany - SII-2010 (SPAdes) (version 2) | ecosystem: Environmental > Terrestrial > Soil > Wetlands > Peat | place: Germany: Weissenstadt...
CGCAAATTTGGTGATCGGGGTCATCAACTCGACGTGGGGCAAATCCTGCAGCGAACCCATCTTGTGCTGCGTCATCGAGCCCTGCCCGCCGATGTGCAGAATCGGGCTCTCGGAACGGAACGCCGTTGCGATTCCGGTGACGGCGTTCGTGCAGCCGGGGCCGGCCGTGGTGACCACGCAGCCCAGCTTACCGGTTTGACGCGCATAGCCGTCTGCGGCATGGGCGGCGACTTGCTCGTGGCGCACGTCAATGATGCGGATGCCTTCATCCACGCAGCCATCGTAGATGTCGATGATGTGGCCGCCGCAGAGCGTGAAGATGGTGTCCACCCCTTCGTTCTTCAGCGCCTTGGCGACCAAGTGGCCGCCCGAAATCACGCCGGCGTCGCGGCTCTTCCGTTGCAGGGTATCTTCGGCGGTAGTTGCCTTGGGCTGAATCGACGTGGGATTAACTGTTGCCATGCTTCCTCCAATTTCGTGAATCTGATGGCGGGCCGGTACCGCAGCAGCGACGCCGGCCCGCATTGAAGAGGGTCAAACGATCCGAAGAATCAAGTCGTACGCGTGCCCGCAACGCCTTCCGCTGCGGTCGGATATGCCTCGCGGCTCCGAGCAAAATGTCGCGCGCGCATGGGCTTCAACACGAACAGCGCAAGAAACGCCGCGATCACGTTGAAAGTCATCGCCAGGGTAAATACGGCGCCCCAGCCATGAGCTTTCGCCAGGCCGGCCGCGATCGGCACCAGCAGCGCGCCCGCGCCCTTGGCCGTGTACAGCATTCCGGCGTTGGATGCCGCGTATTTCGCGCCGAAAGTATCCCCTTGCGTGGCGGGAAACAGGCTGAAAATCTCACCGTACACGCCGAAATAAAGCGCCGTGACCAGGACGAACACGACCGGATTGGATCCGGCCTGGTTGAGGGTGAACAATGCCGCGGCACCGATCAAGAACGCCAAGGCCATGGTGTATTCGCGCCCAATCTGATCCGACAGCCATCCGAAGAACGGTCGGCCCACCCCGTCGAAGATTCGATTCAACGACAAGGCAAACACCAAGGCCGGCAAGGTGAAACCGAACAACTGAACCGGAACCTTGTCGATATTCAGATCCTTGGCGATCGGCGCCATCGACGCGGCCATGGTGAGTCCGCCGGAGGCGATGAGGACGAACATCAGGTAGAGCACGTAGAACACCGGGCTGCGCAGCACCTCGGCGGGCGTGTAGCCGTGCGCCGTCTGATTCGCGTTGACCTTCGCGGCAACCAACTGAGCGGGCGGCGCCAGCAGCAACCACGCCATCACGAACACGATACCGCCTTGGATCAACCCGAATCTGAGGAACGCCTGTTCATAGCCGGACGAGTTGATCATCGCCGCAATCGGCCCGATCGTAAGGGCGGCGCCGGCGCCGAAACCCGAGGCGGTGATGCCTGCGGCGAGACCCCTCCTGCCCGGGAACCACTTGAGCGCGTTGCCGACACAGGTGCCGTAAACGCAGCCGGTTCCGATGCCGCCGAGCGCAGCGCCGAAATACAGAACCGGGAGCGAACTGGCAGCGGAATTCACTACCCACGCCAGCGCCACGAGAACGGCGCCGGCGAGCACCACCCAGCGCGGCCCGAAGCGGTCGACCAGATAACCCTCAACCGGAATGAGCCACGTCTCGATGAGAACGAAAATGGTGAACGCGACCTGGATGGCGCTGCGCCCCCAGTGATACTTCGCGTCGATGGGATTGACGAACAACGTCCATCCGTACTGCAGATTGGCGACGCAGGCCATGCAGATGACGCCGATGGTGAGCTGGATCCATGGATTACCGAGCGGAGAGCTCGATGGCTGATTCGAATTCGCGTTCATGCATTTCCCCCTTTTTTTTCACGCCAGCAGGGACGAGCCATGAATCGCGCGCATGCCAACCCATGCTCGGACACGTGCCCTTAGGCTCGACCAATGTCATGTGAAGATCCAACCGTCTATGAACAGCACGCAGCAGCCGAACAAGGCGCTTCTTGAGTTATTGCCAACACCGACGCGCCGAGGATGACTCACCGTTGCCTACTCCCGCAATATGGACCGAAAATCTCATCTTCAGTCTCCGCCGATCTCCGTCGATCTTGAATTCTTATCGTGGTATATCATATATGCAGACTTTTTAAAGTGTCAATCCAAGCGTACGGTGCCGCTGGCTTGCCGCCACCCCGCCCGGAACGGCTATGTGCAATCTCGGATCACTTCCGAAGCGATTTTCATGATTTTCATTAGGGGTTTTATTTTCAATGAGTTGCCGCATTTTTACCAGTGGCTCGCAAGCCTCGGGGCCTGCCGGCTAGGACACATGAGAAAAACCCTTAGGTCCGATTAGATTAATTCATTAGTCAATCTGTACTTGCAATATAATATATCTGTTGCGCGCGACGCGAATGCGTGCGTGCCGTAGATAATTGACTATCTTTAAACCGTTATGCGGACACGAAGTAACCGCCGAGAAGCTGTCATGAACCTTATTGAAGTGATTGTGTGGTTGATATCGGGCCTGGCACTGGTCGCAGGCGTGCCTGCCGTGCTTTACTTTTTATTGCCGCAATCGGTATTGGAGGCTGCGGCGCGTCATGGACGCTACGCCGGTCTGGGCACTGGGAGCCAATTGCGCAGCGTCGCGCATGGTCATGGCGCGACGAATTTGGATTCGCTGGTGGGTCAGCAGTCCTAGCGACGAATTGGCCGCAGCTTGAAAACCGGAGGGTGCTTTTAAGCATCGTATTGATCAAGGGAACAAGGCAATGAGCACCATCACAAGCTTGGTTCGGCGTACATCAACGGCGGCGCCGCTCGCCCTCGCACCACTGAACTCGACGAGTTTGCGTGACCAGGCTTACGCTCTTCTCAAGAACGCGATTTCGGAAACCGATATCTACGATCCGAATCAGGAATTGCGGCTGGACGAGCGGCAATTGACGACGGCGCTCGGCGTGAGTCGCACGCCGATCCGGGAGGCATTGTCGCTCCTGGAACAAGAAGGGTTCACCCGCACCATGCCGCGACGCGGCATTTACATCGTCCGCAAGTCGAAGCGTGAAATCATCGAGATGGTCCAGATGTGGGCTGCGCTCGAATCGATGGCCGCCCGACTCGCCACGCTGCATGCAACCGACGCGGAGATTGCGCAGCTCCGGCACTTGTTCGACGAATTTCAATCATCGCCGCCCTCCGAACATTTGGGCGAGTATTCGGACGCGAACATCGCATTTCATACGGCCGTCATCGCGTTGGGAGGGTCGCAGACCATCATTGATGCGACTCGCAACCTTCTCATTCATGTGCGCGCCATTCGCCGTGCCACCATCACCCAAAGCGACCGTGCGGCGCGCTCGATCATCGATCATTTGAAGATCATCGAGGCTTTGGAGCGACGCGACACGGAGTTGGCCGAGCGGCTGACGCGTCAGCACACCCTGGATCTTGCGGCCCACGTCGAGCGCTATTGCGATTTCTTGGATTAGGCGTCGAGTGATGGCGGCGTCACGGCTGCCGCAAGCCGTGATTTTCGATTGCCCACTGACCAAGCGTCGACGAGTGTGGATCGCCGTCGGATAAAGACAAGTAAAGCGTTCTTCCGGTCTCCGACGCGCGAGCCAGCAGAGCATCGGTCGCCACCGACTGCACTCCCACTCGCGTATCAGAATCGCCCAGCATGGTCTCGAGCGTGGCAGGATCTTTCCAGACCGGAACACCCGACTCGATGCGCAAATAGATTCGACCGGTTGCCTGCTCGACGAAGTTGACGTTTCGAAATTCGCCGATGCACCGCTGTAAAAATGCCGTGTTGTGCTCGGCGGCGAGTAGATTTCGGTTCGTATAGAGCAACGCCGGCGCGGAAGCATTCACGTTGATGCGCGCGAATCGATCGATATTGAGCATATTCGCAACGTCCAGGACATTGAACGTCGTGTTGTCCCCGAACGCCACGGTACGCGGACGTTCGCCGAACGGTACCGTATTGTCCAAGAACTCGAAGCGAATCCGCTTGTCGCTGCGTCTGACCCAGGTAAAGAACACATTGGGAATACCGCTGTACGCTTCCACTGCATGCGCGAGCGTGTCGTCCACGGCCTTGTAACGCCCGAACTCCAGGCCACGCTTCCAAGCGCGCTCGACCAACAAGTCCGGAGGCGTGATCACGAAGAACAGGTAAACGGTCTGGCCGAATCGCGTCAATAGATTGCTTCCCGCCTCGTCCGAATCCGGCGCGAAACTGTCGAAGCGGAACCTGTCGATCAACAGGTGGGACATGTCTCCGCGCCGATTCTTGTGCGCCATGTGCCGATCGAGCTTAACATCGATGATTTGCACCTCCTCTCCCGTAAACGCACCGGCATATTTGTAAGCCGTACCGAGCGAACCGTAGTCGAGCAGCTGCTTGCGCCAGATATCCGGACTGATCAGCGCGAAGTCCCCCCAGTGCATTCCGATATCGCCGGAAAGTTTTTTTTGCAGCGGCCGCAACGTGCTCTTACCGGAGGCCGACGCTCCCTTGGTGTTGATGACAACCGGCCGCTCCTGCCGGGGCAACAGGCGATAGCCCTCACGCTCGGCGGCGATCCGCAGCAGCGGCTCGAGCGTTTGCCCGATGACCTCGCTGCCGTATGCGTTGGATGCGATATCCGTGGTCAACGAGAGGATGAGATCGCGAGTTCCCCAGGCAGCCCCGTGCGTGGTGAACAGCGCCGACATGACGCGCGCCAGCGTGCGGCACACGATTGCCTGCAATGGATCGGCCGCCACCGTTGCCATGTGTTCGAACCGCGCTATTTCACTCGGCCCCCAACTGCGATCGACGATGGCCACCGCAAGCGGCTTGCGGCCCGCAGTCATACGTCTGAGCAGACCGGACGCGGCCGCGCGAGCGGCGGAAGCCGCCGGCGCCGTCGGTGCGGGCACAACCGCGGCCATGGTGGCCTCGGCAGCCGTGAGCAGCTTCCTGCGCGCCTGATCGTACGCGTCCACCAGCGAATCCATTTGCGGATCGAGGTAGCGCGTGAGCAAGAGGCGCGCGATCTTTCGGAAATTGATGCCAAGATCCTCGATTCGCGACCCGTCCGGAACCGCGAAATCCGCAGTGACACGAATCAGCAGTTCGTGCAGCGCAAGCCTCTGCGGGCGGAACGTCACGAGCTCGCTCAACGGAAATCCGGTCAAACCGTGGAGTTCGACCGCGGTCGCAACACTCGTAAAGACGTTCTCGGGTCGAAAAATAGTCGAGAGATGCAGCAGTTCTTTCGGAACCTGCGACTCGATGCCAGGGTTCCACGGTCCAAACTCCCCCGCTGCGCCACGGGTCCCGATCAAGCGCAAATTCCGATCATGATGCTGCCCTTAACGGCTGGGACGCACTGCATTGCAACACTGCGATCGGTTCCACGCTTTTGCCGTAATTTTTTGTGATGCATTCGCCGCTCCTTTCAACCCCAATGCCGACACAATACGTCTAATCGTCAATGAGCGCAGGGAGCGCTCCAGTACTCATGCGAAACACATCGCAGGACGTGCCGCGGAATGAGCGCAGAAAGTAATACCAAAGCGTGGAGCACGGTCTCCCGGACCGATGTTCCGCTCGCCGCGACGCCGCCCATCGCGCGTGCCGAGATCGCGGACCCGCTCTGCGCCGACCTTGCGCGCCTTGCAGCGCATGTCTGTCAAGCCGATTTTGCGTCGATAGCGCTCCATGGCGGAATGGCGGCGTGGTGCAGTTCAACGGCAAGCCTGACCGCCGCGGCCGCACCGCCCCGCGATCCTTTTCTGGAATACGCATTGCAAAATGAGGAATTGTTCGAGGTCGAGGATGCGGCGCGGGACCAGCGAATCGGCGCCGGCGAATTCACGATCAACGGCGTCGGCATCCGCTTCTATGCCGGATGCGCCCTGCGCACCGAGGCCGGCGACACGCTGGGGGTGCTCGCCGTCTATGGGACCGTGCCCCGCCGGCTGAGCCTCGCGCAGCTTGATTCCCTGAAGCTGGTGGTGCGGCAAGCCGCGGTGCAAGCAGAGCTTCGCACACGCCTCACGGAACTTGCCCTGCTCTCACGCTCCGACTCGACCGCCGGCACCTCGCCCGGCGCCGCCGATGTGCTGCTGGCGCACGCCTTGCTGGACAGCGCTCCGGTGGCCATCTACCACACCGACGCCACCAGCGACATCGCCTACGTCAATCCGGAATATCGCCGGCTATTCGGGTTGACCGCAGAGCAGAGCGCGAATGACTGGGCGCAGGCCATTCATGCGACCGATCGGACGCGCATCGAGGAGGTATGGAGCGATTTTTGCCGGCAGCCCCGGCCTATGAAATTCGAATACCGCATGCAGCCCGTTGGCGGCGTGGTGCGCTATTTCTGCGAACAACTCGTTCCCGCGGCGGGCGTCCCCGGCTTCGTCGGAACGATCAGCGACTTCACCGACCTGGTCGCCGCCCGCGGCAATCTGCGCAAAGCCGAGACCTTGTTTTTCAACACGTTCGACCAAGCGCCGATAGGCATCGCCTATGCGGACCGCGACGGCCGCTTTCTGCGCTGCAATCCGGCATTCTGTGCGCTGTTGAACTTCGGCGCCGATGACCTCGCGGCCAGGACCGGCGCCGACCTGACCCACCCCGACGATGCCGCATGCAGCGCGGCGGAGCTCAAGAAACTGTGGAGCGGCGCAGTTGATTTCGTGGACATCGAAAAGCGCTACGTACGAAAAGATGGCAGCAGCGTCTGGGTACGCGCGACTACCGCCCTCGTTCGCGACGCCGGCGGTAACCCTGATTGCTCGGTCGAATTCCTGCGCGACATCAGCAACCGCAAAGAACTGGCCGAGGCCTTGACGCGGCAACAGACTCTGCTCGAAGCGGTCATTACCGATTTACCGGTCGCCCTCGTAGCCTGCAACACGTCCGGACAAATAACCCACCATAATCGCGCAGCGGTGGAACTGCACTGCGTAGACTCGGCGGACGCGCCGGCGCAAACCTACCTTGCGGACGGCGTCACCTTGGTGAACGATCAAGAACGGCCATTGGCGCGCGCGTTGCGTGGCGAGACCATCACCAACCTCGAACTCGTGATCGCGCCGCACGGCGCCGACCGGCGCATAACCCTATCGAGCGCGCACCGGCTGGTCGGCCCCGCCGGGCAGATTCTCGGCGCCGTAGCCGTGGTTCAGGACATCACGGAGCGCAAGCAATCCGAGTTGAATCTCGAGCGCGTGCACAAGGAATTGATGGTCGCATCACGCCAAGCCGGCATGGCCGAAGTTGCCACCAATGTATTGCACAACGTTGGCAACATTTTGAACAGCGTGAATATTTCAGCAAGCCTCGTGGCGGAACGCGTCAAGCAGTCCAAAGCCGGCGGACTGTCCCGCGTCGCCGCGCTGTTGCGCGATCAAGGTCCGCGGCTCGGCGAGTTCATCACCAACGACGTACGCGGCAAGCGCATACCGGAATATCTCGCGACCATGGGCGAACAACTCACCAACGATCAGCAGATGACCCTGCAGGAACTCGCCTCGTTGCGCGACAACTTGGAACATATCAAGGATACCGTGGCCATGCAGCAGAGCTACGCCAAACTGTGCGGCGTCACGGAAACCGTGGAAGTCGCGGACTTGGTCGAAGACAGCCTACGCCTCAATGCCGGCGCGTTCGCTCGTCACGGCGTGACGCTGCAGCGCGAGTTCGGCAAGGTACCCCCCATCACCGTCGACAAGCACAAGGTCCTGCAGATACTGGTAAATCTCGTGCGCAACGCGAAGTATGCATGCGACGAGTCGGGACGGACGGACAAGCTCGTTACCTTGCGCATCGAACCCGCCGAAAGCGGAGTGCGCATCTCGGTGATCGATAACGGCGTGGGCATAGCGCCCGAGAATATGAGCCGACTCTTCAGTCACGGCTTCACAACCCGAAAATCCGGGCATGGGTTCGGTCTGCATAGCGGCGCGCTCGCGGCGCACGACCTCGGCGGCACCTTACGCGCGGAAAGTGCCGGGCCCGGACAGGGGGCAGCTTTCATCCTGGAAGTCCCGTGCGAAACTCGGGATGCTGCGCGTGCATAACCCCCGTACCGCATTCGTCAATCGACGGCTCCTCATCGTCGACGACAATGCCGCCATCCATCAGGATTTTCGCAAGGTACTGAGTGTTCAGCCCGAGCATTCCGCGCAAGCCGCGCTCGACCTGCTCGAGGCAGACATCTTCGGCGAGGACGCGCGCGGCGCGGTGCGCCCGGATTTCGACATCGATTCGGCGTATCAAGGACAGGAAGGCGTCATGATGGCGCGCCACGCGATCGCCGATGGGCGGCCCTACGCCATGGCGTTCGTCGACATGCGCATGCCGCCCGGCTGGGACGGACTCGAGACCATCGAGCACCTTTGGACCGTGGACCCCGACGTGCAGGTCGTCATCTGTTCGGCACACACCGACTACGACTGGACCGAAGTGGTGCAGCGGCTCGGTCACTCCGACAAGTTGCTCGTGCTTCGCAAACCCGCGGAACCGATCGAAGTTCTGCAATGTGCGACGGCGCTCAGCCGCAAGTGGGAAAACGATCGCTTGGTCAAGGACCAGGTGGGACGCCTCGAAGAAGACATCATGACCCGCACGCGAGGCCTGGAGGCGGCCAACCGGCAGCTCCGCCACCTCGCGACGCACGATCCGCTCACGGGCCTACCGAACCGGGTACTGCTGGATGACCGCATGGCGCAGGCCATGGCGCACGCGGATCGAGACGGCCGATCATTCGCGCTATTGGCGTGCGATCTCGACCGCTTCAAACTCATCAACGACTCATTGGGCCATCGGGCGGGCGACGAGCTCCTGCAGGAAGTCGCGCGTCGACTCACCGCCGTCGTGCGAACCACCGACACGGTGGCCCGCTTCGGCGGCGATGAATTCGTCCTGGTCGCCAATTCGATCGGCGAGCCCGCCGATGCGCAAAAACTCGCATCTTGCGTCATCGAAACATTGCTGGCGCCCGTGCGGATCGCCGGCATCGATATTCATACCTCGCCCAGCATCGGCATCGCCGTCTACCCCGCCGATGGCGGCTCCATCGACGCCTTGCTCGCGCATGCCGACGCGGCCATGTACGCGGCCAAAGAGCGCGGTCGCGGCAACGCGCAGCGCTACGCGACCGGAATGCACCGCGGCGCAGAAAACAGCGTTCAACTGGAAAGCGATTTGTACGCCGCAATCGCCGCGAAGCAATTCGAACTGCATTACCAACCCAAGGTGGATGCCCGCACCGGGATAGTACGCAGCGCCGAGGCGCTGATCCGGTGGGTGCATCCCGAACGGGGAACCGTGTCCCCGGCCGAATTCATACCGTTGGCGGAAGAATGCGGTTTGATAGGCGCCATCGGCGAATGGGTGATTCGCGAGGCGTGCCGGCAGGCGCGGGCTTGGCAAGATGCCGGCGTACCGAAGTTGCGCGTTTCGGTAAACCTTGCCGCATCCCAGTTCCGTGACAGCGGGCTGGTTGACACCATTCGCAGCGCGCTCGACGATGCAGATCTGGAGGCACGTTTTCTCGAGGTGGAGCTGACCGAAAGTGCCGTGATGACCAATCCCGAACAATCGATCATGATTCTCGAACAACTGAGCGCCATGGGTGTGCTCGTGTCGGTCGACGACTTCGGCACGGGCTATTCGAGCATGAGCTATCTACGGCGCTTTCCGATCGACAAACTGAAGATCGACCGAGTCTTCATCAACGAAATCGTGAGCCGCCCGGAGGACGCATCGATCGTTCGCGCAATTGTTTCCCTGGCCCACAGTTTGCACCTCAAGGTGGTCGCCGAAGGCGTCGAAACACCGGAGCAGCTCGACTTCCTGAAGGCCACCGGCTGCGATGAATACCAGGGCTTTCATTTCAGCCGGCCGTTGCCCGCTGCCGATTTCGAGCGCCTGATGCGCCAATCGATCGATGCCGCACCATTCAGCGACGAGGATGCGGCGCGCACACACAGCAAACTGGCGGCCTACGTTCGCAAGTAGGCGCTCGGGCTCGATGCCGGCGTTCCGCGGTCGGGAGCCGCCGGTACGCCCGGGGTCGCGATCAGGGATAATAAACGCGCGATTTGACCGTTTCGTCGGATACCAGTTTCGCACTCCGCGGATAGATTCGCAGCTCAGGCACCTCGCCGCGCAACAGCTTTTGCTGCACGTCGGTCCAATAAGCGACCCGCAACAGATCGCCGTTTTCCTCTCTGAAGCAGCGGCGCGCATAGTCGTTGGCGAATTGCATTCCATGATCGAGTTCCTCGGGAAGAAAAATCACGCCATCCTCGAAGAACCAACCGGGTATCCCTTCCTCGCCGGGCTCTAGATCGGTGTTGGTGCGAATCTTGACGTCGGTCAGTTTCTCGACGGCGTCATAGTCGAAGAGGAATACCCGCCCATAGCGACCGACCCCGTAATTTCTGGAATCGAGGTCCTTGTTGAAGATATTGGTCGCGGCGTTGTTTCTGATGCAATGTCCGAGACTGCGAATTACCGCCCGGGTGTCGGCGTCGCTGGCGGACTGCAGGTAGACCGGTAGCGGCACGATCTTCAACTGCACGATCAACGAACGCAATAAAACCCCCTCCTCGTCGAGATACGCACTGCCCGCGCTCTGTCGGCAGATCTCATCGAGCAGCGCCGGATCGAACAGGTCACGGTCGAGCCGCAGACTGAAGTACATCACGTTGTCCAGCATGCTCCCGGCCCGGTTGATTTCGTGGACCTCGCGATATTTGTCCACCACGGCCTTGACGCCGGGGAAAGAACCCCATTTGTAAGACGTCGTCGGCTGATCGCGAATTACCTTCAAATGATAGGAACAGCCCTCGAAGGTGAAGCCGAGCGCAACCGTGCCCGTGGCGCCCGGCGAGCGCTGCAGCCGCTGACCGGATTGTCGTATCTGATCCACGATCTCGTTCAATATCGCGACCTTGCCGACGTGGTTGTAGCCGATGGTCGAGTAGTGGTGACCAAAGGGTCGTCGCGGCATCAAGCTGAAAAGAAACACGCAAGTTTGGTAGTAGAGGCGCGTGGTCACGTGAAAATTGGCGAGTGCGGAACTGAAAAGGTTGTGGATGTCGGCGACACGATGCAGAACGGCGTCGACGTAAATGCCGTCCGGGCTATTCAGATAAGCAACCACGAACGGCGCGACGGTGTCATCCCGAAGCAGCCAGCGCCCCACCAGAAATGCGGATCGATCGCGGAAAAATCCGGCTTCCACCACGTCGAGCGCGACCGGCTGCGGCACCTCCGCGTCCTTGCCGTACAGCAACCCGTCCAATCGGTCGAGCAGCCGCTCTGCATCGCCCCGCAGATTTCTGAAGGGCACGGCGAAGCCCGGCACTTGCAACACTTCGCACAACAAGTCCAACCCGACTCGATCCCGTATCGGCAGCCGGTGAAACACCGATGCCATCGAGAGCGCGCGCAGTTTGCTGGGAGGCGGAAACGAATAAGCCACCGGCCGCCACAGGCCATGCGCGATATTGCGCCGCAAGGAATGGATAAAACTGAATGCGATGTCCGCCTCATAGCGGTCGACGATCATCGCGACGAACAAGCGATCGATCGCATCCCAACCGGTCGTGTCGCTGGACAGTTCGGGGAACGCTGCCCGGATTCGCGGCCCGTGTTCCTCGATGTATCGACTGTACAAACCGAGGCGCTCTTTGCTGATTTGGATCGACGCGTGCGGATCCATGGCCTCGAAGGCACGCTTGGCCCGATACGGGTACTCGCACAGTTGGCAATAGAAATGATCGAAGATGGCCAGGATGAGCTGGGCCACGACCGCGATTTTGTCCGCGGCGGCGCACTCATCGAGACGCGCGTATGCCTGGTTGACCCTGAACTCGGACCCCGCCAGCATCAGGCTCCTACTAGCCACTGTTCCGCAGCGCCGTCGCGATGGCGTTGATCGACAACTGTATGCCTTCGCGCACACGCGGGTCGGTTTCGCCGGCGCGGTGCCGCTTGAGCAACTCCACCTGCAGCAGATTCAATGGCTCGATGTAAGGAAGCCGCAGCCGGATCGACGCGTCCAATACGGGATGCCTTTCCAGCAAACGCGATTGGCCGGTGATGGTGAGCAGTCTTTCATGCGTTGCGGACCAGGTGTCGCGAATTTTCCTCGATGGCGAAGTGGAGGAAATCCCGCCCTGCGATCAATACACGATTCAGGGCGACCTGTTTTCGCGCGCGATCATTGAAAACGGTCCCGTGCCCGTGTCGATCGAGGATGCAGTGCACAACATGGCGGTGATCGACGCGATTGTGCGCTCGGCTACAACGGGGCATTCCGTCGAGCTGGAATAGACTGCGACGGATGGTCGCCTGCTCTATCATCAGGCGGTTTGAATTTCGGCGGCTTT
>Ga0209517_10008075_pt1 | contig 12413 bp, 6 predicted proteins | sample PeaSoiMetSII2010_FD_187695 | JGI IMG/M metagenome (GOLD analysis project Ga0209517, IMG submission 187695) | Peat soil microbial communities from Weissenstadt, Germany - SII-2010 (SPAdes) (version 2) | ecosystem: Environmental > Terrestrial > Soil > Wetlands > Peat | place: Germany: Weissenstadt...
ATTTCCTGCCACGTCTTGCGCCGTTGGCGCAGCTCGCGGATGAAATCGTAGTGCGGTTCCAAAATGCTGTGGAACGGTTTGCCGCCACGTTTTTGATGTGCCGTTTCGTTCATCGCCGGACAGCATAACCCGGTGGCAAAAATGGCGGCAGAGAGCAGGTGAAAGTTAAAGTGAGATGAAATCACGCCGCGTGTGTCGGCAAAGGGCGACGAATGGCGACAAATTCAAGTGACGAAAAGCGGCGAGTGCCGACGAAATATCAGGAGTGGATGCGACGAAAAGCGACAAATGCGTTGTCGCTTTTTGTCGCTTGGTTTCGGGCCGCATTTTCTCCTACCGGTCTCGGTAGGGGATGGTGTCTCGAAAAAATCAAGGCTTTCAAGTTTCAGAAAGCCGTCAGAATCACGTTCGGCTGAACGTATCAAATTGGATGATGATGGGCGCACTGAACGGGCGTTCTGAAACCGGCAGCGAAACGGAGCGGGTCGGGAGTGGCATGAACGGACGACGGCGGAGTTGAGCGCGGTTTTAGAACGACCGGTGAGTGCGTGACCGTTTAGGTTTCAGCGTGGAGGCGATTTGTCTGGCCGGTTTCCGAGTGCCCGCAGGAAAGCCGGCCAGTCAAAGCGCCGAATCATTCCAATCGTTATGCAAAGACTGATCACCTATATTATTTCTGATTATCATCGAATTCCGCTGCACTGAACGGGCGTCTGAAACCGGCAGCGAAACGGAGCAGGTCAGGCGTGGCACCCGCCGCGTGTCACCGGAGAGGAAAAGCCCGACCGAAAAAATCAGTCAAATTCCGTCGTATTTTGAAACAAAATTGGCTCTAAAAATTAAGCCGCATTTGATACACTGCCAGCATGAGCAAGAGAAATTCATCTGCTTCATTTACGGGAATCCTCTTTTTTGCCGGCCTACTGATTTTCCCTGCAATCGGGAAATCCTACAATTTAACCGCTGTCAATGGGATGCAGGCGTTTCAAGGGTCGGCGGCAGCAAGAGAATTGCTCGGCAAGAATGGTTTTGTGGTGGCCGATCCGGCATTCAAGCAGATATTCGAGCCTTACATCAAGAGTCCGCAGACGGAAGAACCATCCGACAAAAAACCGATGGGTGATTCCTTGCCCTCCTTCATCACCACCGATTCAGCCTTGCACACCTACCACGTCCTGCTGGAAGAAGGGGTGAAAAACATGGAGGAAAATCAGAGCCAAAGGCTCCTCAATTTCTCACGCCGGCTAGTGGCGGTCATCAGCGATCCAAAAACTGGAAACAATGACCTGATGACGTTTGCTGCGGTGGGCCTTGGTTTACAAGACGAGCGTTACCGGCAAACACTCGGACCGGAAGCGAAACATATTGTGGACGGATTACGGACTGGTTCGTCACCGGTTGTTGTGCCCATTGGATTTGAATTGTCGCCACTGCAATTCCGTGCGCAGAGTTTTTACACCCAGTCACCCACATTGAGCGATTATTTTGCCGCCCGGCAATGGTATGCCAGCGTCGTGTTCCGGCTGGTGAATCAACAGGAAACCCGATCCGCGATCACCTTGGCGGCACTCGTGAAAGGTGATGCTGAATTATTCACCTTGTGGCAACAGTTGTCAGAGCCATTCGATGCGTTTCTGGCACCCGCCGAAGATGGCACCATTTTGGAATACACTGTTGCTGCAACATCGGTTCTCGGCACCAATTTACAAACCACTCTCATTTTCGGGGCGCAGCTTGCTGAAATCCAAAAGAAACTCGACGGGCAATTGCCACTGCCACAAGTGAGCGATCAATTGCTGTCGCCGTCGCAATACGCAGAATTTGCGAAACAAACCCGTGGATTCCGGCTGCTCCCACCCCGACGCCTGCCGGATGCGGTTTGTTTTCAAAACACGGTGGACCCGAAAATTCCCGGTCGTATGTATCCGTCCGGCCTGGATTTTCTGGCCGCGTCACCAGTGCTGCGCTCGCCGGCTGCTGTGCGTGCGGTTCAGAGCCAGTTCGGTAAAAGTGTCAGCGACCTGCTGCTCAAAGCGGATTGTGGACCGATGCCGGATTCGCTCCACGGTGAAGCGATGCAATTATTGGCGACGCTGCAAAAGCCATTGCCTGCATCTGCCCCGGCACCGCTACGAACCGAAGCGTGGTCAGACTTGCAGCTCTGGACACAACTCGGAGCCTGGGCCGAGCAGCGACACACTTGGGCGCTGCACACAAAACTCAGCGTGGAATACATGGGTATGATTTCTCCACCGGCCGGCATGGTGGCACCCTATCCGGAATTCTTCGCCGGGCTGGCAAAATTGACCCGCCGGACAGCAGCGGCGTTTGACAAGGCCGGTCTCGAACAGCGGTTTGATGCGAAGATTGTCGCCAATGACTTGCTGGATGCGTTCAACCTCTCCAAGGAATTATCACGCCAGTGGGACGATAAAGTTTTGGAAAAGAATTTAGACAAGTTGGAACAGTTTTCCGCATTTCAGCAATGGTATTATGAGAAACACCGCAATGAACTGGAAAAAACTGGGTCGCGCGCCGCCATGCAGAAGTTGGAAAATGATTTGGAAGAAATGGTCCGGCGTCTAGCCGCCAGCGGGCCAACCAATGCTGAAGATACGGAAACGCTGCAAATGTTTTTTGGAGGGAGGCAAAATATAGCCCGACTCATCAATGATTACGCCCCAGTCTGTGACCGGCTGGCTGACTTAGCTAATAAATCACTCACCGGCCAGGCGCTCACCGAAGACGACGCCAAGTGGATCGAAAATTACGGCGTCACCCTCGCCGGCTTCCATTTTTACCACGGGAATTCGTATGAAGTGCCACGCGATGATTTTCCGATGGTGACGCGGGTTTTCTCCAGTCCGCTGACCAGTTCCATGCTGTATGCCGGACTGGCTCGACCACAAGCGCTGTATGTGATCGTTCAGGACGGAAAAACTCTTCAGCTTTATCGCGGCGCAGTGATGACGTATCGAGAATTTTTCCGGCCCGATGAAGCATTACTCGATGACGATTCCTGGCGCGAATTGATAGCCAAAGGCCAAACTCCTCCCGCCCCGGCATTCACTCGTAGTTTCTACGCGGAAATTAGTGTCAGCGAACTCCTGAAAAGGCTCGCGGCCCAAGGTGGAGATGAAGGCGTCAATTTGGCAGACATCGAGGATGTGCTCTGGCAAATCGGTTCGCGGGCGTCGGAAAAGGATTTTCCTGAATTATTTGAAATGTTCGCCCACACGAGCAGCGAAAGGTGGAATGTCATTGATGGCCTTGCTGAAGTCATCGGGCGGCTCTCGTGGGACAAGCATCAAAAACAACTTGTGCCATTGCTGGCATCGCCGAACAACATGCTGGCAAAAGCCGTAGCACGTATTCTGCTCGACCAACCGGCGCGACTGGATGTGACAAATCTTACAGCCAATTTTGATCGTCAATCCCCCACAACCCGTCGCTATTACTGCGCGATTTTGAGTTGCCTCCCGCAACAGACAGAAGCGACCCACCAGACCTATTTGAAGGGATTGCGTGACGCGACCGCTGGGGTGCGGTGGCAGGCGGTCATGGCCATCGGCAAAAGCGGTTGGAATGATGCACAGAGCCAGTCAGCTTTGCAGAAAATGCTGAATGACCCCAATCAGTTTGTGGCGGCGGCGGCGGCGAATTCACTTGCCCGCATTGGCGCGACGAATTCTGCGCCCGTATTGCTGGCAAAATTAAAGGCTGTGCTGGCGACCACCAACATCCCGCTTGAAATGTTGAATGCACAATCTCGGGATATAACGCAAGATTTCCGTGGTGAAGAAAATCATGCTGTCCGTGTTCTTGACCCGGATTGGCTCGAAACCCGGATGTATATCCGAACCGACGCGGCTGACTCTGATTATCAGCGAGCGCCATTGCGCCTGCCGCCACGGCCGGTAAATATTCCGGGGCACAATTATGATCTCACCAGAGCGTTAATCGAATCCTTGGGCAATTTGAAATATACCGGGGCGGTTGATGCGCTTATGGGACTTCGGGATACTGAATACGAGGCGGATGCAACTCAGGCTTTGAGCAAGCTTTCGCCGGACCGTTTGGCGGCGATTCTACTGGCGCAGGCAAAAGATAAACATATTGACAGCTATTTTCGCGAACAGGCGCTGGTCGGATTGGGCAATCTGGGTGGAACGAATGCTGTGTCGCAATTGATTCCGCTTTTGGATGATACGACGCCAATTGTTTATTCCCGGCAAATACCTGGACGTGAATGGAGAATTTGCGACCGGGCGGCGCTGACCATTGCCATCATGCTTGGTTGGGAGGAAAAAAGGGCACCTTTGTTCAACCTCTATATGATTAGTCCCCAACGCCGTGAAGAAATGATGAGCCGCGTGCGGGATTGGGCAAAGCAACAAACCAGATGAAACCTCGTCGGGCATGGTTGTTTGTCGTGCTGCTTGCGGCATTGGCAATAGTCATCTTGCTGGGGCGTGAACCTCATTATCAGGGCCGGTCGTTGACCAGTTGGCTGCAACAATCCTGGGACACGCCGCTGATGGAAACGCAGCGGCTGGCCGAAGCCCAGAACGCCATACGTGGCATAGGTTCTGCCGAAATTGTTGAAGCTGGTTCAATCCGAAGATGACCCGATCAGCATGACAATCATGCATATCGGGGACGAATTCAGAATCAGCGATGACATCGGCGACCGCTTTATCCGCTGGCATTCAGCCGAAGATTTATGGTGGCTCGGTGAAAGAGGATTTGAAATTTTGGGAACGAATGGCGCTCCCGCAGCCGAAGCGTTGGGAAAACTCCTGGATAAACCAAGACGGCTTTTGGTCATTGGGAGATGTCTCGAATCCATCGGCAAACCGGCTGAACCCGTCATTTGTCAGGCATTGACCAATCAGGACGTGGCCGTCAGACAATGGGCAGTTGAACAACTGGCATCCGTAACAGATGATGTCGAAGTCTATATCACCCGGATTAAACCCCGCCTCCATGACTCATCTGATGCCGTGCGCGTCACGACCGTGGACGCCATCGGCGTTCAAACCAGCGCGCCGGAACTGGCGGTTCCGCTGTTGATAGAAGCTTTGAAAGATTCTGCGGTCAGCGCAAACGCAGCCGGAGCGCTCGCGAATTTTGGAACAAATGCGTTGGTCGCTTTTCCGATTCTGACCAATCTCGTCGAGCATGGTGGCCCAAATGTGGCGGGTGCGGCGTTGAAAACAATCATCATCATTGATTCAGACCAAGCACTGCCTATTTTGACCGATTGCCTAGCTCGTGGAAAACCCGGAACTGCTTTGGCGCTCAGAGCGCTGGTGGATGTTGCCCCTGAGCGGGCCTTGCCAATCATCCTCAGTCGCTTTCAATCGCCCGACACCGAAACACGGCGTGTTGCGTTCCGGCTCCTGTGCCGTTATCCGCTGACTCCACCCGTTGAATCAGCCCTACAAGCCGCTGCTGCCGATTCGGATCTCAACATGGCTAACCGGGCCAAAAAAATTCTCACGGAAAACCGTCAAAAGGAGCATCCGCTTGAATCTCAATTTCTCGATGATCCCAGTTACGAAGGCAAACGGCTTGGCGAGTGGCTGAAAATGCATAAGCGTCAGGGCGATTACGCCTTTTCCCCAGAGGCAACGAATGCAATCCACCATATTGGAAGCAATGCCATTCCCGCGCTGCTGCGCCGACTGGTTTACGTGGAACCGCCGTTTGGCCTGCCCGCCTACGAAGTCAATATGGATGCGGTGCAGGGATTTTTGATGATCGGCGACCAAGCAACCCCAGCATTGCCTCAATTGCAGGCATTGCTGGATGGCACGAACCAAAGCCTGGTTCTTTACGCCATGGTCTCCTCGCTCGGGACCGGCACGAATGCGATTCCAGTTTTGACCAAGGGATTGACCAATCAATTCGCAGAGGTTCGTGGCCAGGCGGCTTCCAGTCTTGCTGAAGTCATCGCCAACCGATTTCCAGAGCATCGCGAAGAAATCATTTCCTTGCTCACAAATCTGGTGAACGATCCCGACTCCGATGTTCGGCTCACCGTGAAGGGCGCCCTGCAAGAGATTAATTTGCCTTCGTCGCCAACCCTTAAATAAATGAAAACAAAATGCGACCTCGCCGGTTATTTGCGCCCGCTTGGAATTTTCGCGGCGGTAATCTTTTCGGTCGTCACCGCACAGGCCAACCCCATCGAGCTTCCGGAAAAATCAATAACACCTGAAATTTCCTTGGTCATTGGCATCGCGATTCTGCTGGAGGTGATTTGCATCTGGCTGGTGCTGCGGCGCGCGCGCCGGCCACGGTTCTTTGTGCTCTGGCTGGCGGGTATGCACCTGATCACTTACCCGGCGTTTCTGGGCGTCCTTTGGATGCTGCAAGATATACGTCCGGCTTTGGCTGTGGCCGTTGGCGAAGGATTGGTCGTGGTGGTGGAAGGGATTATTATTTATTTGATTTGCCGCTATGTGGTTCCGGCCAAACCTGAAATCGCAGCACCGTCCATGGCTAAATGCTGGCTGGCTTCCTTGATTGGGAACGTCTGTTCGGCTGGCGCGTTTCCAATTATGGTGGCGCTCTACGAACATTTTAATAAGGTCTAGGACGATGAATGTATTCACTACAGATCATCCGATTACAGCGGGGTCGCTTCGCGTCAACCGGAGGGTTCGCCGCTGGCTGGTAATCGTGTTGTTAGCTTATCCGGCTTATTTACTTTTGGTCGGCCCATTTTGGGCTTTGGATGGCCGTGGCCATTTGGATTTTATACCGGAGCCTGTCCGTCAGGTTTGCTACGCCCCCACCTGTCCAATCTGGTTGGTTCCACATTTGCGTGGGCGATACGCTGATTATATTGACTGGTGGTTTCTTGATCCCAATGCTGCCGACAGAGAAACTGGATGGGACTAGGGTCTGCGCTGGTGTGAGGCACATAATTTTAACCGTTGAAATTCTCAGTCCAAATTGGGTCGCAACCTAAAACTTGATAGCAAATATTTTTGTTGCACCAAATTCGCTCTCGAATTCATCATCAAACGCCACTGCAAAGCAGACGGTCTAAACTTCGCTCGCCGATGACACCCAATCATAGCCGCCATCTTTGAGGCCAACCGCTTTGAAGTGCGCTTTGCCACACTGGATTTTCTTGCGCTGGATTTCTGGAATTTTCAGCCAGCCGGTGGTGCCTTTGGTTTCACGGACCAGATACACCTTGTTCTGGCCGTCCGGTTCCTCCCGCACAATGGCCCAATCGGGATTATAGGTGCCCAGCGGCGTCTCGACTTTGAACCAGTCCGGCAGTTTGAAAAATAATTTTATGTCCTTGCGAGCGTCCAGCGCCTTCGCAAAATCATATTCCACCTTGGATTCAAATTCGACGACATCGTAAATACTGTGCTGCACTTCGAGCAGGCGTGAGACGTAGCTTTCCAGTTCCTCGATCTCCAGCCGGTGCATTTCCCACTCGGCATCGGCAATCCGCTCGTATTCGATGCCTTGCACCATCAGGTCGTGGAGTGATTTTTGAATGGCAGCGACGGCGTGTTCCAAAAATTGCTGCGGGTTGTGTGTCACCTCACCGAGCCGGTCGGATTGATGCAGGATTTCCGCCAGTGTCGGGCGCGTCAATTCCGTCTCGCGTTGCAGGTAGCCAAGCAAATCCGGTATGGGCGCGCGATATTCGGGCGCGCGGATGGTTTGCGCGGCTCGCTCCTGGCCGAACACACCCTCCTTCAAAGTCATGAACAACTCGTGTTTCTCCCGCCGGATGAACGGCGATTTGATTTCCGGCATTTCCCGCAGCTCACCGGCACAGCGGGAAACCAAATCAGCGGTGGAAAATTTCACCGCGTAGCGCGTCTTGCGCTTGATCTTGTCCCAAAGATTCTGAAAATCCGGGTCGAGGAGACGTTGTTTTTTCAAGATACCCTTGCGCCGCTCGCGTTTGTTCAATATCCGGTTCTCAAAATTCACGCCACATTCCTTTTGCATCTCGTCCTGCAACTTCTTGGCAAATTCCTTGAAACTCTCGCTCGCCACCACCGTGAGCCGGTTGATTAGCGGGTCAAAGCACCGCTCGCCGTTTTCGCGCACGGGCAGTCGCAGGCCGCGCCCGATGGTCTGCCGCCGCTCGCGTTCCGTGCTGATTTCGCGCAATGTGCAAATCTGAAACACGTTCGGATTGTCCCAGCCTTCGCGCAGCGCCGAATGGCTGAAGATGAACCGCAGCGGTTCGGTCATGGACAACAGCCGCTCCTTGTCGCGCATGATGAGATTGTAGGCTTCATCGTCCGCCTTGGTGGCGCGGCCTTCGCTGCTGTCTTTGGGTTTGCCCTTGTCCACGGCGAAATAACCGTTATGAACCGTTTCGACCGCCAATGGATTCAAGGACGCATAGCGCGGCTGCCGGGCGAATTCCTGATACTCCGCCGTGAACCACTGCCGAAATTTTCCATCCGCCTCGGCGTAGTGCGCCACGCGGTCCACGAAGAACAGCGACAGCACCTTCATCCGCTGATCCGGCGGCAACTGTGCGATGCGCAGTTCCTTTTCAAAATGTTCGCGGATGGTTTCCCGCACCTGGATGCGCAACACGTCATCCGTGCGCCCGCCGTGCGTGACGCCGGTCGCCAGACTTACGCCGTTCTTGAACTGGAGATATTGATTGCCGGCATCAATCAAATCCACCTCGTAACCGCGATAGTTTTCGCGCTCCCCAGACAGCGCGAACAAATCGCTTTCTTGCGTCACTGTAACGGTCTTGCGTTTGCATCCGCTGGCACCCTCGACATCAATTTCCAGTTTGGCCGAAATCCGCGTCTTGGTGGCGGTGATGGATTTGACCGCGATATAGGGCCGGTTGAAATCGCCGCCGTCCACGACCGAATCCACCTCGATGCGCTTGACCAGCCGCAAATCGTAGGCTTTCACCGGATCAAGCCGATAAACCAGATTGAAATAATCCTTGTGCGTCGCCGAATACCGCAGCGTGCAAAGCGGATTCAGACTTTCGATGGCTTTCGTCCGCAGTTCGGTCGCGAGATTTTGCGGCTCGTCCACGACCACCACGGGTCGTGCGTGCTGGATGAATTCGATGGGCCGACGCCCGTTCATCTGGTCTTTGGTGTTCTGGATGACGGTGTTGCTTTTGTCGAACGCCTGAATGTTCATCACCATCAACTGCATCTGGTTGCTGGCGGAAAACTGCCGCAGCTTGGACACCTGCGCCGAATCATAAACCCAGGAATCCAGTGGTGCGTTGCCGTAGAGCGATTGAAAATGTTCCTTGGTCAGCGCAATCGTGTTCAAAACACCCTCACGAATCGCCACGCTGGGCACGACGATGATGAACTTTTTCCAGCCATAGCGCGCATTCAGTTCAAACAGTGTGCGCAGATAAACGTAGGTTTTGCCGGTGCCGGTCTCCATCTCGACGGAGAAATTCAGGCCCGCCAGTTCTGTTGCCGACTCCAGCCCGTTTTCCGTCTGGATTGTTTGGACGTTGTTCAGAATGGCCTCGTCGCTCAACACCAGCGAATTGCCGACGCCCATTTCCGTAAGTAGTTCACCGGCAAACACGTCGCTCTGCCATTGCAGCGATGCCCGCATGGGCGGCTGGCCGGCAAACACGTCCACGACCGACCGGATGGCGTCCAACTGGAAATCCTGGTTGCTGTCAAATTTGATTTTCACGCCGTGTGAAATTCAATGCCGTGAGATTTCATTTCCAGAACGATGTTGGCTTTTAGCTGGTCGTTGCCCGCGAAAGCGATGTCCAGACAAATGACACCTTTGGGTTTGCGTGCCATGAGGCCGCGCAAGGTTGCCTGGGTGAGCTTGCGCACCAGACAAATTACCAGCGCGCCATCGGCCACGTCGTAAAATGGTTGTTCCCCGATTTTTTCGGCGGTGATTTTGCTGGTGAGCGGCAGATTGCTTTTGAGCACCAGTTCGTAAAGCAGGGCCTCGTCGGGACGGCCATCCTCGACGTTGTGGGCCATGAGTTTTAATTGCTCGGCCAGCGCCGCGCCATCCTTGGGCGCGGCTGCGGCATCCCAGACTTTGAAATTGCTGCTGCCCAATTTGAACACCTTGAAACCCAAATCCAACTCGCGCACTGGCGCAGTGCCGCCAAGTTTTAACTGCGATGACGCAATGGCCGATTTTTCCGACTCGGCGGCGGATAATTTTTTTATGACGCGGCGGACTCGCTCCTTGGTGATGTCTGCGATGGTGGGAAAATCTTTGCGCCCGGTCGGTTCCGGCAGTTGGACGAGAATGAATTTGCGGTTGCCGCCGTCCTGCGCGTTCAACTCCAACACCGCCTGCGCCGTCGTGCCGCTCCCGGCGAAAAAATCAAGGATGATGTCGTCTTCGTCTGAAACTGTAATAAGATTCAACATCCGCTCAATTAGACGAACGGGCTTAGGCGTTGAAAACGCGGGATTGGTGGATTCGGAGAAAAGCTCTTTCAGTTCTTTGGTTGCTTCTTGGCTGTGGCCAACATCTTTGTATTCCCAAATTGTTTCACATATTTGTCCGCCCTGAATCTCGGAGAGAAATCTTTTCAGCGATGGCATACTATCACCATTCTCACCCCACCAAATTCGTTTGTCCGAGCAAAGTTGCTTAAACTTCTCCTCCGAATAAACCCAACAGCGACTGGTTGGAGGAGAAAATCTTTTCCCCGAGGGCGAAACCACCTCATAAAGGTTCGCGCCTTTTCCGGTCTTTTGAAAAGTTCTGCCGCGCTGACCAGACATCAAGCTGACACTCATGTCGCCACTTTTCCAATTTCCGCGCGGGTCGTTATCACGATTGGTATATCGCGCCAGTTGTTCATCCGAGGCTTCAAGGCGAAGAATTTGAGCCTGTTCGCCAGATTTTGTGTAGCACAGCGCATATTCATGTGATTCTGAAAACGCAGGCGCATTATTTCTGGGTGCGTAAGACTTTTGCCAAATGACACTCGCCACAAAATTTTCCTCGCCGAAAATTTCATTCATCACGGCGCGGAGGTTGTGGACTTCGTGGTCGTCAATGCTCACGAATATCACGCCGTCCTCGCGCAAAAGGTTCCGCGCCAGAAACAGGCGGGGATACATCATCGTCAGCCATTTGCTGTGGTAGCGCCCGTCCGTCTCGGCATTGGTGGTGAGCCGGATGCCTTCGCCGCTGACTTGGCCGGAAAATTTCAGATAATCGGCCAGTCCTTCCTTGTAGTTGTCCGGGTAGATGAATTCGCCGCCGGTGTTGTAGGGCGGATCAATGTAAATCATCTTCACGCGCCCGTGGTAGCCGCCTTGCAGGAGCTTGAGGGTTTCCAGATTGTCGCCCTCGATGATGAGATTTTCCGTGACGTCAAAATTCACGGACTCGCCGGGCGCGGGCAGCAGCGTGCCGGGGCTGGTGGTCTGAATGGCGCGGATGGCCTCGGACTTGCCGGCCCACGATAGCCCGTAGCGTTCCGGCGCGTCGGTGGCGGCCTCGCCGAGCAGTTGCGCGAGTTTTTGGAGGTCGAATTTCCCCTCGGTGGACGCTTCGGGAAACAGTTCGCGGAATTGCACTAACCGCTCCGCGTTCACATCGCGCGAAGTCAGCGGCAGTTTTATTTCATCACCCGTGGGCATCGTCATTTCAGTCGTTGCTTGCGCGACCATGACGACGGGAAACTTCTGAAAACTTGAAAAGAAGAGGCGCGGACTCAACGCACCCTATCCCGAGGCACCGCGAAGCGCCTGTCGAAGAAGCACGCCAAGCCGCGCCCATTTGGGCGCGCTCGGTCAGTTCTTCGACGGGCTGGAAAATTCGCGGTTTTCGGGATAGCCCGTAGCCGTAGCTACGCAAAATTGTTTTGGTTAAATAATAATCGTCGTTTTAGTTCTATGAACTTGGCGAGGTTACGCCGAACACGGGCGAACGACAAGCACAGGAAATTCTGGACATGGTGCCGTTCCCATCCGGTGCGGTGGTTGATGCCGGATAATCGGACGATTTAACTACGGGTCTGCTTCAGTCGGTGATGAGGAGGTAAAATAATTTTGTGCAATGATTGCACAATTTTCGCCCTGAAGTCTGGCAGGCTGGCCGTTGTGAGAATGACGTTCACTGTCCCCGTTTCCGCTGCCGGAGATCGGCGTAAAACGGAGGTCTCATTTTGTGTAAAGATTACACAAATCGGGAGATTTCTTCGGCCATGCTTGTGCCGAATGAAAAAATCACTGACCAAGTGCATTTCGTGTATCAGCTACACCCGCGCGGGAAAGGATTCAGGCAAACTGCCCGGCATGACTGAATTGGCGGAAATACAAATGCGTGTCTGGCACGCCTTTGCCGGTTCGCCTGCGGATAAATTGGCAAAACGATGAATGAAGAAATTTACGATTGTTCCAAAAACGAACAAAGCCTTTTGAAAA
>Ga0209517_10008077_pt1 | contig 12410 bp, 13 predicted proteins | sample PeaSoiMetSII2010_FD_187695 | JGI IMG/M metagenome (GOLD analysis project Ga0209517, IMG submission 187695) | Peat soil microbial communities from Weissenstadt, Germany - SII-2010 (SPAdes) (version 2) | ecosystem: Environmental > Terrestrial > Soil > Wetlands > Peat | place: Germany...
AAGCCGTTTTCGGGCACGCGTCGTTTGATAGTATCGGCGGGGAAATAGATTCGGTCAACTTCATGAAGTCCGCAGTTGGGAGGCTTGAAATGCAAATCTCTTCTAAGGCCAGAACACAGTTGATTTTGTGTGCGACTGCCCTCCTGATGACTACGCCCGCGGTCGTGTTCTACGTCCTGCTATGGAAAACCGCGTTTCAATTGCCATTGGTCGACGACTACGACGTGATCCTAAAATTCGTCAATGTCGTCAGCCAGTCTAGAGGCGTGTCCGTTAAGCTCCTCTATGCTGTGACGGTAGAGCACAACGGTTATAAGCTCATGCTTGACAACTTCGTTACTCTCACTCAATACACTCTCTGTGGGAAGGTCTACTTCTTTCCCTTGGTGGCCCTCGGAGATTCGTTCGCCCTCTTTATCTTTCTCGTTACGTGTTCCATGTCGCAAGTTGTCCCTAGAGATGTCGTGAAGAAAGTTCTGCTTCTAGTGCCCGTCGCGTTCCTGGTTCTTCAGCTTCAATATGCTTCGGCACTGAATTTTGCTTCCTGTTCTCTGCAACAGCTTCCTGTGATCTTTTTCTCTTTCCTGTCGATTCTGCTCCTTACGCGACCCACTCTTTTATCTGTAGCCGGCGCCTGCCTGGCACTGGTGCTTGCTATTGCATCGTCTCCGAACGGATTCTTCATCGCTCCCCTCGGCCTTATCCTGCTTGTGCAGATGCGCCGATGGCGCCACATGCCAGGCTGGGTAATCATCGCTGGCATGATGGCCGCTGTGTATGCATTCCGATATCATCGTATAGCTTCCCAGCGACTGCCGTCAGGTTCGATAGAAAGCGCGAGTCACCTCAACGTCATCTACGCCCTGTCTTTCCTTGGTTCATCTGCAGCACGCTACTTCTCCGTGACGCCCAGCCTCACACTCGGCGTCCTTTTGCTCGCGTTGGTCTGCGTCGCAGCCGGCCGCCGATATTTTGCCAAGAATCCGGCCATTTTCTATTGCATGGTGTTCATCGTCATCAATTCGGTTGCAGTTTCTGGCCTGCGCTCCGATCTCGGCTTGGCGCAGAGCCTCGCCTCACGATATCGCATCTACTCTAATCTCTTGCTCGCTTTCTCCTACATGTACATCATTGAGGATCTGCTGCCATTCGTGAAAACCGTCACCGTGCGACGCATTTTCCTCGCTGGAGCGGTAACCGTCTCAGTTGCATTCTGTGCCTTAAGCGACATCGCAGGCGCTCGATTTCTCGAGGCGAAGAAAGAGACGGTCAGCGCAGTCTTCGCAGAGCAGTGGCACTCACAATCAACCGGCGCTCCTGCTCCGAAGGAGTTGGCGAACCCCGCGTTGGCGAGAGAACTGGCTGCTGGACTCTTCGATGTCGATCTAGGCGTCCTGCAGGAGTCCGTGCGGCTGGGAGTATACACGCCGCCGATTCAACCATGAACTTGCTGCGTCTCAACACAGGGAAGTGCACGAATGAATTGGACCTTTTGCTCTGAGCTGTACTGGTTAAGCCCGTCATTTATCGTCACAGACAAATGACCGCCGGTTCTCATTAGAAGTGTGCCGTCCAGGACGGCATGGCTGCGGCCCGGAACGTCAATCAGCGCGCGATCGGAGCCGCGCTGATAGGTTACCCTAGCGGGATGAGCCATCACTTTCCAATCATTGGAGTATCTCGCACCACGCGAAAAGGCATTGCGCAAGGCACATTGATGCTTTCTGGCTTTGATGCCATCGATCTATGAACATTCTTGAAAGAGAAATTCGAAAATTGCGGACAAGCACTCTTGCACACAACGCAGGATGGATGCTTGTCGGGCAGGGGTTGAATCTCTTGCTCCAGGCTGGTTATTTCGTCCTCCTTGCACGCGTGCTCGGTGTAAGAGAATATGGCGTTTTTGTAGGCGCCTTCGCCTTGGTCTCGATTGCGACCCCGTATAGCGCCCTAGGTTCAGGCCTCCTGTTCATGCAATACGTAAGCACAAACGCTGAGAATTTCGCTGTCTATTGGGGCAACATTCTGCTGGCGACCTTGGGCGCGGGCTCATTGATCACCGCTCTCTTGTACGTTACTGCGCCACATCTTCTCAATCCCGAAAGCGCCTCCGTGACTGTACTGGTTGCTCTCGGGGAGTGCTTGTGCCGCCAGATCGTCGTCTGCATCGGCCAGATCTTCCAGACCTTTGAGCATTTGCGCATGACCGCGGCCGTGAGTCTGCTTACCAACCTTCTGCGTCTCTCTGCGGTGATCGTTCTGGCCGTAACCATTCACCATGCCTCGGCCTGGCAATGGGCACTGGCCTCGCTGGCAGTCTCGGTCCTGGCCGCACTCGTCAGCTCTGTGTTCATCACTGCGCGCTTCGGCTTACCCCGGTTCATGCCTCAGATCCTTTTCAAAAGATTGGGCGAAGGTTTGAGTTTTTCGCTGGCTGGTTCGACGCAGTCCATTTACAACGACATCGATAAGGCGATGCTCAGCCACTACGGCATGAACATCGCCAATGGCATCTACACCCTCGCCTACCGCATAGTCGATCTCGCAACCATTCCCATCTCGGCACTTGATACCGCCGTCCTTCCTCGCTACTTTCGGCAGCGACCGCAGGGAATAGCCAGCGTGAAGCATCTCTCGGCCAGGCTGACGTGGCGGGCCGCGCTCGTTGGCGTCCTGGTCTCAGGCTGCATGCTGCTCGCCGCGCCGCTGATCCCCGTCATTGTTGGAAAAGGCTTTGCCGAAAGCGTTATCGCTTTTCGCTGGCTGTGCCTCATCCCCGTCTTTCGCGGGGTTCATCAACTCACCGGCAGCGCTGTCACTGGCTTGGGGTTCCAGAAGTATCGGACCATCGCGCAATTCTCGGCGGCAGCATTTAATTTTCTCCTGAACCTCTGGCTCATTCCTCGCTTCGGGTGGCTCGGCGCGGCCTGGAGCAGCCTGGCAACGGACGGCAGCCTCGCGATAGTAAACTGGACGTTACTGCAATGCCTGCAAGATCGCTCTGCGACTGCTTTGGCGAATGGGGACGCTGCTAAGATGTGAACCATGGAAGTTTGGTGCCTCGGCGCCCTCCAGTTGGTCCTTTCGTTCGCCAATTACAGGATTGAGCGCTCAATCCTATATCCGCCTTTTGTCTTTTGCTCCCTCTGGCTCTTTGTCCTCGGAATTTATACGTCCGGATTGGTCGAGCTGGATCCCCTCCGCAGCGAAACTGTTTTTCTGCTTGCAGCTGGCGCAGTCGCCTTCACAGTAGGCGGCGCTTGCGCAAAACTGCTTCCAAGGCAGCTCATCGGCCTAAAGCTGAGGCTTTGGGCACCGGTTCCGGAGAAGGCTTCCTCCTTCAAGAAACTGCTCACTATCTGCGTCGTCGCGGGCACGCTCATGATTGTGGCAAACACCGTTCGAATCGGTCTGGGAGGAGCAGGAGGCATTCTCGCCAACGCCCGACAGGCAACTATCGATGCCCGCCAAGGGAACGTCGCGTCTTTTTCAGTGTTGGACTACGTACCCATCTTATCCATATTCTGCTGTACTCTTTTTCTCATCGAGAAGCGGGACAAGTGGTTCTGGTGGTCAGCGTTTGCCGCATGCATCACGGGAATTTTCACGACGGGACGCACCCCGATCCTACAGCTATTTTCCCTGTTGATATCGGTCAATCTCATCAAAACCCAGCACACTCGGCTGTTGGCGGCGGCGCGTGTTCTTCGTTGGCCTGTGTTTCTTTTCCTGCTGCTATTCACTGCTCTGGTATTTTTCGACAAGAAGATGTCCGATGTTGGAGAAAGTGTCGCCGCGGCAATCTCCTTTTTCGTATTGGCGTATTTTGTCCTGCCCACCGCGGCGCTCAACTACGTTGTATATAATGCGTCATATTACAGAACCACCCCCCACCACACTTTCAAGATCTTCCTTGAGGCGGGGTCCCTGTTCGGCCTGTGGAACTACACACCGCCGCCCCTGATTGACAGCTTCGTCTGGGTACCGCTCGAAGCGAACGTCTACACCGGTTACAAATTCTACTTCACGGACTTCGGTCTTTGGGGTTGTCTGATCGCCGTCGGGATAATCGCATTTCTGCAAACCGTTCTCTACCGGCGCGCCCGCGCGGGCAGCGAGTTCTCGCTCTACCTGTTTGCAATCACCGTTTTTCCGCTAGTAATGTTTATCTTCGATGATCTTTATTCGGAATTTGGCCAACTTCTAATCGCCATCGTCTTCGGTTGCTTCTATATGGCGGTGCGCAATATCCGGTTGTTGCCGTCCAGCTTCTGGCAGAGGGCTATCGGGAAAGATTCTTCCCCGGCCCCCGGGACACATCGGGCGTAGCTGCGACTGCGACCATTTGCAGCTTGGATTGAACCAGCGGTGCCGATAAACCTGAAGTCAAGTTACGGCGCAATCGCTGGCCATCCAGCCAAGGTATTTCTATTTTGTCTATGTGCTGCACTGCCATCAGATCGCCCTCAAAAGAACCCGTTCGGCGGCCGAATCCCTCAGTTTACAAAGTTCACACTCGAAGTTGGTTCACGCCCGGGACCGTTCTAGTGGTTTGCAAATCCCCCTCAATCATCCATCTCTTTAAATGGTGAATCAAGGCCAATTGGACGCGGCATTGTTCACCATTAAAACGATTGCTAGAATGGTCTTGCATCCCTTACGTTCTCTCGAAGAACATCTGTCATGACGCAAGAACCTGACGATAATGTCATGCCCTACAAAGGCGTCAGAATCTCCGTCTGCATGGCCGCACACAACGGGGCGAATTACATCGAAGAACAGATTGCGTCGATTCTTCCCCAGCTCGGACAAAACGATGAGCTTATCATCGTCGACGACGCATCGCAGGATAATACCGTTGCAATCGTCGAATGTTTTCGCGATCCGCGCATTCGAATGGTTCGCAATGAACGGAATCTGGGAATTGTCCAATCGTTCGGCCGAGCGCTCGAAGAGGCCCGGGGTGAAGTCATCTTTCTAGCGGACCAGGACGATGTCTGGCGGCCCGATAAGGTGGAAAAGTTCCTGGAGATGTTCGGGGCGCATCCCGATCTCACCGTGGTGATGAGCGACCTGGTAATTATCGATGCGGCCGGCAAGGTCACTTCCGGGCCAAAGTTCGCAACCCGGAAATTCCATGGGGGCCTTCTGCACACTCTGCTGCGCAACAGCTATCAGGGCAGCGCCATGGCATTGCGGCGGTCTATACTCGGGTATTGCCTGCCGTTTCCAACTGATATCCCGATTCATGACGTGTGGATCGGGCTGGTGAACCGGTTTGCCGGCAAAACCGGATTCATTCCCGAACCCCTCCTGTTCTACCGGCGCCACGGAACAAACGAATCACCGGCGACCCATGCACCGCTTTTGCAAATGATCCGCTGGCGGTGGGCCCTGATGAAGAACCTGACCTCGCGTTACCTCCGAACGAAAGCATTTCGAGGGCATCGGACCGGGGCGCCCTCTTGAAAAACGTCCGCAGATAACTGCTTGCGGCAGAGGGGAGATTAACGAAGCCGACCTGGAGCTTCCCTTCGTCCCAATGAAGTACTGAGGGCTTCGTGCTGCTCAGATTAGAATCATGTATGGCATTTAGCCTGTGATCCGAAACCGGCACTCGACTCTTGTCTACCGTGAAGCCATTGCAAGTTTTCGCGTCTATCGTTGCATTTCAAAACGATCCGAAGATGCTGACTGCGGCGATTCGAAGCATCCTCGACTCTCCGCTCCGCTCCGCATGTACCGTCGTCGATAACTCGTCAACCAGCTCGCTGCGGCAGTGCGTCCTGGACTCAAGCGCGAGCTACATCCACGCGCAGAAGAACATAGGGTTCGGCGCGGCACACAATCTTGCGCTCAATGGAAATATCGACGCGGCCGAGTTTTGCTTGATACAGAATCCAGACGTGCGGTTCTCGTCCGGGGTCCTTGAAACCCTGTACGGCTTCATGCTTACCGAACCGAGTGTGGGACTGGTGATGCCCAAAATTCTTTATCCGGACGGACAGAACCAAAATCTGTGCAAGAGATTGCCAGCGCCACACGATCTCATCATCCGGCGCTTTTTGGGAAAATTCGGCCGGACCATCCTCAAAACGCAGTCGGAGAACTATAACCTTAGCAAGATCGACATGAACGTGCCTTGGGAAGTCCCCTGCCTTTCGGGCTGTTTCATGTTCATTCGATCCTCCGTACTCATGCAAGTGGGCCTCTTCGACAAGCGCTACTTCATGTATATGGAAGACTTCGATTTATGCCGGAGGATCGGATCCCGAACAAAAACAGTATTCTATCCGCACGTGTCGATCACGCACGAATATGCCAAGGGGTCGTACGTAAATCTACGACTGCTTGGGCATCATGTTCTTTCCTCTTTTCGGTATTTCATGAAGTGGGGCTGGTATTTCGATAAGGAAAGGGAGACGTTGAACCGAAGAGTCAGGCCCTTCATTCCCGATAGATGTTGACCCGTATTCCGCACATCAACAAGGATGGATTAGCATCGATGTCGCAGAATTGCCTCCGCTTTTTCGAGTCCCAATTCGACCGCGTCAGGATTCGGGAGGAAATGTACGAATTCTTGCGGCAATGTTTGGAAAACTGATCCCATGGAATCCATTGCAAGCATCACAACGGCATTCAACGCAGCGCACATTCTGCCTCGCCAGATTGATGCGCTTCTCGCGCAAAGCAGGCCGTTACAAGAGATTATCGTTGTTGACAACGCATCGACAGACGGCACGAGCGCAATGCTCAAGGAGCGTTACCCGCAGGTAACGGTTTTGCGCCTGGAGCGGAATACAGGAGCCTCCGGCGGCTGCGCAGCGGGACTGAAGTATGCGGCTCTTGAAAAAAGACACGACTGGATCTGGAACTTTGACGGTGACAGTGTTCCTGCGGTCGACGCGCTCCAAGTCATGCTCTCCTCATGCGCTGAATTGGCAGACAAGTCGACGGTTGGCGTGCTTGCGCCCCTGCCAGTTCACGAGGAGACAGGCGTTTACTATCTCCCCTTGCTATGGCGCGATGGTCTGATCAAGCCACCCAAGGACGTGCTCACGCAACCGGTTTGGTTCGCGGACGTTGTCGTCGCTTCGGGGTGCCTGTTACGAAGAAATGTTGTCGAAGGAGTCGGTTTACCGAGGGAGGACTTCTTTATGGACTATTTCGATTTCGAATACTGTCTGCGGATTCGAAAGCGCGGATATCGAATCGCAGTTGTCAATGGCTGTCGGTCGTTGCATGAGTTGGGCGATACAATTGTCAGGCGGTTTGGAAGGTTTAGTCACGTCTGGTCGAAGCATGCCTCATGGCGGGAATATTATATGACCCGGAATCTCATTTATACGGGTTTCCGGCTGTATCCAACGCCAAAGACAAAACGATTCATCATTCTCCATTTCCTTCGTCGTGCAGGAGCAATCATGCTCTTCGACACCGAACGAAGTACCACATTCAAGAGGATGTTCCAGGGGATTATGGACGGAGGGCGCGGCAGGCTAGGAATTCGTTTCCTGCCAAATTGATGCATGGAGTCGTATGCAAGGACGATCGTGGATCGATGTAGACCCGACTCATTTCCAAAACAGCATGTGAACGGTGGCGCCGGGCCTTTGAGAGATTCGAAACGGCCGCCTTGCAAGGCTAACAATTCGCCATATATAACCTTCTATGGGGTGGTCATGAAACTCCTTATTTTCCATTTTGATTGGTCCGGTGCAAGGTGAGATTGAACAACTATCGTGATCGAAACGACCTTTTCTTTGAGTGGATCCTGGAGAATACCCCGAAGAACGAGTGCTCGATTCTCGACATAGGTGCAAACGACGGAAGTTTCTGCCCGGAGGTGTCGTGGATTGCTGCTCATGCTCAGAAACTGGCCGGCGTTGATCCCGATCGGGCAAAGCTGGAAAAGAATCCATTTGTGTCAGAACGATATTACGCGACATTGGAAGACGCAGCGATTCCTCCGGAATCTTTCGATGTCCTCTTTTCGATCTTCGTATTTGAACATGTGATGGACGAGGAACGCTTTATCGCTGCCGCATCGCGGATCCTGAAGCCTCGTGGAAGCATGTACTTCATCACTCCCAACGGACATCACTATTTCGCGTTCCTGGCGCGATTGTTTAGCCGGTTGAGAATTCAGCAGCAAGTCCTGGAGACGGTTAGGGCCAAGGAACTGGTCGAATCGTATCACTATCCGGCAGTGTATCGCCTGAATAAGCCGAGAGATATCGAGCGCATCGGCAGGAAGCATGGATTCCAGTTTTTCGAGTATCGATATTGTGAGCAGTATGGGGAACTTGCGACCTATTTTCCGGGCCCCTTGAAGGTGTTCCCGCGGTTATGGGAGGAGGCAGTCCAAGCTACTGGCCGGGAAGATCGCCTTCTGAATCTGATGGGAAGAATGATGAAGCCGGCCTAGAGCTACCGTGTTATGCACTGTGAAAAGGCGCTGAAGCCTGTCCCAGATCGCCTCCTCTCCTGCGTCATCGAAAACGCCGGCACCGGTAGTGCGAAAATCACCGCCCGGGGGGGTTCTTGCCAGTGATTGCCAGCGCTGAGACGAAACAAATTCGGCGTCGACGCATCGACAAAGTTCATCTGCGTCCACTGCAGGAAACAGCGGGATGCCATGGAATCGCCATAGGGATTTACTGCAATCGCCTAGCCCCGCACGGACCGAACAGCAGTTGATTGAGAAATAGGCTCAAAGTCCCAATTGCTTTGGCGTTATATACTGAGGCGAAAACAACTCCTGCGCGGGAGTTTCCTGAACCACCGGGAAGGGATCAAGGCTCCGATGAGGATTCTGATTTCGGGTGCGTGCGGATTTGCGGGCAGCCATCTGGCGCGCTACCTCCTCGAGTCCCATGAGGGAATCGAGATCGTGGGTTTCGACAACCTGGCCCGCCTGGGCAGCGAAACCAATCGGCTGGCGCTGAAGCAACTCGGCGTGCAATTGGTGCACGGCGACCTGCGCATGGCAAGCGACGTGGAAGCGCTCCCTCGCACGGATTGGGTCATTGACGCGGCCGCGCAGCCCAGTGTTCTGGCCGGGCGCGACGGCAAGACAAGCCCACGCCAGTTGCTGGAGCACAACCTCCTGGGCACCATTAATCTGCTTGAGTACTGCAGGGTATCGGGTGCGGGGTTCATCCTGCTGAGCACGAGCCGTGTTTATTCCATCCCGGCCCTGGCACAACTGCCGTTGGTTGCAGATGGCTCACGGTACACACTGGACCCAGACCGGCCTTGGCCGCTCGGAACCACCGCCGCCGGTGTGACAGAAACATTCAGCACAGGCGCTCCGATCTCGTTGTACGGCGCAACCAAGTTGGCGTCGGAACGTCTTGCACAAGAGTACGCCTTCGGATTTCGGGTGCCCGTCTGGATCAATCGCTGCGGCGTGTTGGCGGGAGCGGGGCAGTTTGGCACGGCAGAGCAGGGCATCTTTTCTTACTGGCTGCACGCGCACGCGGCTCGCCGGACATTAAAGTACCTTGGCTTCGGAGGGCATGGCTATCAGGTCCGGGACGCTCTACATCCTCGCGATCTTGCGCGCTTGGTCGACAAGCAGTTGCGTAACCCGAGACAGGGTGGAATGCAGAATGTTTCCGGTGGGCAGGAAAACTCGATGTCGTTGGCCCAGCTTACCGTTTGGTGCAATGGGCGTTTCGGCGCAAATGCGCCTGTGGCCGATGGTTCAGACCGCCCCTACGACGTGCCCTGGTTGATTCTAGACTCAACACGGGCGATGAACGACTTCGATTGGCGGCCCGGCATCGGTATTTCTGTGATCCTTGAAGAGATCGCCGAGCACGTTGCCACAAATCGCGACTGGCTGGAAAGGTGTGGCGCATGAAAAGCCCGGTACCGTCTACTTCCAGGGATGATCTCGCGTTGCTTTCGGTCGTGATTCCCGCGAGGGATGAAGAGGGCTGCATTGCGTCCACGGTGGAGCACCTGCACGTGGAGCTGCGACTGCACAACGTCCCCCACGAGATTATCGTGGTTGACGATGGAAGTAGTGATGGCACCGCACAGATCGTGACCGAACTGAGCCGGCGCATTCCCGAGGTGCACTTGCTTTCCAATGATCCTCCGCACGGCTTTGGACGCGCCATCACTGCCGGACTGATGCAGATGAACGGCGACGCCGCGGTCATCATGATGGCCGATGAATCGGACGACTGCCGCGACGTAGTTCGCTACTGGAAGAAGCTGAACGAAGGCTGGGACGCGGTCTTTGGCTCGCGCTTTATGAAAGGCGGCGGGGTCATCGATTATCCGTGGATCAAATTGCGTCTCAACCGCCTCGCGAATTTTTTCATCCGGATGCTCTTTGGGATTTCACTTAACGACACAACGAACGCCTTCAAAGGCTACCGGCGCACAGTGATCGAAGGCTGCAAGCCCATGCTGTCGGCGCACTTTAATCTCACGGTAGAGCTTCCGCTCAAAACCATCATTCGCGGCTACTCATGGACGACAATGCCCATTACCTGGCGCAACCGCAGAGTGGGGCAGGCCAAGCTGAAAATCCAGGAGATGGGAAGCCGTTATCTCTTCATCTGCCTCTATCTATGGCTTGAGAAGCACCTGAGCCGTGGCGACTACAGAAAGAAGGCAGAAGAACCACCCGAAGGGGCCGTGGCGCAGTGAGCGTAAGGGGCCTCTTCGTCAGTCACTTCCAGTTCGCCGATAGCTAAGCGGGCACAGCCCGATTCGCCCACGAAGCGTGAATCTCCTCGAAAATTTCGTCCAGCGATTTCCGGATATCCCAGCCGGGATAATGCGCCTTCATTTTGCTGAGGTCGCTGATATAGCAAATGTGATCCCCTGAACGGTTCTGTTCCTGATACTCGTAGATCATCGGCTTGCCTGAGATGGCCTCGATCTTCGTGAAGGCTTCGAGAATGGAACAACTGTTCGAGCGGCCTCCGCCGATGTTGTAAACCTCGCCTGCCCGGGGGCTGGCAATGAATGCGGCGATAAACGAGGCAACATCGTGTGAATGGATATTGTCGCGCACTTGCTTGCCCTTGTATCCGTAGACGTTATATTTGGTCCCTGTTACGTTGCACTTGATCAGATAGCTCAGAAACCCATGCAACTCCACGCCCGAGTGACTCGGTCCGGTCAGGCATCCGCCACGCAGGGCACAAGTCGGCATACCAAAGTAGCGGCCGTACTCCTGGACCATAACGTCCGCGGCCACCTTTGAAGCGCCAAAGATCGAGTGCTTCGACTGGTCGATCCGGAATGTCTCGGGAATGCCATTCCAGTAGGCCGCGTCGGCATAATCCCAACGCGTTTCAATCTCCTTCAGCGGCAGCTCGTTGGGCGCGTCGCCGTAGACTTTGTTCGTCGACATCGAGGCGAAAGGCGATTCGGGTGCAAATTGCCGCATGGCCTCAAGCAGATTCAGGGTGCCTACGGCGTTCGTATCGAAATCTGCAAAGGGAATCGATGCCGCAAGGTCGTGGCTTGGCTGTGCCGCCGTGTGCACAATGGCATCGGGCTCGATCTCTTTTACCAGGTCCAGAATCCCCTGGCGGTCGCGGATGTCCAGTTCATGATGGACAAAGCCCTTGATCATGTGCTCGAGCCGGTGTTGATTCCAGCGCGTGTCGCCCTTGGGGCCGAAGAACACCGCGCGTTGATTGTTGTCGATCCCGTGAATCTCCCACCCTTCAGAAGCAAAATAGAGACATACCTCGGATCCGATAAGGCCCGAGGATCCTGTTACGAGAATCCTCTTCATTGCGATCTCCTTGGCTCTATCATTCTAAATGGCACAGTGGTTTTGGAGCTTAGCCCCCAGGATGTTGTAAATTTAGTGGCCGTTCTGCGATATCTTTGCAGCGATACCAAAGCTCCTTGAGACGGCCTCCCAAACCCTGAGCGACCAGGCAATCTTCCTTGCCGGGCTTTCGAACGACCCGATGGCGGATTTTTCGCCCGCCAAGAACTTCATCTCGAATGCCGCAGCCCCCGCATATCTCGCATATATTGCAAAGAAAGCAAAGCTGAGGCGGTATATCTACGCGAGTTCTTGCTCTGTCTACGGCTACACCGAAAACCAGCTGTTCGACGAGGATAGCCCGGTCAGTTCGTCTTATCCGTACGGGATCTCCAAGCTGCAGGGCGAACGCGCCGTGATGCAGATGGTCGACGCAGATTTCTCCGTCATCGCGTTGCGCAAAGGCACGGTTTAAGGCTACAGTCCGCGCATGCGCTTCGATCTTCTGGTTAACACAATGTTCAAGACTGCAATACAGGAAGGAGTGATTCGAGTGACGAATCCTGCCATCTGGCGACCCTTCCTGAGCATCGAAGACGCAACCATGGCATACACGCGGGCGGTCGAAGCAAGCGAGGCGGTCAGCGGCATCTTCAACATT
>Ga0209517_10008078_pt1 | contig 12409 bp, 10 predicted proteins | sample PeaSoiMetSII2010_FD_187695 | JGI IMG/M metagenome (GOLD analysis project Ga0209517, IMG submission 187695) | Peat soil microbial communities from Weissenstadt, Germany - SII-2010 (SPAdes) (version 2) | ecosystem: Environmental > Terrestrial > Soil > Wetlands > Peat | place: Germany...
GATCCGGCTGAATTGAAAGGGCACGCGGTAGCGCGACGTGAATTGCAGGTCGGAGAGCCCGCCGACGATTTCGTCAGTGAGATTGGCCGTGTCGCGATATCTCTCGGCAAAGACGGCTGCAAGGCTCATGAATCCCTCGCGGCGGGCCGCGGCGACATTCTCGGGAGCCCCGTCGGCACGAAAGAATTGCGTCTCGTCGTATTCGTAAAAAGGCACGATGGATGCGAAGCGACGCGCCATGCGGGAGTGGCCGGCGAGCGAACGATGCTTCGCACGCGACAGTTGCAGCCGTACATAGAGCTTCGGCAGCACGACCGCCGCCGCGCACGCGCCCGCCACATAAGGGAGAATCGATTTGATCACTATATTCCTCAACCTAGACTCTATTTCAGTTGAATGACATTAAGATGACTACGCGCTCGCTGATCGACCGGATCGTCCAGCAAGAGGACGTGAATTTCCTTTTGACGAACCGCATTCCGCGGCGTTGGCTCACATTGTTCATGGGGTGGTTGAGCCGGATTGAAAATCGGTGGGTGTGCGCTGCCTGTATCGCGCTGTGGCGTCAGTTCTCGGATCTCGACTTGAGCGATGCGAAGCTTAACCGGTTCAACAGCCTGCGCGACTGCTTCACCCGCGAACTGAAAGACGGCGCGCGACCGATCGACGCTCACCCCTCGGTATTGGCAAGTCCTTGCGATGCGTTGGTTGGCGCCTGCGGGAATGTTGTGGAGGGCCGAGCGGTCCAGGCCAAGGGCTTTCCTTATTCCTTGATCGACCTATTGGGCGATCCGGAACTCGTGCGCTACTACCGCGACGGCCAATACGCGACGTTGCGGCTGACCTCGAGCATGTATCACCGGTTCCATGCCCCTTATGATTGTCGCGTGGAACAGGTCACCTACATTTCAGGGGATACCTGGAATGTAAATCCCATTGCGCTGCGCCGGGTCGAAAACCTCTTTTGCAAGAACGAACGCGCCGTCATTCGCTGCCGATTACCCGCAGGCCCGCTGCTGACGCTGGTACCCGTGGCCGCGATCTTGGTTGCGAGCATTCGGCTCCGCTTCCTCGATGTGCAATTACACCTGCGATATCGTGGCCCGAACGTCATTCCCTGTGACGTGCCCATCGTCAAAGGCGAAGAAATGGGATGGTTCGAGCATGGATCGACCATCATCGTCTTCGCGCCGCAAGGCGTCGCCTTGAGCCCGACGATCCGCGAGGGTGAGCGTGTCCATATGGGGCAAGCGTTGATGCAACTTGCTCCGGCTCAAGAAACCCGCGGGCTATAGCGGTCGACGATGGCGTGTCAGTGTGGCCGCGATGGATGCCAGCACCGCCATGCGAACGGCGACGCCATTGTTGACCTGTTCGCGGATGACGGAGCGCGGGCCGTCGGCGACTTCGGATGAGATTTCGACGCCGCGATTCATCGGGCCTGGATGCATGACGAGTACGCTGGGCGAAGCAAGCTTCAAGCGTTTGGCATCCAAACCGAAATCGCGAAAGTACGCGGCATCATCGAGCGCAGCGCTTTGCGCCATTCGCTCCTTTTGAATGCGCAACATGATCACGACATCCGCGCCGACAATGCCATCTTCGATCCGCGTGAAGCGTTGGGCGCCGCGAAATTCAATTTCCGCGGGTAAGAGCGCTTCCGGTGCGACCAGGCGCACGTCGGCCGCGCCCAACGTCATGAGGGCGTGCGCCGTCGAGCGAGCGACGCGAGAATGCTTGATGTCGCCGACGATCGCGATCTTCAGGCCCGCGAAACGGCGTTTGTGGGTGCGTATGGTCAATGCGTCGAGCAACCCCTGGGTAGGGTGCGATACGTGCGCCTCACCGGCACTGATGACCGCTACGTGCGGCGCAACGTGGTCGATCAGGAACTCGGGCATTCCCGCTTCGGAATCGCGAATGACGAACACGTCCGTGTTCATTGCTTCGAGCGTATAAATCGTATCAAGCATGGTCTCGCCCTTGGCGCGCGAGCTTCCATGCTGATCGAGATTGAGGACATGGGCGCCCAGTCGGCGACTGGCAAGATCGAAGGACGCGCGGGTCCGAGTGCTCGGTTCGAAAAACAGATTGGCGACCGTGACGCCAGCGAGTTCGCGTCCCTCGTAGGCGGGTTGCCCAGGAAGGCGGCGGTAGCTCTCGGCTCGGTCGAGGATCGCGATCAAGGCGTCGCGGGTCAGACCATCGAGCGTAATGAGGTGGCGCAGGCCCCCAGCGCTATCTTGTTGTGAACGCATCAGGCTCCCGGCCTCATGTTGATTCGACAAACCAGCGTTCCAAGATCACGCAGGCCGCCGCAGCATCCACGTCAGCCTTCGCCAGCCGGCGTTTGCGTAGGCCGGACTCCCGCTCCGACTTGAGGCGGGTTTCGGCCTCGAGCGACGAATACCGTTCATCGATCAGACGTACGGGCAATGAGTAGCGCCTGGCCAATTCGTCGGCAAAACCGCGGGCCGCCTCACTCATTCGGCTCTCGGAACCGTCCACATTATACGGGAGCCCGACCACCAGCAGGGCTGGTTGCCAGTCGCGCAGCAGAGAATCAAGGATATCCCAACGCGGCCCCGCCGTGCTGTTCGCGATCCCGGCAAGCGGACTCGCGGTGCGGCTCAGCGTGTCGCCGCAGGCGACACCAATTCGCCGGCGCCCGAAATCCAATGCCAGCACCAGTTGCGGAGAAGGCTTGCGGGGGCCGGGCGCGGCCGGCTGACTCATGGGCGGTTGAGGTAGGGACGCGTCAGGAATGGCCTGTTCAGGCATTGCCGCTGATAGGACTGATGCGAGACAGTTCGACGCCCAATAGGCGACCGGCGGCATGCCAGCGGTATTCGAACGGCAGGTCGAAAATGATGCCGGATTCCACCGGGGCCGAGAGCCAGGCGTTCGCCCGGATCTCCTCTTCCAACTGGCCGCCGCCCCAGCCCGCGTAACCCAAGGCGACGACTGCCTCCTCGGGGCCCTGGCCGCGGGCCATTGCCGCCAAGATGTCCCGCGAAGTGGTGACGTGAATGGTATCGGAGACTTTCATCGTCGAGTCCCATTCCCCGCCGGCTCGATGCACGACGAAGCCGCGATCCGTTTGCATGGGGCCTCCGCGGAGCACTTGGCGTTCGCTCAAGGGCCCCACCTTAAGTTCGATTTCGAGTTGTTCGAATATCTCGCCCATGCGCATCGGCAGCGGTTTGTTGAGGATCAGCCCGAGCGCGCCCTGCGCGCTGTGTTCGCATACCAGGGCAACGGTTTGTGCGAAATTGGGATCGCCCATCGCTGGCATGGCGATCAGCAACTGGTTCGTCAGATAACCCGGTTCGCTCATAGTGTCCGATAACGAACAGCGAGACGCTACGGGGTGCCGTCGGGGGCGCTTGGTTCGGCGTAAAACACGCTTGAGCCTTGCGCCGCACCGCCGAGAAACTGCCATTCGTACGCGATCCGAATCTGGTCGTGCTTCGTATTCAAAGCGCTCGGAAACGGATCGTAGGGCGCGGCCAATTTCAGGATGCGCATGGCGGCCTCATCGATTTCGGCGTGGCCGCTGCTGCGGCGAACAACGGTCTGCAATAGCTTGCCGTCGGCGCCGATCGTCACCTCGATCACCGGCGTGCCGGAGAGTTTACGTCGTCGCGCCACATCCGGAAAATTCATGGTGCCCACATGTTCGATCTTACGTCGCCAGCCATCGAGATAAACCGCAACGTCGGATTCGCGCGTATCTGCCACGATCCACAGCTGATGTTTCGACTCGCCGCGCATGCGCAGTTCGATCCCATCATCGCTGGGGGTCAAACCGAGATCCGGCCTCTTCTCGAGCAATTCCGGCATCTGGGACGCTTCCTGGGCAGCGGTGGGGCTGGCAAAATACAATATCTTTGCGGCCGGAGCGTGCGTGGCCACCAGTTCTTCATCCCCCGATTCCGGTCCGGCTTGCAAAGAAGCAAGACCCTCGCCGTCTGGACTTCCCGACCGGTCCAGCGGCGCCGGGGAGGACTTGGGTATCAAGGTGTGCTCGCCGTTTGCTGCGTTGCCCGAACCGAGCTGAGTGCGCTGCGCGACATACTTGGCGTTAGGGTTCTTCGGGGCCAGCGGAGCTTGATCGTTGACGAGCACGACTTCGAGTGCCGGAGCGTCTGGACCACCGGCATCGCTGTTTGACGAGCTGAAGGTGACCCCCAATATAACGATTCCATGGAACACCGCCGCCACGAAGCACGTCGTCAGCATGCGGTCGTTGGCGGGCGGCAACCCGGTTTGCAGCAGATCGGAACTCACGGGGCGTCCAGGGTCCTCGAGATTGCGCTCACCAGCATTGCACCAATGTCGACACCGTGCTTCTTGTTTAGTTCGCAGATGCCTGTCGGGCTGGTGACGTTGATTTCAGTGACATAGTCGCCGATCACGTCCAGGCCGACGAATATCATCCCGGCAGCCTTGAGTTTAGGCCCAATGATGGAGCAGAGCCATCGGTCGCGATCGTTGAGCGGGCGGCTCTCGGCACGGGCTCCAGCCGCCAGATTACCGCGGTGGTCATCCGCATCGGGCATGCGTTGCAGCGCAAACGGCACGGGCTCGCCGTCGACCAGGAGCACCCGGCAATCGCCCGCCGTTACGATCTGCGGCAGGTAGCGCTGCACGATGGCGTACCGCGTGCCGTATTCCGTCAAAGTCTCGAACACGACATTGCGGTTCTTGTCGCTCTGTTCGAGTACGAAGATCGAGCGGCCGCCCATGCCATAAAGCGGCTTACACACGGCCTTGCCGTGTTCGCGCAGAAATTCGCTCATATCGTGCATATCGCGTGTGATGAGCGTCGGGGCGCAGCATTCCGGGAACCAAGCCGTGTATACCTTTTCGTTCATATCCCGTAGGCCCTGCGGGCGATTGAATACCAAGGCGCCTTGATCGCCGGCACGATCCAGGATGTAGGTGCTATAGATGTACTCAGTGTCGAACGGCGGATCCTTACGCATGAGGATCACGTCATAGTTGCCCAGTTTCTCAACTGAGGGTTCGCCGCGCGCGGACCAAACTCGCAGATCATCGAAAACCTTGAGCGGTGCCAGGTGGGCCCACGCCACCCCGTCTCGCAAGTAAAGATCCTTCTGTTCCGCATAGAACAGCTCCCAGCCACGTGCCTGCGCCGCCAGCAAGATCGCAAGCGTGCTGTCCTTCGCGGGCTTGATTGCTTCGATGGGGTCCATGACCACGACGAGACGAACTCGGGAAGACATGTAAGATCCTCTGGAGGGCCGAAAGATCGATTGGGTGATTGCAGTCTAACGCACGCGGACGCGGCGGACCCGGCCGCTGTGGCGATCGGCTCCGCCCGATTAAGAAAACTGTGAACCACACCACCGATGTTTACACGCTATTGCCTCGAAATGTCGACCCCGTACCGTGGCTTGCGCGCCGCGGATATGTTAAAAAGCCACTATATTCCAGTACCTACGAATGCGTGGCCTTTTCTTAATGGGCAATTTCATGGAGAGCACGATCACTAACGGCAAGCTGAGGCTCACGGGACTCAAGGTTCTCGTGATCGACGATAGCAAAACGATCCGGCGGACGGCTGAAACGCTGTTGACCAAGGAAGGCTGCGAGGTCTTTACGGCTGTCGACGGCTTCGATGCACTTTCCAAAATCGCCGATCATCAGCCCGATATCGTGTTCGTGGACATCATGATGCCGCGTCTGGACGGCTACCAGACCTGTTCGCTCATCAAGCACAATAAAGTGTTCAAGCAGATCCCGGTCATCATGCTGTCGAGCAAGGACGGCTTATTCGACCGGGCCCGGGGCCGCATCGTCGGGTCGGAGCATTACCTGACGAAACCGTTTACCAAAGATGAGCTGCTCGGCGCTATCGAAGCGCACGTCGGAAAATGACGGAGAATCCGCGAATGCCACTGATTCTAATTGTCGACGACTCACCCACCGAAGTCTTTGTCATGCAGAAGGCGCTCGAAAAGCACGGCTTCAAAACCGCGGCGGCCGAGAACGGCGAAGAGGGTGTTCGCAAAGCCAAGGCCATGAAGCCCGATTTGATCTTCATGGACATCGTCATGCCGGGCGTGAACGGCTATCAAGCGACGCGGATGCTCATCAACGATCCTGAAACGAGTCTGATTCCAATCATCATGGTGACCACCAAGGGTCAGGAAACGGATCGCGTGTGGGGTCTGCGCCAAGGAGCCGTGGACTATCTGGTCAAGCCGGTGTCGGCGCAGGCGTTGGTCGAGAAGGCACAGGCCGCACTTGCCACATGACCGGCACGATGTCCGGTGCGGAGAGTTCTTTGCGCAGTCTGCGCGACCGTCCGTTTGAATTGCTGAAGGAACTCGAGAAACGCAGCCGTAACCTCGCCGCCGGAAGCGCGCCGGAGACGGCCGCCGGTCAGGAATGGGTCGGAGTTGCGTTTAGAATGGGCGGGGAGACATTCCTCGTGGCTCGCGAGGAAACCCGGGAAGTTTTGGGTTATCCCGCCGTCGTAACCCGAATTCCGGGCGCTAAGAGTTGGGTCAAGGGGCTGGCTAACATTCGTGGGCAGCTTATGCCGATGCTGGACCTCAGGCAATTTCTCGGCAGCGGAGCCACGACGGCGGGACGGAATACGCGCATAGTAGTTGTGAATCACCGGGAAATTCCGGCAGGACTCATGGTCGATGAGGTGTTGGGATTCAGACGTTTTGCAGAGCCGGAGTTCAATGCCGAACCACCGCCGACGGTGATCCGTTGCGACAGTTATCTCGCGGGGGCCTTTCGGCGCGGCGGCGAGGTGTGGCCGGTGCTGAGTTTGAAGAGTTTGGTGGAGAGCCAGAGCTTTTTACAGGCCGCGAGCTGATCGTAAGCCGGAAGCACGGAATGACTACGCGCGACACTACAACATCGAAATCAGCTCTCTTGCCGGTCCTTCTGGCGCTTATCGTATTGTGCCTGGCCGGCGCTGCGGTGCTCACCCTCGTGACGCAGACCAGCCCGCCGCTCGTCGCCCCCAACGAACAATTGTCGTTCGTCGTGCAACGCATGCCGTTCGAAGCGCAAAACGCGTTGCGCGGCGAGACGAGCGCATTCGATGCCCTCGCCGCGAGCGCAGCCCGAATGAAAGGCCTGCGCGGCGCGCTGACGGATACCAAAACCGCCTCGAACCCTGCCTGGGACAAAGTCAGCGAGGCTGCGGCCACGGTTGGGGCAGCCCGAGCCGCGGTGGAAACGATTCGAGTTTCGAATCAAGAGGCGCGCGACGTCGCGCCTAAACTGCTTTCGGAGCTGGGCGACTTTGCGAGCGCCGTTGGCGTGCAGAAATTGGACGGCATGAGCCGCTATTTGGAACGGTTCGAACTCACCGTTCAACGGGTGCAGCAGGAGTTGAGCGGCTTGAGTTCGGGCGTCAGCGACGCCGCGCCCACCGCGCAGCACCTGGCGGACAGCTTGGAATTCCTGAATCAAGTGATGCGCGGCCTGTCGGGCGAGGAATCCGGTCTGGCGTTGTCCCGCGTGACCGGTACCGATGCGGAGCAGCGCCTGAAGACCGTGGTTCAGCGAAATCAGCAATTCGCCGCCATCGTACGCAAGGCCATCGGCGCCGCCGAACCGCTGTCAAAAGCACAAATTGCGGCGCGGACCCTGCCGGCGCTGACCGGCGGTCTCGCGTCAGCCATCGGCGAGACGGCACCCGCGCGGGACGCAGGCGGGAACTACAAGTCCTGGATCTTGATTCTGCTGGGGTTGGCGACGGGATCGTTGGGAGCGCTCTCTTGGGTAGTCCTCAAGTCGGTGAACGCGCGCAAGACTACCGAGCTTCGAGTTCGCGAGAATGAACGCAATCAGGAAGCCATCATGCGCCTGTTGGATGAGCTTTCCAGCTTGGCGGACGGTGACCTCACTGTACAGGCGACCGTGACCGAAGACATTACCGGTGCAATCGCCGATTCAATCAATTATGCGATCGAAGCATTGCGCGAACTAGTCACCACGATCAATGACAGCGCGATTCAGTTGGACAGCGCGGCCAAACAAACTCAAGGTGCGGCGGCCCACATGGCGAAAGCGAGCGGAGCGCAGTCGCGACAAATCTCGGCCGCCAGCGAATCAATGGAGGATATGGCCGCGTCGATCGAGGAAGTGTCCGGGAATTCCGAGCGATGCGCCGACGTGGCCCGGCACTCGGTCGATATTGCCCACAAGGGTGGGGACGCCGTTCGCCGCACCATCGATGGTATGAACGCCATTCGCGAGACCATCCAGGAGACCAGCAAGCGAATCAAACGTCTCGGCGAGAGCTCGCAAGAGATCGGCAACATCGTCGAGCTCATCAACGACATTGCCGAGCAAACGAATATTCTCGCGCTGAATGCCTCGATTCAGGCGTCGATGGCGGGCGAGGCAGGACGCGGTTTTGCCGTGGTCGCGGATGAAGTACAGCGGCTGGCCGAACGTGCGGCCAACGCCACGAAGCAAATCGAGGTGTTGGTGCGCACTATCCAGACGGATACCAATGAAGCCGTGGTATCGATGGAACGCAGCACGACCGATGTCGTGGGGGGAGCTTTGCTTGCGGAAAACGCGGGTGCGGCGCTCGAAGAGATCGAGCAGGTGTCGAATCAGATCGCGAGTTTGGTGCAAAACATATCCGCCAGCGCTCGGCAGCAAGCCGTCGCCTCGGGCAATATCTCCAAGAACATGCAAGTCGTGCGCGAAATCTCGTCGCAGACCGCGGAAGGCTCGACTGCGACGTCCACTTCCATCGCGAAGCTTGCGGCCTTGTCCGCGCAGTTGCGCAAATCGGTAGCTGGCTTTCGCTTGCCCGACTTCGGCGAGGGCACGACCTCGGTGGGGGCGTCGCCGCCGGTGACGTTGCCCCCGGCGCAAGATCCCGTGAACCTGGGCGACGCCGGAAGAATGCGCAAAGCGAGCGGCTTTCGCGCCTAACCGCGCGATTTTGAAAATTCCGGCATGACCGACATCAGCTCCCAAACCTTGCACATCGTCGCCAAAGAATTGACGGCGACCCTCAACGAAGCACGCGCTGCGCTGGAAGCGTATGCGGAACGCTCTGATCAGACCGCCTTCCTCGAGAGGTGCGCGGACCAGTTGCACCTGGCCCATGGAGTCCTGCGACTGGTCGAGGTCTACGGTGCCGCGCTTCTTGCCGAGGAAATGGAACACGTAACGCGGTATATCCACGTCGCCGGCAGTGACCAGAAGCGGCAAGTGGAGGGCCTTGATGCGCTGATGCGTGCGATGGTGCAGCTGCCGACGTATTTGGAACGCGTCTTGTCCGGCGGCCGCGATCTCGCGTTGGTGCTTCTGCCGCTGCTCAATGATTTGCGTTCGGTTCGCGGGAGCCCCCTCTTATCCGAGGGGACGCTGCTGCTTCTGAATCTCAAGTCCGACCAGCCGGCCCAACCGCAGTCGCTGCAAGGCGAACCGGCGATTTCGGTCGCACTATGGGCGAGGCGGCTGCGGTCCCGCTTTCAGATCGCATTGCTGGGATATATTCGCGGCGAACGAGCCGTGCAAAATCTCGAAATTTTGGCGAAGATAGCCGAAAAACTCGAACAGGTCGCGACCACACAGCCGGTTTTCCAGTTGTGGTGGGTGGTCGGTGCTCTCTTGGAGGCGCTGCGGACGAACGGACTCGAGGGCAGCGCCACGTTGAAGCGATTGCTGGGCCAGGCCGATCGGCAAATCAAGGCGCTCTACGAAGCGGGCGAGGCGCGCTATTGCGAAAACCCGCCCATCGATCTTCTCAACAACCTGCTGTACTACGTTGCTCGTGCGTCGACCGGCGGCGGCCGCATCGCCGCCGTGCGCGCGTCCTTCAAGCTCTCCGAACTGCTGCCGGTCGATGATTCGATCGAGCAGGAGCGGGAAAGTCTGTCGGCTCCCAGCGTAAAGTTGATGCGGACGGTTGCCGCCGCGATCAAAGAGGATCTTTCCAAGGTTAAAGACGTCTTTGATATCTTCGTACGACGGGGCGGCGGGCGCAGCGATGAACTCATCCCGCAACTCGATTTATTGAAGAAGATCAGCGATACGCTGGGAGTGTTGGGGCTCGGCGAGCTTCGGCAACGCGTTCAGCAAGAGGTTTCGGAGCTCTCCGAAATCGTGACTGACGGCAAAACGCCGTCCGAAGCCGCGCTCATCAAAGTGGCCGGCGTGCTATTGTCCGTGGAGGATAGCCTCGACGACCAGCTCGTTCGGCTGATCCTGCCCGCCGCGTCCCTGTCGTCCGATGTACCGCTCGATCAGGATCACGAATTCCGCCAAGTCAGCGAGGCGGTCCTGCGGGAATGCATCGTCAATCTGGCCCGCATCAAAGAAGCGGTGTCGGTCGCGGTACAGAAACCGTCTGATTTCCCGCCTCAAGGATTGGACAACGTGCCGCAGCTACTGCGCGGTATCACTGCCGGCCTCTTGATGCTCGGCAAAGGGCGGGCGGTCGAATTGATGGACGCCATCGGCGCCGAGGTGCGCAAGCTGATCGAGCCGGGCGCGCCTGTTCCGGACGCGCTACGTCTGGAGCGCATTGCCGATGCCATCGTGAGCATCGAGTACTACATGGAGACGCTGCAGAACGGTCGTAACGATCCTTGGTACATGTTGGACAACGCGGAAATGTGCATCAAGGCGCTGGCCGAGCAGGGTCCGTCGCGCGTGCCCACTTTGGGCGTCCCGAGCGGCGATGACATCGCCAAGACGGTCAGGTTGAGCCCTGACGTCACTGTGGCGATCGAGCCGCCGAAGGATGAGCAGATCGCGACCCATCCGCTGGTTTCGGCGGAGGCGCCGCCTGCTGTCGATCCGCAGTTCGTGGAATTGTTCATCGAAGAGGCCAAAGAAGAAATCGCGTCGATCCAGCAATGCTTCCCTCAGTGGGACCAAAATCCCATGGATTTGGATTCGCTCGGTGTCTTGCGCCGCAGCTTCCATACTCTGAAGGGCAGCGGTCGGATGGTCGGCGCTAGGTTGATAGCCGAATTCGGATGGTCGATTGAGAATTTGCTGAACCGCATCATCGATAAGACGCTGTCGCGTACGCCGGGCATGATGGTGCTGTTGCGCAGCGCGGTTGCGGCCCTGCCGCAACTCGTCGAGCAATTGGAGACCGGCAGGCAGAACTTGGTGCCGGTGAGCGACATCATGGCTGGCGCGTTTGCCTTCGCCGAGCGCCGCGACGCGAAATCGGCCGTATCGAGCCCGGCGTCGGAGGACCTTAGCACCTCCCAAGAATTACAGACTATCGAGACGCTTGTACCCTTTCTGCCCGGCGCTCCCGAGCCGTCTCTGGATGTGGCCCCGCCTCGGCTGCAAGCGCCTGTCGAACCGCTGGCCGCGGTTCCCGCTGCCGCGGCAAGCGACGCGGCGCCGAACATTTCCGCCGACTTGAACCTACCTGCGGAGATTGCGGCCGCGGCCAGCGTGGAAGCACCCGCCGGCTTCGAGGCCGCTGCGGCCGACCTGGCGCCGGTCATGGATCCCTTGCTGCACGACATCTACAGCAAGGAGACGTCGAGCCACCTCGCGGAAATCCGCGACTACCTGCGCAAGAGGGGGGGCCAGCCGGCCCCGCATCATTTACCGGAATCCGTGTATCGCGCCATCCATACCTTGAGCGGCAGCTCCAAGATGGCTGAAGCTCGACATGGAATCCGCATTACCGAGCCGCTCAATCAGGTCATGCGCAAGTTCTACGATAGCGGGCATGGGTTGACGGATGCCGGACTCGCGACTCTGGGAGATTCGGTTCGTGCCATCGACGATGTGGTCTCCCATATCAACGAGTCCACCGCGTTTTTCGTCGACCAACCGTCGCTCCTCCATCGCCTGCATGAGCTCGAAACCGAAGTCGATGCTGAACTCGCACGGGCTTCCGGTGACGGCAGCTCGTCGGCGATCGTCCCGCAGTTGCCGGAGGTCACGGCGGCATCCGAGCAGGCGACAGAGCACGTGGCCATCGAGCACGCCGCTGCCGAGCACATCGCCGCAGAGCCTGCGGTCGAAGAATTCGATCACGAAATCGCGAAGATCTACAGCGAAGAGGCCACTGAGTTGCTCGAGGCCGCCGAAGGTTCATTGACAGCTTGGAATCTTGACCGCAAGGACAAGGATCGGGTCGCGGAACTGCAGCGTCAATTGCATACCCTGAAAGGCGGGGCGCGCATGGCGGGGATCAGCGCGATGGGGGATCTGAGCCATGAACTGGAGACTCTGGTCATCAATATCGATACCGGCGCGGTGCCGGCCGACGACCATGCGCACGCCGTAATGCAGGCTAGCCTCGACGAACTTGCGCGCATGCGCGACATGGTGAGCGCGGGCTCGCTGCCTGCCGCCGCCGCCGCGCTGCTCGCTCAAGTTCGCAATTTGGCGATGGGCGTCAGCGAGAAGA
>Ga0209517_10008079_pt1 | contig 12408 bp, 7 predicted proteins | sample PeaSoiMetSII2010_FD_187695 | JGI IMG/M metagenome (GOLD analysis project Ga0209517, IMG submission 187695) | Peat soil microbial communities from Weissenstadt, Germany - SII-2010 (SPAdes) (version 2) | ecosystem: Environmental > Terrestrial > Soil > Wetlands > Peat | place: Germany: Weissenstadt...
ATGTCTGGACCTATCACATTCCTCACATTCTTCCGGCACGTTCTTGCTGCGCACTGCGGGTCTTTCGGATCGTATGCCAGCGGCCCGCCGAGTGGTAGCTCTTTCCATGAAAACGCTATTTCTCATTCGCCACGCCAAGTCGAGTCGGGATGACCCTGCGTCACCCGACAAGGACCGGCCATTGGACGCTCGCGGCAAGCGCGACGCGCCGATGATGGGTACGCGATTAGCGAAGCGCGATGTTAAGCCCGACTTGATCCTGTCGAGTCCGGCGCGGCGCGCGCTCACCACCGCGCAGATCATCGCCAAGAAGCTTGATTACCACGTCAAGGATATCGTCGTGGATGAGCAGCTGTATGCCGCCGCGGTGGATGACCTGCTCAGCGTCATACACAAGCTCGGCGACAAGCTGAAGTGCGTGATGCTTTTTGGCCATAACCCCGAGTTGACCGAGCTGGCACATCGTCTCTCAAGCGAGATTACTCACATGCCGACGTGCGCCGTCGCCGAGTTCACGTTCAGTGCGAACTGGTCAGACGTCGGCAAGGCCAAGCCCGCAAGGGTGGCATTCGACTATCCAAAGAAACCGTAGGGAACGGCATCGCCTCATCGACATGTTCCGCGTGGCGGAATTTCCCGTGTAGGTCAGTACCGTTGGCAGTCTGCCGCGGGTTTCCCGCTATATCGCGATACCGCAGACATGAGCAGAATGACATCGAGAAGTGGAAGCAACCGGGCGATAGGTGGTTTGTGCGACACGTCAACGCCGATAGGCTGGTACGGGATCTGAATGCTCTGGCGACCGATGTGGATAAATTGGTCGAAGCGAGCGCAGACAACGCGAATGAGGCGGTGGCCGATGCTCGTGAACGCATTGAAAGCCTGGAAAGCGCACGGCTTTGCGCAATCGAAGAGGCAAAGAGTATTGCGCAGTCGACAGATGATTATTTGCGTGACAACGTTTGGACAGCCGTGGGCCTCGCAGGGGCGGTCGGATTTCTGATGGGGACAATGGTGGGTCACAGGAGCGCACGTTCGCGCAGGGGGCGCGAGTGATCGACTCCGGGTCTCCCACTGTCACAGGGTTCATCGATCGGGCCGATGCCGGCAGATGCTTGGCGCAGGCGCTTCGAGGCTATATGGGCCGAAAGGACGTGACGGTCATTGGCTTGCCGCGCGGCGGCGTACCGGTAGCCGCAGAGATTGCGCGCGAGCTTCATTTGCCGCTCGATGTCCTCGTGGTCCGCAAGCTCGGTGTGCCTGGCCAAGAAGAACTAGCCATGGGCGCAATAGCTTCCGGTGGCGTGATGGTGACCAATCCGGAAGTACAGGCATGGCTCGAACTGCCTGAGGATGCCATGAAAGAAGCCGTCGCGCGCGAAACGTCGGAATTGCAGCGCCGGGAGCGCCTTTACCGCGGCGCCCGCGCACCGCTTGATTTGGCCGGTCGGACCGTGTTGGTAGTAGACGACGGTGCCGCGACCGGGGCGACCATGCAGGCTGCCGTGCGCGCTCTGCGCCACATGCAAGTCGCCCGGATCCTGGTTGCCTTGCCTGTGGCAGCGCGCGAGTCCTATGCCACGTTGAAAAAGGAAGCCGATCAAGTGCTGAGTCTTCTCACGCCGGAGCCGTTCGGCTCGGTCGGCCGCTGGTACGACAGCTTCGATCAAACCACCGACGAGCAAGTCCAGGCCTTATTGCGGGCGGCTCAGCCCAATAAGAGTTATGCGGCGCAGGAGTAGTACGGTATGGCATTGATGACACCAGCGACGCATAGCTTCGTCGATCTGAAACTGCGAAAGGCGGCCGACGTTGTAGAAGAGTCGCAGCGTGTGCCGCCGCTGCAAACCGGGCATATGAACTTCGAAGCGGCGCTACGGATTCTTTATGAGTGCCGGACCTTGATCGATGCGGAAACGGACGCCGACAAAGTCATAGGACATCTCGAGACAGCCGCCGTCGAACTGGGTGAGCTTGATTCAGGAAATGCGCCGTGCGTTCGAACGGCCATTCGGGCGATCGGGGACATGGTCAACGTATTGAAGGCCCAAGAGGGCTAACGTGCGGCGGGCCGTACCGCCCGGTGTACTCCAGACCACTCGAGCGCGCTTTTCATGAATCTGTGAAGCATTCACTGAAATTTGCATTCACTTGATTCACTTGGTGCCGATCTATTTGATGCGAGTAGCGCGCTCGTACCTGCATGCGACCAAGAACTCGGTGTCTGCCCGTTTGGCAGGCAAGGCACGCGGTTGGCCATGGGGGAGCGTTTTTGAGCAACCAACTGGACTTCATCCTGTTCTTTTATGGCCTGGCATTCATTCTGCTGGGCGGCGTCTGCATTTCCATTGCGGTTCGTCGGGACATTCGTCTCCCTGCTGATCGTTCTCGCGGCTGGCTGGATGGCGACCGAGATTCTCGGCGAATCCTTCGAGAAGAAAACCCAGGTTCAAGCGTTGGGCGAAATCGATGTTCTGGCGAGCCGCCTCAATGGCGAGACTGCCGCCGTGGACGGCATGGCGATCTCGCTGGCGGGATCGCCTTCCGTGCGCGCCACATTATCGGGCGGGATGGCCGGCGGGAGCCGACGGGACCGGCAGCTCGCAGTATCGATGCTGAACCTTGATGTTGCGGCGGCGCGCGCCAAGGCCGGCTACCTACTGGACAAGGCGGGGGGCGTCGTCGCCATCTCCGATGACGGGGAGACCGCTCGATTGGAAGCGCCGATGGATGGCGTCTCCCCTTGTTTTCGCAAATCCATTGCGGGAGAGGACGGCCACCAATTTTCGCGTGATGCCGGGAACGGCGAGCCGGAGTACTGCGCGAGCCGCCCGGTTCGCGCTGGGGACGGAACGGTCGTCGGCGTCGTCGTCCTCAGGAAATCCCTTGATGATTTTGCGGCGGACTTGAGGCGGTTCGATCATCCCTATTGCTTCATTGATCCTGATGGCATCATCCTGGTGACGAACCGTCCAGCATGGCGGTTCCGGCCCATCTGGCCCGTGCCGGCGGAAAAAAAATCGATGCTGGCCCGGCAATTCGGGACGCTGGTGGATCGACCGGTGTTGACGCAGGAGGTCGCGGACGCGGCCTGGGTCGAGGCCGAAGAGGGACGCCATTTCGTGCGCCGTCGCGACGCCAGCGGCAGCCAATGGTCTTTGGTGTTGATGATGCCGCCTCCAGGGCTGCTTGCCGGTCGCATACTTGGAATCCTGCTGACGTTGGTGCTGGGGATCGCGACTTTGATTTATCTATTCGGCCGAGAACGCGCGGTCCGCGATCACGTGGAGCTGGAAAGGCGCCAGAAATTGGAGGAACAGGCTCGGGACTTGCGAGTCCAGGCCACCAGGGATCCGCTGACCGGACTTTACAATCGGCTGAAGTTTGACGAGGCGCTGGCAACCGAGATTGCGCGGTCGAAGCGCCACAAAACAGCCTTTAGCCTGGTGCTGTACGACATAGATCATTTCAAGGCCGTGAACGATACGCACGGACACCAGATCGGGGACAGGATTCTCGTTGAGGTGTCTCGATTGGTGTCGGCCCACATCCGAAATATTGATCTGCTTGCTCGTTGGGGAGGGGAAGAGTTCGTCATTTTGCTCGACGGCTGCGATGGCCAGACGGCATATCAGGTTGCGGAGCATCTGCGCGCCGCCATCGAGGGAGGCGCGTTTGGCGACGTAGGTTCGGTCTCCTGCAGTTTTGGCGTCGCCCCGTATGCGGATGGTGATGACGTTGATACCATTCTCGCCCGTGCGGATGCCGCTCTCTACCGCGCGAAGATCAACGGCCGCAACCGGGTGGAGTTGGCTCCGCTTCCGACGGCGGCTTCGACGCGAGCAGCCGTTGAACGAGCGTGATAAGTATGGTGGCGTCAACCGGCTTACTCACCCTGTGCAGGTCGCCGATGCCTAGCGTGCGCACCGAAGGTCCCGTATCGCCGGTGGCGAGAATGGCCGGGATGATCCGGCCGGAGCGCTCCCGCGCGTTTCGTATGATGTCGACACCGGATTCTTTCTGATTGAGATGAAAATCCGTGATGATCAAATCCGGTGTAAGCGTCGTCAGCACCGCATAAGCATCGGCCGGTGACGTCGCGGTCGTCACGATAAAGCCCGGTTCCAGCGACAGCAGCAGGTGGGTGGCAGCCAGTACGGCTGGATCATCGTCGATCAGCAATATATGGCCGCCGACGCGGCCCGGCGAATCCGTTGCCGTTTCATGCTGGACCGGTTCGGCGACTTTCGATTCGCAAAGAGGCAGAAGTATTGAAAAAGTCGAGCCACGGCCCATTTCGGACGTGACGTCGACGCGCGTCTCGAGGAGCCTCGCCACTCGCCGTACGATTGCGAGTCCCAGCCCAAGGCCGGCATGGCGTTCCTGCGGATTTCGGCCAACCTGGTGGAACTCATCAAAGATCTGGTTCAGTTGGTCCGGCGGAATACCGATGCCCGTATCGGTGACGGCGATCCGCGCGCGATCCCCATCACGTGTGCACCCGATCTGCACGGAGCCCTGCTTCGTGTAGCGAATGGCGTTCGCGATGAGATTCTGAAGCAGTTGCGCCAAGAGGTCGGGGTCGGAGCGCACCGTAGCCGCGGTCGCCTCGAACTTCAAGTCCAAACCCTTCTCCTGAGCTCTGCCGTCGAACGTAGCGCGCAGGCTTTGGAACAATGACTGCACCGCGATATCCTTCCTCAGGACAACAACGGTGCCGGATTCCAATTTGGTGATGTCCAGCAAGCTGTCGAGTAGACGCGACATGCTTCCCAATGACTCGCTTTGCATGGTGAGCATCTGCCGCGCCTTCGGCTCATCAGTGGTCTTGAGCAGCGCCGCGTTGAGCAGATTGAGCGACTGCAATGGCTGGCGCAGATCATGGCTGGCGGTGGCCAGAAACCGTGCCTTGATTGCCAGCGCCGACTCGGCGAGGGCCTTGGCTGCGCGCAGCGCCGCCTCCGAGCGCTTCCGCTCCGTGATGTCCCGGATTGCCGCACACACCACCTGTTCGTGTTCCGTCGCAATCGGGCTTAAGCTGACCTCGATCGGAATCTCGTCTCCCGCCTGAGTACGGGCAAAGAGCTCGATGCCGGATCCCATCTCCCGAATTTTGGGACCACCGAGAAATCCATGCCGGTCCGTGACGTGCTGAGCGCGAAAGCGCTCCGGGATGAGTTGCTCGACGCTCATTCCGAGCAACTCGTCCTTCGGATATCCGAATAGACGCTGCGCCTGCGCATTGGCGACTTCGATCTTACCCGCCTCATTCACGATCACCAGGGCCTCCGGCGCGGACTCGATCAGCGCGCGGAATTTTGCCTCGCTCGCGCGCAGCGTATCTGAAGCGCGTTTGCGTTCGGTAATGTCACGCTCCGTGGTGGCGACCGCCGTGATGCGCTGGGCCTGATCGACGATTGGGGTTGCCGTAAGCCACACGTCCAGCTCGCGCCCGTCTTTGCGCAAGCGCTTGATTTCGAGCGAGTGCACGGCTTCGCCCCTGGCAATGCGCTGTATGACCGCCATCGCGGTCTCGCGCTGAGCCTCTGGAACCAGGCTGCTGATGTTCATGGCGAGCGCTTCGCGCTCGCTCCAGCCGTACATGCGCTCGGCCCCTCGATTCCAGGCGATGATCTTGCCATCGAGGTCTTGCACCGTGACCGCATCATTCGAGTCGCGGACCACCGCGGCGAGCCGCTGCGACTTCGTCTCAGCGCGTTTGCGTTCGCTGATGTCGATGTAGGTGATCACCGCCCCCGCGATCCGATTGTCGCTGGTGCGGTAGGGCAGTACACGCCGCAGATAACACGCGCCAGCTTCCGTCGCCAGCTCACATTCCACGGGCGTAAGCTTATCCAGGACCTGTCGAGCGTCGTCCAGCAGAGTGGGGTCCATGATCGTTGGCCGGATATCACCCAAGGGTCGGCCGATGTCCGAAGTGATCAGATTCATCAGGCGCGTCATCGATGGGGTGAAGCGCCCAATCTTGAGCTGGGTATCAACGAACAGCGTGGCAATGTCCGTACTGCTGAAGAGATTCGCCAAATCATCATTGGCCTTGGCTAACTCCTCCACGTTGTCCTTGAGTTGACTGTTGACGGTGGTCAGCTCTTCGTTCATGGACTGCAGTTCTTCATTGACCGACATCACCTCTTCGTTGGCGGCCTGCAACTCCTCGTTGGCCGACTCAAGTTCTTCGATATTGCTTTGCAGATCCTCACGCGTGATCTTCAGCTCATCTTCCATCTGCTGTAGCAGCGATGAGTCTGCGGCGACCTTCGGGAGCGTTTTGGTTTTGGCCTGCCTCTTCGATGGCAATCGATCTTCGAAAGTCACCAAAAATACAGGATCCGATGAGCCCGGTACGGCCAGCGGCTTCAACGTGATCTTGACCGGGATTCGTGCACCGTCCCGCAGCACATGCGCGTCATCAAGGTCGATGCGTTGACCTTCCTTCACCGCGCGACGCAAGGCTACACGCAGTTTGGCCCGCAGCTCATGCCGAGCGAGCGTCAACAGGTCTTGAGTGGGGGCACCGGCCGGTTGTTCCAGATAACGGGCCGTCGCGCCCGAAAAGTGCAAAACTCGGTGTTTGCCGTCGATCACTACTGCGGCCGGCGCAAACTCCTGCAATAAGTGCTGTTGAGCAATGTCGTTGAGGTTGGCTTTCCCCGGCGTCCGAGCGCGCACAGGGGTGATGAACTGTGAGCTTCGCGAGCCGAGGGGTACGTCTACGGCCGGCGGTGGCGCCACGCCGGTGCGGCGATATATGCGCCATTTCTTCGATAGCGGTTCGAACATTTCTTCCCGATTGACCGTTTCCGAGTGCCCCAAGAATAGGTGGCCGTCGTCGCGCAGTGCGAAATGGAACAACCCAAGCACTTTGCGTTGTGCATCAGGATTGAGGTAAATGAGAAGATTGCGGCAACAGATCAGATCGATTTTCGAGAACGGCGGATCGCTAATCATGTCCTGCATCGCGAATGTGACCGTATCGCGCAACGACTTGTTGACCCGGTAGCTGTGATCTTCCTTGGTGAAAAACCGCTGCAACCGCTCCGGGGAGAGATTTGCGGCTACGTTCTCAGGATATAGACCGGTGCGCGCGCCTGAAAGTGCCGATTCGTCTATATCGCTGGCAAACACTTGGATCGGGCAGTGCTTGGGTGCCTTATCGAGGTGTTCGAGCAGCAGCATGGCGATCGAGTAGGCCTCCTCGCCGGTCGCACAACCGGGTACCCAGACCCGAATGGGCTCATCCGCTTGCTTCTTTGCCACCAGCGGGGCAATGACTTTCTGGTCCAATACATCGAAGGCTTCGCTGTCACGAAAGAACGAAGTGACGCTAATGAGCAGATCCTTGAACAATTTTCTCGCCTCGTCGTCATGAGCGCGAAGAAAGGTCAGGTAATCGGCCAGCGTGTCAATGTGGTTGAGGCCCATGCGACGCGCGATCCGGCGTCCCAGCGTGCCTTGCTTGTAGACGCGGAAATCATGCCCAATGCGCGTTTCCAACACCGCCAGTATTTGCCTCAAGCACCAGGCATCGGCTGCGGGGACAGGCGTCGAGTCGATCGAACTCGTGTGTTGAATGACATAGGCGTGCCGTAGGTATCCTATGATGTGTTTGTGCATCTCCTCCACAGGACACACGATATCGACCAAACCCGTCGCAATCGCACTGCGCGGCATGCCGTCGTATTGCGCGGTGTCGGGGGATTGTGCGAGCACCAAGCCACCACCGGCCTTGATTGCACGCAGTCCGAGCGTTCCATCGCTGCCGGTTCCTGAAACAATGATGGCAACGGCTCGCTCTTGGTGCTGTTCCGCCAGTGACGACAAGAACGTGTCGACCGGCATCCGCAAGCCGTGACGCAGGACCGGCTTGCCGAGCTCAAGCGTGTGTCCACTCAGCGTCAGGTACGCGTTGGGCGGGATGACATACACGTGATTCTGTTCAACCAGCATGCCCGCAGTCACTTGCGCAGTGGGCATGCTGGTGAAGCGCGTCAATATCTCGGCGGTCAGGCTCTCATGCTTGGGGTCCAGATGCTGAATCACCACAAACGCCGCGCCGGTATCGGCAGGCAGGCTTTGGAACAGCGCTTTCAAGGCATCGAGACCACCCGCCGACGCGCCGATTCCCACAATCGGGCAGAGCGGTGCGCCCACTTACGCGGTGCCCCAGTGCAAAACCGTCGGAAAATGTCTGGTCATCGCGTACGGCATATAAATAGTCACGAGAGCATGCCATCGGAGCCAAGGCCGGTCGGATGGTTCGCAAGATGAGTTGGGACCCAAGTTTGATGTCATCAGTCTACCGCGAATACTGGCTAGCCGGCACCATGCATCTGTTGCCAACGCCGGACGCATCCGCGAACATGCTGGAGCTCAGCGCTGAGCAGCCTTGTCACGCGATCGAGAAACCGAAGGGATGCCTGAACCAATTGTTTCGCATTGCCCATTTGTCGGACTTGCATGTGCTCTCGGCGGCTGGCGTCGAGTGGCGGCGCATGCTTTTCAACAAGCGCATCACGGGATACGCGAACCTGCTCCTGCACCGCGGCCGTGTGTACCGCCGCGACTACCTGCGGGCCGTGGTGGCGGCCGCCGTCGTCCAGGCCGACCATGTCGTCGTCACCGGCGACATCACGAACCTCTCGCTCGAGAGCGAGTACGACGCGGCGCGCGCCCTGCTCGACGAAGTGGCGCGCTCGGCGGAGGTGAGCGTGGTGCCGGGCAACCACGACATCTACCTGCCGGCCATCCATCATGAACGCCGCTTCCCGCATCATTTCGCTGCCTTTCTCCATAGCGACCTGCCACAATTCGCACGCGATCTGCCGGCCGGGCCGTTTCCATACGTCAAACTGCGCGGGCCGGTGGCGATTATCGGGCTGTCGAGCGCCGTGCCGCGACCGCCGTTCGTCTCGGCGGGCTATCTCGGCCACGTGCAGCTTGCCGCGCTCGCCGACCTGCTCGCGCATCCCGAGGTGACGCGGCGCACACCGGTGGTGCTGATTCATCACCCGCCAGTCGACGCGCGCTGGCGTATCGTCCGGCTGCGCGACGGCTTGGTCGACGCAGCGTCGTTTCGCCGCACGCTGCAGGGACTGGCGCGCGGCCTCGTGCTTTACGGCCACACCCATGTCCGCGTGCGCTGCCGGCTGTCCACCGCCTCCGGTTCACTCGACGTGGTCAGCGCCAGCGGCGCCGCCCTCGATAACAGCGACGACGCGGTCCGCGCGGGATTTAACCGCTACGGGTTCGACGACGGGCGCATCGCCAGCGTGGAGGCGCACGTGATCGACCCGTCCGGCCAGGGCTTGCGCTTGACCGCGATCACCGAGCGGCGCAGCTGCCTGTGAAGTACCACCGCATCCTATTGATAACGACACTCGGAGGCGATGCGCGCGCCGCGATAGCCGCAATCCGCCGCATCGCGCCGCAGGCGGAGCGGCTCGTCATCGTCGCCGGCCTGCCCGCGCGGAAGTTCTCGTGGTTGATCAATGACGCGCCGCCCGATCTGCATCAGGCGGCGGGCGCGGCGCTCGACGGGCTGCGGGACGCAGCGCAGGGCGCTGCGGCGGCGGTCGACGTCGAGCTCGTGCCTGAGCTGGACATCGGCGTACTGGACGAGATTGCGGCCGCGTTGCGGGTCGACCTGCTGGTAACCGCTGCGCTGCCGCTCGGCAGTGTTTCAATCGTCGCCGGACTGCGCCAGCGCCGATCGGTCGCGGTCCTATGGGTGCCCGAGTCGACTGCGCCGCAGGCCGAGCGGCCGCTGACCGAGTTGGTGTGTGTCGCGCTCGGTCAGCGGGCGCGGGCCACGATCGCCGCGTTCCTGCGCGACCAGGGCGATCCGGCCCAACATGTCACCGTACTGCTGCTGGCGGGACCGGTGCCGCAGGATCTGGCCGCGGCAGTCGATGTGGCAGGCATTCGCGCAGCGGTTGAATTCGTCGCGCCGCAAGGGCTGTCGCCGGGGCAATGGCTGGACGAGCGCATGCGCACGAACTCGCCCGACCTGCTGGTCTATGCGCGCATGCCCACGGCGCTGCTGCTGAGCGCGCGCTGGCGGGCGCCGAGTCTGCTGCTGCCACCGCCTGCGCCGGTTATCCGACCGGCTCTGCAGCACGACATGGACGCGCCCGATCTCGTCGACGATGGTGCTGCGCTGCGGGCTCGTTTCGAGTATGCGGCGGGCATCGGACGCCGCGCGCCGATCCCCGATCAACCGCTCGCGTTCGTCTCCGGCGGCCGGGTCGTCGCGTTGCTGACGACATGCGACGGCGAGGTCGAACTGCCCGGCGACTTGCGAGCCGACTCGTACGGCGTGTTTCGCACCAAAGAAACGGCACCATCGCAGCCGCTGGCCGATCTGGAGCAGCGCGTGGCCGTCCTCCGGCCCGCCACAGCGCCGCTCGTGCTGTTCGATGCCGAGCTGACGCCCGAGGAGCTACCCGCGCTGCGCGGGCTCGCCGCCGCGGGCGCACACGAGCTGTTGGCCGTGCGCATCCGGCCGATGCGCAGTTGCCGGTCGATCCGCGGACGGCTGCAGGCGGCCGGTTTCGAGCCGCGTGTCGTGGACGCCAGCCTCGTGCTCGACGAGGGCGCGGCGCTCGATGTGTCCGAGAATCTCGACGGGGTGCGCCTGGCGCGCGTCGCGGCGCATATGCGCGCCGCGGGGTTCCCGGTCGTTGCGATCGTCTATCGGGGCGCGGAACGACCCGCCGCACACGGCGTCGCGGCGCTGCTGGTGCACGAGATCGCCACCGCCGCGCCCCTGCCCGCGGCGCGCCTCGGGGGCCGGCGCATGGCGCTCGCGCAGCGACTCGAGGCGATGACCGCCGCGCCGGTCATCGCGGGCAACCGCGTCGACATCGAACTCGACAACGTCAAGGCGCGTCGCTGGCTGCTCGAGGCGATCGCCGCGGCCTCGCGGCGCATTCATCTGCAGGTCTACGCGGCTGCCGATGACGACGTTGGACGCCAGGTCGAAGCCGCCCTCATGCACGCAGCCGGGCGTGGCGTGACCGTGCGCTTGCTGATTGATTCGCTGCACGGCCAGCACGGCTCCCTGGGCGAGAGCAATCCGTTGCTCGAGCGCCTGGGCTCGCAGCCGGGAATCGAGCTGCGGGTGTCGCAGCCGATTACCGGCATGCCGTCGCTGCTGGACATCAAGCAGCGCGATCACCGTAAGCTGGTCGTCGTCGACAACCAGATCGCCCTGCTCGGCGGACGAAATCTCGCGCACGAGTACTACTCGGGCTTCGACGAAGTGCCGCTCACGCCGCAGTCGATGTGGCGCGAGGTGCCGTGGCTCGACGCCGGCGCCCGTGTGGAGGGTCCGGCCGTCGCAGCCCTCGAGCGTGCGTTCCTGAACGCATGGACGGACCAGGGCGGTTCGGCCTTCGATGTCGCCGACACAGCGCCGGCCGGCGGCGCGCCGGCGCGCGTCGTGATCCACCGCGGATTGCGCGACGCCGCCACGCTCGAGGCGTACCTGGCGATCATCGAGACGGCGCAGTCACAGTTGCACGTGGTGTGCGGATTTCCGCTCATCCTCGAAATCCAGCACGCGCTGCTGCGTGCGTTGCGGCGCGGTGTGCGGGTTTCGACGCTGTTCGGCCAGCTCACACCCACGCACGGTGGTACGCGGTTCGAGGGGCCCTGGGCCTCGGCCAGAACGGCGGGGACGGCGCTGGTGCACTCGCGCATGGATGCACTGGTCGCGGCAGGCGCCGACGGCTACTTGTTCACCGTCTCGCCACGGCCGGCGTGGGCCGCGGAGCTCGGCGCGGTTCAATCGCACGTGCACGCGAAAGCCATGAGCGCGGACGGCCGGGTCTGCGCGGTGGGCAGCGCCAACATGGACATCACGGGCGGCTACTGGGAGTCCGAGCTGCTGCTGGTCGTCGAAGACGCATCGATCGTCGGCGCGTTCGATGCGCGAGTCGCCGAACTGATCGCCGACTCGGTGCGCGTGGACCGCGACGACCCGCAATGGCAGGCGATGGCCCGAGGCCGCCAGTGGTTGCGCTACTGGCCGGGCGTGCTGTCGCTCTAGGGCCTGCGGCTGCCGGCTAGCTCTCGGACTGGGCGTGATCACCGAACTCGGTCACGCGCCCCTGCGGGCGAAGCTCGGCGATGTAATGGTGCGGCCCATGCTCGGCCATCGAATAGTGCGAGGACGCGCGCCGCTTCTCGGAAGCAAAGAGCGCCAGCAGCGAACTCGGCAGTTCCTTCGTCCCGGCGAGCTGTGCCGTCGCGACCACGGCTGGCTCCCAGCGGCCGTCCGCGTACCGGTATTCGTGTCCGAAATGCACGAGTTTGCCCCATGCGACGGGCGGCAGGGCGGGCACGGGGTCGCGCAGGCGGACGTGGCGGAACAGTATTTGCCCCACT
>Ga0209517_10008083_pt1 | contig 12403 bp, 8 predicted proteins | sample PeaSoiMetSII2010_FD_187695 | JGI IMG/M metagenome (GOLD analysis project Ga0209517, IMG submission 187695) | Peat soil microbial communities from Weissenstadt, Germany - SII-2010 (SPAdes) (version 2) | ecosystem: Environmental > Terrestrial > Soil > Wetlands > Peat | place: Germany: Weissenstadt...
GAGCAAACTGCCACATCATCAGAGCTTGCAACGCTGGAGCGGGGCCTCCGCGACCTGGTTTATAATCCGGATCGCCATCTCTCCGAACCACTTTCGCCCCAGGTTCGTAACTTGATTAATGAGAAGCGTGAGGCAATTGCGCGAGAAAGCAGCACCAGGCCGGAGAGGATTGCCCGTTTTCGGGCCATCCGAGCCATCAATGAAGTACTCCAGGAACTGGTGCGGGAACCACTTCATTCGCTTCAAGTCCGCAGGTCGCAAGTCCTTGCGGGCCTGGAATGGAATCGCCTGGCGGCTGGTCGCGAGTACGCCTTCGTGCTCCATTCGGCACAGCGCTTGCACAAATCGATGATGGGTTTGGGCTCCGGGCTGGATCCTTAAATAGCAACTCGAGAGGTTGATTTGGGTTTAATTTGAAACAGTGTTGGGTTCGAGTCCAGTCGATAGAACCGGTAAACTCAGGTGCCGAAAAAGCCGCAAGGTCGGTAACTACCTTGAGGCAGAGGCGATTCTTAGCTCGTACAATGTGAGCAAGGCGTTGCGTGATGAGTAGCGTTGGATACTCTTGGTCTTCGGCTGACAGTCCCCGCCCCGCGCGACGTGTCCCCAGAATGGGCGACCCGATGAAAGCTCCATCGTCGGCGTTACGCTTGCCGTTTCGCCGCGGCTCGGTCGAGTATAGCCTTGGAACCGAAGCCGACCATGAAGCCGTGTACCAGACCTTGCTCCACGTGTTTCATGGTCCGGATCGAGAGTCATTCCTCGGCGCCTTGAGCGATCCGGCCTATCGCCCCGAGCAGCGTCTGCTGGCCAAGGTTGATGGACGCGTGGTCAGCCATGCTCACCTCACGGAGCGTGAGATTCGTTATGGTTGTGCCTCGGTGCCGATCAATGGCGTGATGTGGGTAGGAACACTGCCTGAGTTTCGGGGTCTGGGATTCGCCCAGAACCTGATGCGTCTGGCGGACGAGCGGGCCCGGGCGACGGGGCACGCGCTCCAGGCGCTGACGACCGGGATGCCTCAGTTCTATCGACCGCTCGGGTGGGGTGTTTGCGGGCGGCAGACTCACGCCCAGGCCCTCAGCCGCAACCTCCCCCAGGTCAGTGACGGGCTGATCGAGGGACGGGCAGGCTTCTGGCATGTCCGTCCCTGGCGACAGGTCGAGCTTGCCGGCCTGATGTCGCTCTACGATATGCAGTACGCCCAGGTCACCGGAACGGTCATCCGATCCGAGGAATATTGGCGGTGGATGATCGGCCGTCGGTACGCCCACGTCATCTGGGTTGCCTGTCAGGGTGAAACCGTGCGCGGTTATGCCTTCGTGAAGGACCACAAGATTCTCGAGATCGCCTCCGATCCGGCGCATCCGCAGGCGCTTCGTTCGCTGCTGGGCCGCGTGCGCGCCGAAGCCCTTGAGCGTGCGTATCCTCAGGTCACGGTCCATGCCCCTGCCAACCATCCGGTCATCGAGGCATTCCTGAGCGCGGCCGGCCGGTTGATGGACCAGGACATCGTCGACACGGCCCTCTCGATGTATCACATTCCCGACGCGGGCGGGTTCCTCAAGTGCATTCTTCCGGAACTGAGCCGACGCGCTGCGGCAGCGGGCTGTGCCCTGCCTCTGGAGCTGGGGATCACCAGCGACGATCACCGCTGGCTGATTCACATCGAGGGGAAGAACACCCGGATCGAGCCCGACAAGCTCAGCCGCCGCCACCTGACCCTCTCGCCCCAGACTCTGGTGCGCTTGCTGATGGGTCACACCAGCGTCGATTCCACGACCAGCGACGAAGGATTCGTGGCCTCGACCGCAACGGCCCTCGACGCCGCTCGCATCCTCTTCCCCGTGCAGCCAATCTGGCGCAGTCCGCTGGACGCCGCCACGGCCTGATCGGGGTCGGGCCGGTCGCCCCTGGAGCGCTGCGAATTCGCCGTTGACGACGTTGCCCGGGTTTTCAGGGAATGTATTTCTGCTCCCTGAGCTCCGTGAACTTGCGCCGGAACATCTCCTCGGTCTCGACCACGTCGTGAAACCCGTAGCGCCGGGCCTTGGTGGTGTCGGAGATGGTGTCGTACGGGATCCGGAAGACGAACTCGCCGAATCCCCAGGAGACGAGCTGGTCCAGGCGATAGGGACGCAGCCCAGATTTCTGGGTCATCTGCTCCCAGACGTGGCCCTTGTCGGCCATCATCTCCGCCAGCGGGATCGGCAAGGGCGGCGCAGCCTTCATACCGAAGTAATCGGCGAAGCCGGGCCAGAGGTGCTGCCATCGGAAGTAGTCGCCGTTGGTGATATTGAAGACCTCGTTGCCGCACCGCGGCTCGGTCGCGGTCCAGATGGCTGCGCTGGCCAGGTGCGCCACATCCGTGGCCTCCAGGAGTATGCTAAATCCGGCGTGAGTTCCCGGGAACCAGAGCGGGATACCCAGCTCACGGCAGATGACGGCATAAACGGCGATCACCATGATCATGTTCATGGGGTGCCCGGCGCCCGGTCCGATCACGAGGTTGGGCCGCAGCGCCGACCATGTCCAGGCCTTGCCCTGCTGTCGTTCGCGCAGGAAGTCTTCCTGGTCATAGTAAAAGTTCGGCGGGAAATGCCGCGGGTCGGTCTCCTTGGCGGGCGTCTTGAAAGGTCCGAACTGGCAGCCGTAGGCTTTGGCTCCCTGCATCTGGTTGATATGCACCAGGCCGGGTGCGGCGGCCTCGACGACCTGGACCAGGTTGCGGAGCATCGCGCCGTTGACGGCCACCTGGCCGGGCTCGGAGGGCTGCTCCTTGTACGCCGCATAAAAGACGTGGGTGATGTCGCTCAGCGTCCCGAGCTTGTCGTGACAGTCCCTGGGGTCGAGCAGGTCTACCGATACGAATCGAGCGTGATTCACGGCGTCGGAGGGTTTCCGGGCCAGGGCGATGACTTCCCAGTCTCCGCGCTGGGTGAGGCACTCGACGATCCCGCGGCCAATGATGCCGCTGGCTCCTGCAACGAGAGCGACCTTTCGTTCCATCGCTTCCAAGCCCTGGCTGGTGAAATACCGCCGGTTCAGTGACCATGTCCGTGTGCGGGGCCGGTCGAATGGGACGCGGCGCTCGCATCGTCAGCAGATCCATGGGGAGCGTCTGGCGTGCGGGAAGACGCTCCGTCGACGGCAGCGGTGCGGGGCTGGAAGCCGTAGAAGAAGCGGAGCGCTGTCGCCATGAAGCCCCGCTGGCGGGTTGCCTGGAACTGGCCGGCGAGCTCGCGAATCACCTGACCGTAGGTCGGATAGATCTGGGTCGTCTCGGCAAGCTCGCCCAGGCCGAGCCCCGCGTCCATTGCCAGCACAAGTTGCTGCAATACCAGACTGGCCTGCACGCCAAGGATGGTCGCGCCCAGAATCTTTCCCGAGGGCGAGGCGACCACCTTGGCAAAGCCCTCCGGCCGGCCGTCAATACGGGCGCTGTCGATGTCGGCATAGTTGACGCGGAAAACGTGATGCTCGAGGTCATCGGCCTTGGCCTGGGCTTCGGCGCTACCGACGGTCGCCACCTCGGGATCAAGAAACGTGGCCCACGGGAGGCTGGTGTAATCGATCTTGCGGCGGCGGCGAAGCACGGCGTTCTGGAAGGCGACTTCGGCCTCGGCCTCGGCCGCGTGTGTGTACTGGTGGCGCTGCAACACGTCGCCGATCGCGAAGACGCGGACCGCGTGGGTCTGGAGCAGTTCATTGACCTCGATGCCGTGCTCGGGATCGGCATGGACTCCCACGGCCTCGAGGTTCAAGAGCTCGACGTTGGCGAGCCGGGCCGAGGCGCAGAGGATCTCCGCGGACGAGACTTCAGCACGCTCGCCGGTGTCCCCGTCGTTGTAAATGCAGACTTTCTGATCGCCGCGCTGCTCGATCTTCTCGATCGCCGCCCGCTGCTTGATCGTGATGCCCTCGCCGGTGAGCATGCAGGCGACGTGCCCGGAGATTTCGGGATCCTCGCGGGGGAGGACCCGGTCCTCATCGGTCAGGACGGTCACTTTCGATCCCAGCCGGGCGAAGACCTGGGCGAACTCCATGCCGATCGGACCGGCCCCGATGACGGTCAGGCTCTCGGGCACCTGGGTGAGCGACCAGAGTGAAGCGTCGTCGAGGGATCCGGCCTCGCTCAGTCCGGGGATCTGCGGCGGCGCCGGCCGCGAGCCGGTGGCGATCACGAACCGCTGCCCTTCGATACGCCCGGTGCCGTTCAGCAATACCGTGTCGTAGGCTTCGAAGGCGGCCGTCCCGTGGAAGACGTCGATTCCGCGGGCCGCGAGAGCCTCGTCCGAACGATCCGCGGCCGACGCCTGGGACACGCTGCGCAGCCGGTTCAGCACCGCGGCAAGATCGACGCGGGGCGGCTCGACGTGGATTCCGAATTCACCGGCTCCGCGAATCTGCCGGACCAGCCGGGCCGCCTGCACCAGACCCTTGCTGGGCAGCCACGCCGCCAACCAGCCTTTTTCTCCGGGAGGCCGCTTGTCGATCAGGGCGACCTTGGCGCCGACACGTGCGGCCAACGTGGCCAGGTGCAAACCCCCTGAGCCCCCACCGATCACCACGAGGTCATACATTGCCGGTGTCTCGAAATCCGGGTCGGAATGGATCAAATCGCCAGACAGCTCGAGGTCTCCTGGGACGCCGCCGTCGCCAGGGCGTAGCATGCCATGAATGGGCAATATACACTCTGGGCTGATCGCTGACCACAGTGTACTCTTCTCTCACCCGGGTGTGCCATGTCCAAGAAGGTTGCGATTTTCTGGCCCGGGGACTATCGGTCCAAGCCCAACGAATGGGCGCTGGCTCTGTCGCGTGAGACGACCGAGCAACTGGTCGCCGCGCTCAGGAAGCTGGGGCGTTCACCTTACGTCATCCAGGATTACCTGACGCGTCCCGACCAGGCAATCGCCCAGCTCGGGCCGATCGACGACCCGGTCGTCGGCGTTTTCGTGCACTGGACCTACGCCCCACACACCGTCGATGGCGTGGTGGGCAAGGAGAACCCCCTGCTCCTGGCCTCGAATTTCTCGGGCACCTGGCCGGGACTGGTGGCCCTGCTGAATACCGGCGCGTCACTGGAAAGTGTCGGCCGCTCCGCATCGCGGGTCTGGACCGACGCTCCCGACTGGACCGCCGATGCCCGGTTCATGGACCGCCTCGACGAGTGGTGCTCCACCGGCCAGATCCGCTACGACACACGCGAGCTTCACGGTGCCGGCGCGATCGCCCCGGCAGCGGCTGCCACGGCCCTTAAGGTGCTCGCGGCAATCCGCCAGCAGCGCATCCTTGCGCTCATGCTTGGCGATACGTCGATGGGCATGATCAACGGCTATTTCGGCCCGCGCGTCCTCTACAAGATCGGCTTCTCCGAGCACAAGGTTGACCAGGCCTGGCTGATCGACCGGGTCAATACCGTGTCCGACGCGCGCGTGGACCAGGCGTTTCGGTTCGTGCAGGACAAGGGGGTCGTCTGCCACTGGAAGGAGGCAGACGCCGAGGACTTCACTGCCGAAGCCACCCGGGAGCAGCTCCGCGGCTACCTCGCGGTGCTCGACCTGCTCGATGAGTTCAAGGCCGACTGCCTCGGCTGGCAGTACCAGCTTGGCCTGCTGAAGCTGCTTCCCCCCAGCGACTTCGCCGAGGGCCTGCTCAATTCTCATGCCCGGCCCGAGGGCAACGGCCACGCCGTCATGACCAGCACCGAGGCCGACCAGGGCAACCTGATTCCGATGGAGCTGATGAAACGCGTCCTCGAGTCCAAGGGCCTTCCCGGCGCGGTCATGTTCCACGATGTTCGCTGGGGAGCCAAGCACGACGGCCGCTTCCTCTGGGTGCTGCTCAATTCCGGAAGCTGCGGCGCCTATGCGTTCAACCATGACGTGAAGAGCCTCCAGGGCGTTCATAGCTACCGCCAGCCGGCCGGCTATTTCCCCGTGCCCGGCGGCACCTTCACCGGGGTCAGCCTTGCCGGCCCGATCACCTGGGCCAGGACGTGGCTCGACCGCACCGGGCAGCCCGTGATGGAGCTCGGTCGGGGCGAGTCCGTGAGCTTGCCCGAGGACGTCAGAGAAGCCTGGTGGCGCGGCACAACCCGCCAGTGGCCTTTCATGGCCGCCGACCTCGGCTGCTCGATGGAAACCATCATGGCGCACTACATGAGCAACCACATCGCCGTCGCCTATGGCGATATCTTCGGCGCGATGGTCGCGCTCAGCCAGTCGCTCGGCTTCAAGGTGCGGATCATGTCGTCACAGCCCGTGGCGGCCTGAGCCGATCTGACTTTACCCTACGCGCGAACCCGTGTCACATGACCCCCGTATCACCTCTGGGGCCGGCTCGATCCGCCTCGGTTCAGCCGGCCTCATCAATGAGCAGGCCATGCCCCACCGCAATCCGGGCGACCGGCTTTGCGCAGGCCGAGCACGTTGCTAGACTGAATAGGGCCCCTTCGACGAATACCTTCAGACAAACTCGTGAGACAAGACTGGCCATGGAACCCGTGGTCATCGCCTGTGGCGGTTGCGGCGCGGCCATCCGCATTCGCCATCCCGAAATCGCCTGCCGCCGGGTTTGCCTGCGGTGCCATGCGCACCTGACGCGCGACCAGGATTCCGTGTGTCGCCAGAGCCTTCCCCAGCAGGCGATCTCAGCGCTGGAACCGACCGCCGATCAAACGGAACGCCAGCAATCCAGCCGTACCCGTCATGTGCCGCGTGAAGGCAAGTGGATGGCGCGGCCGGCGGGCATCCTGCTTGCGGCTCTGCTCCTGGCCACCGGAGCAATGCTGGGTGCCTTGACATCCCCTTCCCGCTCTGCCGCAAGCCGTGTCCGCGGCGAGTCGCCGCAAGCCGGACCGGACACGGCCCCCGCGCAATCGGCCCCGGCTGCCGAGTTGCCTCCGAGTCCGACGCTCCTGGCAATGCGCACAACGACCAACGAGGGCGAGGATGTGAAGATGGCGCCGGCCGCCGGGCTCGCCCAGGCTCCGCCAGAGCCGCCGCGGTTCAAGGTGAAAGATGAGCAGGGACAGCCCGTGGTCGCCCGACTCCACGGACAGAATGAAGGCACGACGGCGCTCATCTTGCCCGATGGCCAGCTTGGCTTCCCCAACATGCTGGTGCCCACCAATGAACCGTTTCAGCCGTTCACGGCCGAAGAACTGCTCGAGCGATTACAAAAGGGCCCGCTGGGGGATTTCCAGGTCCACCAGACGCCGCACTACTTGATCTTCTACCAGTCGAGCCATGCCTTCGCGGAAGCCACTGGCCGCTGGCTCGAGGACTTGTACAGACGATTGCTCGACGCGTTTCGCAAACATGAGATGGCGGCGCACGACACGGAGTTCCCGCTGGTCGCCGTGATCTACCGGACCGAACGCGACTTCCGGGCCAGCAAGCGGGTCGACCCGGAGGTCCAGGCCGTTTACGAGATCGGCACGAACCGGATCTACTTTTACGAGACGTCGGAGCAAGACAAGAATGCGCCGGAGGTCTCTGCGCTGCGCAAGCCTCAGACGGTCGTTCACGAAGGAACGCACCAGGTCCTGCAGAACATCGGGGTCCATCCCCGACTGAGCGCCTGGCCGATCTGGCTGGTGGAGGGTCTGGCCGAATACTGTTCCACCCCGGCCAGCTCGCGCAAGGGAGGAAAGCCGACCTGGGACGGCCTGGGGATGATCAACGGCCTGCATATGGCCACGATTCGCGAGCTCGAAGATCCGCTTTCGGTCGCGATCCGCGGCGACGACGCCCAATCCGAGGCGCTGGTGCGCGAGCCCGGCAAACCGCTCGTGGAGTGCCTGGTTCGCAAGACCCACCTCACGCCGACCGAATATGCCCTGGCCTGGGCGATGACTCATTACCTGGCGTTCAAGCGGCAGGACGACTTCGTCGAGTATCTGAAGGCCATGAGTCAGATTCCCCCCCTCGAGCCCCGGACGCCCGAGGATCACCTGGCCGAGTTCCGGAAGGTATTCGGGTCCGATCTGGTCAAGATCGACAAGACGATCGATCGCTACTTGAAGAATCTCGCCAAGCAGAAGGGATACGACCCGATGCCCTTCTACGCGGCGACCTACGAGCAGTCCCTGCCTGCCGGCCTGCTCAAGCGGGCCGCGATGGTCAGCCAGTCGCCCCAGATGATCCAGCAATGGGTCGAGGAAATCAGCAACCCCTTGGGCGCCCTACCCACCTGGCAGGCCCTACCGTTCGGCACCCGCCAGCAGGCTCTTCTTGCCGTCGAGCAATGGATGAAGGGACACTGACCGCCCGAGCGGACGACCTAGCCAAACCCAACGGCCGTCGCTATCATCAGGTCGTTGTTCTGGTGACAGGCCTTGTCGCGAGGGCCTCTTTCACCCACCCTGGGGACGTAGCTCAATTGGGAGAGCGCCTGGTTTGCAACCAGGAGGTTGGCGGTTCGATCCCGCTCGTCTCCACTAGCCGCGAATGCGATGGCCGACCTGTCATCGATGGCCCGCCCCATCCCGACCACGTAGTCGGTCGACTCAGCGATCCCCTTGGCCTGGGCCTCGCTCGGAATAGCAGGCGTTGAGGACAACGCACAGGATGTTGCTTGAGCGTCGCGAAGAGGTCCTTCAGGACACTGGCGGTGGCCGCCTTGCTCTGGCTCAGCGGGTTCTCAAGGATGATCTTCCTGGTACTGCTACCATGGCCGCTGCAGTGAACGATGTGGGGCTGATCATCGAGCAGGACATCTTGCATGTCCGTTACGCGGACCGCGTGTTCCTGCTTGAAGACGAACTGGTCCTGGAGACCGGCCAGGCGTAGTCGTTCCTTGATGGCTCGGAATCTTCGTCTAGTCGGAGTGAGTTGGTGTCTTTCGGGTTGGCGGCTAACCGTCAACCAATAAACTGATCCTTGACTACGTCGAGCTTGCCGCTCGCGACTACGTCGAGGACGGTCGTCCCACCGTGGCGCCGATGGACATTCGCCTGATGATGCGCTCCTTGCGCCGACTTTACGCCACAATGCCAGGGACCTCGTTGTGGCCGCTATCACTGAGGGCGGTTCGAGTGGAAATGATCAGGGCACAGAATCGTCGCACCGAGATCGACGGCCGGAGCGGCCGAATCAAGCGCAGTAGCGCAAGCGGCCATGGTTCCGCTCGGTGTATCGGACCTGGCTCCGAGTCAGGCGGCGAACCAAGTCCACAAGAGCACGGCGACGACAACCGCAGTCACCGAGATCCCTACCGCCGCCAGCTTCCATCTGACGCTTGTCTTGCTCTGTTCCCCGGGCTCCAGGAAAAGTTGAGTCCGGTCCCGAAGCTCTTGTTCGGCCTCTCGACAATGGGACAGCAGGCTGAAGAGGATCTCCCGATCCTCTCGCTCCAGGGTCTTCGGGGTCAGCCAGGGAGTAACCAAGTCAGCCAGCCTTTGGTACAACTCGTGAGTCGGCCCATCGGCCGTCGCGGCGTGTAACCGGCAGGTCTGGACCAATGCATTGTAGAGCTTGTCATAAGCATTCCGATTCACGTGGTGTCGAGGCCGTCGCATTGCGAAGTGGTCAATGATCGCCATCCACTGGTGCCAAGCCTGCCACAAGGTCGCCGTCTCGGGCAGCGCCGCGGGCAGTTCCACAGTCTTGAGGTCGCTCTCCGGGGCCTCCTTGAACGGGAGCGATGATTCGTCCACACTCTCGGCACCAACCTCCTCAGCGCCCGCATCGACGAACTCGGGCACGTCCGCGAGAGGACTAGCGGCGGACCCCGGTGGGCGGATGACAGAACCAGACCGGAGGTAGTCAGCCAGGGCCGTGGCGAACTCGTTCATCGTCGCGTAGCGATCTTCCGGCACTTTGGCCATCGCCTTCAAACAGATGGCCTCGATCAGCGGGTCGAGGTCTGGCCGATGCCTCGACGGTGGTGCTGGTTCGATGAAGAGGATATGCCCCAAAACGAAAGTCTCCGGTCCCTCAAAGGGCACACGGCCTGTCAGCAGTTCGTACATGATCACGCCCAAGCTGTAGATATCACAGCGAGGTCCGAGCGCTTCCACTTTGCCGGAGACTTGCTCGGGCGGCATGTACGCTGGCGTGCCCAAAACCAGACCAACCCTCGTTAATCGCTGGTCCTGGAGGCCGATGCGCCACGCCAGACCGAAGTCCATGATGATGAGATTGCGGCGAGAGTTGACCATGACATTGGATGGCTTCAGGTCGCGGTGAACGACTCCGTGGGAGTGGGCCTCAGCCAATGCCAGCGCGAGCTTGCGCACCATGGCGCCGACCCGCCGCTGAGACATCGGCCGGTTGCGGTCGATGTACCGCGACAGAGGACGGCCCTTGATGTACGCCATGATGATGTAGGGGATACCGTCGAGCTGACCCACGTCGTAGACCGGGCAGAGATTCGGATGGTCGAGGCTCGCAGCGGCGCGGGCCTCCCGGTGGAAGCGGTCCAGATCGCGTCGATCCGCTGGTGCAGCGCCTTCATCCAGTCGGAAATGAGGGACCTTAAGGGCCACCCGGCGATGGAGTTCCGTGTCGTGGACGAGGTAGACGGCCCCCATCGCCCCTTGTCCCAGCCGCCTCAGGATTCGGTAGCGGCCGAACCGTTGGGGCAGCTTAATCGGGGTCTTCCCATGAGGAAGGACTGAAGGAGGAGGGGGTTGAGGCTTGGCGATCATCTTGCCGATCTGGCCCAGGACCGATCCCGACGCAGATCCCTGAGCCTGCTGGTCGATCAACTGCCTAAGCACTTTTGCCTGGTTGGGGAACCGCTCTTCGAACTGGGCGGCATCCGCCATAGCCCCTGATCGTATCCGCGCCACGTACTCGGCCATGATCAGCTCGGTGGAGATATTCTCCGGGGTCCCGAGTTCTGGCAAAGCCTCCAGGTACGCCTCCACGTTCACCTGTCGACCCTGCTCCCACTGTTGACTCAAGTCGCGTGTGACCATTTCGATCAGGCTGGATGGAGAGCCCTGGCTATCCGAGGGGTCTGCGGACATGCCAGCGGCGAACCCGCTCCGGTCGCCAGCGGGACGGGCACCTGAGGGGTGAGATTCAGGCTCCCCGCTGCTTTCATTGGGTTGCTCGAGGGTATTGAGCTGATCAGCCGCCATGATCGACTCCCGAGGACGGGACCGGGGACCCTGATTCCCCTGTCCCTGGTGGACTGCGCTTCCTTGTGCATGTACACTAGAATCTCACTTGGCGTGGGCTTTAACAAGCCTTTTCGAAGGCCGTCACCTATCTGCCACTTAGCGGGTCACCCTTGCGTTTCGTGGGAGATGGGCCCCCCGAATCCTTTGCCGAAGAGATCAACTGTGAAACGTTGATCGAGAGTTGCCGAACTCGACGAAGGCCGCCGTACCTGCTCACGAGACCCGCGGATAGGCAAGCATGGAGAATTCTGGCCAGCCCAACTCTTCCGACTTACCACCTCACGACTTGCTGCGCCTGATCCGACACTCGGGTGTTTTGAGTGATCGTCAATTCGAGGAGGTACGTGGCAAGGTCCGCAGCGGTGAATACCCGCGCGACTCTGGTGCGCTGGCCCGGCGTCTGATCGAAGAACGCATTCTGACCAAGTTTCAGGCCGATCGCCTCCTGCGCAACAAGGTCCACGGACTGGTCGTTGGCCGCTACGTGATTCTCGATCGTTTGGGCGCCGGCGGGCGGGGTCGTGTCTTCAGGGCCCAGCATCGGCTAATGGGCCGAATGGTCGCACTAAAGGTGATCGCCCCCCAAATCGCGACGCGGGCGAGTTCGATAGCCAGGTTTCATCGGGAAATGCGGCTCATCGGCCGGCTTGATCACCCCAACGTGGTCCGAGCTTTCGACGCCGACCAGATCGGCGATCTGCTCTATATCGTGATGGAGTACGTACCTGGACGGAGTTTGGATCACGTGGTCGCGGAGCGAGGATCACTCTCCCCTTCCGAAGTGGTCAATTACATGGCCCAGGCCGCCCTGGGACTGGAACATGCTCATGAGCGAGGGATCGTCCACCGCGATGTCAAACCTTCGAACCTGCTTTTGAGTCAGGAGGGCCAGGTCAAGGTTCTCGACCTCGGCCTCAGCGCCTTGATGGAGGCGGACAAGGAGGCGTCGTTTGCGACAGCCGCCGGCCTCGTTGTCGGCACGGTCCACTTCATGTCACCCGAGCAATGCGCCGCGATCGAGATCGATTGCCGGAGCGATCTCTTCAGCCTCGGTTGCACGATGTATTACCTGCTGACCTGCCAGCTACCTTTCCCGGGAGATACACTGGCGGAATGTCTTGCACTACGAATCCGGGGTTGTCAGATTCCGATCACGGACCACCGCTCGGATCTGTCCCCGCAATTGGTCGAAGTGCTGGATCGACTCCTGGCCCGCCGTCCCCAGGATCGTTTCCAGACGGCCGGGGAGGCGGCCGCCGCTTTACA
>Ga0209517_10008084_pt1 | contig 12402 bp, 11 predicted proteins | sample PeaSoiMetSII2010_FD_187695 | JGI IMG/M metagenome (GOLD analysis project Ga0209517, IMG submission 187695) | Peat soil microbial communities from Weissenstadt, Germany - SII-2010 (SPAdes) (version 2) | ecosystem: Environmental > Terrestrial > Soil > Wetlands > Peat | place: Germany...
TACTGCTGGCAAGCCTCCTCTGTGGCGAAGTCGGTCTGAAACTGACGAAGCGTCTTGGGGAACGGTGGTCGGGCCACCCTTATACGCTACCCATTGGGGCTTGCTGAAGCAACCGGATAATCAGAAGGTACCTATAGGAAACGCCGCTCACCAGCGAACGATGAATCTGACGTGGTTGTGTCCTGGGAACCCAATCAGCTCCTATAGGCACAAGCTGGTTGTGGCGGATACGACAGATGTGAACTGAATCGAAAGAAGTCGAAATTTGAGCGCTAATGCCTGTTAACGACAGCTGCTCCACAGGCGCGGCCTGAGCGACGCCGATTCCTGCCAATTTCCGACGCATCTCCACACGGAGGACGCGGTTGCCAAACGAGGCCAAAGATTAGTAGGTAAGTTATTATTTACATGATGTATATATTTATTGACATTATGTAAGTTATTTAATACACTCAGCCTACCTTGAATTGAGGAGGCTGAAATGTCGTACCGAGAAAAAATCGCCTGGCTATCGTTGATCGCGATGGCTGTCGCCTATGGCCCGTACTTTATGTTTGTTGCGAGGGGTCCCGGCCCCTGGGAGCCATTGCCTCACCTACACCCGCTTGGCCTGTTTGCCCTGGTATCGATTGTGCGTATGCTCATCCTAGGCGCTGGCTATCTGTATCTCCGTCTCGGCTCCCCCCGAGAGGAGCGCCCGCCACTGGACGAACGGGATCGCGCAATCGAGCACCGCTCGCTCAGTGCCGCTTACTATGTGCTTATCGCCGGCATGATCCTGGTGGGCTGCTTCATGCCCTTCAGTTCCACCGGATGGACCATCGTCAATGCTGCGATTTTCTGGATCGTTGCCGCGGAAGTCGTTCACTACAGCGTAGTCGTGGCGAGCTATCGCGTGCAGGCATCATCATGATGCAAGGATCGATTTCTAATCGCATTCGCACCCTGCGTTTCATGAATGGAGAAATGTCGCAGGCCGAGCTTGGTCAGCGCATCGGCCTCACCCGGCAGACGATTGCCGCCATCGAGGCGGGGAAATACTCGCCGTCATTAGAGGCTGCGTTCCGTATCGCCCAGGTCTTTAACGTCCCACTGGGAGAGGTATTCCAGTGGGACGTGAAGGCCACCCCATTGAAGGCGTCGTAGTTGTCAAGAACCAAGTATGCACGTCAAGTGGCGTAACATCCCGATAGCACTCATTGACCTGGTAGTGGCTACGTTGAACTTAATTCACGAACCGCTCTTGCGTATTCGTCAGTCGCTTTCTGCAACTCAGCGCGAAGGTTGTTCGGGTCCTGCGCACCGGCCCTTTTCAGTGCGTCCAGAACATTTTGCACCTTCCTCTCGGCTGACCTTATTTCTTCAACGGTTGACATGGCAAGGCCGCTCTCCCCTACGGTGCTCGTAAGACTCCCAGAGAGGAGCCCCACTGTCTGTGATTTCCGTCACAGTTCAAACCGAAGCGGGTGGTTTGGCGAAAAATCTCGATAGCATTCATTGACGGGTCCATGGCAATAGTCGAGATTAAGCGCTCCCGATGCTGGGAGCGAGCAGCGAGCGTAGAAGAAAGAGAGCGGGCAACGCCATTGCATACTCGTGCATACTTGCTATCGAAACGTGTCGCAATACCCGTTTTTTGCTCGTTTTGACTCGTGTTAAATGTATTTAGATTCAGTCACTTAGCAATGTTCTGACAAACTGAGAACCTGCTGATCGCGGGGTGTCACCTTGATGTCGTTCAGATCTAGCATGGGCTGAACCTCCTACCTTCCCCTCGGGAACGTCTTTTCGCTCTCCAGATCTGCACCTCCTTCGCCATTCCTCACACTCTCTCAGGATCGAACCCTAAGTACCTTAGGGCAGAGCACTTGTGGGCTGTGCCCTTGAGTTTTCAGGTGGCTTTCAGAAATCCTTGGTAGGCTAGCGAGTTCCAATTTGGTCCGACTGCGTGACCGAAAACTCGCACTCGCTCCATTTTGCTTTCGACTCGCAGCTCTAGGAAGGCGGCCGCGGCAGTGGGAGTTCGGGAGATCCTTAAAGGCTCTGTGTCGTACCGATCTCCCTTTACGTCAAGCACTTTCGCGTTTCTAAATTGCCCGCTTTCATCCCCGAGGTATCCCGTGAAGACTGGTCAGCGCGACCTTCATGCAGGCCACAAACCACGCTCCCATTTTGGCCAACCATTGCGCCGCCCGGTCTTCCGTTTTGGTCCTCCTCGCAGCCGCAACCCCGAGTTTTGCACAGCGCAATACCGCTCGGTGATCGGTTGTCCTAATCTGCCTTTTTTCACCACAGCGTCACGGAGCAACGGAGGAGAGCTTGAACCTGTAAGAATCAGCGGGGAAGGGTTTTGCCAGGCAGTTGGGTTTCTCTGTGTCTCTGTGACTCCGTGGTCAAAGAGCTAAATTAGGACATTCCTCGGTGATCACCGATCTCGGCAGGTCGGGGTGAAATCGGTATATTTATCTATTGCCGTTTTTCGACTATCACGTAAGGAGATCTCGGGCCCATTCCAGGACCGTCACCGATGTCAGCTAGCCGCTCCACAGCCATGCTGCGCCGCATCTTCCATGTCATTTGTGCCCTGCCGTTCTTTGCTTCGAGTATTGCTCTCGCCCAGGGTGGCCCCCCTTACTACACGAATGATCCCGGCACTCCCGGCAACAAGGACTGGGAAATCAATCTCGGCTACATGCCATTTTTCTTCACTGGCCAGTCGATCTCGCACACTCCGGATGTGGACATCAATTTCGGTGTGGGAGATCGCATTCAGCTCACCTATGAAGATGCCTGGCTGCGCGTGCGGGACCTGCCCGCGCCGGCAAAATATGGAATGGGGCAGGACCAGCTCGGCGTCAAGTGGCGCTTCTATGACAGCGGAGAGGAAGGCATGGCGTTCTCGGTCTTTCCCCAGCTTTCCGTCAACAATCCCAATCACGCCGTGCAACGGGGAATCACGCCGCCCGGCGCCAGTTTGCTTATTCCCCTCGAATTCCGGAAAAAGTTCGGGCCCGTTGATCTCAATGCCGAGGCCGGATATAACCTCGTCCACCTGGGACCGGACGGCTGGCTGACCGGCCTCGTGGTGGGCCACGACTTTACCAAGAGACTGGAGATGGACGCCGAATTCTATGCCACCGGAACGTTTCATCCCTCCTTCGCGCAGCCCACCCTCGACGTGGGCGCCCGCTACAAGATGCATCGGCCTATCATCCTGTTGCTGATGGCTGGACGCGGTGTCCGGCCGGCGCAGAGTAACCAGCCATTCTTCGTCGGCTACTTCGGAGTGCAGATCCTGCTGCCGCCGAAATCGTACGACCGGGAGTGAACTGCTGGGTTTAAAATTGGTCCGTGGGAAGAGACTCGTTGCTGCCATCTTGATCGGTTCCGTGCTGGGCATTGCTAACGTATCAGCCATGGTTAACATCTGCGTATGAGAATCGGCGAACTTGCAAAGCGTGGTGGTGTGAGCGTGCAGGCGATTCGCTTCTACGAACGGCGACGCTTGATGCGCACCCCACGCAGGACGGCAGCGGGATATCGCATTTACTCCGAGGCCGAGCTTGAGATCGTCACCGTGATCAAGAAGATGCAGCGATTCGGTTTCAAGCTGGCGGAAATTCGGCGCGTGTTGCAGTTATGGATTTTGCCCAGCGACACGGGTGCGCCATCTCCTTATCACCAGGGCTCACAGGAATGCCTTCGCGAGGGCTTGAAACTTGGGGAGAAAAAGCTGGAATCCATGAACCAGCAAATCCGCTCAGCGATTCAAATTCGTGATGAGCTGGAAGAAGTATTGCGCCAATTCCGTGCTGCACTCAACGCTCGACCGCCGCAGAAAGCTCAGTCCGACCGGCCTAAGTCCTCCAGATCCGCCGCACTCGCCGCCTCCTGAATTTTTTCCTTGACTCTATACCTAGGTATAGGCCGGACACTGACTTTGTCGGCAATAAGAGGCCGATCCAAGACACTTATGCAAGGAGGTTTATATGCAAAAAAAGTGTGCTTTTGTCTTATCTCTACTAGTCGTTGCCATGACTCTTCCCGGTCAAGCTCAACCGGCAAGCGAACAGGAGAAAAACAAGACCGTGGCGCGCGAGTTCGTTGAGGAAGTGCTCAGCCGGGGAAAGCTCGAAAAGTATTCCGACTTCCATACCGCCGACTTTGTGGCCCATGGCACTGAGCGCGATTTCACTCTGGCGGAAGATTTGGCGATGGCGCGGGAAGAACGCACTGCGCTGCCCGACATGCAGTTCGCGCTCAACCACATGGTGGCCGAGGGCGACTTGGTCGTCGTGCATTGGACAGTGTGGGGCACGAACACTCAGCCGGGAATGGGGCTTCCTGCGACCGGCAAACCGGTCAAGGTTTCAGGAATGACCCTGTTTCGCTTCAGGGCGGGAAAGATCTCGGAAGAATGGAACGCCTGGAGCATGCTCTCGGTACTGAAGCAGGTAGGCCTACTGTGCCCTCCCAAAGGACCTACGGGCCAGGAGCCGAAGGCTCCAACCCACGATCCAACCAACCCATAAACTTGTCGAGCTACGGTCATCGGTGATCGCATCCCGCAGCCCTAAACCCGAAGCACAGGGCTGTCCATTGGTAGTTGTGTTCTATCGCCGCAGGTGTACCGCGGGCGTGATCGGGAAACCTGCCGTAAACGAGCAAGTTTCCCGCGTGCCGGCGAACCTACCTCAAGACCTCTCACCATCCACTGCCCTGCGCGCTCCCCTCCAACTCTGATCGCCTCTTGCCTCTGGTAAAGTAGGAGGTTCTCGCTATGAAACTCTCGGTGGTGATGCCCGTCTACAACGAACGTTCGACGCTGCCCCAGGTGGTCGAGCGCGTTCTGTCGGTCGGCCTGGAGATCGAACTCCTTTGCATCGATGATGGCTCCAGCGACGGTTCCCGCGAGCTTCTGCTCGACCTCGAAAAGCGCTGGCCGCAAATTCGCCTCTTCCTTCAGCCCCGCAATATGGGCAAGGGAGCTGCACTCCGCCGCGGAATTCAGCAGGCGACTGGCGACTACATAATCATCCAGGATGCCGACCTCGAATACGACCCCAAGGACTATCCCCGGCTGCTCGGCCCTCTGGAAGCCGGCCAGGCGGACGTCGTCTATGGTTCCCGTTTTCTCGGCGGTGGACCTCATCGCGTCCTCTACTATTGGCATTCCGTGGGCAACTGGTTTCTGACCCTGCTCTCGAACATGCTCACCAATCTGAACATGACCGACATGGAAACTTGCTACAAGGTCTTCCGTCGCGAGGTCATTCAGGCGATTCATCTGGAAGAAGACCGCTTTGGCTTTGAGCCGGAGGTCACCGTCAAGATCGCCAAACGCAACCTGCGCGTCTACGAAGTGGGCATCAGCTATTGGGGACGAACCTATGCCGAGGGCAAGAAGATCGGCTGGAAAGACGGCTTCCGCGCCCTCTGGTGTCTCATCAAGTACGCCTGGAAAGAACCAAGAACCGCTACTGCCTCAGGCTGAATCTTGACCATTTTCACCTTATTCGACGGCGTCATCCCGAGCGCCGCTGCTTTCTCGTAGGCCCTCGGCTCTACAGGCTGCGGAAAAAGTCGCGAATGCGTGCGCCGCTGTGGAAGAGCGGCGCTTCAGCGCCGCGTAAGCGGTTTAAACAAGTGCGGGCTTCAGCCCCGGTGGTCATTCACCGATCGACGACGGACTCTTTCCGCGTCCTTCTTAGCCGGGGGCTCGCGATGCCAGCGGAACAGCCCGGGAATTGTTGTGCATATTCCTGCGCGTTACTCCGGTAATCATGGCCCGAATTGCCCAGCCCCCTGCCAGTACACTTCCTATACCTCCCTCACACCACGGGCCTTCCCGGTTGTAAACTATTGCAGAACGGGCAGCTCTCTCCAGCCAGGGCTTTCAGGCGAGCTCGCCCTTGCGCCTTGCCTCCCCTGCCTGGACTGGCACCGGACCTCCGTGTTGGCGTGGAACGTGCATTAGAATAGGCCATCTACCCGGTGGTTCGAGGAAGGAGTGTCCGTCAGCGCGGTTTTTGCCGGCTGTAAGGTACTGTGTCGGAACAAAAAGACAAACCCGTTTTCGACGAAACGACTCTCGCCAAGCTGCTGGAAGCGGCCTATGTGGTGCAGGAGCATAACCGCAAACTGCCGGCGCAGGGGTTGCGTGTCGAACACCGCGACCTGCCTGACCGCGACCTGCTCGACAAAGAATCGCCTTCCCCGCAAGCACCGTCGATCCCTGCGCGAACCGAGAACGAAGGGAACCCCTCACCACCCGCGACGGTCGCCCAACGCGATTACACTTCCATCTTGGCCGAGATCATCGAGACCCAGCACCAGATTCAATCACGCCATCTGGAAGTGGACCCTGCCATCGCGCTGGTGGCCGAGCGCGCCGCTGAGATCGCCGGTGCAGCGGGTGCTGCCATCGCCGTCGCGAACGGCAACCGCATCCGCTACAAAGCAGCGGCCGGTGCCATGAGCCTGCCCGCGGGCACTGAGATTCCCATGGAGAAAGCCCTTTGCCGGGAGTGTCTGCGGACTGGCCAGGTCGTACGCTGCGTCGACGTCAATTCCGCATCTCCGGTCGACGCGAAAGAATTCGAGCGCCGCGGCATTCGCGCGATGATCGCCGTTCCCGTCTTTCACGTTGGCGACGTTGCCGGCAGTCTGGAACTTTACTACGCCAGCCAACATGCCTTTACCGAGCAGGATGTTCACACCTGCCAGCTGATGGCCGGCCTGGTGACCGAGGCGCTGGCCCGGAGTGAGGAACTGAACTGGAAAAAGTCCTTCGCCGGCGATCACGAAGTCATGCGGCAGGCTCTGGAGAAGCTGAAGCCCCAGCTTGCGGCTCTGGGGGATACACCCGCCGGCAAAGGGTCCTCCGCCAGGACTGCGGCTCCAGCCCCAGCATCCGAGACCTATGCCTGCCGCAAATGCGGGCACGAACTGCTGGGGGCAGAACAGTTCTGCGGCCACTGCGGAGCCCCGCGCACGAGCGACCCTGATCCGGCAGTGTCGCACCTGCAACCGGTGCTCCAAGAAAACGCGGCCACCACCCCAACCAATGGTACCCCGCCTCAGCCGCGTCCGCGGACAAGCGTCGCCCAAGCCCGGCCCGAAAAAGACCGGCCCGAAAAGACCCTGGCGGCTTCGATCGAAGAGGAAATGCCCGAGCTGTTTGCCGCGCCCGGACTACGCATCCGAGAGGCGCCTCTACCCGCAGAACTCCCCAAGCCTGCAGTCGGCGCTGAGATCGGAAAAGCCCGCGAAGCGGGCCTTGCTCTTTCAGGGGAAATCAGCGAAGACGGTGCGGAGGAACACGGCTTACCCTCAGCTGCGACGTCGGCCAGGCGAGAACCCCCGTCAGCCTGGACCTCGGCCGCGTCGGCTCGCGAATTCCTCGATCAATTGGCGGCAGACAAACCTCCCGGGGCGTTAGCCCGTTTCTGGCACTCACGGCGCGGAGACTTCTACCTGGCCATCGCCGTAATTCTGGTCGCCTGCGTAATTCGCTGGGGGATTTGGTCCAATCATTCGGTCGGCGCCACCGCCAGTCCGGCCACTGCGGCGGCGGCCCATCGAAAGCCTGCGCCCAATTCTGACCTTTCGTTGTTTGACCGGATGCTCGTCAGCCTCGGCTTGGCGGAGGCCCCGGAGCCGCCTGAGTACAAGGGAAATCCCCAAACCCAGGTCTGGGTCGATCTCCACACCGCGCTCTATTACTGTCCGGGAACTGACCTCTACGGCAAAACTCCGAAAGGAAGATTCACCACCCAGCGGGACGCTCAGTTGGATCGGTTCGAGCCCGCCTACCAGAAAGCCTGCGACTAGAACTGGCCTCATAAAAGGTTTGGGGAAGGGCACGGCTTCACAGGCTGCGGACAAAGTTGCGAATGCGTGCGCCACTGTGGAAGAGCGGCGCTTCAGCGCCGCGTAAGCGGTTTGAAATCAATGCGGGCTTTAGCCCCTGAGGGCCGACACTTTCTTCGCCAAGACGATTTGTGAGACCAGTTCTTGCCGCGCGCCAGCTTCCTCACCTCTACTGCGTCATCAGCACAGATGGATTTCGCCTCGCTTCATACCACAGTGCAAGCTCTACCCGGTTCCACAGCCCAAGTTTGTCGTAGATCGTCCGCAGGTAGTTCTTCACCACGTGCTCGGTCGTCCCGATCGCTTCCGCGACCTCGCGGTTCTTCAGGCCTTGGGCAACAAGTTGGATAACTTTCTGTTCCCGTTCGCTGGGGACACGGTTGCCATATCGTTCAGTTGCAGACATGATTGCCTCCGGTATAAAAGGGTCGCGAGTTTCACTCGCTTGATGCCGCCGCTGATCCCAAAGCGCAGAAACAGCCGGTTAAAGTGGGCCTTCACGGTGCGCCGTGCCATTTTCAGTTCGCTGGCAATCTCAGCGTTGTCGCAGCCCTGCAAGAGCAATTCGACGATTTGCTGTTCGCGCGGACCCAGCCGTACGGTCTGCTCCTTCATCAGACCTTCCCCCCTGTTCTTGGCATCGCCTGTCACGTCAGCCGGGCGCACGGCTGGATATTGCGAGAACTCGTTGCATCCACAATGCCATTTTGAGACAGGCTTGGCAGTGACGGCTGAACAGCCTTTTCCACAGCCACTTGCGACCTATCGGCTCTCAAGTCGGGGACGGTGCGGCAGCTTCGGCAAGCGCTTTGTGGGGCAGTTGCAGCGTCAGATGCCGGCACCTGACAATAACGAAAACGCGTGCAAAAACGCCCGCAATCGCGCTGGCCGCCATGTGCCGCTGCGGTCGTTCTCCGGGTTCTGCTCGACGCCTCAACTCCGGCCGCGATCCCATGGCGTCGAACCCAGCCGCTGAACCAACCCAAGAATGCCCGCCCGAGGCACATGTCCCGAAGCTCGGCTCTAAGGTGAAAACCTTAGACGAAAATCCCTGCCTGACCCACAGCGCCCGGCATAAATTACACGATTTTCCCTGCTTGAGTGGCGGCAATCAGATCCATGAGCAGGTTCGCAGCCGTCATGTTTACCCGAGCATGTTTGCCCGGATATGCCTTCTTGGGCCGTCGCCGGATCGCCTGTGGGTCGAGCCTCGCCGGGACGCCGCATTCTTTCCATGGGAAAGATGCATGGCCTGGGAACGCAAGTCTTTTCACATTCCCGGGATGAACCTGGCCGGTGGCCATGGATGCACCGGTAATTGAACGCCTGTCAATGAGTTACGAGCCCATGCACCCGCTTGGGAAGGTCCGCGGATTGCTCCTTTTGTATCTTACGCAGCCCGGTGAACCGGGCTTTCAAGCGAACCAGAAAAGTGTTAATGTAACGAAATTAAGTTCTCCCCTCGTTCTGTTTCAACCAATTCGTGCCAAGCTTGCCCGCAGTCTGGCGGTGAATCCAGACAATGGTGATAGAGTTACTAGTTACATGAATTCCTAAAGGAGGCATAGCAGCGTGACTGTTTCGACCAGCCATCTTATCGCGCCGCACGGCGGCGAACTCATCGATCTGCTTATCGCGCCCGAAGCCGCGGCAGAAAGGAAGGGCCATTCGCGTGAGTGGCCATCCTGGGATCTCACTGCCCGGCAACTCTGCGACCTGGAACTGCTCATGAGCGGAGGATTTTCTCCGCTGCGCGGCTTCATGGCCCGAGCCGATTACGAAGGCGTGTGCCATAACATGCGACTGGCCAGCGGAGTTCTCTGGCCCATGCCGATTACTCTCGACGTCACGGAAGAATTCGCCCGGAAGCTCACGCCCGGCACGAGCAAAGTTGCACTGCGCGATCCCGAAGGCGTCATGCTGGCCGTGCTGCATGTCGAAGAAGTCTGGCAGCCTGACCGTACCGCTGAAGCGAAGGCCGTCTTTAACAGCACCAGCAAAGCTCATCCTGGCGCCGATTACACCATCAACAAAGCGAACCCGTGGTATGTGGGCGGGCGCGTCGAAGGCCTGCAAGCGCCGTCGCATTACGATTTCCGCACCCTGCGCTTCACCCCGGCTGAATTGCGCGCTGAGTTCGCCCGTCTGGGATGGCGCCGCGTGGTTGCCTTCCAGACGCGTAATCCCATGCACCGCGCTCACGTCGAACTCACTTTCCGCGCCGCCAAGAAAGTCGAAGCCAACCTGCTCATTCATCCCGTGGTGGGCATGACCAAGCCCGGCGATGTGGACTATTACACCCGCGTGCGCTGCTACCAGTTGCTGAGTTCGAAGTATCCGCAAGGAACCCAGAAGCTCTCGTTGCTCCCTCTGGCCATGCGCATGGGCGGACCGCGCGAAGCTATCTGGCACAGTCTCATCCGCAAGAACCACGGCTGCACGCATTTCATCGTGGGTCGCGATCACGCCGGCCCCGGCAAAGACACTGACGGCAAACCCTTCTACGGCCCCTATGAGGCCCAGGAGTTCTTCAAAAAGTACGAAAACGAGATCGGCGTCACCATGGTGCCGTTCAACATGATGGTCTACCTGCAAGGAGAAGATCGCTACGTGCCCGATGATGAAGTGAAAAACGGCGATCGCGTCCTGAACATCTCCGGCACCGAACTGCGGCAGCGGCTGAACGAAGGCCGCGAGATTCCGGACTGGTTCACTTATCCCGAAGTCGTTCACGAACTGCGGCGCAGTTTTCCGCCACGTTCCCGGCAAGGCGTGACCATCTTCTTTACCGGACTCTCGGGTTCGGGCAAGTCCACCATCGCCAACGTGCTGCTGACCAAGTTCCTGGAAGTCGGTGGACGCCCCGTGACCTTGCTCGATGGCGACCTGGTGCGCAAGCATCTCTCATCGGAGTTGGGATTCTCCAAAGAGCATCGCGACATCAACATCCGCCGCATCGGCTATGTCGCCTCCGAGATCACCAAGAACGGCGGCATCGCCATCTGCGCCCCCATTGCGCCCTATGACGCAACCCGCAAGCACGTGCGCCAGATGATCGAGCCCTACGGAGGATTCATCCTGGTGCACATCGCCACCTCGGTTGAGGTCTGCGAGCAGCGCGACCGCAAAGGCCTCTACGCCAAGGCTCGCGCCGGAATCCTTAAGGAATTCACCGGGATTTCCGATCCCTACGAAGCCCCGGCGGATGCCGAAGTCACCATCAACACCGCCGATTTGTCGCCGGAGGAAGCCGCCCAGGAAATCATTCTGCACCTGGAGCGGGAAGGCTTCATCGGCGTGAACGGAACGTCAGCGTAACACGAAAACGGAACGACCATGCCACTGCTAGCGGTCAAAATCTTGGTGGGCTTTGTCGTCGGCGTGCTCATCGGCATGAGCGGCGTGGGGGGCGGCGTGCTCCTGCTCCCCATACTGATCTTCGGCCTGGGATATGCCCCGAGAGTGGCCGTGGGTTCCGACGCGCTCTTCAATTTCTTCACCAAGATTCCGGCCGGCCTGCTTCATCTGAAGCGGGGCACAGTCCGCCGCAAGGTGGTCGGCGCACTCGCAGTCGGCAGCATTCCCGGCTCCATTTGCGGCGTCGGCATGCTCGTCTATATCCGCCATCTTTATGGGGACGGAGTCAACAGCTTCATCAAGACTGCCGTAGGCTTTCTGCTCATCGTAGTTCCCATGCTGATGCTGTTCCAGCGCCGGATCGAAGAGCGGGTCGAGCATCGCCCGCCTACCCTGAAAGGCTTCGCCGGCATGGCGCTGATCGGCCTCGTCGCCGGTTTCCTCGTGGGTATGACCTCGGTCGGCTCGGGCAGCATCATCATGATGCTGCTCCTGTTGTTCTACAGTTTTCCGCCCAAGCAAAATGTTGGGACCGATATCGTGCACGCCGTCATCCTCACCGGCGTCACCAGCTTCCTTCATTTCCGCCTGGGCAACGTTGATCCGCGCCTGGTCCTGTCGTTGCTGATTGGATCGATTCCCGGAGGATTGCTCGGTTCCCATTTGGCTACCCGCATGCCCATGGTCTGGCTGCGCCGCATCTTGTGCGCCTTGCTGTTGATCACCGGAGCCCGAATGTTGTGGGCTTGATTGAGGCAGTGGTCAGTGACCAGTAGTAGCCATCTTTGACCCGAATGCCGCACTCATCACTGATCACTGGTTTTTTGTCTGGAACCGAACTTCGCGGCTGGAAAAAATGACTTCCTCTCGTTACGCCGACATTCTGCAGCGCATCCAGGCCGGCCTGGACGCTGCCCGGGCCGTGTTCGCCCGTTTCAAGCCGGGCGCAATCGAAACCGAATACAAGGCTGGACACGATCCCGTGACCGAAGCCGATCGCGCTCTGGACGCCGTTCTGCGCCAGAATCTGCTGCGCGCGGGCGAAGGCTGGCTCTCCGAAGAAACCGCCGATGATCTTTCCCGCCTCGAAAAAGAGCGGGTGTGGATCGTCGATCCTCTGGACGGAACGCGTGAGTTTGTCCAGGGTCTGCCTGAGTTTTGCGTTTCCATCGG
>Ga0209517_10008085_pt1 | contig 12401 bp, 9 predicted proteins | sample PeaSoiMetSII2010_FD_187695 | JGI IMG/M metagenome (GOLD analysis project Ga0209517, IMG submission 187695) | Peat soil microbial communities from Weissenstadt, Germany - SII-2010 (SPAdes) (version 2) | ecosystem: Environmental > Terrestrial > Soil > Wetlands > Peat | place: Germany: Weissenstadt...
CCGGCGATGTGGGTTTGGTTGAGCATTCCCATGACGGTCGCTGTGACGTTGCCGGTAGTCGTCAGAGTTTGGTTCCCGGCTATTTGCCGTGTTTCGTTTCCCATGATCGTCGTTGTGACGTTTGTGTTCGTTATCTCCATGAGCGAGCCGTCCAACTGTTCCCACCTGTCGCCGTGGACGAGTTTGCCCTCTGCACCCACTGTCCCTGACAACGCCACCGGCGTCGCAATCGCAGGAAATGCCAACGAGCCGGGATTGGGCAGCGTGTCGTCGGTTCCCGGATCGGATACAGCACGTCCTGTCTTCGTTTTCCCGTCAAACACAGCCGCCATATGCTTTCCTCCCCAGCCAAGTTGGCTTTGTCAATTTCGCCGATGTAACGCTGATCTGCCTTCTCGGTGTCCTAACCTGCTTCCTCCGAAACGAACTTGCCGTGAACATGCACCCTGCCATTCGGCGCGCTCAAGAAGATATCACCATTTTCCGAATGCAGGGTAATCATCGAGCGGCCGGTCTCATCGGTCTTTTCGATCATGGATACTTTCAGTTCCTTCGGCGTGGCGAGCACGATTGATTCTTTTCCCTGCTTGTCCACGATGTGAATGCGGTGGCCGCTCTTGGTGACGATGCGCTTCACGTCATTGGGGCCGACATCTCCGCCCCAGAAATCCTCCCTCGGAGGCTTGTCTACTCCGTTCCAGATGCAGCCGAGAATTACCGGCTTTTCAACATCTCCATCTCCGAAGCCCACGACGACCTCGTCCCCGACCTCGGGCAGAAACATGAATCCGCGGTCCGCTCCGGCATGCGGCGTCATCATTCGCGCCCAGTTGGTCACATTCTCTTCCTGCCAGACGAACTGAATCTTCAGTCGTCCACCCCCAGCCGGATCATTATTGTCCACCACTCGCGCGTTGACCATCCCGGGCCACGTGTGCGCCACTGGAGGTTTCGTGTTCGTGTACTTCTTCCAGGGAGTGCAAGTGAATTCATTCAGATATCCGGTCGGCGTCCAGCGGTGGATGACTTTGGTCAGACCGTAGGTGCCCGTAGAATCCGGCAGGCCAGATATCTCGACCGTATCGCCGGGCTGTAGCTTCGGATTCATGCTTTCGCCGCTGGCCACTACACCTCCGCCGACCGATCGCCGGCTTTCTTTCTTGAGCAGTTTCTCGTAGGTGTCCAGTTTCCCTACGCGACTGCGTTGATATACGTAGCCGGAGGGCATGATCGCCAAGCCATTCTTGGCGCATGTCAACATTTTCATGGATGACTTCGGGCTGTCGAAATACTCAGGATCGTCTTTCACGTCCTGGTAGACTTGGCTCTTCATATCGCCAGCGGAATAGTGCGCGCCGTCGAACGTCTGCGGGGTAAGCGTTCCCTTGGTCTTGAATAGGACCAGCCCATGCTCCTCCCGCCATTCCAGCTTGCTGCCGGACTGGAAGGAGTCATAGATTGCGATTCCTTCGCCGTTAGGCCTCATCCAGGCTTCGTTGTCGTCGACAATGCGATTTAGGAAGTGCCAGTCGGTCTCACCCCATTGCATGTAGTTGAACTTCGCGGCCCCGCTCACCTGGAACTTCGAATCCTTTGACGAAACCAGAACGGCCTTCTCTGACAGTTCTTTCGCAATATCCACTACATCCTTCTGCTCATAATATTTGCAGCGCGGGGTCAAGTCCATGAAGTAGCTGGATGTAACTGCAGTTAGCTGGGCCTGGTAGCTGCCCGACACTTCGTAGGTCAGTTCCACATCGATGATGATCCCTTGGAAGACGACAGCCTCGTTGCCCTCCTGGTCGTAGCCGGAAATTTTGAGGGTGGTGCCTAGGCAATCTTCGGGGTGCATGCGGTCAGCCGGATTCTGATCACTCCGGCGGCACACAATCTTGCACCAGGAGTGTTGGTTGAGTTCCTGACTCACCTCCACCGACAGAAGGATCGCGTCGGCAAGCTTGCTTTCGACCTTATACCAGCTGATTTTGAGATTCGGGATGCCTGTCGCCGAGCCCATGGCAGGAATTTCCTTTCTGGAGTTGGCAGAACATGTCCCTCATGCGGTGAATGGCGAACTCAACGGAATTGATGCTCGCATTGAGTCAGCCCTCGGACATTGCCGGCCCCTGAAGCTCGTGGGTAAGCCGGATTGTACACCGCGATTAGCTCGTTTGGGAACGATCTGTCAGGCGTCCTGGCCGAGTCGGCCTGTCCCGCGGTCCAGCCGTGACCTGTGACTCGCCGCAATTCAAGGCGCACCAGGAAAGGTGCGAGTGGAACGAGAGCATGAAAGCCTATGCACGTCGGCGCTCGGCATATCGGCTCCTGACTCGATCGAGCGTTGAGCGAATCGCGCCGCGCAAGGCCAGCGCCGCCTCCTCCGGCTGAGCCGAAGGAGCCTCCAACTGAAGAGGTCATCGAATTTGCTGACCTCATGACGCCTGAGTTCATACGCAGCGCGGATGATCTTGAAGGCTGGCTTTCTTCGCTACGCACGCAACTGCGCGAGTTGCTGAAGTCCAACAAGTTCATTCGTATCAAGAAACCTTCGGAATGAGTTTCGAGTTTCGACAAACCGACCCGGAACAAGCTTGCCAGTATGGTCGCTGAATGCCGCCGCCGCTTGTTAACGGATGACATTCGGTACCAGCTTCAGGCGGTGTACGGACTTCAGCCGGATGGTACTGCGCTACGTTTGGCAGGCTTGGGGCACCTCGATGAAGAGGGTCGCGAGGTCGCCCGAGAGCTTAGGGAATGGCAAGAGCACCTTGCATCCACGGAAATAGGAACAGAGCCACAAAAGCGGACAGCTGCCTTGGAGCGAGTGGCGCACGAGACTGCGTTCACCGTGCTGAACCGCTTAACGCTCTCACTCAGCATAAACAATCAACGCAGCTTGCGGTTCGGAGCCAACTCAAGAAATGGCTGGTTCCATACTTCGGGAGTTGTGCTATGAGGGAAGTTGGAGGACAGACGGTCCAGATGTTTGTCCAACGGCGCTCTCTGGCTCCAAAGAGCTGCCGTAACCTGGTACTCACACTTCGAATGATGTGGAGTAGTGCCAAAGCTTGGGGCTATGTCTCACACGATCCATTTGAAGGACTTGTGCTTCCAAAGATTGCGCGGCAGGCGCGGTTCTTCTTCACGCTGGATGAAATCCAGCGGATCATCTCAGCGGCCAGTGGGCCATTGAAATCCTTCTACTGGCTGGCAGCCGAAACCGGAATGCGGGCTGGAGAATTGTGTGGTTTGCGAATCGAGGACGTGGACTTGGGGCAATGCTTCGTCACCGTTAAGCAGTCCGTCTGGCGCGGCAAACTTCAAACCCCAAAAACAGCGAACTCGATCCGGCAGTTCGCCATCTCTCAGAAACTCGCCTCTCATCTCCGTGCTCACTTTTCGACGTGGCGGCCGAACCTGTTGAATTTGGTGTTCGCCACCAAGAACGGAACGCCGTGGGATCAGAATCCAGTCGTGAAACGGAAGCTGCACCCGCTGCTGGAATCCCTCGGGATTCGGCGCTGCGGGCTTCATGCTTTCCGACACACAAAAGGAAGCCTGATGGGCAGGCTTAATGCACCCATGAAGATACGTCAGGAGCGCTTCGGACACGCTCCTGGATCGAACCTCCTGCTTGGCATCTACACTCACGCCGTTGAGGAAGATGACAGGCTGGTCGCCGAACAATTGGGTGAGATGTTGTGTCCAAATGTGGCCAACTTGGCCCAAGAGAAAACCTTCGCTGAGAGCGAAGGCGTGGTGATTCAGTAGGTTAGTTGGTTGCGGGGGGTGGATTTGAACCACCGACCTTTGGGTTATGAGCCCAACGAGCTACCAGACTGCTCCACCCCGCAGATTGATCATAACAACCGCACCGAAGGCCGTCAAACCGCGGGGATGCTGGGTAGTACCGCAGTCTGACGGCGGGGAGAGCCTGGCGCGCGATTGTTCCTCCGCAAAAAGGCACGATGCCGGGCTGCTGCATGGAGAGAATTCACTCTGACTTGCGGTCATGCCACAGGATACGAAGGCCGAGACAGCGTAATAGGAGCGGCAAGCAACGGTTAGTGTCTTCAGCACGCTATTTGGGACACCACCGAGCAAAGACGGGTTGAAACCGGACACAGCTTGCGGTAGGCTCAATGACCTGTAGTCATATCTATGCCCGGGATCACCAGCAGCCGTGGCGCTCCGCCGCATTACCAGCGCCACCCCCCGCCGCATCCGCGGTCTGAAGGCAAGCGTGCCCGCATTGTCGAAGCCGCCACACAGCAGTTCGCCGAGAAGGGCTATCACGCGGTGCGGATGGGCGACATCGCCGTTGCACTCGGGATCGCCAAGGGCTCGCTCTTCCAGCATTTTGGCAGCAAGGACGGACTGTTCTTCGAAGTTTACAAGCGAGCTGTGCGTGCGTTCTCCAAGTATCTGGACGCGCCCGGGGAAGTCCGGGCGGCAGGGTTCTTCGACGTGCTCCGCTACTGGCTGGTTCGCACCGAGCACATGCTCCAGGAAGACTGGATTCCCTATCGCATTGCGCTGCTGGGCAACTATGGCACGGATCTCGTCCTGAAGCGCGAGATCAACCGGTTCCTGATGGCAGAAGATCCCTATGGCACGGTAAATTTTGTCCGCTTCGGTCTGGAGCGTCACGAACTGCGCAAGGACATGGACAGCGAACTGATCGTGTCCATCCTTGATTGGATGATGGAGCGGTTCCAGGATGCGTTGCTCACTGCGGAGCTCGATCCCGGCCTGTTCCGCCGGCAGGGCGAGGCGCCTGAAAGGAAGGAAGCCAGAATCCAGCAGTTTCTCGCTGTGCTGCAGCGAGCGATCGGGGCGCCTGCGCCCCTTCCGCCTCGAAGTTCACGACAGCCGGCGCGACGTCAACGTCGCCGGTAGTCGGTAGAATGACGGGAACGCCAGTGCGGACGCAGTGGCTTTTGCTCCGAGTTTCTGGGGGCATTGGGAAGAGCATGAATAGGCAAGTATCTATCGAGCGGATTCTCTCCGGCTATAACGAGCGCGCCCCTTTGGCGGAGGCTTCGACCATACCGGCCTCCTGGTACGTGGATCCGCGGATTGCGGAACTGGAGCGCCTTAACGTATTCAGCAAAATGTGGCAGCTTGTCGCCAGGACCGATCAACTACGGCAAGCCGGAGACTTTGTCGTGGCGCGGCTGGCGGGTGAGCCCCTGGTCATTGTGCGGGGAGATGACGGAACCTTGCGTTCTTTTTACAACGTCTGCCGGCACCACGCGGCTGCGGTCGTGACCCAACCGTGTGGCCACGCATCCATCTTGCAGTGTCCGTATCACGGCTGGAAATACGGGCTCGACGGATCGCTCAAAGGCATGCCGGAATTCGACGGCGTGAAAAACTTCGAGCGCGCCGAAAATGGTCTGGTTCCCGTCCGGGTTGAAACCTGGGAGTGCTTCGTGTTCGTGAACCTCGATCCCCAGGCCGCTCCTCTCTCCGAATTCTTAGGCGGGCTGGTGCGCCGCGTTGCTCCGCTTGGAATTAGCCGGCTGAGCTACTTCGACCGCAGAACGTACGACATCCACTGCAACTGGAAGGTCTTCGTGGACAACTACCTTGACGGCGGATACCACGTGCCCCACCTGCACAAGGGACTGAGTTCGGTGCTCGATTACAAGCAGTACACCATCGAAAACGAAGACCGCTACTGCCTGCAGTCGAGCCCGATGGTGACCTCGGAGGAGGACGCTGCCACCGGCGCAACGCGCAAAGGAGACCGCGCCTGGTACTTCTGGCAATATCCGAACCTGATGATTAACTGCTACGAGGGATACATGGACACCAACTATGTCATCCCGGCGGACGCCGACCACTGCACCGTGGTTTTCGATTTCTATTTCGGCGACGTGAGCGAGAAGAGGCGGGAGTTCAATACTCAGTCGGTGAATGTGGGCAATCGTGTGCAGGAGGAAGATCTCGGCATCTGCGAAGACGTCCAGCGCGGTTTGAAATCGCGCGCCTACGGAGCCGGGCGCCTTTCGCTGAGGCGCGAGGCCGGGGAGCATTTGTTTCACCGGCTGCTGGCCGCTGATTTGAAGCGAAATCCTTCACCCGCCATGGCGACAGCCGACTGAATCCCTGCATTCGAGCGATCTCCAGGGCTTGAACCCAAGCTGACCTCGGGTCAGTCGTGCGGACCTTGCTCGCGGCGCAGGGCGCGCAGGTCGATCCCGAGTTGCTCCGCCTTCTTATACAGGTGACTGCGTTCCAGACCAAGGGATTTTGCGGCCAGGCTCATGTTGTGGTGACTGCGCGTCAGTTCCGCGAGAATGACTTCCCGCTCGAACGATTGCACGCGGTCGGCGAGCGGCCCGGAGGCAAGAGCGGCTTCGGGCGGGATTCCGGCTGAAAACGATTTCGGCAGCGCCATCTGAACCGTCGCCGGATCAACCTGACCCTCGGTCGCAAGCAGCATGAGGCGCTCGACCATGTTGCGCAATTCGCGAACGTTTCCCGGCCAGGTGTACGACTGCAAGGCGTCCATCGCCTCTTTTGTGAAAGGAACCGGTTTCCAGCCGTTCTGCGCGCACACCTGTGCCGCGAAATGTTCGACCAGCGCCGGAATATCCTCACGCCGCTCACGCAGGGGCGGCAGCGCGAGCGGGAAGACATAGATGCGGTGAAACAGATCCTGGCGGAATTTCTGTTCGCGCGCGCGAGCTTCCAGATCGCGGTGCGTGGCCACCACCACCCGCACGTTGACCGGAACCGGTTTATCGCCGCCGATGCGCTCCACTTCGCCTTCCTCCAGCACGCGCAGCAGTTTGGCCTGCATGTTCAGCGGCATGTCGCCGATTTCGTCGAGAAAAATCGTTCCCTGATCGGCCTGTTCAAACTTGCCGATGTGCCGCCCGGCTGCTCCGGTAAACGATCCTTTCTCGTGGCCGAAAAGCTCGGACTCGATCAACTCTGCCGGAACCGCCGCACAGTTCAGAGTCACAAAGGGTCCAGACGCGCGGGCGCTACGTTCGTGAATCGTGCGCGCGACCAATTCCTTGCCTGTACCGGTTTCGCCGAGGATGCACACCCGCGACTCGCTGGCTGCAACCCGCTCCAGTTGCGCCATCACGCGCCGCATGGCTTCGCCCTTCCAGACGATTTCGTGTTTGCCCAGCCGCTGGCGCAGTTGCCGGTTCTCGCTTTCGAGGCGCTGCAGTTTGAGCGCATTTTCGACGGTGAGGAGCAACTTGTCGGTGGAAATCGGTTTTTCCAAGAAGTCGAGGGCGCCCAGTCGCGTCGCCCGGACGGCCATTTCAATGTGTGCCTGTCCCGACATCATCACCACCGGCGCCGTCACGCCCTGCTTCTTGAGTTCTTCGAGCAGGGTGAGGCCATCTTTGCCCGGCATGACCACGTCGGAAAGAATCAAATCGAAGTTCTGCGTTTTGGCCAATTCGAGGGCTTTGGCCGCGTTGTCACACACTGTGGCTTCGTGGCCCGCCAGGCGGAACGCGCGCGACAACGACGCCAGGGTGTTGGCCTCATCATCCACAATCAAAAGATGCGCCTTGAGTGGCAAATCGTCCTCCTCGCCGCTTCACCCGGAAATATGACCCGCGGTCTCACTTGGGCTCTGCACCGAAACGTTGTTCTGCAGCGCCTCCGGTCTGCTCGGCAGTTCGATCAGGAAGGTCGTCCCCCGTCCGGGTTCGCTTTGCACGGTGACTTTCCCTCCATGATCGCTTACAACCGACTGCACGATCGCCAGCCCGAGTCCTGTCCCATGCTGTTTGCTGGTGTAATACGGAGTGAAAATGCGTTCGCACTCTTCGCGCGTCAGCCCTGAGCCCGTGTCGGTGACTGCGATTGTGACCTTGCCGTCGTCGCGCCTGCTGCGGAGAGTCAGCGTGCCACCGTTCGGCATCGCGTCCATTGCGTTGAGCACGAGATTCGAGAGTGCACGGTGCAACAACTCCGGATCAGCTGCGATGGGCGCAAGACTCTCATCCAAATCGAGTTTCGAAACAATGGGCTCGCGTCCGGGCGCTTGAAGCTGTGCCTGGAAAAGCTGCGCCACACCGCGCAAAAGATCATTTACCTGGACCGGTTGCAACTGGGGATGGGGCATCTTGGAGAACTCGCTGAAGCGGCCGATGATTGCCTTCAAGTTCGAAATCTCCGCCAGTAAAGTTTGCGAGCTCTCGCGAAATACTTCCTCGAATTGCTGCGGGCTCTGCTGCCGCGCCCTCACCAGGTTCTCCACCGTCAGCTGCAGCGGAAACAGAGGATTCTTCAACTCATGCGCCAGGCGCCGCGCCAATTCGCGCCAGGCCGCGACTCTCTCGGCCTGCACCAGGCGTTCCCTCTGACTGGCCAATTCAGCCGTCATGCGATTGAAGGACTCGGCCAGTTGTCCTAGTTCATCCTCGCCCGGCGCCTCTACTCGAGTATTCCAGTTTCCGGCGGCGACGTCCTGTGCGGCCCGCACCAATTGCTCCACTGGCCGCGTCACTCGGGCTGCGGCCCAACTGCTGAGCAGGATCGCCAACAGAATTCCGCCTCCGCCCACCGCCAGCGCCAACGCACCAATATGCCGCTTCAACTCCACGTAAGACCGTTGCGAGTTTCCAATCAGCAGAACTCCCAGCAGCGGACGGTCTTTACCCACGCCTCGCAGCGGGATGGCATGAAACAATTCGTCATCCGCCTGATCAGACGACCATTGAATCTTCCAGGTGGTTTCCTGGTTGTACTGCCGAACCGCCTCGACTAAAGGGGCAAACTTGTCCGCCGGCCGGGCAAGGTCGGACGACGTTCCCGCGGACGGATCAATCAGTAAATCAGGGGAAAACCGATCCCCGCGATTCTGGTAGAGCAGGGCACGCATGTCGGCAGGCAGATCGAGCGCGGAAAGAAAATTCCTGTCCAGTCGCCGCCCGCCGATTACGTAAACAGGATGCTCTCCAACCCGAGTTGCGCGCACGGCGAGAAGACCGAGAGCAGTCGAATCCTGCAATTCCTGCTGCATCAGAAATGCGTGTGGTTCGGTCGGCGCCGGGAGATTTTCGAAGCCGCTCTCCGGGTAGCCGAATTTCGCCGGCCACTGCGCCGAAGAGATGATGATCCCGCGCCCATCCACAAACTCCAGAAAGTCGAGTTGGTAGTTGTCGGCCATGGTGCGGGCGAGTTCAAAATAGGCGGCGGAGGCGGCCGGGGAACGATCGAGCGCCGTGGCCATTTGAGTGACCGGTTCCGATGCCGCGATCGCTTGAATGCGCCGCACCGCTTCGTCGCCCTGCCGGTCGAACTCACGTTGAAACTGCGCGACCAGCACCGAGATCCGCTGCTCTTCGGTCTTCTCGAATGCGCGCCGTGTGACCACCAGCACCAGCACCGTTACGGCGGCCACCGACACGCAGACCGTCAGCGCAAACACAGCCAGCAATTTGCGGCGGAAGATCATGGCTTAGCACTCCCCAGCCACGCGTCGGCCAGATTCCAGCTTCCATCGGGCCGCAGAGTCCAACTCTTCAGTGTGGCGGCCGCAGCATAGGACACCGGCAAATGAAACAGCGGAATGATTCGCTGCATAGCCAATGCCGCTTGCTCTGCCGCGTAGAGGTCTCCCACGGAGCCGCCCTTGTTTCTTGCCGCGGGCAATCCAGCCCGCGCTGCCACGTCCGCCAGCGCAACCCACGGGTCTGCGGGCAGCGGAATTCGAACTAGCTGCAAATCGGCCGTCGCCCCTGCGGTGGCCTGCAGCCACAATCCCGCGTCTTTACCGTTGAGCGCAATGCGTTCCGCCAACAATCGTCCCACCGGATCGCCGCTGTCGTAGCCGATAATCCACCTGGGGATGGTGTGGACCTGTTCGCGCGTCTGACGCGCTCGCGGCAAATCCGCGTCGGTTGGAAAAACGAATCCATACCCGCTCATCCAGTTGGGAAGAATGGCGGCCGTGGGCTGGCCCGCACCCTGGAACAGCACACTACGAACCGAACCGCGGTCCAAACTCAACGCCAGCGCCTCACGCAGTAATTTGTCATCCGGGGACGTGACCTCGCGACTGAATGACAGGGCCAGAAGTTCCAGCGGAGCCGAACTGGCCAGCCTGTCTCCTTCGAGCGAGAAGCGGTGCGCCTGCTCCGGCGCCACTTCCACCAGGTCAGCCTTGCCCAGTTGCAGCGCCATCATCTGATCGCGATAGCTCTTGCCCATCTCGATCTCAATGGAGTCTAGAAACGGACGCCCGTTCCAATAGCCTTCTTCCGCGGCCAAAATCAGTTTCTTTCCAGGCTGCCAGTCTACGATGTGAAACGGGCCGGTTCCGGCGGGCTTGTTATCGGAATTTCTCTTCGCAATCGCGTTCCGCGGCTGGGCCAGCTCGGCGAGCAGAGCGGGGTCAGCGCCGTCCAGCTCGATGACGATCGTATCCGCATCCGCGTATACGTTCCAGGTTGGATTGGCGGCGCGCAGCGAGCTGGCGGCATTCTCTGCGGTCAGCGCCGTGCCGTCGTGGAATTTCACTCCGCGCCGCAATCGAAATCGCCAGCGCTGACCTCCCGATAATGCCTGCCACGAGGTTGCGAGCGCCGCGTGGGGATGGCCATTCGAGTCCATCGTCACCAGGGTCTCGAACATCAGTAGGGTGAGGCTGCGCCGGGCAAACGAGTCGGGCCGCGTGTTGTCAGCAGGATCCAGCGCTGCCGGCGCCGCCAGCATGGTCACGTGCAGCGTGCCTCCATACTGCGGGCGTGACTGGGCTGCGGCTGCCAGCTCGATCGTTACGAGCCCAGCCACCAAGACGCTACTGACTGCAAGCCATCGCCAGTCGAAAAGCCGCATAACTCTCTGTCTCTCGATCTTTTACCACCGCAACTGCCGTGTCACCTCTGGCCTCGGTCCACAGCGCGGTGATCGCGCCGGAGAATTCGACAACCGTGCTGACGGGAACTGGGTCGCGATCCGGGAATTCGTACGCGCGCACCGAATCCCCCGCCTGCTCTCCGGAACTTGACGCCAGCACCTGCCACCCCGCTCCACATTGCGTCTTCACTGTGGCCATATCGCTGCCCCAGCCGAACCTGGCGGTCTGATCACTGACGCCATCCACCATGTGCACTGCGCCGTCGGTCGCCGCGAAGAGCCATAGCGTGTATTTGTCGCGCGGCAACAATGTGGCGGAATAGAACTTTGGCACAGTCGTGAACTTGCCCACACCGGGAGTCAGAACGCCGGTGAAAAAATTGCGGGTGGGAGCGAAAAACGCTTTCATCTGCGGCACTACTGTTGCCGCGCCGTTGGCCAAGCCTGCACTCGGGAAGACTGACAGCGTGCCTCCGTTTATCGTCCCCGCCACCAGCGGCCACGGATCATCGCTCTCGCGGCAGTTCAAGGCCAGCGGCATCACCGCAGTACTGGCGCAAATCACGCCCGGGAGATACGCATCCAGCAAATGATCTCCAGCCGGGACCAGCCGCCCGCGCAGATCTCGTGGCCACGGCCGCTCATGGACGATGGGCAGCGCGTGCTCTAGTTGCCACTTTCCACCCTGCAGGCGGTAGAGCGTGATTTTCTCTGGATCGAGCACCGCGATGTGGATCGGCGTCGCATTTTCTTCCAGCACGGCGACGTCAAGAATCGGTTCGTCCTGCGCCCACAGCGGAATCTTTCGCAGACTGAGCGGCACCGAATCACGGGCCGCCGGCGCGCCCTCCGGGCGCGGCGTCGAGACCATTACGACCGCGACTTCGCCCGCGCCCTGGCGAATCTCCGCCACCCAAACGTAAGACGTTGAATTTTCCGACAGCGAAATCTTCACCGTAGCCGCAGCCTGCTCGGCTTTTTCGAAGCGGAGGCCGAGCCCCTCCAGCGCGCTGCGCAAGCCGTTCTGAACGATCTCGCTGTCTCGCCGCCCGAGTGACGACCGGTTCTCGATCGCAAGTGCCACCGCGCCCGGTCCCGTCACCGCGGCAATTTTCTTGGCCAGTTGCTGCTCCAGGACGCTCCAATCCGCCCCAGAAGCGGCGATCGCCAGTCCAAGCACGACAAAAGAAAGCTGTAAAAGGAGGATAGACGCAGAGCGCGGTGCGCGACTCACCGAATTCGAGATGGCATTTGGGATGACCAAATTATAAACCGCTCCGCGCATGGAACCGGTCCTCTGCTCTGTACTGTTTGGACACCAGCGAAGTCCAGATAGAAACTGCGGGTGCCCCATCCTAGCCGCGTTCTTTGCGGCTAGGGTGGGGGTTTTGCCGTCCTGATATGAATCTATCTCGGCTGTTCCTCCGCCGGTTCGGCCTGGCCCGCTTGCGTCGCCGCGCTCATACTCCGCAGCACATCATTGGCGAAGAAGAATTTTCCATCTGCGGGCACCATCATGATCTGCAGTTTGTCCGACAGCCGCTCGGCCACGATCTTGT
>Ga0209517_10008086_pt1 | contig 12401 bp, 11 predicted proteins | sample PeaSoiMetSII2010_FD_187695 | JGI IMG/M metagenome (GOLD analysis project Ga0209517, IMG submission 187695) | Peat soil microbial communities from Weissenstadt, Germany - SII-2010 (SPAdes) (version 2) | ecosystem: Environmental > Terrestrial > Soil > Wetlands > Peat | place: Germany...
TTACTTCGATATCGGCAACGTCGCGATCAACGGGTATCCTCAGGACTGGATCCGGACGCTGGGCCCGCGGATCGTCAAGCTGCACGTCAAGGATTTTCGCTTCAAAAACAGCAAGGCCGAGTTTGTTCCGTTGCGCGAAGGAGACATCGATTGGCGCGCGGTGCATGCTGCTCTTGAAAGCGTCGGCTTTCAAGGAACGGCGACCGTCGAACTGCCGGCGGGCGATGCCGCGTATCTCAAAGAAGTGAACCGGCGGTTTGAGCAGATCCTGGTTGGTGACCTATGAAAAACTTCGGATTCGGATTCGTAATCGGCTTGCTCTTCGCCGTATTGATCGCCGTGATTCTGGGCTACGCGGCAATGCATTTCGGAGAGCGCAAAGTGACGGTGGCCGATGGGTCGACGCTGGTCTTGCACCTGGAAGGCGATTTGCCGGAGCAGCCGCCCGTCGAATTGCCACTTCCGTTTCTGGCACAGCAGCAGCCCATGACCATGATGGAAACCTGGCGGATGCTGCGCAAGGCTGCCGCGGATTCGCGCATCAAGGCTCTGGTGCTGGAGCCTCGTGGATTAGAAGTGGGCTGGGCGAAACTCGAAGAGCTGCACGACGATGTCGCCGCGTTTAAGAAATCGGGGAAGCCGGTTTACGCATACCTGCGCGGAGCCACCTCACGCGAATACTACGTCGCGACTGCGGCTGATCGCATCTACATGTCGCCCGAAGACGAGCTCGACGTGAAGGGTTTGCGCGCGGAGTTGATGTACGTCAAAGGAACTCTGGACAAATTGGGCGTCCAGATGGAATTTGAGCACGCGGGCAAATACAAAGATGCTCCCGACATGTTCACGCGGACGTCGCCTACGCCGGAAACTCTCGAAGTGATGAACCAGATTCTGGATCAATACTTTGGCGATCTGGTGGGCACCATGGCGGACGGGCGCAAACGGCAGCCGGATCAGATCCGTTCCGCCATCGACCAGGGTCCTTTCGTCGGAAATGAGGCGCTGAACGGCGGCCTGGTCGATGGCCTGATCTTCGAAGACGAGATGTACGGAAAGCTGAAGGAGCAACTGAAGGCCGACATCAAGCGCATCGGGGAGCAGGACTATGTTCTGGCGCCGGTAAGCGGATTCGAGGGCTCCACGCGCATCGCCTACATCGTCGGCGATGGGGACATCACGCGCGGAAGCACGCATGATTCGACCGACAGCGGCATCACCGCAACCGCGATGGTCAGAGAGATGCGCGAGGTGGAGAACGATTCGTCCATCAAAGGCGTGATTCTGCGCATCGATTCTCCGGGCGGAGACGGAATCGCGTCGGACGACATCCTGCACGAAGCGAAAGTGCTCAGCTCGCGAAAACCGATGATCATTTCGATGTCGGACCTGGCGGCCTCGGGCGGTTATTTCATCGCCATGACGGGAGATCCGATTGTGGCCTATCCGAACACGTTGACCGGGTCGATTGGCGTGTTTTTCGGCAAGCCCGATCTGCGCGGGTTGTTCGACAAGATAGGCATAAACACGTCGACTCTGACGCGCGGGAAATATGCCGATATCGATTCGGTAAGCCGTCCGCTGACCGATGACGAGCGCGCCAAACTCAGGCGGGAGATCGACGTGTTCTATCGAGGTTTCGTCGAACGGGTCGCGGCTGGGCGCAAGAAGCCTTACGATCAGATCGAGCCGCTGGCACAAGGCCACGTGTGGGTGGGGCAGATGGCGAAAGGGAACGGACTGATCGACGAGTTGGGCGGCCTGGATCGCGCCGTGGAAATGGTCAAACAGAAAGCGCGGATTCCAGCTTCGGAAAAAATCACGCTGGTGACGTATCCGCCGAGGCGCACGCTATGGGAGCTGTTGTCGAGCCGCTCCGACGAATCGGCGGAAGTCGAGACTGCGATCCAGAAGAGAGTGCAAACGTTGGTGGGCCGCTTGCCGGTCCGGGCGTTAATGCACGGCGGGATTCTGGAATTGATGCCTTACGGAATTGTCGTCAGGTAGGCGGCGCGGTTCGTAGGCCGCTCCACTCTTCGCAGATCAGAATCGAATTGGCGGGATTTTTAGGGGCGTATTTTAAATTCGCGACGCCCATCAAACGGTCCGGCGATCCGGGAAGGCGGTCGCGTAACGTAGTGATGTCCTGGGATGCCGCGTATTGGACTCCGCGCACCGAGTAGGAATAGTAAAGCGCGGTTTCAGTCGCTTCGGTGATCAAAGCGTCGCCCAAGCGGCCCAGGCGATTCACCGCCAGCCGGCGCTTCCGCTCGCGTTTTTCGGGAGTTCCCTGCACACGCAGGACGATGAAGATCGCCAATGCGATCAGCACGACGGTCAAACCGACCAACGCGGCAAGTTGAACGCCCGCGGACATTTTCGCTCGAAGAGTGCTACCGGCCTACGCGGGCGGCTTGGAACACCTTGGCGTAATCGCTCAGGAACTGCTCCAGGCCCTTGTCGGTCAGCGGATGGTTAAACAGCGAATCGATCACTTTGTAAGGTAGCGTCCCAATATGCGCTCCGGCCTTGGCCGCATCGACGACGTGCGTGGCGTTGCGCAGTGAAGCTGCCAGAATCTGCGTGTTGAAGCCGTAGTTCTTATAAATGAGAACGATATCGCGAATCAGCTCCATGCCGCTGGCGCCGATGTCGTCCAGCCGGCCGACAAAAGGACTCACAAAGTAGGCCCCGGCCTTGGCTGCGAGCAAGGCTTGTCCCGCGGAGAAACAAAGGGTTACGTTAACGCGAATGCCTTCCTGGCTGAAGATGGAGCAGGCGCGAATCCCGTCGCGCGTCAGGGGGACTTTCACCACCACGTTTTTGTGGATGTTGGCCAGCTTGCGTCCCTGCACCAGCATTTCATCTGCCTCTGTGGCCAGGACTTCCGCACTGACGTCGCCGTCGATAATCTCGCAGATCTTGCGGATCTGCTCCTCCAGAGGAGTGCCTTCCCTGGCGATCAGAGACGGGTTGGTGGTCACGCCGTCGATGATTCCCCAGCGTGCACCCGCCTTCAGCTCGTCAAGATTGGCCGAATCGAGAAAAAATTTCATCGTCTAGTCCAAACTGAAGATTATAACATCCGGGGCCAAATCGCTTATAATAGACAGGTGCCGGACCGGTTCTGATCCGGCATTGCTGTTTCCAGTAGAATACCCGAGGAGTGGCCGGAGTTCGATGGTAACCATCCCGTTTGTACCAGCGCTGCTGGTCAGTGGTGCGCCTTCCACGCTCAATCGTCTGTTAGACGCGTTCTATTACAATCCATTCAACGGGATTCATCACCTCGTATTTTTCGACTGGGCGATTCTGGTTTCCTACTTCTCGGTTCTGGCCGTGCTTTCCTGCTATGGCTTGCATCGCTACGAAATGATCCGCGGGTATCTGAAGCATCGTAAGCATCTGCTGGACGTGGCTCCGCAGAAGTTTGAAACACTGCCTCGTGTGACCGTTCAGCTTCCGATTTTCAATGAGCGATACGTGGTCGAACGGCTGCTTGCGGAGACCGCCAAGATCGATTATCCACGTGATTTGTTGCAGATCCAGGTGCTGGATGACTCTACCGATGATACGCATCCGTTCACGGAGAGCCTGGTCCAGGAATATCAGGCCTCCGGGCTGCCGATCGAGTATATTCATCGCACCAACCGAGAAGGCTACAAGGCCGGGGCGTTACAGAACGGACTGAAAACCGCAACTGGCGAGATCGTGGCGATTTTCGATGCCGATTTCGTTCCTCCGACCGACTTTTTGCAACGCACGGTGCATTTCTTCGCGGATGAAAAAGTCGGCATGGTGCAGACGCGATGGACGTATCTGAACCGGCATTACAACGTTCTGACGGAAGTCCAGGCGATGCTGCTGGACGGGCATTTCGTGCTGGAACACGTCGCCCGAAGCGGCAACGGGCTGTTTTTCAATTTCAACGGGACGGCGGGGATTCTGCGCCGGTCTATGATCGAAGATGCCGGCGGATGGCAGCATGATACGCTGACCGAGGATTCCGACCTGAGTTATCGCGCGCAGTTTAAGGGCTGGAAGTTCGTCTACGTGCCGTCGATCGAATGCCCATCTGAATTGCCCGTTGAAACTTACGGCTTCCAAGTCCAGCAATCGCGCTGGGCGAAGGGGCTGACGCAGGTCGCCATGAAGCTTCTGCCGACGATTCTGCGGTCGAAGCTGCCGTGGCGCGTCAAGGTAGAAGCGATTTTCCATCTGACTCCCAACATCTCGTATCCGCTGATGATCGTGGTTTCGGCGCTGATGCTGCCAGTGATGATCGTGCGGTTTTACATGGGCTGGTTCCAGATGATCGTGATCGACACGCCTTTGATCGCGGCTTCCTTCTGGTCGATCTCGGCGTTCTACGTGATGGCGCATCGCGCACTGTTTCCGAAAACGTGGAAGCGGGCGTTTCTGTTTCTACCGGCGCTGATGGCCGCGGGCGTGGCGCTGACCATCATCAATTCCCGCGCTGTGATCGAGGCGCTGGTCGGGTATCAGACCGGCTTTGCACGGACTCCCAAGTACGCCATCGGCAGCGACAAGAAAGTGCATCTCGAAAACATCCAGTACCGCCGGCGAAGCGGCTGGCTGCCTTATGCGGAACTCGGGGTGGGATCGTTTTTCTTGTGGATGGTGATCTTCGCGATCGAGTCGGCCAACTACCTGGCGATTCCGTTCCTGATGCTGTTCGTCGGTGGATATTTCTGGGCGGGCTGCACGACCCTGTGGGAAGAGTACCAGGGCAAGCTGCAATGGGAGCGCGAGCGCGCGCTGGCCGAAGTTGCGGGGCGCGTTGAAGCGGCCTAAGAGAGCATTGATACGCCCACTCACAACGCTTGACTAGCAGCCGAACGAAAAGCAGATTCCTCGCTCCGCTCGGAATGACATTCGGGTCGGATGGCCATGTTAGCCCCAGCATATAATGCTGCGATTTTCTGACTCAGGAAACTAAGCTGGGGCTGCTGCGGTGATCTCTTCCGCGACCTGGCCGAACTTCTCGAAATTCTTCTTGAAGCGAGCGCTCAAGTCGCTTGCCGCGCGATCGTAAGCTGCCTTATCCTTCCATTGGCCGCGTGCGTCGAGCAATTCTGAAGGAACGCCCGGCACACTCTTCGGGACCAGCACTCGGAACACGGGATGCGGCTCAGCCGGGATTTGATCCAGTTGACCGGCGATGGCGGCGTTGACCATCGCGCGCGTGTATTTCAGGTTCATGCGCTCGCCGACGCCGTAAGCTCCGCCCACCCAGCCGGTGTTGACCAGATAGCAGGTGACGTGGTGACGCTTCAGTTTTTCACCCAGCATTTTCGCGTACAACTGGGGTGAGCGGGGCAGGAACGGCTCGCCGAATCCGGCGCTGAAGGTCGCTGACGGCTCCTTACCCAGGCCACGCTCGGTTCCCGCGAGCTTGGCGGTATAGCCGCTGAGGAAGTGATACATGGCCTGCTCATGGGTCAGGCGCGAGATCGGAGGCAACACGCCGAACGCGTCGGCGGTCAAGAGAACAACGTGGGACGGATGACCTCCGACGCTGGGCACCGCCGCGTTGTCGATAAAATCGATGCGATACGCCGCGCGCGTGTTCTCGGTAAGCTCATCGGAGTCGAAATCGAGCGAGCGAGACTCCGGATCCATCTTCACGTTTTCTAAAACGGTGCCGAAGCGGATGGCGTTCCAGATCTGAGGTTCCTTTTCCTGCGAAAGATGGATGCACTTGGCATAGCAGCCCCCTTCGAAATTGAACACGCCGTGCTCGCTCCAGCCGTGTTCGTCGTCGCCGATCAACTTGCGGACCGGATCGGCCGATAGCGTGGTTTTCCCCGTGCCCGAAAGCCCGAAAAACAGGGCGACTTTCCCGTTGTCGCCGATATTTGCCGAACAATGCATCGGCATGACGTTCTTGAAGGTCAGCAGATAATTGAGAATCGAAAAAATGCTTTTCTTCATCTCGCCGGCGTACTCGGTTCCGGCGATCAGGACGATTTTCTTCGCGAAATTGATGACAATGGCGGTCTGCGACCGCGTGCCATCCTTAGCCGGATCGGCGAAAAACGTGGGCGCGAAGTAGAGCGTAAACTCGGGTTCGTGCTCTTTAGTCTGGCCCGGCCCGGGCCGCACGAATAACTGATGCGCGAACAGCGCGTGCCAGGCGCGTTGCGCAATGACGCGGATGGGCAGTCTGTAGGTTGCGTCGGCACCCGCGAAACAATCCTGCACGAACACATCCTGCCCATCCCAGAACTGCAACATGCGCTGGAACAGGCCGTCGAAGTGGGCCTCCGTCATCGGCTGGTTGACCGAGCCCCAATTGACGGTCGATTCCGTTCCGGGCTCGCGCACGATGTACTTATCCTTCGGAGAGCGGCCTGTGAACTGCCCGGTGCGGACGACCAGCGCGCCGCCGAGGGACAGCATGCCTTCACGGCGCTCGATGGCCTGTTCTACTAATTGCGGCGATCCAAGATTCCAGTGTGCCTGCTGCACATCGCGAAGTCCGTGGCGACTCAGGTCGTGGTTGCCGGGATGAATACCTGGGTTCTGCATAGAATCCAAAAAATCTCCATGTCCAAGAGCGCGGCGTGGAGTTCGACAGCCGTGCACGCGTATTCGTAACGTCTAAAGGCAGCTTCCAGTCTATCATGTAGTCATGGGGTTGAGACGTATTCTGCTTCTGCTGGCGATGGTCTCGGCTCATGCGCAAATCATTGAATTTGAATCGGGCGGGCTTAGATACAAGACTCTGACACATAACGGGGTTACCGTGATGTTCGCGCCTCTGCCGACTCACGTGCGAGATTACGCCATCCTGCAAGTGGCCATCTCCAACGGATCGCCGGTATCGTGGGCGGTGCGGCCTGAGGACTTCAGGTTCGAACGGCCCGACGGGCAATCGATACAAGCCCAGGCGGCGCGGACGGTAGTCGAAACACTCATGGAACATGCCAGCCGTGGCGACGTGATTAAGCTGATCACGGTCTACGAAACCGGGCTGTACGGGCAAACGCAGATCCATTCGACCAACGGCTACGAATCCAGGCGGCAGAGCGCGCTGGTGGACCTGGGGTCGAATAAGATCAAAGCGGCAGCGGCGGCATCAGCGATCGCGTTCGTGCTGACCAAGCTTTTACCGGGCCAGTCGACCGACGGCGCGATTTTCTACCCGAACCAAGGCAAACCGCTGGGCGCCGGACGCCTGATCGTCAATACGGCGGGCGAGATCTTCGAATTTCCAATGGAAGCGGAGAGTCCGCGTCCGAAGACGCAATAGAAGAAACCGGCTACGATGGTTTCACGTCAGGTTATCGTCCATCGATAGGGGGGCCCCTATGAGTTTGTTGAAAACGGGGACAGACCGCTCTGTCCACGACCGCGCTCCGATGCAAAACGGGCGGGCTGCATCTGGGGACAGAGTAGTCTGTCCCCGTTTTCAACAAACTCATAGACGTGCGATTTGGGTGATTGGGTTCCTGTTTGCGGGGCTTGCGGCAGCCGACGACTCCGGCATACCGCCCAGACCCAAGCCGTCGGATTATCCAGTTCACGAAACCGCCAAGAACGCAGTGCTGGCCGCCGCAATCGTGCCGCCCGAGCAGGTCCGCAAAATGCTGACGCCTGACATCAGCAAGGGCTACGTGGTGGTGGAAGTCGCGATTTATCCGGAAGACGGCCATTCGTTCGATGTGGATCTGCTGGATTTTTCTTTGAAAGTCGGCAACCAGATTATCCACGCAGACAAACCGCGCGATGTGGCGATGCCGTGGCCCGAGAAGACGGGCCCGTTGAGCAGCGATCGAGGACCAACGGTCACCACCGAGACTGGCGTCATGGTCGCGCGCGGGACGAATCCGGTTACCGGGCGTCCGCAGACGAGTACTGGAACCTGGGAGGGTGTGGGCGTATCCAACGACCCGCGCGACCGCCCTGCGCCGCCGCCTTCAAATAAACCGGATCGGAGCGCGGCTGAGGCGAGAGTCCGCGACCGGGCGCTGCCGCTTGGCGAGACGAAGCGCGCCGTCGCCGGATACTTGTATTTCCCTCAATATGGGAAAAAACACAAGGGCGATTCGATGGCGCTGAACTTCTCGAAGGACGACGTTTCGGTGGATCTGAACTTCCCGAAGTAGTTCATCCCCTCCTCTCTGCCTGATCATGGGTCCTGCTTCAGTTCAAATCCTGCGCTCAGTCTTCCACGCTGGACAGGTGCTGATGCAAACTGAAACGAGGACTCTTATGCACACATCGACACTGACACGCCTTGCCTTGCTCCTGACGGCCGGCTCCGTTCTGTTAGCCGACCAGATCACGATGAAAAATGGCGATCGCCTCTCGGGCTCGATCGTGAAATACGACGGCAAGAACCTGATCATGAAGTCGGAGTTCGCCGGCCAGGTGACCATCCCGTGGGACGCGGTGACCGGGATCTCCTCAAGCGTTCCGTTGAACATCGGACTCAAAGGCGGCCAGACGCTGGTGGGAACCGTGACCACCAGCGATGGGAAAATTCAGGTGGCTACCGAAAATGCCGGCACCGTCACGGCACCCAAGGATTCCATCGAATTTGTCCGATCGAAGGAAGAGCAAGCCGCCTATCAAGCGGAGATCGACCGGTTTCACAATCCTCGCCTGATCGATCTGTGGACCGGGTTCCTGGATCTCGGTTACGCGACCACGCGTGGCAATACAGATACGGGAAGCTTCAACCTGAACGCGGATGCCAGCCGGTCTACGAATCGCGACAAGATCGAGGCGACGTTCACGATGATTCAATCCAGCAGCAACGCTTCCGGGAAGGACATCAGCACCGCGGACGCAAAACGCGGCGGCGTCAGCTACAACATCAATCTGGATCACCGTTGGTTTGCGTTCGGCTCAGTGAATCTCGAAAACGACGAGTTCCAAAGTTTGGATCTGCGCTTCAACCCAGCCGGAGGCGCGGGATTCCACGCCATCAAGACGCCCAAGACCGCGCTCGACTTTCAGGCCGGCGCATCGGAGGACAAGGAATTTTTCAATACCGGCCTCGATCGCAGCTTTACCGAGGTTTTGCTTGGCGAGAACTATGTCTACAAGTTGAATGCCAATACGTCCGTTCACCAGTCCCTGACATTTTTCCCGAACGTCTCTTCGACGGGAAATTACCGCATCAACTTCGACCTTTCGGCCGTTACGGCGATCAAGAAATGGCTCGGCTGGCAGTTTACAGTGAGCGACCGGTTCCTGAGCAACCCCGTCGCCGGGCGAAAGGACAACGACATTCTCCTTTCAACGGGGCTGCGCGTGACGTTCGCTAAGTAAGTCTGTGTGAAAACCGACGATTAACCGCTCCTTAGAGTCGCGGCTCAGGGTCGGCACCTCGACACATCGGCAAAGATGTGAGCCGTGACCAAAGGGAGCGGTTAATATAGCGGGTTTCACACAGACTCGAAAGGAAGCGGATCGGCACTTCGGATTTCACCCTTATAACCGGCGGACGATTTGCGCGGTGACATCCGCGAGCAGGTCGCGAATCGCGCGTCTCGATTGCGGATGGCGGAGGTCGGGCGCCAGTTCGGCTAGCGGTTCCAGAACGAATCGTCGTTGGACCATGCGGGGATGCGGGATCTCCAGATCCGGGGTGTGAACGATCGAGTCGCCGAACAAAACAACGTCGATGTCGATCACGCGCGGTCCCTTCACAATGCCGCGTTTGCGGCCCAATTCGCGCTCGATTTTCTGTGTCCTCGCCAGAAGCTGGCGCGGGAAGAGACCAGTCTGCGCTTCCAGTACCTGGTTCAGAAACCACGGCTGACCGGGGAGGTCGCGAGGCTCGGTCTCGTAGACTGACGAGGCTCGAAGGATGGTCAAATCGGGCGACTGCAAGGCTTCGACGGCTGCCGCGAGGTTGGCGGCGCGGTCTCCGAGGTTTGAGCCAATCGATAAGTAGACGGTTTTCAAAAGAGCGTACTTTGCGAGCGGCGGAAGCGCCTGGGTACCTTGAAATGGTCCCATGCCTGATCCGTGGCGACGCGACCGCGCGTGGTGCGGTTCAGAAAGCCGAGCTGAATCAGGTACGGCTCGTAAACCTCTTCGATGGTGTCAGGTTCTTCATCGATCGACGCGGCGATGGTATTCAATCCCACCGGGCCTCCGCCATATTTTTCAAGAACGGTGAGCATGATCTTCTGATCGATCTCATCGAGGCCGAATTGATCCACTTCCAGGAGATCGAGCGCGCGGTGCGCCACGTCCAGATCGATGTTTCCGGCCGCGCGGACTTGCGCATAATCGCGAACGCGGCGCAGCAGTCGATTGGCGATGCGCGGGGTGCCGCGGGCCCGGCGCGCGATCTCCTCGGCGCCGTCCAAATCCACTTCAACGTTCAGAAGATTTGCGGATCGCCGGACGATGGCGCTCAGTTCGGCGAGATCATACGGATTCAACCGCAACACGAGTCCGAAGCGACTACGCAGCGGAGCGCTGATCAAACCCTGCCGCGTGGTGGCGCCGATCGCGGTGAAGCGCTTGATGTCCATCGGGACGGTGCGGGCGCCGGGACCGGTGCCGATCAGAATGTCCATGCGAAAATCTTCCAGCGCGGAGTAGATCATTTCTTCCACGTCCGGCTGCAAGCGATGGATCTCGTCGACGAAGAAAACTTCGCGTTCCTTGATGTTGCTGAGGATGCCGACCAGGTCGAGTTTTTTCTGCAGCACCGGACCCGAGGTTTGCTGAAGGCCAACGCCGAGTTCGGCGGCTATAATGCCGGCCAGGGTCGTTTTGCCTAAGCCGGGCGGGCCGTACAGCAGCACGTGATCCATGGCCTCGCCACGCTGTTTTGCGGCTTCGATGGCGATCGAAAGGTTTTCCTTGATCTTGGCTTGACCGGCGAAATCGGCCAGGCGATTCGGCCGGAGCGCGGCTTCGAACTGCCGCTCCTCTTCTTGCAGAGAAGCCGAAACGATGCCCTGGTCACGCATGAAGTTTCAGTGTACTAGTGTCCTGAGTCAGAAAAATCGCAACATCATATGCCGGGGCAAGAAGTCATTCCGAGTGGAGCGAGGAATCTGCTTTTCGTTCGGCTGTCATCAACGCTTTAAAAGCAGATCCCTCGCGGCGCTCGGGATGACGGGCGTTGAGGACGCTAGCGCACGAGCTTCAGTGCGCGCCGGAATAGCGGATCGAAATCGTTGGGCTCGGTTGCAGAGCGCGCTTTGGTTACGGCGGCTTCCGCGGAGGAACGGGTCGCGCCGAAGTTCATCAGAGCTGAGATCACATCTTCTTCAGAGGAGCTGAACGTGTTGCGGGGCGCCGACGCCGTGGCGACTCGATCGGGTAGGCCGACCAGATCGAGTTTGTCGCGTAGCTCCAGAATCATTCGTTCTGCGGTCTTCTTGCCGACGCCGGGGATGCGAACCAGTTGCTCGATCGCGCCGGAACGAATCGCGTTCACCAGATCGGCCGATGTCAATCCGCTGAGCGTGGTGATCGCGAGCTTGGGACCGATGCCGCTGACCGTGATCAGCTTCTCGAACAGCGCCTTGTCGCTCGCTGCGATGAATCCGAATAGGGACAACGCGTCTTCGCGGACGTGGGTATGAATGTGCAACTCGACGGGCTGGCCTTTTTCAGGCAGCGACGAAAACGCGGATACGGGAATGGTTACTTCATAGCCAACGCCGTGCACATCGACGATGACGGCGTTCGGATGCTTTTCAAGAAGCGTGCCGCGGAGATGAGCAATCATGAAGAATACAGAATACAGGAGACTGACAAGAGTATGCGGCGAAGGTTTTTCGTCGATGAGGTGCGCAACGGCCGCGCGGAAATCGCGGGCGAAGATGCGCGGCACCTGACGCGAGTCCTGCGCGTCGAAGAGGGCGTGCGCTACGAGATTTCGGACAACCGGCATGTGTACCTGGCGGAAGTGGAGACCGCGCGCAAGGAACGCGTGGTGTTCAAGACTCTCCAGAAACTGGACGCGACGCCGCTAAAGCCGGTAATCATTCTGTACGCGGCGCTGATCAAGTTCGATCGTTTCGAATGGATGATCGAGAAGGCGACGGAACTAGGGGTGTCGGCGATCGTGCCGGTGGAGACGGCGCGTAGCGAGCGGGGCCTCGAGCATGCGGCTTACAAGCGGTTGGAACGATGGCGCCGCATCGCGCTTGAAGCGAGCCAGCAATCGCGGCGGGCTTTCCTGCCCGAAGTGGAAGATCCGGTGGAATTGCAAGAAGCCTTGGGCCGGTCGGCAAATTATCGATTTGCCTTGGACGAAGATCCGGGGGCCACTCCGCTTGCGTACGCGTTGCCGGAGTCGCGAACCCACTCCGACGTGGTCGCGGTTCTGATCGGACCGGAAGGCGGCTGGACGGAGCCCGAACGCGAGTCGTTTACGGTTGCAGGATGGTCGCCGG
>Ga0209517_10008088_pt1 | contig 12395 bp, 8 predicted proteins | sample PeaSoiMetSII2010_FD_187695 | JGI IMG/M metagenome (GOLD analysis project Ga0209517, IMG submission 187695) | Peat soil microbial communities from Weissenstadt, Germany - SII-2010 (SPAdes) (version 2) | ecosystem: Environmental > Terrestrial > Soil > Wetlands > Peat | place: Germany: Weissenstadt...
CTCGATTACTCGACCGGAAAGCTCTCGGCGGAAATGGCCGCCGCCATTCGGATCTCGGAAGCAGCGGAGGCGTGCCGATGACCATGACCGCCAAATCGGACCTCATCACCGCCGAGATCATTCGCAACTATTTCGAGACGGTATGCGGCGAGATCAGCAAAGTCGTCGAAAACACTTCGATCTCCCCCATCTTCTCCGAGACTCACGATTATTCGGTCGGCATCTTCTTTGCCGATGAACGCGGCGTCAGCCTTCTGGCGCGCGCGCAATCCGTCCCGGTCCACATCTTCGCCGCCCTCACCTCGGTCGAGACCGTGCTCGACATCTACAAAGACGATATTCACGAGGGCGATCTGTTTTTTGCCTCCGACCCCTATTATGGCGGCAGCCACATTCCCGACTGGACCGTCGTCAATCCGATCTTCGTTGAGGGAAAGCCGCGGTTCTTCACCTCGGTTCGCGGGCATGTCAACGATGTCGGGGGATGCGCCCCCGGCGGCTACAATACCCTGGCGCGCGAGATCTGGCACGAGGGCTTCCGCGTGCCGCCGGTCAAGCTGCGCGATCGAGGCGAGCTGGTCAGCGACGTATGGAATCTAATTCTTTGCAACACCCGTACAAAGGACGACATCACCGGCGACCTCAATGCGATGGTCGGCGGCTGCATCGTCGGCGAGCAGCGCCTGCGCGAGCTGCTGACGAAATACGGGGTGGCGGCGGTCGTGCGCAGCGTGGATTACATCCTCGATTACAGTGAGAACCGCTTGCGTTCCGAAATCGCGAAATGGCCGGACGGCATTTACCGCGGGCGCAGCATTCTCGATCATGATTTTGCTGGTGGCGGCGAGGTGCCGGTCGAAGCGACGGTCACCGTTACCGGCTCTTCCCTGAAGATCGACCTGACCGGCTCGCACCCTCAAGTGGCGGGCTTCGTCAACAGCGTCGCCACCAACACCATCTCGAATATCTACAGTTCGCTGGTCGCGCTCTGTCCGGACATCCCCATCAATTCCGGCTACTTCCGCCCAGTCACGATCGAGCTGCCGGAAAATTCGGTGGTGAATTGCCGGCCGCCGGCGCCGGTCGGCCACTCCACGGTTTGCATCGGCTCGGACATCATGGAAGCCGTGATGAAGGCCTTCGAGCAGGTGGTGCCCGCGCTCGTCGGCAGCGCCAATATCGATTTGGTGAATGTGCGCGTATTCGGCACCAATTCGCGGACCGGCCGTTTCTTCGTGGCCAGCGACATGACCGCGACAGCCATGAGCGCCGGCGGCGCCAACGGCACCGATGGCTGGGGCGGCTATGCCGCGCCGTTCTGCGCCTTGAAACTTCCTTCCCTTGAAATGTACGAGCAGCAGTACCCGTACCTCTACATTCAGGTGGAATACACCACCGATACTGCAGCGCCGGGCAAATTCCGCGGCGCCCCGGCTTTGCACTACCGCCGGCGCATGCTCGATCCGGTGCGCGCCATCGTTTACAATCAAGGTTGGCGTCACCCGATGCAGGGCTATAACGGCGGCAGAGCCGGAGCCGGCAACTATTTCATCCTCAACGAAGGATCGCCCGAGCAGCTCATCGTGACCGAGGCCTGCTACGATGTGAAGATCGGCAAGGGTAATGTCATCTTCGTGCAAAGCGGTGGCGGCGGTGGCTGGGGCGATCCGCTCGAGCGGGCGCCGGCGCTGGTCGCCGAGGATGTGCACAACGGCTACGTCAGCGTCGACGGAGCCCGCCGGGATTACGGCGTCGCGCTCGATCCGCAGACGCTTGGCGTCGATGAGGCGGCGACGCGAGCGCTGCGGGCGTCGCGCTTGGGCGCGAAACCGGTGTCGGCGCCGGTAGCATGAGCGAGGCTGTTGACTTGATTGTCCATGGCGGCGTGATCGTCACCATGGACCGCGATCGTCGGCTGCTTCGCGACGGTGCCATTGCCGTTAGGGGTCAGCGTATTGTGGCGCTTGGCAAGTCGCCGGAGATCGAACGCGACTTCAGCGCGCCGAAGCGGATAGGCGGCGCGGACAAGCTCGTCTTTCCCGGTCTTATCGATTGCCACAATCATCCAGTTCATTTCTTGTCCAAGGGCATGATCGACGATATGCGTTTCCCCGAGCGGTGGCGCGATCGCGTATGGCCGTACGAGGCGGCGCTGTCCGCTGAAGAGACCGAGGTCGCCTCGACCGGCACGTTCCTTGAAATGATTCGACATGGCACGACCTGCTTCGCCGATCCCGGAACCTTTGAGCCGGATGCCGTTGCGCAAGCTGCCGCGACAACTGGCATCCGCGGTATCGTTTCGCGACTGACCTGGGATGTCGCCGACCCGAGCGCGCCGCCCGAATACAATGACGATTCGGCCACCGCGCTCAGTCGTGGAGAGGCGGTGATCGCCCGCTGGCATGGCGCATACGAGGGTCGGCTTCGTGCGTCGTTCTCGCTGGTGCGTGGTAGCCATGTTACGCCCAAGTTGATACGCGAAACGAAGGCGCGGGCAGATGCGCTGGGCGTACTCATCCATGGGCATCTGTCCTCGACGCGCGGCGAATTCGAGGCGGCGCTGGAACAATGGGGAAAGACGCCGGTCGAGCGCTACCGCGATCTCGGCGTGCTCGGTCGCAACACCCAGCTCGTGCACATGGGCGCTCTCTCGGAGGATGATGTCGCAATCCTGAGGGCATCGGATACCACGGTATGCCATTGCCCATCGGCGAGCATGTTCGGCGGATTCGGCTGTATCGCGCACGGACGCTTTCCCGAATTGATCCAAGCCGGGGTGCGCGTCGTCCTTGGAACCGATGCTTGTGCGGTGAGCCGCTTCCTTGACATGGTTCGCGTCATGTACCTCGGCGCCTGCGCGCATAAGGACGTTATGGCAGATCCGACCGTCATCGGAGCGCACAAGGCGATGGAGATGGCCACCATAGATGCGGCCGAGGCGCTGCTCTGGCACAAAGACATCGGATCCTTGGAAGTTGGCAAATTAGCCGACATCGTCATAGCCGACACTGACGGCATCGAGTGGCAGCCGAACTCGTTGCTCAATCCAGTCGCGAATCTGGTTTACTCTGCCGACGGCGGCTGCGTCCGCACGGTCATCATTGACGGTCGGATCGTAATGGAGGATCGGCGCTTCACGTCCGTAAACGAGCGCGCCTTCCTCGAACGCGCAAGCCTTTATTCCACTGCCATTTTGGCCAGGCTTGGCATTGGCCTGCGCACGGTTTGGCCGATGTCGTGAAATCGATATCGAATGCAGCGCCCTTGCTGGGAATATTGTGCGGGTAGTTTGTGGCACCGTTAGATTCCTGTGAGAAGGGATGACGGAGCCACCGAATCGCCGAGCCCACTTCGGTCCAATCGTCATCCGGCCGACGGAAGGCTGCATGCCTCCCGAAAATCAAATCCGAACGTACGAGTGATGGGGGCTGCCAAGCATCGGAATTGCCACGATGCGGCCAGCGCGATTGGCGGGCGATGAATCGGTGTTCCCTGTCTAAACGGCGATCGGCTCGAGAACCTTCTGGCCGGGCTTCACGGTGGAAAAGGCTGCCGTTTCGGCCGGCTTGCGGTCCGCATCGCGCATTGTGTCGGCGGCCGGGCGGTTGGTGTCGGCGACTGCTGCGGTCACATAGGCGGGAATGTTCTGTGACATGGCCGGCGCGCAGAGGCTACCTAGCGACAACACGAGCGCGACGGTGGCGAAACTCGGTCTGCGAACCATAGGGAACTTCCTCCTCCATATTTTCAAAATCCGAGTCATTGGGGCTTGGATGAAGCTTAAACTCGGAGCCGCGTCGTGATCGCACGTCGCGCCTTCGGGACATCGGTCGAACGATCCACAACATCGCAGAGCGACGAGATCAGAACAGTCCTGGCAGAGCGTTCTTCATCGGCCTGCTAATGAGCGCCGACGCCCGCCCATTGGGTCTCGACGATCTTCCATGTCCTCGCGACAAACGTGGCCTCGCGCTGTTTCTTCCCGTTTACGGCGTCAGCCATCACCTCTGAGGTGATGCACTGGCCCCCGTCATTTGAGCCGACACCGAATGTCTTCGTGAGGTATTTTCCGAAGGGACCGTTCAGATCGGGCTTGCTTACCGTCGGCGCTGACTCGATCACGCTACTGAAATAGACGGGTTTCGGAAGGCCACCGAAGCAGTAGCTTTAATGCGTCTTTGCTACCGGCGCGGTTCCGTTGCGCTGGTCGACGAATCCCTCTCTACCGGCATTCCTCGGATGACATCCGATCTGTTGTGAATGTTTCTACTTTCCGGACCTTCCTGCAATCCAGACCTGCGGTGCAGACGGCTACCGGCACCTCGGGCAGGATGAACGGTGGTTGAGCGGGCCGATCCGGCCATTGTCCTTAACATTCGGACGCACTTCTCCCGTTGGGTGCTCTTGCAAGCGTCACCGGCATGAGCGTCTCATGCTGGCGCTGGCGGCGCGCGCAGTCGCGCAATGAGCCGCACGATATCGGCGAACAGTTGCCGTGGCACCGCGACCTCGGCCAATTGGAACGTGACGTAGCGGCCGTGGCTCACGACCTTGGCGCCGATCTTGATGAGTTTCTCGCGCAGGCTGCTCAGCGGCCACGGCTCCGCCGCCTCGGGCATCGTCAGCGTCCGCATGAAGTTGCCGAGATTGTAGGCGAGCGCATGAAGCTGGAGGCGGGCGGCGTTGGCAGCGAAGAAGCGGCATGACGGCCGCGTCCACTTGATCGCGCCCTTGCCTTCTTTGATCCATTGCTCGCAGGTGCCGCGATGGTTGTAGAAGGCCACCACGCGTTTGGCCGGCCGCAGCAAGTTGGTCACGATGAAGCCGACACGGGGACAATGTTCACCCGGATGCCACTCGATCTTGGCGACCACGCGCCGCGGCTTCTTCCAGCTCTGCGCCTGATAGCTGAAGCTGGCATGAAACCGACGCACCTCGTTCGGCGGACGCCCGACCGGACGGATGAGCAGGTGGCCGATCTTGTCCTGCAACACGCGGTTGGCCGGCAAGCGGATCGTGTACCTGATGCCTTCGGCTTCGAGGAGCTCGTACACCTCTGGCATGGCGAAGGCCGCATCGGCGCGAAAATACAGGCGGGCGATCCACTTTCCGGACAGATCGGCAAGTGCCGCGAGATTCTCCGGACACGTAAGCCATTCCGTCTCGAAACGTCCCATCTCGCCCGCGGAAGCCGCCGTGCCGTGAACCGCTCGGTCGCCAACGATCCAGCGCATCGCCGGGTCGCGGCACAGGCGCTCAGCGTCATTCACGTCCTCGTAGCCGGCGAGGCGTCCGAACACCGACTGCCGCAGCAGACCGACGAGCACGTGCCGACCGTTCTTGCCGGTCCGTGCATCGGCGTGCACGTTACCAGCCATAGCGCTCAAGCCGACCTCGTCATCCATCTCACGATACGCCAGCAATCCCGCGTCGGAGGTGATCGCCGAGCCGCGGAATCGAAGCCGCAGGCGGCGGTCGAAATCGAGCTTCAGCGCCGCGCCCGCCGATTCACCCGTCGGGTCCTCCATCTCCGCCTCGCTCGATCCGAAATAATGCACGGATTCCTATATCAGAATCGCCGCACGCGTTCCGCAAAATTGCATGTCATCCGGGGAATGCGGGCTTAAACCTTTTTCTTCGCGCGCTTGGCTCGCGGTGCCGCGGGTGCCGAGCACGCTGCATGAATTCGCAGGAGCCCATTCACGACCTTCGGTGTGCGGGCGCGGGCCATACCGCATTCCGTGGCGATGCCGAACTCCTTCACGAAGCGGTGGGCGATGCGGATGCGTTCTTGCGTGCCCTCGACGCCGTCGGCGCCGTGCACAAGGCCCAGGAACAGCTCCGTCCCGCGCTTGAGCTTAAGCCCGGCCAATGGCCGATAGAATGCATCATCCTTGTGCCGCGCCGGGATCGGCATGTGCATATAGGCAAGGCGGTTCTTGACGGCCGCGGCGATTGCGTTGGCGAATTCGACCATCTTCGACGCGTCGTGCGGTTCGACAAAATGCCGCGCGCCGAAATCGCCATAGCAGAGGTGGATGCCGAGCTCGACGTCTGCCGGGACGGCGGCGCACAGCCGCGCGAGGCGCGTCACCAGCTCTTCATTTGTCTTCGTGTGGACGGGAATGCCCTCGGTCCGTTGCCCGTCCCAAAGCACCATCTCGTTGCAGACGTCCCATTGCAGGCACAGATCGCGGTGCGGGATGGCGCGGCAGATCGCCTTCACCTCGCGCAGCATCGCTGCTTCGTAGGCCGGTTCGATGACCTCGATGTCCTTCGAACAGAAGCTGTGGATCACCGCAAGCGGCGTCGGGAGACAGACTTGGAAACGGATGGCTTTGGGCAGATCGCCGCGCTTGCGCGCCGCGATAAAGTCCTGATACGACGCGCGCGCCTCGCGGGCATAGCCGAGCTCGCCAAATTGCGCGTCTTTCGCCGTGGCATCCTCGGCGAGACACAGGAGCGGAAATTTGTTCGTGGGCCGGATCAGACCCGATGGATCCGGCCGCAGGAACGCATAGGAGCGCAGCAGTGGATATTGCCAACTGATCCACAATCGGCGGCCGCCCGGTTCGCCGTCAGGCACGCGCTTGAGGCGCCGTCCGAGCAGACGCCCGGCAGTGTGGAAGACGGCTTCGGGGCCGACCAAGCCGATGCTGCCGACAAGGTGAACGTGCCGAGGCGTGAATTCGCCGGTCACAATTTTCCCCTCCCTGTCGCCATCACTTGAGCCGCTTCTCTGCCTCCTCGATGAGGGTAAGATCAGCGTACTTCCGCACGTCGATGCTCGACTTCAAGAACCCAAGATCCCGCTGCAGGTCTATGTTTGACTGCAAAGCCGCAAGGTCCGGCTTGGCGTCCGGGTCATGGAAATAGTCTCCGGCTTGGCCATTCTTCAGGAACAGCCATTTCGACCAGCTCTCCGCCGGTCGCTTTGTCAAATCGACGGCGATTTGTACGGCGCCGTCGTGGTTCTTTGGATCCAGGAACCACCGCCGGACCCTCAGCATATCTTCCATGAAGTCCACCATCGCGGCGCGATGGGCACTGATGAAGCCTTCACGTGCCGCCCAAATAATCATCTGGGTGCGGCCCACGGCTTCGCTTTGCGTAAACAACACCCGGGCTTTCGCCCGCAAATCGGGATCGAGAGAGAACGGAAGTGCCCCCTGGATCATGTCGACCTTGTGCTCGAACAGCATGGCCTTCATGTTCGGAAACGCGGCCTCGACGATCGTGACGCCCCGCTTGAGGTCGAGACCATGTTTGACGAGCATCGCTCGTTGCGCAATGTCGATGCCACTCCCGACCGCGTTCGTCGCAATCACTTTGCCCTTCAAGTCCTCGACGGTCTTGATTGGACTCTCGTTCAGCACGAAGAATTCGTCCGTGTAGTAGCCGGGAACACCGTCCTGAAACTCATCAGCAATGACGCGTAAGTCGCTCAGTTCGGCGTTCTCTATGGCGATCGGGAAAGATGAGAACGCGAGATCGGCAATCGTCAGCTCGGCGGTGGCCAGCGCGGAAATCATCGGCGGCGTGCCGCGGTAGCTGACGGCTTCAAACGTGTAAGACTTGCCCAGATGGGTCATCAGCTCCTTTTTCTCGAGGAGTAACGGTGCCCAATTGGCAACCGGAACGACGAAGCTCGCGGTGATCTTGAGGGGCTCCGCGCGAGCGGAGCCGATACCTGCGGCGACGGCGATGGCGCAAAGCATGCAGGGTATTGAACGCATAGGCTTTCTCCCTGAATTTCCAAAGGCGGATTGCATTCGGTTCGTCTTGATGCGTCGTCGGTCCCAATCAATCGAGGTCTGCCACCGCCGCATGGATGCGCAACAATTCCGGAATGGTGTCCGGGCGGCGACGTCCAAAGCCGCACTCCGTCGCGACGGCAAATCGCGGCGCGTATTTTCGCGCCGTCGCCATCCGGCCCTTGGCGCCCTCGACGCCATCCCTATAGTGAATCAGGCCCAGGCACAATTCCGTGTTATGCGGCAGCGCGAGCGCGTTCAGCGGTCGAAAATACTCATCATCATCACGGTTGCGCGGCACCGGCATATGGATGAGCTGCACCGGTCGCTTGATATCCCGGAACAACCGGTTCGCCATCTGAACCATGTCATTCATATCGCTGGGCTCCACAACATGCCGGTGATTGGAATCGCCGTAGCAGAGGTGGAACATGAGGTCGATGTGGGGCGGCACGCTGTTGCCGAGGTCGATGAGAATGTTGGCGAAGCGCTCCTGCATCTCGCCCTTCGTACGGCCATAGCTGCTCGGCTCGTTCCGTTCGAGCCTCGCGAATACCGCCGACGCAACGTCGAACTGAATGGCGAGTTCGTCGTGGGGAATGCGATCCGCAATTTTTTCGACCTCTCGCTTCAGCGCATTGTTGTAGATCGGGTCGATCGGCGCATGGAGCGCGTCGAGGAGAAAGAGCCAGAGAACGGAATGAGCCGGCACCAAATCGACCTGGAATTTCGTCGCGGCAGAAATGCGGCCAGCCGCCTTCAGATGCCGGAATGTCTTATACGATTCTGCGGCAATATCGGCATAAAAAAGATTATCGAAGCGGACGTCTTCGGGAACCCAGCCCGCTTTGAGCTTGTAACGCTCCCGGCCGGTTCCACTCTCGTGAACGCGGAAGAATTCGCCCGATTTCTCGAACGCTGGATTGTTCGAAAACGCTGGTTCAAGCCAAGTGATCCAGTCACTGCGGGAACCAGTTTCGCCGTCTGGAATGCGCTTCAGGCGATGGCCGAGCGCCTCGCTGACGACCTTGAACACCTCATTGGTGTTCGCCAACGGCACGCTTCCGACGAGATAGACGTCGTGTCCCGGCATGGCTCAACTCTCCCTTGCGTTTTCGCTTTCCCCAGCCGGCAGCATGGCTGCCGCTGCGGCGCCTCTCATCGGCTCACGCGCTTCCAGGTCCGCGCGTTGGGCCCGGCACGCGCCGATTAGGGACCCCATCTCGTAAGCAGCCTGCATCGGTAAGTCAGATCGTTATGGCCAAAAATTTGCCGGGGTTCCACTTCGGTACCAAAACACACTCAAGGGCCTCCTCCCCGGAAAATCTATCACATTTCTGTCTCGTGGGGACGCTCGGCGCGGGCGGACGGTTTGCTTCGGCGGCTCAGCGCGGCCAGTTTTCGAGGCCCGGGCTGTCACGTTTGCCGCGCGGGCAGGGCCAGATAAGATTGGGCACGAACGTCAGCCCAGAGGGTGCCGCTTCTAGAGCTGGAGGTGGACGATGACGACCTATGTCATGTTCGCCAAATGGACGGATCAGGGTAGGCGCCATCGCGCCGATCCAGGATAAAACTCTTCCAATGCGCCAGTGCCGGGAAAGATGCCATCATGGATCGCCGGGTAATGCCGTTCATCACAACGGTTTGCGTGTCTGTGACCGCAGCGTCGGGCGCGCTGTTGGCACGGGGCGCTACGTGGCTTATCCTGGTTTAGTAAGGACGACACCGTGGAGACCGCGATGCATCTGCAACGCAGATCAAACCTAAATGACTCAATGACACCGAATAGGATCAGGCGGCGAAGGATGCAGTTCAATCGAGCGCGACATTTTTTTAGGTACTGGTTGCTCGCTGCGCTTCTCGCCGTTGCGGGTACTGCGCCGGTCATGGCCGCACCGCTCCAGCTGCCAGCGATTGTCGAACCGGCAAGCCAGGAGCATCACGTCGGCAAAGTGATCGTTGTTGAACTGGTGACGCCGGACCTCGCCGCCACCAAGCAGTTCTATGCGGGACTGTTCGGCTGGACATTTCGCGACATTCAGGCCGGTGGGACAGAGTACGCCGAGGCGTCTCTCGACGGTCGTCCGGTCGCAGGACTGATTCACAGGGATGTACCGGCGGGCGAGCATCGGCAGCCAGCGTGGCTGAGCTTCTTCGCCGTGGGCGATGTCGATGCGGCAGAAAAGGTTGCGTTACAAAATGGCGCGAAGGTGCTGTTCGAGCCGCACAGCATCCCTGACCGTGGATGGGAAGCAGTCTTCGCGGATCCGCAGGGGGCCGTTTTTGCGGTCCTCGCTTCCAGTAGTGGCGATCCGCCCGACTTCCTAGCCGAACCCGGAGAATGGATTTGGAGCTCGCTGATCACGAGCGATCCGGACACCGATGCTGCTTTCTACCAGACGCTATTCGACTACGACGTCTTCGAATTGCCCTCTGACGAGGGCGCCCAACATCTCTTGCTCGCGTCCCACAACTATGCTCGGGCGAGCGTGAATACGCTGCCTGCGAAGACGCCCAATGCCCGTCCTTACTGGCTCAATTACGTTCGCGTCGAGGATGCCGTCAAGATGACCGCAAAGGTTGTGGCGCTCGGCGGCCGCGTGCTGGTCGAGCCGCGGGTTGATCGCCACGGCGGCAAGGTCGCGGTGGTCGCCGACCCTCTGGGCGCGCCCTTCGGACTGCTTGAATGGACGGACACCGAGAGTAAAGAGGTGCCCAAGTGAATATCTTACTCTCACGCTGGTCAGCAACCGCCTTCGTGATCGGGCTGTTCGCGGTCCTGTCGTCCGGCTGTATCGTGGCTGGTGGCGGATACGGATATGACGGCGGCGCCGGCTACGGGGTGGATTACTATGAACCCTATGGTACCGTGTACGGTGGCTGGGTCGCTGGCTACCAAGTGGCGCCGTATCGCGGCGGTGACTATCGTCCAGTCACTGGTGGTGGCCGCGCATCACCGCATGCTTACAGATCCGCGCCTGCATCCCGCTCGATGCCGTCTATTCCGTCGGGTTCGCGTTCTGGTGGTGGCGGTGGACGCGGTGGCGGTGGCGGACGTCGCTGACCGAATATCGCATCCTCGATAACTTGCGACTTGGGCAAGAGGACGACGATGCTTTCACGCAGGGGATTGGCTTCACCTGATGGTGAAGCAGCATGGTGCGGACGCTACTGTCCGGGCCGCCCAGCGGGCGGACGCGCTCCTTGTTGATGGTGATGTCGAGGGGCAAATCATCTGGAAACGGATTGTCGCAGCGATCAATGAGCTGCGACGGCGTGAGCCGGGCCCCGATGAAACGGTAAACGAAGGCGCATGAAGAGCTTCATCGTTGCGCTGATGCTGATTGGTGCTCTTCCTGTTGATGCTCGCGCGTAACGGAGAACGTCCGAATCGGGTCAACAGCACCTGTCCCGCGCTGTCCGGGCCGCCGTCGCTTTACCCTCAACAAATGCCGTGATGTTGCAGTGCCGCGAACGACGCGATGTGCCAATTGGGGACATCCCCACCAATTCACATCCTTCACCGCGGCGGCATCTTGTCGAATTTTGGGATCGAGTTGAGGTTGTTGACCCACGCCTGTTGCGAGCGACCAAACCCTTGCTGGCGCGGCACTAATTCGTTGCGTTGGCGCAGGGCGCCGACCCGGACGGCGTAAGCCTTTGGATCATCGCCAACTGATGTCGAATAGATCGCGGTCCCGCAGCGCGGGCAAAATCCTTGCGGGCGGATCGCTCCGCTGTCGGCTGTCTTCCGGTATTCCGTCGGTTCGCCCGACAGAAGCACGAACGTGCCTGGCCGCGTGATGACGACCGCTCGCAACGGCGCACCGCTCATCGTTTGACAATCGGTGCAGTTGCAGATCGTCGTCGTTTCAGGATCGGCTTCGGCTTCGAACGACACCTAGCCACAGTGACAGCGTCCATCGATTTTCATGACACCCGATCCCCGAGCGTTGCCGCGCCGTATTCACTGGAATTCCGTCGACGATCCCCCAACGAGCGTGGATGGTGGCCGTTTTCTGAGCTGGCTGGTAGGTCCGGACTGGGTCACACCGCGAAGTGACGCGCTGGCCGATGATTGTCCCTTAAGAGGTGCAAACCGGACCGACGTTCGCTGAACGCGTCCGTCTCGGACGCGCCAAAAGGCGACATCCACGCCTGATATCTGCGCGCTCAAGGCGGCCGTCTTAACCGAAGCCTTTCAGCGACGTGTCAGCCCTCTGCCGTGACACTTGTCTCGAGTGCCGCGAGACGTTGCTCCAATTTTACTAGCTCGTCTTTCGGCAAGTGGCCCGCGCATCCGGCCGCCACGCGCCGTGCGCGCTCGAGAAGTCTCGTACGAAGATCGGCATGCTGGGTGGTGCTTGCGATGTCGTTGAAGGCGCGCATTAACCTCAAGCTTACCGCGATGTCGGCAACGGCATAGTGCCTGATCTGATCGAACGCCGTATCGAGCAGGCCGTCGAAGCTCATCCACGGCACGACGAGCCGCAGTACGTGCGGCGGCGCGTAATAGTGGGACGGCGGCGGCATACGGCTAATCCAGAGGATTATGATCCGGCTGAGCTGGTCCACGCAGCTGATTGCCGTGCTGGGATCGTTGACCGCGGGAGACATCGCGCGGAGCGCGATGTCGACGAT
>Ga0209517_10008091_pt1 | contig 12394 bp, 8 predicted proteins | sample PeaSoiMetSII2010_FD_187695 | JGI IMG/M metagenome (GOLD analysis project Ga0209517, IMG submission 187695) | Peat soil microbial communities from Weissenstadt, Germany - SII-2010 (SPAdes) (version 2) | ecosystem: Environmental > Terrestrial > Soil > Wetlands > Peat | place: Germany: Weissenstadt...
TGTCTTCGCGAGCTGCCTGAATGGCTTCGATGGTGCTCTGGCTTTTGGTGCCCATGGCGACTTGCAGAATGCCGGGATGTCCAAAGTTGGTGCCGATGCCGCCGCCAACGCCGTAGGCCAGACCGCGCTTGGTGCGAATGTCGTTGAACAGACGTGAAGAGAACCCGCCGCCGAAGGCTTCGTTGAAGACGTTGATGGCGTAGTAATCGGGATTGTCGCGGGTAGTGCCGAGCGCGACCATGTGGATGTTGCTCTGGTTCACGTCGTCTTTGGGGATGAGGTAGTAGCCGGGCTTGGCCGTGGAGTACTGGATTTCGTTTTTCGGAAGCGCCGGGCCTTTGGACCAGGACTCGAAAGCGGCGCGGAGACGGGCTTCCATGGCGGCGGAGTCGAAGTCTCCGCTGATGCCCAGGATGATGTTGTTGGCATGCACGTATTTAGCGTGCCAGTCGATCAAGTCCTGACGGGTGACGGCAGCGACGGTGGCATATTCAGGAACGCGGGCGTAGGGATTGTCGGCTCCGTAGGCCAGCTTGACGGACTCGCGGTGCGCGATTTCGCTGGCGTCGTCGTTGCGGCGGGAGATGCCGTCGTATTCGCCTTTCTGGGCGATGTCGATCTTGTCGGCGCGGAATTCGGGATTCTGCAGCAGATCGGCGAAGACTTTGAAAACGTCGTCGAGGTCGCCCTTCAAGCAGGAAAAGCTGATGGTGGTGGAGTCGGGCCCGCCTCCGGTCTCGACCTTGGCGGCACGAACTTCGAGGAAGTCGTCGAGCTGGTCGCCGGTTTGCGACTTGGTGCCGCCGGTGCGCCAGACCTCGCCAAAAATATCCACCAGTCCGATTTTGCCGCCGGGTTCAATGACCGAACCGCCGCGGATGCGGGCCGTGCCATCAATGAGCGGCAGTTCGTGATCCTCCTGGAGGAAGATCACCATACCGTTCGCCAGTTCGATGCGCTTGGGTTGCTGCGGATGGAAAGCTGGCAGGGGAGGAACGGGGATCTGCTTCCAGGTGCTCTGAGCTGGCGCTTGGGCCGTGACGTGAGGCAGGGAAGTCAGGCCGAGGGCGAGGATTGAGAGCACGATTGCTCCCACGCGACTTCGCGGGCCTCGACTGACGAAGCTGTCGAGCTTCGCTCGACTGGACGGACGAGGGCGTCCGTCCCTACACAAGACGTTCCGCTTCATTGCGCACCTCCCTGATCGCCGGAATCACTTGGCCCCTGACCTGTATCGCCGGGAGAAGCGCCGCCTCCGCCGGTTTCAATGATGCCCACCGTGCGATTCGTGTCGGCGAACACTTCATTGGCGACGCGGCGAATATCGGCCTTGCTGACTTGGTCAATGCGATCCACCGACCGGAACAGCTCGCGCCAGTCGCCGTAGCGGGTCTGGTAAGTCGCGAGCTCCTGCGCCAGGCCCTCGTTGTCGGCGAGCCCGCGAATCAGGTTGGCCTTGGAGCGCGTCTTAATCATCTTCAGTTCGTCGTCGGTGATGTCTTCCTTCTTCAGGCGGTCAATTTCGGCGTGGATCGCGTCGGCCATTTCCTGCGGAGTGTGTCCGGGCAGGGGCACCGCGAAGAACGCGAACAGGTGGGGATACTTGGTGCCGGGCAGGCCGGTGAATCCTGCGGAGTACGAGGCAATTTTCTTGTCGCGGACGAGCGAGCGGTACAGGCGCGAGGTGCGGCCTTCCGACATGAGATCGCTGATGGCGTCGAAGACGGCGTCATCTTTACTGCGGTAGTCGGGACGGTGATAGCCCTCCAGGTAGATGGGCTGCGTCTGTTCTTTGAGCACGACTCTGCGCTCGGAGTTCTGTGGAGGCTCGGTAGTCGTGGTCTCGTCAGGTTGCGGACGGGCGGGCAGGCGGCTGAAATATTTCTCGAGGATCGGCATGGCTTGGGCGGCCTTCACATCACCCGCGACGGCGACCACCATGTTGGCGGGGACGTAGTATTTGTCGAAGAATTTCTGCGCGTCGGTGGCGGAGAAGGAATTGAGGTCGGAGATCCAGCCGATTGTGGGCCGGTGATAGGGATGAGCCGCGAACGCCTCTTCGGTGAACTGTTCGAGCAGGCGTCCGATGGGGCGGCTGTCGACGCTCATGCGGCGCTCTTCGATGACCACGTCGCGCTCTTTATAGAACTCACGCAGCACAGGGTGCAGGAAGCGTTCGGATTCGAGGTAGGCCCAGAGTTCGAGGCGGTTTATGGGCAGCGAGTAGTGATAGCCGGTTTCGTCAAAGCTGGTAAAGGCGTTCATGTCTTCGCCGCCATTTCGCTCGACAATCTTGCCGAATTCGTTGCTTACTACGAATTTGTCGGCCTCGGCGGTGGTGTCTTTCCAGGCTTTCTCCAGTTGCTTCAGTTTCGCTTCGTCGCGGCCTACGGTTTTGTCGCGCTCCGCGATGTAGGCGGCGTAGGCGGTTTCGACCTTGGCTAGCGCGGGCTTTTCGGCGGCGTAGTTGGAGGTGCCGATCTCGGGAGTGCCCTTGAACGCCATGTGCTCGAACATATGGGCGAGGCCTGTGGCGCGCATGGGATCCTGCGCCGAGCCGACGTCCACCAGGGTGAAGAAAGAAAAGACCGGAGCCTCCGGGCGCTCGCAAATCACGAGGGTCAGGCCGTTCGCGAGCTTCTTGACTGCGATGCGCTTCTCAAACGAGGCGATGTCTTGAGCGGTGGCCAGGGCCGCGAGCATGAGTACGATAGCGCCAAGTTGGAACACGTGGCGTGGCAAAAAATGGCGCTGGCGGGGACGGCGGTTCATGGCACAGCGTTGCATTGGGCCTCCAAATTGGGCAGACGTAACACAGATGTATCTTGGACGGACCGCAGGGGCAGAAGTTTGAAAGTACGTGGGGGGAAGGGAAGTTGTCAAACTGGAGACCCATGGGGAACAGCCGCCCCTTCGGCAGGCTCAGGGCAGGCTCTCGGCTGTCCAGCCGGGCACGCGGTGCGCCCCCATTTTGCGCCAGGCTGGCTTTCAGGCACAATGCATGCGGAGCGCACGATGGACTCCTCAGTTGACATTCAGGGCAGGCATCTCAAGCTGTCGAATCTTGAGAAGATCCTGTATCCCGCTGCGGGATTTACCAAGAAGGACGTCATCGACTATTACGTGCGCATCGCGCCGGCGATGATTCCGCATCTGGCGGGGCGGGCGTTGACGCGCAAGCGGTATCCGGACGGCGTGGATGGCGAACCCTTCTTCGAGAAGAACGCGCCCATGCACCGGCCGGATTGGGTGAAGACGGCTCCAATCTGGAGCGGGCGCAACCGGCGGACGATTCATTACGTTCTCGCGGGCGACTTGGCAACGCTGGTATGGCTGGCGAATCTGGCGGCACTCGAACTGCATCCGTCGCTGGCGCTGGCGAGCGACATCAGCTGCCCGACGGAAATGGTGTTGGACCTCGATCCCGGACCGCCTGCAAATATTGTGCAATGCTGCCAGGTGGGGCTTTGGCTGCGGGAGATTTTCGAGCACTTCGGTCTGCAGAGTTTTCCCAAGACTTCCGGATCAAAGGGGCTGCAAATCTATGTCCCGCTCAACACTCCGACCACCTATGATGCCACCAAGCTTTTTTCCCACGCTCTGGCGCAACTGCTGGAGCATGAGCATCCGGATCTGGTGCTGTCGGAAATGAGCAAGCAGGCGCGCACGGGCAAGGTGTTCGTGGACTGGAGCCAGAACGACGAGCATAAGACGACAGTCGCGGTGTACTCGTTACGGGCGCGGGAGCGTCCGACGGTTTCTACTCCAGTCAGGTGGGACGAGGTCGAACACGCCCTCAAGAAGAAAGATGCGGGCCTGCTGGTGTTTGAAGCGAAGCAGGCGGTGGCACGCTTTGAGAAGATGGGGGACCTGTTCGAGCCGGTGCTGGAATTGAAGCAGCAGTTGCCGGATCTTAAGCGGACGGGAAGCGCGCCTGCCGTGGCGACAGAGGCAATGGAAACGACGAAGATTCTTGCACCTGCCGCAGAGAAAGCGAGAAAGATGGGGCACCCACGAACTCGGTCGAAACGAAGATGATGCACCACCGAAACACAGAGGTACAGAAATGAGTCAACTGTTTGCTGGAACCTCGGGATGGGCTTACCCGAGCTGGAAGCCGGAGTTTTATCCCGCCAAGCTGGCGCAGAAGAAATTTCTGAGCCACTACGCCACGCGGCTCAACACGGTGGAAGTGAATTTCACCTTCCGGCAACTGGTCAAGGAAACCACCATCCACAACTGGCTCAACGAGACGCCCGCGCATTTTCGCTTCGGCATCAAGGCGCACCAGGTCATCACGCACATCAAGCGGCTGAAAGGGACGGAGGATTTTGTGCCGCGATTTCTGGCCACCATCGAACCGCTGGCTGCGGCGGGGAAGTTGGGGCCGGTGCTGTTTCAGCTTCCGCCCAATCTGAAAGCGGATGCAGCGCTGCTCAAGGATTTTCTGGCGGTCGTTCCGCGGACCGTTCCGGCGGCATTTGAGTTCCGGCATGCGTCCTGGTTCGCCGATTCGACCTGGGATCTGTTGAAGGCAAGTAGTGCTGCGTTATGCGTGGCCGAGAGCGAAACGCTGACTACGCCCGACGTGGCCACCGCCGCCTTCGTGTATTACCGATTCCGCAAGCCGAGCTACACCGGTGAAGAGCGGCGCTCGATGATCGAGCGGATCGGGCAACACCTTGCGGCTGGGCGCGATGTGTTTGCCTACTTCAAGCATGAAGAGACGCCGGAAGGCGCGCTGTCGGCGGTGGGATTGCTGGGAGAAGAATTGCTGCGAGAAGCGGGTGGAGCGCAGAAGGCGTGATCCGGGCCGGCAGATGCGCGGTTTTGGCTTGCGCCGTGGCTCCGATGGTCGCGGCCGGCGCGTGGGCGCAAGATTCCGGGCTGCGCACCGTGCATGTCTTCGTCGCGCTGGCCGACAACCAGCACCAGGGCATTATTCCCGTGCCTGCTAGGCTCGGGAACGGAGAGGACGCGGAGCACAACCTCTACTGGGGAGCGGGCGGTGGCGTGAAGACATTTTTCGCGCGCAGCGCGGAGTGGAAGCGAGTCGCCTGCGGGGCGAAGCCGAAGGCCGAGATACTTGAACGCTGCGTGTTCAAGCACCGCGCGGCCAATGTGTATCTCGTAGCTGACGCTTATCGCGGAACTGAAATCCGGCAGGCGATTCTGGATTTTCTTGACTCGGCGGCCGGCGACGCTGCGGAGACTATGAATGTGCCGGGCGTGTCTGGTCCGGTGAAGCTGCCGATTCGAGGCGGCGCGAACCTTGTCGCCTACGTCGGTCACGACGGACTGATGGACTTCCAGTTGGCTCGCTTTCCGCGAAAGAAAAACGAGGGTCATCGCGATGCGGTGGTCCTGGCATGTGCCAGCAAACAGTATTTTGCCGAGTCATTGCGCGCCACCGGCGCTTACCCATTGCTGTGGACGACGGGCCTGATGGCTCCCGAGGCTTACACGTTGAAGAGCGCGCTCGACGGCTGGATTGCCGGGGAGAACGGTGAGCAGATTCGTGATCGCGCCGCCGGCGCCTATGACAAGTATCAGAAATGCGGATTCCGCGCCGCGCACCGCTTGCTGGTCAGCGGGTGGTGAGCAGGCACAGTCTTCACGGCGGCATCCGCGTCCGGACCTTCTTCAACACTTTTCTCTGTGTCCGATAACGCGCATACTGAATTAGATTTTCGATGGGTTGGGACCTGTGACCTGTGGACCTCAGGGGCTAAAGCCCGCGTGTTTTTTGCAGGCTTGCGGGCCGGCTGAAGCCGGCCCCTTCCCAAACCATGTGGCAGGTCTCTTCTGGGCAATGATATGGCTTCCGAAGCGAATGCGCGCGTGCTCTCCGGATTTCTCGACTACTTGCGCATCGAGAAGGGGCTGACGGCGCTTTCGATCAGCGCGTACACGACCGACATTGGCCAGTTTGCCGGGTTTCTGGAGAAACGGAAACGCCTGCTGCTGACGGCCCGGCGCAGCGATGTGCGGGAATTCCTGCAGCAACTTTTCTCCTATCAGGTGGACGGGCGCAGCGTGGGGAGGAAGCTTTCGGCGTTGCGGCATCTCTATCGCTATCTTCTGCTCGACAAGCGAATCGAGCACGATCCGACGCTGAACATAGAGTCTCCGCGGCAGTGGAAGGTCTTGCCCAAGGCGCTGGCTCGCGACGAGGTGGAGACAACACTGGCTGCTCCTCTGGCCCGGAGCAGCTCAACGAATAGGCAAACGAAGCAGGCTGCGGCGCTGGCGGCTCGCGATCGCGCCATGCTCGAAGTGTTCTACGCAGGAGCGCTGCGCGTGTCGGAGATGATCAGCGCCAAGCTCGAAGACCTGAAGCTGGAAGCGGGATACATTCTGGTTCGGGGCAAGGGCGATAAGGAGCGGGTGGTGCCTCTGGGCAAGTCGGCACAGGATGCGTTGAGGGAATATCTGGCAGAGTCGCGGCCCGTGTTGGCACAAATGCGGCGAGCGAAGCTTCCCATTTTCTCAAGTGGGTCCGCTCGGACTATCGAGAATCCCCACCCTTGCCGCAAAGAACGCGGCAAGGATGGGGCACCCGCTGTCATTGAACTGAAGAGTTCCCCGCTATTGTTTATCGCTCGCGGCGCACGCAAACTGACGCGGCAGCGGGTGTGGCAGATGGTGCGGGCGGCGTCGGCGGCATCGGGCCGGCACGCATCGCCCCACATGCTGCGACATTCCTGCGCTACGCACATGGTGGAGAACGGAGCGGACCTGCGCACGGTGCAGACGATTCTCGGTCACGCCGACATCTCGACCACGCAGATATACACGCATCTGGCCCTCGACCGACTGCGGACCGTGTACCAGAAACATCATCCGAGGGCGAAAGCCAGGTAAAGCGATTTTAGATTGCCGATTTTCGATTTCAGATTGAGAACCAGCAGCAAGTCTGCAATCTGCAATCGGAAATCTGAAATCTGAAATCTGAAATCTGAAAACAAGCATGCCGACCGCGCGCACCATCGTCGAAAGAGCCGTATCCGACTTCCTCCGCCACCTGCGCGAGCGAAACGCTTCGCCGCACACCATCAAGGCATACAGCGGCGATCTGGCGAACTTTGCTCGCTATGCCGCGTCACGGGGATGGAAACAGATAGACCACATCACGATCCGCGGATTTCTCTCGCAGCTTTACGAGAAGGGGCTGAGCAAGACTTCGGTGGCACGGTCGCTGGCGGCGGTGCGTTCGCTGTATCGCTGGCTGGCGCAGGAAGGGGTGGTGGAGCAGAACCCGGCCAAACTGGTGGCCACACCGAGGCTGCCCAAGAAGCTTCCGCGGGTGCCGACGATCGAAGAGATGAACTCGGTGCTGGATGGGAAAATGCCGGACGCAGCGGCCTTTCCCGAACGCGACCGGTTGATGCTCGAACTGCTTTACGGCTGCGGCATCCGCAACTCGGAGCTGACGGGGATCAACCTGGACGACATCCGGCTGAGTGCGGAGGCGATCCTGATTCGCGGTAAAGGGAAGAAGGAGCGCTACGTTCCGTTTGGTGAGTCGGCGAAAAACGCCCTGACGGCGTACCTTCCCGCACGGCAGGCGATGCTCGGGGAAGCGGGCCGGAACACGCCGGCGCTGCTCATCAACCAACGCGGTGGACGCCTGACCACGCGGAGCGTTGGCCGGATCATCAAAAAGATTGCCGTGGCCAAAGGGCTCTCTCCGGACGTGCATCCCCACACTCTGCGCCACGCGTTCGGCGCGCACATGCTGGAAGAAGGCGCGGACCTGCGAGCCATCCAGGAATTGCTGGGCCACGAGCGCCTGGCCACAACCCAGCGCTACACCCAGCTTTCGATGAAGCATGTGCTCGAGGTCTATGACCGGACGCATCCTCGCGCCCGATAGGGGAATCCCGAAGGTCCAATTACCTCGGTAATTTGGGATTCCCTGCCGCTGGTTTGAGAATGTCATAGAACGGGAAGCCCAGGACCCGAAGTGTTTCCGCCGTTTCGGGTCTGGTACCTCTGCCCCGGAGGGACTGTGCGCAAGACCAATCCGGAACTTTGGTTGCTGCTGTTTCTAGTCGTGATCGCTGCGATGTTGAATTTTTTGGTGGCGTCGCAGCGCATGGCCCTGGTGTTCTACTTTTTGCCGACACTTTATTCCGCATTTTATTTCGGGCGGCGTCACGCGACTCTTACAGCCGTGGCCAGCGTTGTGCTGGTCGTCTTGCTGACGTTCGCCAATCCGACGATGTTCCGAGGGCGGGTGGAGTTGCCATTTGACGCCCGGTGGTTCGACCTCACGGTGTGGGGCGGAGTGCTGATGGTGGCGGGGTACGTCACCGGCACGCTTTACGAGCGCAACCAGCAAACCCTGCGCGAGATGGAAGACGGTTACGACGGAATGCTGGCGATTCTGCAGAATTTCCTGGCCAACCAGAAATACAGCGAGGCGCACGCCTACCGCATCTCGATGTGCGCCACGAAGATCGCGGAGACCCTTGGCCTGGACTCGGGAAGCATGGAAGACCTGCGCACGGCCGCGCTGTTGTTCAACCTGAAGGAACTGGGGATCACGAACGAGGTGCTGTACAAGGCGGCGCAAGTGTCAGCCGAAGACCTGACCCGGGGAAGAAGCAAGCGCAAGCGGTCGGGTTCGAAGGCGAGCGCGCTGGGCAGTTCGCTGCGGCGGGCAATCCCAATCTTCCTGACGGAACGGCAGCTGCGGCAGAGTGGGGGCAAGGTCGGCGAGGCCCCCTTTGAAGTGCAGATTCTGGGGCTCGCCGAAGAGTATGAAGCTTTGATCAGCGGGCAAAACGGGACGAAGATGTCGCCGTCGCAGGCGGGACAGGAAGTCGTCCGGCGGTCGAGCGGCCGCTACGATTCACTCGTGTTGGACGCATTTTCCAAGGCTTTTGGCGGACAGGCGGCGACCGCGGGCGCCTGATCCTTGGTCACTGGAGCTTTCGCAGTTTCTGCCACATTTCGACGATCCGAGCCTTCAGATCAGCCGTGAGTTTTTCGTAAGCGGCCTCCGACGCCTCGGACTCGGGCGGCGGCGAAATCGGCTCTCCGAATACCATCTTCAGAGCAGTAATCTTCTGAAACTTCTTGCCGCGCGGCCACGCGTCATGGAAACCCTCAATCGCCACCGGCACGATTGGCACCTGCAGGTGGATGGAGAGAATTGCCGCGCCTTTCTTGAAGATCCGCGGCTTGCCGTCAATGGAGCGTTCGCCCTCGGGATAGAGGATCAGCACCCGTCCATGCTTCAAGCCGTAGGCGCCGGCGCGCATGGCAGGGACGAGATTGGAGTCCGGGTCGACCACCACCACGCGCAGCCAGCGGGCCAGGCGCCGCATTAATCCCTCACCGAAGATATCGCTGGTCCCCACCGCGAAGGCATTCGCCATAATCTTTTTCGGCAGCATGCCGGTCAGGACTAGCGGGTCCATGTAGCTCTGGTGATTGGAAGAAAGGATGAACGGGCCGTGTTGGGGCAGGCGCTCCAGCCCGGACACGCGCAAGTGAAACAAGTCGCGCGCGATCATCTGGATGACACGCGAGAGGGGATACAACACGGTTTCGAAGCCAGGCGCCGGATCTTTCAGCGCAAGCACCTCGGGATCGGTGGGATCTTCCGCCAGAATTGCCTTCCAGCCGGCAAAAGCGGTGCGAGTCGCCGGAACAGCGCCACCGGGGGCGCTTTCGAGGACGGCGTCGAGCAGATCGCGCACCGTGTAGATTCCGGTCAACCGCGATTCCTCGACTTTGCCGCCGAGTTCCTCTTCGAGCCGGCTGAGCAGTTCCACGCGTTGCATGGAGTCGAGACCGAGATCGAGTTCCAGGTTGTGGGTGGGCCGCAGGGTCGGCGGCGTGCTGCGCGCGGCTGCCCGCACGACGGTCAGACCGCGTTGTACGTCAGGCTGATCGAGCCACGTGAGTTCATCGGCGGTCAGCGGTTTCTCCGCCGGCAATTCAGAATCGTCTGCCAGCCTCTTCGCTTGATTCGCTCGTACCCGCTTCTCTATCTCGTAGCGCTTGATCTTGCGCGTGGTGGTGCGCGGCAGATCGTCCTGCCAGATTTCGTAGCTGCCAATGCGTTTGGTAGACGCGATCTTTGGCGACAGGCCTTCAATGTCGAAGCGGATGACCTCCTTCGCGTTGACGATCTTCCTTTGCCGCAGCACATCAAAATTGGGGACAATCACGGCGTGCAGCCGGTCGCCGCCTTCTCCGGGCTTGCCTTCTAGGCCCACGACTGCGATTTCCTTGATGAACGGCGACTTGCCGTAATGCGCTTCTACCTCTTCGGGATAAATGTTCTTGCCGTTGCTGAGGACGATCACTTCTTTCTTCCGGCCGGTGAGGAACAGATTGCCATGCGAATCGAAGTAACCGAGGTCGCCGGTGTAGAGCCAGCCGTCGCGGAGGGCAGCGGAGGTGGCGTCGGGGCGATTCCAGTAGCCCTTCATGACCATCGGACCGCGCACCGCAAGTTCGCCGACGGCAGGACCGCCTTCGTCCTGTGGCTGAGGATCGATGATTCTGCCTTCGACGCCTTTCATGGCTTTGCCGCACGATCCGATGACAATGTCGTTTGGCGAGTTGACGTAGATGGCGGCGGCGGTTTCGGTTAGTCCTAAAGCCTGCATGACATCGATGCCAAGATCGTAGAAATCCTTCTGGATTACCGGATCAAAACGCGATCCGCCGGTGGCGAAATAGCGCATCTTTGGCCCAAGCGCGGTGTGAATCTTGCGAAACAAGACTGGGCCGGCGTTGACGCCGACCTTGCGCAGCGTTCGATTGAGGGCGACCATGGCGCCAAACAGCTTTTGCGTAAGAGCGCCGCGCTTCTTGATCTCTGAATAGACTCGCTCGTGAATCAGGTAGTAGAACTGCGGCACGACGGCGAAGGCGGTGATGTTGCGCTCCTGCAACGCCTTCATCAGCTCGGTGGTGTTTAGAGTTTCGAGGTACAGGACACGCGACCCTTTGACGAGCGGCAGCAGCATGTTGGCCATCAGCGCCAGCACGTGAAACAAAGGCAGCACGCCGAGCAGAGCATCGTCGGGTCCGATGTTGACCCAGTTGAAGACGGCCTCGACCTCGCCGAGGAAGTTGGCGTGGGTCAGCATGACGCCCTTGGGGTCGGCGGTTGTTCCCGAGGTGTAGATCAGGGCGGCGAGGTCGTCGCTATTCGAGACCGCGGGTTTGAAGTTGGCCGGCCCGGCATCGAAGATGGCGGGCAGGTTGCCCCGCCAATGTTCCTGGGAAGGACTGGTCACTCGGTCCGGATCCATCAGGATGAGACCCAGGCTCAGTTCGGCCGCTGCGGGGCGCGTGACTGGAACATGCTTTGCATCTACCAGGACTGCGGAGGCGCCGCTGTCTTTCAGCAGCTTGGTGACCTGGTCCGCATGAAGGGCGGTATCGAGCGGAACGGCGGCACAGCCCGAGGCGATGATTCCCAGGTAGGCCGCGACCCAGCGGGGATGATTGTCCGCCAGGATGGCCAGCCGGGAGCCGCGCTGAAAGCCGCTTTCGGTGATCCATCGTCCGACGGATTCGGCCATGCGGCGCAGTTCGGCGTAGGTGCAACTTTCATTATGGTCATGGCGCTGGATCTCGAGAGCGACATTGTCGGGCCAGCGCTCGGCGCATTCTACAAAGCGGTCATGGAAGGTGGGCATCGGTCGAGGGAAATATTACAGGAAAAGGCCTCTCACCGCAGAGATCGTCGGGCCTGCAAGAAAATGACTGAGCGAATCCGGCCACTGGGTGTTCTTTTCGAACTCGGCGCTCTCGGCGGCGATTGTCTGGTGGGCTTCGTCGCAGCTCCCTGGTCTCCTCGGCCCGCATCTAATGTGCTAGGCTTTAAAGATAATTGCGGCATGTTGCCCTTCGAGGGATTTCGAGTTTGATTAACGTCCTGCTAGGCAAGATTTTCGGTACCAAGAACGAGCGCGTGATCAAGGCGCTGATGCCGAACGTCGTGGCCATCAACGCGCTTGAGGCGCAGACGCGTAAGCTCAGCGACGGCGAGTTGCGCGCCAAGACCGACGAATTCCGCCAGCGAATCCAGGAACGGCTGAGCCGCGTCGCCAAGAGTCCGCCAGCCGAGGCGGTTGAAGCGGAAGATGAGGACGAGGGCGATCTCGACCGTCAGAAACGGCTGGAAAAGGAAGAGCACGACGCGCTGCAGGAAGCCTTGAACGAAATTCTTGTCGAGGCCTTTGCCGTGGTTCGCGAAGCCGGCCGCCGCGTGCTCAACATGCGCCACTTCGACGTGCAGCTGATCGGCGGCATGGTGCTGCACGAAGGCAAGATTTCGGAAATGAAGACCGGCGAAGGCAAGACGCTGGTCGCCACTCTTCCGGTGTACCTGAACGCGCTCAGCGGGCGCGGCGTGCATGTG
>Ga0209517_10008093_pt1 | contig 12393 bp, 8 predicted proteins | sample PeaSoiMetSII2010_FD_187695 | JGI IMG/M metagenome (GOLD analysis project Ga0209517, IMG submission 187695) | Peat soil microbial communities from Weissenstadt, Germany - SII-2010 (SPAdes) (version 2) | ecosystem: Environmental > Terrestrial > Soil > Wetlands > Peat | place: Germany: Weissenstadt...
TGACATCTCCCTCGCCAAGGTTCTGCACAGGGCGATTTATGAATTCAACACCAAACTGCGAAACACGCTCTGCTTCTTCCAACACTCCGCTCCACAGTTGGTCATAGAAGAAGTGAATCTCGCGAGGTATGCATACGCCGATCTTGGCCGTCGCTCTGTTGGCCGAGAGCGCTCGGGCCGCCAGATTCGGTCTATATCCGATTTCCCGGGCTATCTGCAGAATGCGTTGGCGCGTTGCCTCGTTAACGCCGCCGCGTCCGTGCAAAGCCCGGTCAACTGTACCTCTGGACACCTTCGCAATGTCCGCGATGAGATGAGTACCACGCCGCTGTTTTGCCATGCTCGTCCTTATCCTATGCCAGTTACGGTTTGCAGCAAAGAACGAAGGGAACGTTTGAACCTGCGACTCCGGCTGAAAACCCGACTGAGGCGGCCACAGCTACACTGCCCGGCGCCGGAGCAGCATAGTAGGCTAGGCAAACGGGCACCGGTACGCCATACACGATTCAGGGGTTGTACACAGGCACATCAATGACCGCGGGATTCACCGGCTGTATGACGATGCTTGACGGCTGGTAAAGAACAGTTTGCTGAGGCGTTGTTTTCAAAGTGCCGGCTTCATTGAACGCTTCTGAAAAGGATCAGTTTTTCGAACGCCTTTGGTCTACCCGCCGCGCTCACATTCCAGTATCTACTTTACCGGTTGTGGCATTTGGACGCTGCTCCACAGTTCGACTTTTTCCGACCCACAAACCGACCCACAATTCGTGTAGCCTTGTATGACTTTCGCTGCGTTTGGCAGTCCCCGCGTGTCTTGTAAGTTGTTGCAAAGCCATTTCACGCAGCCCTGATAATGCAGCCTTCTCGACTCGCAACTTCCCCGAACCGGACTTCTGGACAGCCAAGAGAGACTGATAGTCATCCTCTACGTGGCCCGAATGAAGTCATGCCCCCTCGGCACTCAAGTGAAGCCAATTGCTAGCGACTCCCTGGGCTGGATTCGAACTAGCAGCATTTTGGTTAACGGCCGTGGAGTGAAATCAAACAACTCGTTTCTCTGGCGTCAATTAGGGAACGAAGGTGTCGCGAAAATGACCTGTATCCTGCACCCATCTTGCACCCAAGAACACGGAACACCGGGGCCCGGATTCCACCTTTGGAGTCCGGGCTTTCTGATACTGGCATTTGCTCTTTGTCCGTTCGTGGACATCCAACGCGAAATTGTTGGGAGGCCACTCGACCACCTCCTGGTCCCGAACTATCGAAGTAACGCAATCTAATGCTTTGAATCGGCGTCTAGCGGTTAGGTCATCCTTCGAATCAAGATCGGAATTCTGCACCAACTCCGAACTTCCTAAGAATGTCTTCCATCAGGCACCATTTGCTGAAGCCGGACTGCAGCAAGTTCGCGCCGACGAACGCGGTGAACCAATACCAGTTGTGATTCAGCCACGTACCCAAAGCCAGGGACACCAGAACAAATGTCCCTGCGATGATTCGGATGTAACGCTCCATTGTCATTTGCCACCTCGTTCACTCATGTAATAAAGAACCGGAACGGCGATGCGCGAGAGCAGCGTTGACGCAACTTCTCCCGCCATCAACGAAATTGCCAGTCCCTGAAAAATTGGATCGAACAGAATCACTCCTGCGCCCACAACGACTGCTGCCGCAGTTAGCAACATCGGGCGAAATCTCACTGCGCCAGCATCTACCACTGCTTCTTCCAGTGGCATTCCTTGTTCACGACGCAACTTGATGAAATCCACCAGAATGATTGAATTCCTGACGATGATTCCAGCACCCGCGATGAAACCGATCATGGACGTCGCGGTGAAGAACGCACCCATAGCCGCGTGTGCCGGCAAGATGCCGACCAGGGTCAGTGGAATCGGTGCCATGATGACGAGCGGGGTCTTGAAGGATCCGAACCAGCCCACCACTAACACGTAGATCAGAACTAATACCGCCGCGAAGGCCAATCCCAGGTCGCGGAAAACTTCATAAGTGATATGCCATTCGCCGTCCCACTTCACTGCGAGCTTCTTGGCATTGGGTGGTTGAATCGCAGTGAATTGCTCGATCCCGTAACCCTCGGGGATTTTCAGCGCATCAATCTTTTTTCCTAGCGTGCCAATTGCGTAGACAGGGCTCTCTTCGGCTCCAGCCACATCCGCCGTTACGTAAACCACTTCGCGTTGGTTTTTTCGGTAGATGTTCTTGTCGATCGTTCCTTCCTGAACCTTCGCGAGTTCGCCGAGCGGCACCATAGCTCCATCGGGCGAATTCAGATAGAGGCCGCGCAATGCGTCTGTGCTTGAGCGACTCTCGCGTGACAGTTGAACGCGTATGGGCACGTCTTCGCGTTCCATAACTTGATGCATCAACCCGACCTGCGTGCCTCCCAGCGCCAGCGCCACCGATTGAGAAACCTCCTCCGGTGAAATTCCCCGCATTGCCGCTTTATCCTGGTGCACCTGAAAATCGAGTTTCTTCTGGTCCGCCACCACATACCAGTCGACATCCACCACCCCCGGCGTGTCCTCGAAAATCTTGCGGATCTGCCGCGCCACTTCGATCTGTCGTTGATAATCCGGCCCATACACTTCCGCCACCAGCGTCGAGATTACTGGAGGCCCTGGGGGGACTTCCGCCACTTTTACGCGCGCATTCCATTTCTTCGCAATCTCCTGAATGGGACCGCGCATTTCTTTCGCGATTTCGTGGCTCTGGCGTTTGCGTTCGTCGATCGACCGCAAATTCACCTGGATGTCGCCCTGATTTGCGCCTCTTCGCAGATAATAGTGCCGTACCAGTCCGTTAAAGTTGTATGGTCCAGACGTCCCGGCATAGGTTTGGTAGTTCACCACCTCCGGGTAGGTGTGGAGATACGTGCCGATCTCTTGCTCCACGGCGAGAGTGCGTTCGAGCGGCGTGCCTTCCGGCATATCCACAATCACTTGGAATTCGCTCTTGTTATCGAACGGCAGCATCTTGACGCGCACGGCCTTGAAGGCGACGAACGAGCAGGCCAAAAATAAGAGCACCACCACCGTTGCCAGGAATGCCCAGCGTTTCCGCCAGTTCTGAATCAGTCCACCCATCAATTTGCGGTAGAACCTGGTAGTTCCTCCTTCAGCTTCACCTTCGGTATGTTTTCCGGTATGTCCGCGCAACAATCGCAGCGCAGCCCATGGCGAAACGACAAATGCGACCATGAGTGAAAACAACATGGCTGCGGAGGCGCCTACTGGAATTGGCCGCATGTATGGGCCCATGAGTCCGCGCACGAATGCCATGGGTAGTATCGCGGCAATCACGGCGAACGTCGCCAGGATCGTCGGATTGCCGACTTCATCGACCGCTTCTACGGCGACTTCGCTCCAAGATCGGCCTTGGCTCTCCGGTAAACGAAAATGTCGAACGATGTTTTCGACCACGACGATCGCATCGTCTACAAGAATACCTATGGAAAATATCAGCGCGAACAGCGTTACTCGATTCAGCGTGTAGCCATAGGCATAAAAGATGAACAGAGTAAGCGCCAAGGTTACCGGAATAGCCAGCAACACGACGCCCGATTCGCGCCAGCCCAACGCCAAACCGACCAACAGAGTCACGGATATCGTGGCAAGAAAAAGATGTTTCAGGAGTTCATCCGATTTATGCTTTGCCGTTTGGCCGTAATTTCGAGTGACAGTGACCTGCAGGTCGCTCGGGATTACATAGCCGCGCAGGGAATCCATTTTTGTCAGCACATCTTGTGAGACGTTGGTTGCGTTGGCTCCCTTGCGCTTTGCCACTGTCAGTGTGACCGCCGGATATGTCCCTCCCGGGCCGTTTGTAGCTCCGCCTGTTCCGAAATAGACGTAATCTGCGGGTTCTTGTGGGCCGTCTGTTACTGAGGCCACGTCTCCGAGATAAACGGGACGGCCACTCTGGACGGCAACTACGATTTTTCGCGCTTCCTCAGCGGTGTGGAGGAAACTTCCAGCTTCCACCGCGAATTGCTGGTTGCCCTCGGCAAATGATCCTGCCTCCAGGCGTTGGTTACTGGTTTGGAGTGCCCGCGCAATCGCCAGCGGGCTCACGTGATAGGCCGCCAACCTCTGCGTATCGAGCGTGATCTTCAGTTCGCGCTTCTGTCCTCCGAGCAGTGTGGTCTCCGAGACATTTGCTACCTGCTTGACGCTCTGTTGCGCTTCCGCTGCGATTCGCCGCAGGGCCGCCCCATCGTAGTTCTTTCCCCAGAACGTCATTGCCAGCACCGGAACATCGTCAATCGAACGGGCCTTGATCAGCGGCTGGCTCGCGCCCTGCGGAATACGGTCAAAGTTTGAAAACAACTTGTTGTAGGTGCGGACAATCGCATCCTCTTCTTTGATCCCAACGTAAAAACGGACAATCACGAGTGCGCCGCCAGGCTGGCTGGTGGAATACAGGTATTCGACACCAGGAAGTTCGTTGAGCAGGCGTTCCATGGGAATGGTTACGCGCTGCTCAACCTCTTCTGCCGATGCGCCCGGCATGCTCACAAATACATCCAGCATCGGTACGACGATCTGCGGCTCTTCTTCGCGGGGTGTTTGCCAGATGCTGAAAAGCCCCAACAACAATGCAGCCACGATCACGAGCGGCGTAAGTGGAGAATCGATAAACGCGTGCGCGATTTTTCCTGCCAGCCCTCGCTTCACGAGTGCTTCTCCCCGCCCGTCGACGCTGTGGCAGCCTTCTTTCCATCCAGTTCTTGGCTGCCAGGATTCAGCACCACGAGTTCTCCGTCATTTAGTCCTGACAACACCTCGACCCCATTGCCTGTACCTTTTCCCAGCGTCACGACGCGCCAGTGGATCAGGCCCGTGTCGTCCACCACATAAATTCCCCGCAATTGGCCGCGGCTCACCAGGGCCTCGGCCAGCAACACAAGGGCCCGCTTCTCTCCTTGCGCAAAATAAGCTCGCCCGAACATCCCGGACTGAACTCCAGACTCTTTGGGTAAGTCCACACGCGCCTTCAAAGTGTGGGATGTCGGGTCTGCTCCTGCCTCAATCTCCGCCACTCTTCCTGTCAGAGACTTCTCCGGCAATCCATCCAACTGCACTCGCGCCAAGGTATTCTTCTTCACGGCTGCGAGGGCTTCAGCGGGCAGCGTGGCTTCCAGTTGGTAGCGCGAGGTGTCCTCCACCACAAACAGCGACATTCCTGGCGATACTAATGAGCCGGGTTCCACCGATCTACGAATCACCCGCCCGTCAAACGGCGCCACAATTCTCGCGTAACTCGCGACACTTTCGGCCGCTCGTGCTTCCGATTCGGCTTGCGCCACACCTGCTTCCGACTGGCTTAACGCCGCCTTTGCTTGTTCGAGATTCGCTTGCGCCGCCTCCTGTTTCGCCGCAACCTCGTCAAACTCCTGGGGGCTCACCGACTTTTGCTCTTTCAGGTAGTTATAACGGTCATAGGTTTTCTTCATGACATCGGCCTGCGCTTGTGCGGCAGCCACCGCCTTGGTAGCCTGCACCACTCCGGCGCTTGCGCCTCGCGAAGCTGCTTGCGCTGCGCTGCGGTGTGCAGACAACTCGCGCTCATCCAATTGTGCAAGCACTTGTCCACGTTTTACGTTGTCGCCCTCCCGCACGGCTACCAGCAGCACCGTGCCCATCGTTCTCGCTGCTACTTGGGCCGTGGATTGTGCAATCACACTCCCTGGCGCTTCGAGTTCGTTCGCGACGTTTTGCAGCTGCATTTTTTGTACGCGCAATCCCTGCACTACCTCTGCTTTTTGCGTGGTGTTCTCCATTCCACCACCGCAACCGGCGGCAATCATACCCACGACGATCAGAACGATCTGCAATCCCTGTCGCATCGTGTCTCCCGTTCTCGCCTTGAAATTCATGGCTGGCCCTCGCCTGTGATCAGTGCCGACTCCGGCGTCAGTACACCGGCTGCTCGCTCAAGTTGTGCCCGTGCCACTTGCCAGTCCTGTAGCGCTGCAAGATATCCGGTTGTGGCATCCAGTTGCGCTGTCTGCGCACGCAACAGTTCCGTCACGGTGGTGAGGCCTGCCTCATAGCGATTCTGAATAATCCGCAAACTTTCTCTGGCCTGTTCCGCCGCATCGCGTGCCGACGCCGTCCTCTGCGCTGCGGCATTCCCGTCCAGATAGGCCTTGCGTACTTCCATCTGCACGCCTGAACGGAACCACTCCACGGTATGTTTGGCTTTGTTGGCGTTCGCAGTGGCTTCCGCGACACGCGCTTTCTGTGCGCCGCCTGCAAAGAGGTTGAAATCGAGGCGTGCGCCCGCCGTCCAGTTAGTTCCGGAGGGACCACCAAGCGTCATTGCGTCACGCTCTGCACTGCCGAAAAGCCCTATCTTCGGGCCGAATTCCGCTTTGGCTGCTTTTGTTTCCTCACGCATGGCGGTTTCTTGCAATTGGGCTGCGAGGAGACCAGGCCTTTGCTCAAGGGCTACGTGAATCCAATCCTCAATGGTTTTGGCCGGCATCCCAGGTTCGGCTAAGGTCGCTGCAGGTTCCACCGAGGCGTCGAGGGCTATGCCCATCTCCCGCGCCAGTTGCATCTCCGCCAGTGCCAGGTCGTTCTCCGCGCGGATTTGACGGTCCTTCATCTGCGAGACAAAAACCTTGGCGCTCAGCAGGTCCGAATCCACCAGGAGTCCTGCCTTATGCATGCTCTCCATGCGTTGCGCGCTCGATTCCGCCGTCTTCAGCGCTTCGCCCGCGGCTTCCACGTTTTCCTTCAAGACCACTACGCCGTAGTAACTCCGGACGATCTCCAGGATCAGATCCTGCCGCGCCTGCTCGGTTTCGAAATCGGCGGCACTCACCAGGCGCTTCGCACTTCGCTGGTGAAACAAAGTCTGCCCCGAATCGAACAGCCTCCACTGCCCATCTAAGCGCGTTTGAAAATTGTCGAGTGGAGTTGGTGTGTTCAGGTTGTTCAACGCAAAATCGGTTGTCGAAAACTGTCGTTGCGTCAGCTTGGTCCCGAACACGTACACCGGGTTATTCCCACGTGTGAAGTCCTGGCGGAAATCGAATCGTGGATACCATGCTGCCTGCGCCTGTTTCAGCCTTGCCCGCGTCGCCTCGGCCTCGTCGGTGCTCGTTTGGAATGCCGGATTCTGTCGCAGCGCCAAATGCACCGCCTGCTCCAATGTGAGCGGTTGAGCCGCAGCCTTTTCTTGCGCATGTCCCAGTGACGCCAGCGCAAGAAACAGAATCACTACGCTAACTTGCTTTCGCGCTGGAATTGCACTCCCTTCTTGATTCATCGCATGCCTCAAGCGAAGACCCGCTCCGGATTGGACACGGACTGGAGCCAGCTCGAGGGTTCTTCGTGAATCTCGTATACCGTTTCGAGCGCCGCCTTTTCTTTCAGCATTGCGCCTACCGAGCAGTACTTTTCTTCCGATAGCTGAATGGCCTGCTCGATTGCCGTCTTGTCGAGGCAAAATCCCGTCAGCACGTGCCGCAGGCGGATCGCCGTGAACACCTGCGGTGGCCGCTCCGCCTGATCCGCTTCCACGTGCACTTCATAGGCGGTCACCTTCTGGTGGTGCTTCTGTCGCAGCATGGTGATGACGTCGAAGGCCGTGCAACCCGCCAGCGCGACGGCAACAAGTTCAATTGGCTTTGCGCCCGTCGCTCCAGCGGCATCGTCCAGCACGATGTGGTGGCCGCTGCCGGTTTCGGCAATAAACTGCCTTTGCGATTTCAACGCCTGCGTAAGACTTACTCTTGCCGTGATCATCTCTCTCTCCTCGTACGGGGCTTGCACCGGAACAAATGCAATCGCGGGAGATTTGTTACAGGCAAAGTCGCACTAGCGGGAAGCGGGAAGTACAGCATGGCCGAGCTTCGCCTAAGTTCTGTTATTGCAATCGGTTATAGACACGCGCCGGAGAGAGAGCCGGTGGTGTGCTATCGTGTGAGGCAATGAGAAAAGAGATCGAACGAGCCGTGGCGCTCCTGGAGAAGCATGACACCCGGTCCCTAGAACAGGCTTTGGAGTTGCTGCAGGGCACGGTCTTCTCCTTCAGCATGAAAGTCTGTGGGCAGCGTGAAGACGCGGAGGACACCATGCAGGAAGTCCTCGTGAAGGCACTCCCGTACCTCCCAAAATTCGAGAGCCCCCGCGCGCTTCTGGTCTGGCTCTACAAAGTCGCCAAGAATCGCTGCTTGATGAGCCGCCGCAAAAGCAAATTCGCGCCCAAACAAGACCTGTCACTCGACGAACTCATGCCCGATCGTCACGAACTTGCGCGGCTCGCCAAGGAAGTCCCTGTGAACCCGGAATCGTTGGCCATCCGCAGCCAGCAAGCCAGACGCTTGCGCGAAGTGATTCAGGAACTGCCGCCGCAGTACCGTATCATTCTCGTATTGCGGGATATGGAGGGCCTCACCGACGAAGAAGTGGGAGACATAACTGGCCTGCGCCCTGGAAATGTTCGCGTGCGTCTCCACCGCGCCCGGCTCTTTGTTCGCCAAAAATTAGCGCGCGAAAATCACAAAACATCTGCTCCAAAGAAAACCGCTCTCCGGCCTCAAGCCGTCTCGGCAACTTCCATCAGACGGCCCGCCTCCTGCAAAGCTCTCTTCGCGCAACTGTCCAACTACCTCGATGAACAGCTTGATGATTCCCTGTGCGAGAAACTAGAGCAGCACCTCGATGGATGCGAACCCTGTAAAGCCTTCCTTGCCAGCCTCGAATCTACCGTCCAGCAACTTCGCGCTGCGCCTCCCGACTCCCTGACGAAGGCCTCAGCCGCCAATATTCGCCGCGAACTTCTGAGTCAATTCCCATATCCTCTCTCCGCCAATGACCGAACCTAAGCGAACAGCATCCGAAAATTTGCGCAGAATATCCTTTGTCTTCGTTTTTCTCGCTTGCTTCAGCAGTTTCATCTCTCCGCCGCTTGCACTCACTCTCGGCATACTTTTTGGATTAGTGCTTTCCAACCCTTTTCCGCTCGAGACCCGCCGGATATCTCAATGGTTGCTGCAAGGTTCCGTCGTGGCTCTTGGCTTTGGGATGAATCTGCACGAAGTCTTGAAAGCAGGCACAGTGGTTTTATCTACACCGCCTTGGGTATTGCGTTTGCTCTTCTTGTGGGACTCACCATCGGCAAATTCCTTCGCGTGCGTGGAAATTCTTCCTATCTCATCACGGCGGGCACTGCTATCTGTGGCGGAAGCGCCATCGCCGCGATCGCACCAATTCTTCACGCGGACGAAGAAGAAATGGCTGTCTCCCTGGGAACCGTCTTTGTTCTCAACTCTGTCGCCTTACTCATTTTTCCGCCGCTGGGCCACCTACTCGGTCTCTCGCAAACGCAGTTTGGCTTGTGGGCGGCCCTTGCCATTCATGACACAAGCTCCGTCGTAGGAGCAGCTTCCCGTTACGGCGCGCAATCTCTGATTATCGGAACCACGGTAAAACTCGCTCGAGCGCTTTGGATCGTTCCCCTCGCACTGGCAACCGCTACCATCAAACGCAGCAAGTCGAAGATCCACTTTCCCTGGTTCATCCTTTTCTTTTGTCTCGCCGCTGTTGTAAACACCTATCTTCCGACGTTTGCTCCATTTTCCAAATCTCTCTTTCAACTGGGGCGGCTCGGGCTAACCGCCACACTCTTCTTAATTGGCAGCGGAATCTCCCGCGCAACTCTCCGCCATGTCGGCTGGCGTCCTCTTGCGCAGGGCATTCTTCTTTGGATCGTGGTTGGTCTCAGTTCGCTCTACTTCATTCGCACTGGTTGGATCGCACTCTAGGCCCACAAGATGCCATTTTTGCAATAAAGAACTGCTCAGCGAGTTGTCGAAGAGGAGTGCATATGTGAACGCCGCAAGGTGTTCACAAATCACATGTATTTCTAAAGTTGAAATGTCGTCCGGTTCAGCTTGAAAAGTCAATCACTTCCAAGTCGTCGTACTCTAGGGTTTTTGTACACCCCGCTGGAAGCCGAAACCAGATTGCTGGGTCTCCGCATTCGATTTAGGCTGGCGTAACTGCGACTGGGACCCGTTGTCGCACGCGAACCGCTTCGAATACAGGGACGGCAAGAGCTTCTGCCACTTCCAAAGTGATTGCAATAGATCGGCCACGGGCAGCATGCTAACTACTTGCATCACCAAGCAAATGGCCGTCACTGGCCAGAAACGCTAGTGGTCTATCGGAGGCGCGTTTTCACAAAAGCGTGAGGTTGGGCGAAGTGCTCTGCGCGCGGTCGATAGAGCCGTTTGAAGGTGGGCGCTGGCGGTTGCGGCGGATGCGGGCTAGTGGCTGCACCGATCTAACGGCTATGGGAATTGAATCTTTTTTCGTTTGCAGCCTATTGATTTTGCTTGGCTTAGGAAAATCAGAGAAAACCGAAAATCGCAGTTAAAAGCTCTACCTTGCGGCATGATGTGAGGAGCATAGCACGCGAAGCGTCCGTCGCGCCAGCGACTACGTTCAAACGGGGTTCGAGGATATGACAACGCCAGCGACCTCCGCCGAGACGTCGCTTCCCACATCCGGACTTCGGAGGAGTCAGCGAGATTTCACCTCTTCGAGTAATGGGTTCTATGTTCAATTGGGTTAATTCTACGTACCTTGTGATCCGCCCAGAATCGGCCGCAAGCGCTGACTGCCACGAAGGCGGCAGCCGCATTGCGGATACAACAGAAGCAGGGCGATACTGCCAAGTTTGTCAGAAGTGAATTTGCTGGGCCGCAAGCGAGATACGGATCGGTGTGCGACCCAGCGGAATCACGTTCCCCTAGTAGCGACTACGCGGCGAAAGGCGGTTGGTTCAGTCCTCGCCGCGAACAACCGCGACGCCGTTGGCCGGGGCACTTATGGTGTTGGCGATGCGCAGAGTGAGATTGCCGTCCTCATCGACAGTGAAGATCGAGAGATGAGAGATCGGGCCATTGCCGTCGATCACGGCGATCAATCCCTCGCCCGAAGCGATATCGGTCGGGTGGCCATTAAATGACGCCGCAACGGCCGCGTCTTGAACGATCTTCTGGCCGTACACGGCATAGCGCGACACGCTCATGCTCGGCGAATTGCTGGAAAAGAGAAAAGGTCCTACCAATGCAAGCCAGCACGGAGCACTCTGCGTGCCGGAGCCGGTGACGGTAAGAACCGTGCCATTCCGCACCAGGCTGATCTCATTGGCATGAGCAATGGTGACGTAGGCATCATTGCCGCGGGTGATTAATCCAAACGGTGCATTAACGTTCGACGGAATGTTTGTTACCAGCGTGGGAACGCCACTCACAGCGCCGCCGGGAAGCAGGTTTACGGTCTCAATGGTGTTGCTCTTTTCGGTAATGATGAGCTGGTTGGGCAGAACACCGACCTGGGCTGCAGAGCCATCCGCCTTGAGCAACGTAACCGCTCCATCGGAACTGGCACTTACGTCGTATCCAAATACGCGGTGGGATTCAACGGTGGTCGTGCCGAGGACGTAGAGATGGTCGTCACCAAATGCGACGCTGAGCGGGCTGGAAACCGTCGGCACCAACTGCTTGAAATGAATGCCATCGTCCGAGCGTTCAAAGATGGCCACAGTCTGCGACCCGAAGTTCACAACGGCGACGAGGTTGTGCTTGGCTTCAATGCCGCCTGCATTGCCACTGGCGCCGCCCTGGCCCTGCGTGGAAAGCGTCTGGACGAGCGTGCCGGCGGAGTCGTAAACCAAAAGCTGATTTTTGGCGGCGTTGGTGGAAGTGACCACCAACGGTTTGTGATCGGACTGCGCCTGGATTGCAGTTGCCGCTCCGAAGAGCGAAACAACGAGGCTGAGCAGACAAAAATTCTGGAGCTTGCGGAAAGTCATTATTTTCTCCTTGAGATTTGAAGTGAATACGCGCCCCGGTCAGGTGCTGGGAGCCGTCAAAGGAACGGGCCATGTTCACTACTGGGTATTCGCTCCGGGGCCGAGAAAAGTTACGGTGCGAAGCACGAGCCGCCTCATCTCACAAAATTGGAAATGTGAAACGATAGCGTAACTTTCTGGCGCTCTCCAACGAATACTCTTTGATGGGATGTGTATGGGCCTGCGCTGAATGATGTGGACATGACGCCGGTAGACGGAGCGCGCGAGCACGTTGATAATGATAAGGTTTGCGTGAAGACTCTCTACCCCATGGTCCCGGACAGCAATCTGGAGATGCTGATGGCCCGCTATCAAGAGGGCAATTTCGCTGCGGCCACAGCCCTTATCGATCGCCTAAGCCCACAACTACATCGGTTTTTTTTGGCGCAATTTGCCAGCCGGGCCGATGCGGATGACCTGCTGCAGGAAACCTGGCTTCGCATTCACAAGGTGCGGCACACCTATCGCCCGAGCGAGCCGATGCTCCCGTGGTTTTATGCG
>Ga0209517_10008094_pt1 | contig 12392 bp, 7 predicted proteins | sample PeaSoiMetSII2010_FD_187695 | JGI IMG/M metagenome (GOLD analysis project Ga0209517, IMG submission 187695) | Peat soil microbial communities from Weissenstadt, Germany - SII-2010 (SPAdes) (version 2) | ecosystem: Environmental > Terrestrial > Soil > Wetlands > Peat | place: Germany: Weissenstadt...
CCATCATCCAGCAAAGCCAAAGCGCGCCTGCGCCGGTCCTCAAGAAGATCGGCACTTCCCTTAGGTCTGGGCATAGCTCTTCAGTACCTCAATATCCATTATTGCATTATTTATGCAGAACGCAATAACGGTGAAATACAGAGCCTTTGCCGCTGGATGGGGTTTGTCGATCGAGGATACGTCGAGTACCTGAAGCGTTACCAGGCCGCAGTTGAAATAGCATCTATGACCCGGCTGCTTCCGCCCCTGGAGACCCAGTAGGCTGGTGTAAAAAGAGGTCGCTGCATCGAGGTCCCCGACCTCCACATTGAGCCTGAAGAACTGCGGTACGTCGTCAGGCAGCTGCGCCTTTACTGCTATTGGCATTTTTGCTGCGGACATCTTTGATTCCTCCGTCCCGTTGTTTCACCGGGGCCCGAAAGTGCGCGAGCCAGTCACTTACCAGCGTCAATCGCTTTTGCTCGATGCGATAGATGCGGAGTCTGCCCCGCCTCTCGTGACTGAGCAAGCCGGCGGCCTCAAGAACTTGAAGGTGCCTGGTCGTCGTCTGCCATGCATGCGCGAACGTGCCAGCAATTTCTCCCGCTGTCATCGCGCCACCGTTGAAAAATATCGCAAGCAGCACGTGCCGGCGCGCGGGATGGGCTAGAGCGCCGAATACATCCTCATAGGCGTCGCGTTGAGGCCTCGACGTTGAATTGTGCGCTCTTGCCATCGGAAATATTCAGCCATATTGCTGAATATTTGTCAAGAGCGCCCCACCTCGATTCACTTGCCACACAATCGTCATCGCACTTGTCAAGCACAGACATAAGTTATGCTCGGAACTCGACGCGACTAATTGGTTCCGGGCGAATCACCGGCAGACCGGACAGAACTCGGTTTTCGGCTTACCGGGAACCGCCAGCAGGCAAAAAGCAGGGTTCTGTCCGGATTGGCGACCATCAACCCGGAACGCGAAGTTGAAGTAGAAATCGCTGAATGCTGAGAGCGCTCAAAGCCTCCGGCCGCTTGCGAATAAGTGCCACACCCCGAGAAGGATGCGGCAGCCTTGACTCACCCGAGCTACTGCACGGTGAGGGCGACCGTGCCGGATTGCGTAATTGTGCCTGAAGTGCCTGTTACCGTGATAGTGTACGCTCCAGCAGTAGTGCCTGGATTGCCACCACCCCCGCCGCCTCCGCCTCCACCCCCGCAACTCAACACGCCGCCCGCGAGGGCCACGAGCAGCATAAGCAGCCCGAGCACGCTCCGCCACCTGCGCCGGTGTGCCGGCATGCCAAGGAACAGCAGGCAGGCCAGAACCGAACCACCGGCCGCATACCAGGGAACACCGGGGCGCTTGGGATAGACTAGGGTGCCGCTGGTGGCCGCCGTGGTCGAGATGGTGAGAGTGGCCGTCGCAGCGTTAACGCCGGTGATGGTCACCGGGGTCGTTGAGCCGAAACTCAAGGTAGGGGGGTATTGAGCGCCGGCAGGGCTGGAGGTAACAGCGGCGGTTAGAGCCAAGCTGCCGGTGAAACCTCCGCTGGGAGTCACCGTGATTGTTGAGGTGTTGCCGGTAGTCGCACCGGAAGTGACAGTGGCCGCAGTACCAGTAAGAGTGAAGCTCGGATTCGCCGGAGTCGTGACTGTCACCGTGCCGGCGCCGTTTGCCGCGGAGTAGTTGGTATCTCCCGAGTAGCTGACTGTCAGTGTGTCGCTACCGGTTGCCAGACTCCCGGCGGGAATGTTGATTGTTGCACTCCCTGCGCTGAGTGTCGAGGCTGCAGAGTTGTAGCCGCCACCGGTCAGCGTGACCGTTCCTGTCGGAGTCGGATTCCCGCTTCCTCCGCTCACTCCAACCGATACCGTGAGAGACTGCGCCGTGGTGATGCTCGATGAGGATGGAGTCACGGTCACAGTTGGCGTTGCTTTGTTCACCACTTGGGCGACCTGGTTCGAGGTACCGGCAGCAAAGTTCGAGTCCCCTCCGTATAACGCTGTAATGAGGGCTGTGCCCACTGGCAGGGCCTTGGTTGCATAGCTGGCTGCGCCGCTACTCAACGTCCCATTGCCCAGCGTGGCGGTGCCTGCCATAAATGTTACGGATTCACCATCGGGCGGCGCACCGGCGCTGGAAGTGATGGTGGCAGTAAAAGTCACCGCCTCTCCAAGGGGCGACGGATTCTGCGAAGACGAAAGCGTCGTCGTAGTCGCGGCTGCCGCCATCGGCAGAAGCCTGAATGCGGTTCCAAAGTTGGAAGAACCACCACTTCCGGTGGTGCCGTACAAGTTTCCTTGCGCCAAGAGTAATTGGCTTGGACTGGGATCAGCGCCGTCTCCGCCGGTCCCGGTGAAACTGTAGAGCACAGTTTCCTTTCCGGTGGTGTCGAGCCTGAACACCGTTCCCTGGCCGGAGGCGCCGCCAGCCGAAGTCGTACCATAGAGATTCCCTTGCGAGTCCAGCACCACAGCATTGGGGCCTATGCCATCCCCCGAAGTCCCTTTAAAGCTGTAGAACACAGTCTCCGTGCCGGATGTGTCTACCTTGAACACAGCTCCAAAGCCATAAGTCCCGCCGCCAGAGGCGCCGTACAAATTCCCCTCCGCGTCCTGAACCAGGCCTGCGTAGGAAGGAAACTCGCCGTCTCCACCTGTACCGGTGAAGCTGTGGAGCACAGTTTCCTTGCCCGTGCTGTCCACTTTGAAGATCGTTCCGCAGCCGTTCGAGCCGTCGGTGGTGCAGGTTGAGGTTCCACCAAACTGGGTCGTGCCGCATAGATTGCCCTGCCCGTCCAGCACTAGGCCTCCGAAGGGGTTGGCGCCGTCTCCCGCAGTTCCGGTAAAGCTGTAAAGCACGCTCTCGTTGCCGGCGGTATCAACCTTAAACACCGTTCCGCATCCGTAATCGCCGTCACGGGCGTTGTAACATGCGGGATTTCCACCTCCCGTAGCAGTTCCATACAGGTTTCCCTGCGCATCCATCACGAGCACCGCGAGAGGAAGACCCCCATCCGCTCCGCCGGTAAAGCTGTAGAGCACGGTTTCCTTGCCAGATGAATTCAGTTTGAATACGGTTCCCTTGCCGGAAGCGCCACCACTGAAAGTTGTGCCATACAAGTTTCCTTGGGCGTCCATCACGAGCGCGGCGAGAGGAAGACCCCCATCCGCCCCCTCGGTAAAACTGTAGAGCACGGACTCTTTTCCGGTTGTATCCACCTTAAACACGGCGCCCCAACCCGAAACTCCTCCGCGCGAAGTTGTGCCATACAGGTTTCCCTGCGGGTCCTGTACTAAACCGCCCCAGGGATCTGAACCGTCCGTTCCACCCAAAAACGAATAAATCACTGCGTAGTTGGAATTCTGAGTTCCCGAAGTCACGGTAACCACGCTCGACCCGATCGCCGTCGAATAAGTAGTGGAACTCGCCGCGTCCGGCATGTAGTTAACCGTCAACGTGTCAGTGCCGATTGCCAAAGAACCTGCAGGAATGCTGATCGTTGCGCTTCCGCCAGAAAGTGAAGATGCCGCTGAAGTGTATGTGCCGCTCGCCAGAGTCACAGTGCCGGTCGGAGTTGGCTGGCCTGTTCCGCCGTGTACGCCGACTGTCACTGTCAATGTCTGAGTTGTCGTGATACTCGATGAAGCGGGCGCAACGCTCACCGTCGGCGTAGTAAGCCCACTTGCCGTCACCTTCACGGACGTTGTTCCTGATGCGCTGTTGTAAGTCGAGGAACTGGAGGAGTCAGGCGCGTAGCTTACCGTCAGCGTATCGGTGCCCACTGCCAAAACTCCCGCCGGTACGTTGATCGTAGCGCTGCCGCCGGTGAGTGTCGACGCGGCGGAGGTGTAACTGCCGCTGGTGAGTGTCACTGAGCCTGTGGGCGTTGGCTTGCCGCTTCCGCCGATGACCGTGACGGCTATCGAAAGCGCCTGCGCCGTGGTGATGGTAGAGGAAGATGGCGTGACCGTTACGGAGGGCGTTGTATTTGTGGAACTGGTGACAATCACCGAAGCTGTGCCAACGCTAACCTGGTAGTTGCTGTCACCGGAGTAACTAACCGAGAGGGTATCCGTGCCAACTGCGAGCGATCCGGCAAGAATGTTGATCGTGGCGCCGCCGGTGCCGAGAGTGGCAGCCGGAGAAGTGTAGTTTCCGCTGGTTAGAACTACAGTGCCTGTGGGCGTCGGGAATCCGCTCCCACCACTGACGGCAACAGTCACCGAAAGAGCTTGCGCCGTGGTGATGCTCGAGGAAGACGGTGTCACTTTTACGGTAGCGACGGCATACACCTGCTCCGAAGTCGATCCTGAAGCGCTACTGTAATACGGAGAACTTGCTGAGTCGGGTGCGTAATTGCCCGTCAGAATGTCGGTGCCGAGCGCCAGGGCACCAGCGGGAATGACGAAGCTCACATAGTCGCTGCCGGCGGAAAGAGTCGCAGCCGCAGACTTGTAGCTTCCGCTCGAAAGCGTCACCGTTCCTGTAGGTGACGGATCACCGATCGTGCCGGTAATCGTGACATTTACTTCCAACGAATCAGTTACTGGGGTCGATGAGTTCGTGGGAGTGACTGCCACGAGCGGTGTCGACACCTTGGGAACGGTAATCGCTGTAGTTTCCGAAATGCTTCCAAGGTAGCTGGCGTTGCCTCCATAGCTGGCGTCGATCAGATGCGTCCCTGAGCCGGCGGGTGAGACACCAGTCAGCGTCGCCGTGGAAGCCAGTTCGTTGGGAAGCAGAACCGTTACCGTATTGCTTGTAAAGTTCGCGGTTGCGAGACCCGAAATGCCGTCCCCGTTGAAATCTGCCGCCACAACTGCGTCGGGACCCGCGCCTGTCGCAGGACTCGCCGCCAACGTAAACGTTCCGTCGCCCCTGCCCTGCAAAATCGCCACTGTGCTGGTGTTTATATTGGTCGCCGCCAGATCCGGGATGCCGGCGCCGTTGAAGTCACCGATTGCGACGTAGGTGGGCGCTCCCCCGGTTGCCGGACTCGCAGAGGTCGTGAACGTACCGTCCCCGTTGCCCAATAGCACGGTCACCGTGCCACTGTTGTAGTTTGCTACCGCAAGATCCGCCTTGCCATCCCCGTTGAAGTCTCCAACCGCAATGGCCGCGGGGCCATTGCCCGTTGTCGGACTGGCCGCCGCTGTGAAGGTCCCGTCACCATTGCCAAGAAGAATCGTCAGCGTGCTGCCGCCCGAATTCGCCACGGCCAGATCCTGAATGCCGTCGCCGTTGAAGTCTCCAGCCGCAACAAAATAGGGACTCAGTCCCGTTGCCGGGCTCTTTGCCACAGTTGTGAACGTTCCGTCCCCGTTGCCCAGAAGGATCGTCAGGGTGTTATCGCTGTAGTTCGCAACGGCGAGGTCCGGAATGCCATCGCCATTGAAGTCCGCTATGGCCACCGATTGTGGGAGGACGCCGGTCGCTGGGCTTGACTTCAGAGTAAAAGTACCATCGCCGTTTCCCAGCCAGATTGATACGGAGCCGGGCAGGTCAGAATAGTTGCCGCTCGTCGCTATTGCCAGGTCCGGGATGCCATCTCCGTTGAAATCCCCGGTTGCCACAAAGTTGGAGTAGTTTCCCTCCCTGATTGAGTTTGGCTCTGACCTGAACGTACCATCACCATTGCCAAGCAGAATTGCAACCGTTGTCCAGTTGGCGCCCCCTACCGCGAGATCGGGAATGCCGTCTCCGTTGAAATCCCCGGTTGCGAGTGTGATAGGCGAATTTCCGGGAACTACCGGCGTCTGGAAGCCGACCCAGCCCCTTACAGACGTGCCGGCCACAAGGGAATCACTTCCCAGAGAATGATTGCCGTTGCTCGTATCCAGGAATGAAACAGTTCCGGTCGGCGCTGCTGCTCCGCCCGAGCCGGAAACCGTTGCCGTCAACGTGTAATTACCTACGGAGCCGCTTTGAGCGATTGAGGTTGTGGTTGGAAACTTCGCCGGCGACGTCACAGACAACGATGCTGCGCTGGAGGCGCTAGTTCCGTAGTCGTAGGTCCCTGCAAAAATCGCTTTGTAGCTGTGGCTCCCTGTTCCCGGAACCAGCTTCAGCTCCCCTGTTCCAGAGCTCGTCAGTTGCGCAGAACCCAGGAGATGGATATCGGTGCAGTGCGCTGCGGTCGCATCGCAAAAGTTCACTAACCCCGTATTCAAAGCCAAGCCGCTGGCCTTCACCGCAGCTGTCAGAGTAACTACGGTGCCCGACGCTACAGTGGTCACTGCGCTTCCATTTGCGGTCACACTCAAGGTTGTAGTCGTAGCTTGCGGTGGCGGCTGCACCTTGTAGAGCTGGGTTGGGGCGGAGACGCTTGCCGCAAACGAGCTGTCTCCTGGATAGCTCGCCACGACGGTGTCGGGGCCAGCTTGAGACGGTGAGATACCGCTCGCTGTAGCCGTCGCCGTCTCCTGCAGCTGCGTCAGGAAAACGGATACGCTGTCTTCCTGACTGCCATTCAGCGTGAACGAGCTGGTCGCGACCACGTCTGGTCTGCCGTCTCCGTTGAAATCCCCGAGCGCGATGGCGGGTGCTTGGGGCTCAGGAGCTACCGAGATTGGCGATACTGCCTTGAACGTACCATCGTCGTTCCCAAGCAGAACTGCAACGGTGTTGCCTGAAACGCTGTAACTTCCCAAGGCCAGGTCCGGCACACCATCTCCGTTGAAATCTCCCACCGCGATGCTGCCAAAATCCGCTCCCCCTACCGAAATTGATGACGCCGTAAAAGTACCGTCGCCGTTCCCCAGCAGAATCTCCACACCGCCGGAATCCGCCACGGCCAGGTCGGGCTTGCCATCGTCGTTGAAGTCTCCAACAGCAATGGAACTGCCAAAGTATCCGGCATTCTGGTTCGCGGCGGCGGTGAATGTTCCATCGCCATTGCCCAAAAGAATGTGCACGGTGTTGAAGTAGTTACCTGAAACCTCATTGGACGACACCACGGCAACGTCCGTCTTGCCGTCCCCGTTGAAATCAGCAGCCACGATCGATAAGGGATCGGTGCCCACCGAGGAGCTTGTCGATACGGCCTGAAATGTTCCGTCGCCGTTGCCAAGAAAGATGGTCACGGTGCCGCTGTAACCAGAGGCCACAGCCAAATCCGCCTTGCCGTCTCCGTTGAAGTCCCCGGACGCAATTGCAATGGGGACAGCAGCTAAGGTCGGGCTAACCGAGGTCGCTTGGAAAGTGCCGTCTCCGTTCCCCAACAGAATCGTCAACGCAAAGCTGCCCTGACACCCCACGGCGAGATCCACCTTGCCGTCGCCGTTGAAGTCACCCACAGCGATGGAAATCGGGCCGCTGCCCGTTGTCGGGATTGCCGAAGCCGTAAAAGTCCCGTCCCCGTTACCGAGCAGAATCGTGAGCGTGTCGCCGGCGGAGTTGGCCACTGCCATATCGGGAATGCCGTCTCCGTTGAAGTCCGCTACAACCACCGATGCGGGCAAACCGCCGTTGGCGAGCGTCTGAGAGTTCGCCCAAGTCAGGGATGAGACACCTGACCCCAGCGTCGCCGTTCCGAGCACTGCATTCGCGTCGCTCTGGTCCACGAATGAGACTGTCCCGGTCGGCGAAGCGAGCCCGACCTGGTACACCGCGCCGGCGACCGTTGCCGTCAGCGTGTAAGATCCGCCCTTGCCTTCCCTCCCAAGCGTCGTCGTGGTTGCATACTTTCCCGTCACTGTCAGTGCAGCAGTGCTGGAGGAGCTGCCCGAATCGTTGCCAGTTCCGAGGAAGACCGCCTTGTAACTGTGGTTTCCGGCTCTCGGAGTGAACTTCAACTCCGCCGTTCCCGCGGTTGTCAGCTGCGCAGCGCCAAGAAGATGAATGTCGGTGCAGTGCGCGGCGGTCGCATCGCAAAACTTCACCTGCCCCACCGTCACAGGCGTGGTGCCGGCCAGCACCGCAGCTGTCAGCTTCACCACGCTGCCCGAAGCCACCGAGGTGACCGCGCCGCCGCCGGAGGTGACCGCCAGCGTCGTTGTGGTTGCCGCAGACTGTGCCCACGCCCGCCCCGCACCTCCGCTCGTCGCGATTGCAGCTATGACCAACGTGAGCAGCCACGTTATACCGCCGCCTGGGGGCGGACTGAGATTGTCTTTTACCATTGTTTCTCCTGGGAACCGGAGAAATCGCGGTCAGGAGGATTGTATTCCCTATGGTCCAAGGATGGACAGTTTTCCTCGCTCGTCGCGGACAGCATGGATTGACCCTGACCTCTTCTCTGAAGAACGGGGCAGCGCATTACTTTAAGCTGCTGTCTAATCTATGGTTTGCGAATGCTTTTCAGAGTCTCAGCGCCGCTCCTGGCGCATTACCGGCAATCAGAAGCAACGTGAGCCAGATCACGTTAGGGACGAGTTGCCGACAAACCGACCGGAACACCCACTTCAAGCAGAATTCGCGCAGGAATCGCTCATTTCACGTCAGCATTAAACGACTCCTGAAGTGTCGACATTACAAGCCGCCGGGGCTAGAATTGGTGTCAAATTCCATGGAGCGATGTGTGGCTCGTTTTGTGAGAGCGGCGTGTATGGTGCTTCTGGCTTGCAGCTGCGCCCTGCTCGGTCATGCCCAATGTGGCTTCACGAGCACTCCGGCCTCAGTGGTCAGATGGTATCGCAGTCAAGGATGGCAAACGCCGGGAGTCGATGACGCAAAATCCATTCGCCCGATTGTTGGTCGAACGCTGGATGGCCGGCCACTGCCCTGGCCGGAGGGCGTGACTGTATCAATGATCGAGCACGAGGACAATTATCGCGTCCATTTTCCCGGAGCGATTTTCGATCAACACGGTGTCCGTAGGAAAATGCTGCCCGCTACCATGGGTCTGAAATGGCTTTACCGTTGGGAGATTTCTGGTAGGCCGTATGCCTATTCTTATTTCCTGTTGCCGGACGATGTTGCTTGCTTCTATACGGTTGACCTCGTAGGCGACAGAGGCGATGGGAAATTCCTGTTGATGCTCTCACCTGGGCACGCCATGAGTCGGGAGATTCCCTCGATTCCTAAATGGGGTATTAAGCCAAAGTCCTGATCTGCCCGGATAACCGCCTATGCGGACGGAAGTCTTCAAGAAACTCCATGGCGGCGCATTTGCCACGTTTTGCCATGCGCCGCGCTGTTATGACACTATCCTCAAGCGCGTCTGCGGCAGCAGACGCCGCCTGGGAAGCCTTTTGTGCCGTATCGTCAATCTGATCGCGTATTTGTTCAAATACGGATTGCACCATATCGCACAACCTCTCTCATGTTCGAGTTGGATGCCGACCTGCCTATTTCCCGATACCGGAGACACATTTCAAGTCTCAATCACCACTTCGTACGCATGTTCCTGCACCTGGGGTCTTCCATCTCAATCCCCGCGCTCTGGCTCCAGGAGTATTCCATCCCAATGGCCACTCTGTTGTGCAGGATCTTGCATCGAGGGTCTTCCGTTTCAATCATCACGCCACAGAGCAGACTTTTGCAATCAGAGCCCTCCACCTCGGTCGCCGCGATCTTGCATCTCGGATCTTCCATCTCCACCACCCCGTCATTTGCCGGGCGGTTGCGCCCGTGCGCTTCTGCAGCGAACTGACATTAGGTTGTCCAATCTCGCTCATGCCCTGAGGGCTGCTGGCCGCTGTTCAGGTGAGCCTTGTGAAGTGAGAAGAACAGACGGGCTATGCGCGTTCTGCTCGGGCAACTGATCGAGCAGGATCACATTGAGCAGCGACTTGTGCACCTGGATGCGGCCGTTGTAACTGATAAAGCCCAACTCGCGAAAGCGATTCATGAAGAAGCTGACGCGGGATCGTGTGGTGCCGATCATCTCTGCCAGGGTTTCCTGCGTAATGGGAGGAATGAGGGTTGGATGCTCTCCCGGCTCGCCAAACTCCGCCATCAGCAAGAGAATTCTCGCCAGACGCTTTTCGCTGGAGTTGAAAAGCTGGTCAACCAGATTGGCCTGGGTGCGCATGCTGCGCTCCAGCAGGAACTTAAGGAACATGTCGGAGAAATCATGCTCTTGATGCATGACGAGGATCATCTCTTCCCTCGTGATCTTGAGCGCCGTGCAGTCGTTCACGGCGGTAGCCGTGGACAAACGCAGCCCAGGCACAGCAGCGAGCGCCCCCTCGCCAATGAAGTCGCCGGCGGAGTGAAACGAGATTGTGGCCTCTTTACCGCTCTGCGAAACGACGGTCAGCTTCGCCCGGCCGTGCTGAAGATAAAAGACGGAGTCTGCTGGATCTCCCTGGGAGAAAAAGTTCTCTTTTTCCTTCAACTCAACGATTCTTCGGCCAAGGCCGGAGTGCGCGAGAAAAGCGGCAAGGTCGAATGTGGAGTTCTCATAGGTCATCAACATGGAACCTCCTTCGAGGCGGTCCGGAAGCGCGATCTAGACTGCCAATGGCGGATCAAAGGCCAGAGAAGAAGTGCTTCAGAATAAGAGCAGAAGATTCCGCGCAGCCCGACCGGCAACCCAGGCCCGGGTTGTTCCCCGGGAGAGGCCTCAACTTTCGAGGCGGATTTCACACGTTCGAGGCCTACTACACTACCGTTTGGGTCACGATGGCTCGGCTTAAAGATATTGTCTGTTCTGTTTTGATCAAAACATTGGAGAATCTTGCGGGACTCCATTGGGGTCGAATGTTGCAAGATAGCCAGACCTTGGACAGGGGAGGCCCGTGCGGCAAACCCACTTCGCCCCCGGATGAAAGCCTGGTGAACAACGTTCTCTTTTGAACAGACTGCTCAAACTCGAACTGTCAGGCTTTCACCAACCTGGGCCTACGCAGGTCCAGTGCCACGCCAAGAAGTGGCGCACATCGCGGCGGCTCGTGAAGCGTTCCGCCCAGGCTGCCGCCAAAGTCACAATTCAGCCCTCGAAGGACTTCAAAATGAGTCCAGATCGACGTGGGCACCCACCAAAGGCAAGAAATCAAGGAGGTAGCGTAATGAAAAAAGCGTTTCTGTTTATTTGCCTGTTTAGTCTGGGCACCGCGGCCTGGGCGCAGACGGCCCCGCCACTGGGCTCCGCGCAGACCTTTGCGGTCCTGGGAGCCTCAACGGTCACCAATACAGGCGCGACGATCATCACCGGAGATCTGGGTGTCAGTCCAGGCACTTCATGCACTGGATTCCCACTCCCCACCTGCACTGGCGGACCAGGAGTAGTGAACGGCACAATATACGTCGGCGCGGGCTCTCTCGCTGGCCCGGCCCAAAGTGACGCAGCTATTGCGTACGGCGATCTGGTAGCGGAGGCCTGCGGGACCAACCTGACCGGGGAGATTCTCGGCACCACTCCCGGTGCGGTCACGCTCTCGCCCGGCGTCTATTGTTTTGATACCTCGGCGCAGTTGACCGGAACCCTCACGCTCAGCGGCAGCGGCGTCTACGTTTTCCAGATAGGGAGCACGCTTACGACCGCGAGCGATGCCTCTGTCGTCCTCACCAACGGAGCGACGGCAGGGGATGTATTCTGGCAGGTCGGCAGCTCTGCCACTCTAGGCACGGACACCGTTTTTGTAGGAAGCATTCTCGCGCTGACCAGCGACACCGTCACCACCGGCACCAGCGTTACCGGCCGGGTCTTTGCGCTGAATGGTGCTGTGACGCTGGACGATAACGCGATCACGGCTGCAGCCTCCGTGCTGGGGGTGCCCCCGCAGTGCAAGGACTTCACCACCGGCGGCGGGTTCATCACCGGGCCATCCGGCGGCAAGGCGACCTTTGGCTTTGAAGCTGGATGCAAGTGCGGCAAAGATAAAGACAAAGACAGAGACAAAGATCAGGACAGCTCGCTGCGTGGGGAGGTCGTTTACAACGACCATGGCATCGACCTCAGGATGAAGAGCACGAGCGTCACTGCATATCTTGAGATGGGACCGAATTCGCGGCGCATCCAAGGCACTGCCGAAATTAACGGGCAGGCCGCCACGTACCAATTGGATGTGAGCGACAACGAGTCGGGTAAGGACAGTTTCGCTATCCGCCTGTCAACCGGTTACAGCGCCTCGGGTGACCTCAAAGGTGGGCACATCGAGATCCATACCTGCTGTAAAAAAGGCAACGATGATTGGGGCAAGAGCTGCAACAAAGGCAACGATGATTGTGACAGGGGCTGCCATAAGGACTGACGATCCGATGGACTGAAACTAACCTGAGGAATGCTAGGAGGCGCCGCCTGTTTCGCGCCTCCCGGCACTCAGGGTTATCTGCTGGTGGCCTGCCCGATGTTTTGTACCAATGGATTGTTAGTGTAGCGCAGCGGTTGAAGAGACCTATATTATTGTATTCCGTTCGCCAAGCTTCGATAAGCCTCCTTGCTTCGTCAGGGCAATCGCATTTCAAAATAGCTCCAGTAGCCGGTAGAGGTAGCCATCGTCCCAGCCGGCGCGTTTGACCTTAC
>Ga0209517_10008095_pt1 | contig 12392 bp, 8 predicted proteins | sample PeaSoiMetSII2010_FD_187695 | JGI IMG/M metagenome (GOLD analysis project Ga0209517, IMG submission 187695) | Peat soil microbial communities from Weissenstadt, Germany - SII-2010 (SPAdes) (version 2) | ecosystem: Environmental > Terrestrial > Soil > Wetlands > Peat | place: Germany: Weissenstadt...
TCGAACAAGTGGTTCCCCGCGGGCAGAGCCGACAGACGGCCATGGAAATAGCCCAGCGCGCCTGTACCTTGAGTCCTCGCGCCGTGACGTTCAGCAAGAATTTGATCCATCAGGCGCGGCTGGGTACTCCGCGCGGCGCTGCATTGGCGCTGGAACGCGAACGATTCGTCGATTTGTTCGACGGCGAGGACCAACGGGAGGGCGTGAAGGCCTTTTTCGCGAAGCGCAAACCCGTCTGGAAGAATGCTTGAGCGGACTGATTGCATGAGCGAGGCGGAAATTCTTTGCGAGATTCGCAATCACGTGGCGTTCATCACGCTGAATCGTCCGGCTGCGCTCAATGCGCTGTCCTACGACATGATCCTCGAGCTGCGTGCGCTGGTCACGCGCTGCGCCGCTGATTCGGAGGTTCGTGCAGTGCTGCTGCAAGGTGCGGGCGATAAAGCCTTTTGCGCCGGTGGGGACATTCGCTCGTTGTATCAAAGCTTCAAGGACTCGGGGACGCTGCACCGCGATTTTTTCATTGCAGAGTACGCGCTCGATTATCTGCTGTATTCGTATCCGAAGCCCTACATCGTGTTGATGGATGGCATCACCATGGGCGGTGGCATGGGCCTTGCGCAAGGGTCGACCTTGCGCATCGTCGGTGAGCGCACGCGCATCGCCATGCCGGAGGTTGGTATCGGCTTGTTTCCGGATGTGGGTGCGAGCTACTTTCTATCGAGATTGCCGGGATCCTTGGGAACTTATCTCGCCTTGACGGGCATCCAGATCCGCGGCATCGACGCTCTGTATACGCGGTTGGCAGACGTCTACCTGGCGCCGGCAGCCGTCGCCTCTCTGGGCGATGACTTGGCGGCCTTGCCGTGGAGCGACGATTGCCATTCGGATGTACGTCGCCTGGTTCATGCCCGCGCGGCTCAAGGGCTGCCCGCCCCCTCCTTGAGCCTGTTGCGTCCGGCCATCGACACCCATTTCTCGCGGACCTCCGTGGCAGCGATTCTCGCGGGCCTCGATGCGGAAGTTCGAACCGAATACCGCGAGTGGGCGCAGCAATCTGCCGCGCTCATGCGCAGCCGGTCGCCCACCATGCTTTGCGTCACTCTGCGTCAACTGGAGCGCGGTCGGTCCATGAGCCTCGCCGATTGCTTCCGCGTGGAACTCGGCATGATGCAGCAGTGTTTCGAACAGGGCGATTTCCTCGAGGGCGTGCGCTCCGTCATCATCGACAAAGACAATTCGCCCCGCTGGAACCCAAGTCGCCTGGACCAGGTATCGGATGCCTCCATAGAGGCATTTTTCCGCGAGCGCTGGCGCGGGGCGGCGCATCCGCTCGGCAATATAGAAAGGACGGCGTGACATGTTGGAAGAAGTGTTCATTATCGCGGCGCGGCGAACTCCGATCGGCGCGTTTCAAGGCGCGCTCAGCTCAGTCACCGCAGTTCAACTGGGGGCGGCAGCGGTGCACGCGGTGCTCACCGATTCGGGACTGGCGGCGGCCGACGTGAGTGAAGTGACTCTAGGATGCGTCTTGCAAGCCGGGGTTCGCCAAGGCCCTGCACGGCAGGCGTCTTTGGCAGCCGGGATCCCCGCGAGCGTGCCCACCTCGACCATCAACAAGCTATGCGGTTCCGCGATGAAAGCCATCATGATGGGCTTTGATCAAATTCGCTCCGATTCGGCGAGCGCGGTGATTGCCGGCGGTTTGGAGTCGATGTCCAACGCCCCTTACCTGTTGCTCAAGGCTCGTCAGGGTTATCGGATGGGACATGACAAGGTTTACGACCACATGTTTTACGACGGATTGCTGAGTCCCTACGACGATCAGCTCATGGGCTGTTTCGCGGACGCGACCGCTGCGAAGTACGCATTCACCCGCGAACAACAGGATGCCTTCGCCGCCGAGTCGGTCAAACGCGCGTTGACTGCCTCGGATGGCGGCTCCTTTGCCCGCGAAATCATTGCCGTGACCGTGCAAGACCGCAAGGGTACGCGGTCGGTGGAGCGTGACGAAACGCCCTATACCTGCGATCTCGCCAAGATCCCCACCTTGCGTCCCGCATTTTCCAAAACCGGTACGGTCACCGCGGCCAGTTCCTCATCCATATCCGATGGCGCCGCCGCAGTCATGCTGATGAGCGGGTCTGGGTTGAAAGAACACGGATCAAAACCACTCGCTCGCCTCGTTGCGCACGCCAGCCACGCGCACGCGCCCGAGTGGTTCACCACCGCGCCGGTAACGGCGATCAAATCGGTTCTCGCCAAAGCCGGCTGGCAGCCCAGGGACGTCGATTTGTATGAGATCAACGAGGCATTTGCGTGCGTCACCATGGCCGCGATGCACGACATCGATCTCGATCACGCCAAGGTCAACGTCAACGGCGGCGCGTGCGCGCTCGGGCATCCGATCGGAGCGACTGGTGCACGATTGGTGACGACGTTGATTCATGCACTCGCGGCGCGCGGGCTCAAGCGCGGCGTCGCCGCACTTTGCATCGGCGGAGGTGAAGCCACCGCGATTGCGCTCGAGCTCGTCTGATCCCCTTCAAGTAAGTCTCATTAAAGGAACGAAAATGCGGTTCAATGAAACGTTGGCAGTCATTACCGGCGGCGCGTCGGGTCTGGGCCGAGCGGTTGCCGAGCGCGTTTTAGCGGCAGGCGGGAAAGCCGCCATCCTCGACCTGCAGGAAGCGCTCGGTCAGGCCGTGGCTCGAGAGATAGGGGCATCCTTCTTCGCCTGCGATGTTGGCGTCGAGTCGAACGTCGTCGCCGCGATTGAAGCCGCGCGCCGGGCGATGGGCGGCGTCAATGTACTGGTGAACTGCGCCGGCATCGTCGGCGCTGGAAAATTGGTGGGCAAGGAGGGCCCCATGACCAGCGACTATTTCGAGAAAGTCATTCGCGTCAATCTGATCGGTACTTTCCTGTGCGACAAGGCCGCGGCGGCCATCATGCAGGGCAATGTCCCCAACGGCGAAGGCGAACGTGGAATCATCATTCATACCTCATCGGTTGCGGCGTTCGAAGGACAAATCGGCCAGGTTGCCTATTCGGCCACCAAGGCCGGCATTGCCGGCATGACTCTGCCCATCGCGCGAGAGCTTGCGAAGTTCGGGATTCGCTGCGTCGCCATCGCTCCGGGGATATTCATGACGCCGATGCTCGCGAGTTTGCCCCAGGACGTACAAGACTCGTTGGGCAAGCAAGTGCCCTTCCCGCCTCGCCTGGGAAAACCGGAAGAATTCGCGCAATTGGTTCAATCCATCGTCGAGATACCGACGTTGAACGGCGAGACCATTCGGCTGGACGGTGCAATAAGGATGCAGCCGCGCTAGGAGTCTTCCGTCCCACAATCACACCACCCCATAGCCCCCGCCCCCCGGCGTGCTGATGACGAACACGTCGCCCGCCGCCATCTCGGCCTGCCCGATCGCGCCCAGCATCTCCCGCCTGCCATCGGCCCGCTCGATGCGATTCTCGCCCGGAGCACCGGCGGCGCCGCCCGCCATCCCGAACGCGCCGCTGTGGCGGCCATTGCTCAAAATCGCCGCGGTCATCGGCTCCAAGAAGCGGATCCGCCGCACGCCGCCGTTTCCGCCCCGCCACCGCCCTGCGCCGCCGGATCCCGCACGAATTTCGAATGAATCCACGCGCACCGGATACCGCAGCTCCAACACTTCGGGATCGGTGAGCCGCGAGTTGGTCATGTGCGTCTGGACCACGCTCGTACCGGCGAAGCCGGGACCCGCGCCCGACCCCCCGGCGATGGTTTCGTAGTATTGGTAGCGAGCATTGCCGAAGGTGAAGTTGTTCATGGTGCATTGGCTGGCGGCCATCACACCGAGTGCGCCGTAGAGCGCATTGGTGATGCAGGTCGAGGTCTCGACGTTTCCCGCCACCACCGCCGCCGGCGGCCGCGGGTTCAGCATGCACCCCTCCGGGACGATGATCTCGAGGGGCGCCAAGCAGCCGGCGTTCAGAGGAATATCATCCTCCACCAGCGTGCGAAACACGTACAGAACCGCGGCCACGGAGATGGCTCGCGGTGCGTTGAAATTGTTCGGCAACTGCATGCTGGTGCCGGTGAAATCGATGCAAGCGCTGCGCGTCTGCACATCGACGCGAACGGCGACCTGAATTTGCGCCCCATTGTCCAGCGCCAGGACAAAACTACCGTCGTGCAGCGCCGTGATCACGCGGCGTACGCATTCCTCCGCGTTGTCCTGCACGTGGCGCATGTAACTCATGACGGTGTCGCGGCCGTACTGCCCCACCATCAGGCGCAATTCCTCGGCGCCTTTTTCGTTGGCGGCAATCTGCGCCCGCAGATCGGCCATGTTTTGCTCTGGGTTTCGCGCCGGGTGCACGCCGCCTGTCAACAAGTCGAGCAACCCTTGCTCCCGAATCACCCCTGCCTCGACCAATTTATAGTTATCGATGAGTACGCCCTCGTCGCCGATGTCGTTCGAGAACGGCGGCATCGAACCCGGCGTGATCCCGCCGATGTCGGCATGATGACCGCGTGACGCCACGAAGAAGCGGGGTTCTCCGCCATCCAGAAACACCGGCGTCACCACCGTCACATCGGGCAAATGGGTGCCGCCATGGTAGGGGTCGTTGAGCACGTATACATCGCCGGCCCGCATCCCGGAGTTGCGCTGCATGACGGATCGGATCGATTCGCTCATCGATCCCAAGTGCACCGGCATGTGCGGTGCATTGGCGATGAGTGAACCGGACGCATCGAACACGGCACAGCTGAAATCCAAACGCTCCTTGATGTTCACCGAGTACGCGGTGTTTTGCAGCCGCAAACCCATCTGCTCAGCGATGTTCATGAACAAATTATTGAAAATTTCGAGCATTATCGGGTCGACGCGGGTGTCGATGGCTCTCACGGCCGTTCGTTCAACGATTCGGCACAGCTCCAAATTTCCGGCCGCCGTTGCGCGCGCGCGCCAACCCGGCTCGACCACAGTCGTGGCGTTGCGCTCGACGATGACGGCGGGACCGTGGATGGATGCTCCGGCCGCCAAGCTATCGCGAACATAGAGTTTGCCCATGCGCACGCCGGCGGGTGCGTCGTCGGCGAAACAGTACATGCGGACCTCGGCTTGGGCGTCCGGTTCGTAAGCCGGCGCAACGCCGGTCGACGGGTCGGGGTGCTGCACGGACGCGCCTGCGCCGCATTCCACCGAGACCGCTTCGAGCACCAACGCGCGGTGCGGCATCAGAAAGGCAAAGCGCAGACGGTACGCGTGTTCGAACTCGGCCCGAATCGCGGCGCACGCGGCGAATGCCGCTGAGGCGTTTGGCGGCAGGTCGCGCGCCAACGACGTGTCGGTCCCGGCATACCGCACATGCACGCGCCGCAGGGTACGCACACTCTGCGCAGCGATCCCTTGCAACTGCAGCTCCGCCATCGCCTCGGCCTGCAGGTGCGCAGCGAGCGCGTGCGCCTGCGCAATGCCCGCAGTGCTCAACTCGACTTCGAGCGACGCTTCGCGCATCACGATCTGCTCGGCCATTCCCATGCCGTAGGCGCTGAGCACACCCGCCAGCGGATGACAAAACACGCGTTCCATTCCCAACGCATCCGCCACCAGGCACGCATGCTGACCGCCGGCGCCGCCGAAGCACTGCAGCGTGTACCGGGTGACGTCATAGCCGCGCCCAACCGAAATGCGCTTGACCGCGTTGGCCATACTCCCGACCGCGATTTGCAGACTACCGGCCGCGAGTTCTTCGGGACCGACCGGTCTGCCGACCGTCGCTGACACTTGCTTCGCCAAGTCCGCGAATAGCCGCGCGACCACGGCTGCATCCAGCGGTTCATTCCCTTGGGGTCCGAACACGGCCGGAAACCATGCCGGCTGAATGCGACCGAGCCGCACGTTCGCATCCGTGATGGTCAGGGGACCGCCGCGCCGATAGCTGGCGGGACCGGGATTGGCGCCGGCGGACTCAGGACCGACCCGCAACCGGGCGCCATCGAACCGGATGACGGAACCGCCGCCGGCAGCAATGGTGTGGATGTTCATCATGGGCGCGCGCACACGTATGCCCGCAACCTCGGCATCGAAGGCACGTTCGTATTCCCCGGCGAAATGGCTCACGTCGGTGGAAGTGCCTCCCATGTCGAAGCCGATCAGACGATCGTGCCCGGCCGATCTTGCGCTCGCGACCATGCCGACGATACCGCCCGCCGGACCGGAGAGGATCGCATCCTTGCCCTGGAATCGGCCCGCTTCGATCAGACCGCCCGAGCTCTGCATGAACAGCAGTCGCACGCCGGGCATCTGACCGGAGACCTCGTCGACGTAGCGACGCAGGAGGGGCGACAGGTACGCGTCCACCACGGTGGTATCGCCGCGCGGCACGAGCTTGATGAGAGGACTCACCCGATGCGAAACGGATATGTGGCTGAATCCGATCGTCCGCGCCAGCGCTTCCGCAGCCAACTCATGCGCCGCATAGCGAAAGCCGTGAACGAACACGATCGCACAGGCGCGAATCCCGGCGTCGTATGCCGACTGCAAGTCGCCCGCCAACGCAAGTTCGTCCAGCGCTGTGATGAGTTCGCCGCGTGCCCCGACACGCTCGTTCGCCTCGATGACCCTCTCGTACAGTAATTCCGGCAATACGATGTGGCGATCGAACAGGCGCGGCCGTGCCTGATTGGCGATGCGCAACGCGTCGCGGAAACCGCGAGTGATGACGAGCGCCGTGCGTTCACCGCGCCGTTCGAGCAGCGCATTGGTCGCGACCGTGGTCCCCATCTTCACCGACTCCACCACCGTCGGGCTGATAGCCTCGTCGGCCGACAGATTGAGCATGCGTCGAATGCCCTCGACGGCCGCGTCGCGATATTGATGCGGATTGTCCGATAACAATTTCAGCGCGCGCAGCTCGCGGCTGGGTGCGCACGCCACGATATCCGTGAAAGTTCCGCCTCGATCCACCCAGAATTGCCAGCGCATCACACGGGATTGCTACGAGCGAGTGCGCAGGCGCAAACTTTCCCAACTCGCGTCGGCCGTCCAGCCGCCGTCGACGGGCAGGCTTACCCCGTTGATGAACCCCCCTCGCTGCTGATCCAACAGGAACGCAATCGCTTCGGCGACATCGTCGGCATGCGCGAAACGGGCCATGGGCACGCGATCAACGATGTCCTGATCGGAGTAGGCGCCGCTGCTCTGATCGGCTGCATCCATCTCAGTCTTCAATGACATCTCCTAGTAGGCCCCGGCCCGGCTGACGTTGGCATTCATCGGCTGTGCGGTTGCGTCGATCGGCGGTGCGACGTCGATGCCCAGCCAAGCCGCCGCGCCGACGAGCGCGAAACCGGCACCGACCAAGAAGGCCCCGAGCCACAGGTGCTGGCTCGACAGATACGCGACGATCGGTATGCCGATGATCCCGCCGAGATTACCGCCGGTGTTCATGAACCCGCAAACGGCCATCGTATCGCCGCGGCCCACGGACATGCCGGCGCCCCAGTACGCACCTTCCGTCAGCTCGATGCACCCGAAGCACGTGGCGAGCGCAACCACCGCCAGGTAGGGATTGCTCGCGTTGACGGCGAGCAGCAACAACACGGCGGACGCCGGCAAGGCCAGCAACGGCAACAATCTGAAGCCCCAGCGGTCGCCGAAGCGCTGACAACATAGGCCGGTCGCCACGCCGCCGATACCGGCGCCCAGCGCTGCCGCCAGCGGCGGTGCCGTGGCGAGCCAACCGCTTTCCAGCAGGGAAAACTTGCGCTCCTGAATGAGATAGAGGAACACCCAATTCGACAGCAAATAGAAGGTGTAATTCATGCACATGTAGGAAATCGCGAGCAGCAAGACGTTGCGATTGCGAATCAGTCCCCATAGCTGCCCTAGGGTGATCGAGGCATGTACAGTGGCGTCGCCTTGAGAGTCGGGGGTGCCGATCTCGGCCAGTTCCTGTGCCGATACCGACGGGTGCTCTTGGGGGGTGTTGCGGCCGTACCAAGCCCACGACGCGATGAGCCCGAGCGCCGGCACACTCGCCCACAACAGCGCGCGCTGCCAACCCAAGATCGTCATGAGCGAAGCAATGAGCGGCGGCGTGAGCGCGGCGCCGAGCTGCAGACCCATGGTCTGCAAGCCCTGCACGAATGCCCAGCGATTGGCGGGGAACCAAGCTTCGAACACGCCGGCCGAAACAGGAAAAATGGCTCCCTGAGAACAGCCCAGCAGCAGTTGTGCGCCAAACAGCGCCAGGAACAGCCCTCGTCCGCTGAAAAACTCGGGCGCCAGCGGCGTGGCAATGGTTGCCAGGAACGCGGTCATACCGATGATGACGAAAGTCCGGCGGGCGCCGATCCGCTGCCCGAAAATGCCGCCGGGCATCTGAAAAATGGCGTAACCCAGAACGAAGGCCTGTTCGAGCCAGCCAATCTGCAGCTGGCTCAAGCCGAGCTCCGGCATCATCCGTTCAGCGGCAACCGTGATGGTTTTCTGCTGCACGTACGCCAAAAACCCGAATCCGAACAGAAATGAGAAAATTCGCCAGCGGATTCGCACCGCTATAGGCCAAAAACTGGCTGCCATCGGATCCCTTAAGTTGCTTCGCGCACTGCGCCGGTCTTGAATTTGTCTTGCTGCATACTCAAACAGATCTGCACCGCGTCGCCAAAAGAGGTCGCGGCCTTGTCGGCGCTTCGTATACTGTCCATCGTAGGGCCCGGCTGCAACAATATTCCGGGTAGGAACACGGTTACCAGGCAGGCGCCGGGAAAGCGCCGGCGCACGGTCTCGGCCACCGAATCACCACGCTGGCGCTCCTCGCTCGGAAAGGCGCTCACCACGCACACCACCGAGATACTGCCGGCCGAGGCATCGGCCGGCGGCGGAGCATGCAAATCTTCGATCGACACATGACGGGCATCGATTTTTTCGTCGCGCAAGATGCGGACCAGGAGCTCCGCGGCCAGATCGTCGGCGGTCGATCCCAGGCCGACACAGAGCATCACGGAACCCGGCGGCACGGTCAGCGGTCCCTGATACGGACCGGTTAATTGTTCCCGCTGCGTGCGCAACCGACGCCCCAGGCTCGATTGATCGAGGACGGAGCCTCGCGACGGCCTCCACCTGAACCTTCGCCCCTCTCCGCCGATGGCGCCGATGACCGTGGCGATGACGTTGCGTACGCGGACTTGCTGTTCAGCGCTGATGGCGCCGGCTTTTAGGTCGAGGCGAGCGATCGAGAGCGCCGGCATCAAAACGACATCGCAATACGTCGCGAACGAGTTACGCTTGAGAAATGCTCGCGCGCTGGCGATGATCTCATCCGAATCGGCCGACAGCGCGCGCTGATAGAAGCGCTGCGGCATGGTGAGCGCCTGATTGTCGCTCAGCAGGATGTCCAACAAGCTCAGGGCCTTGATGTGACGACCCGCGACCACCAGGCACAGCGTCAATGGCGTCGAGACGATGAGCCCGACCGGACCCCAAAGCCAACTCCAAAATATGGCGGCAATGACGACCGATAACGGCGACATACCGGTGGTATGGCCATACAGCTGCGGCTCGACGAGCTGTGCGGCAATCAACTCCACGATGACGAATTGACTGAAGGTCACGACGGCCAGAGTCCAGCCGGGATCAACCGCGGCGGCAAGCAGCGTAGCGAAGAGCGCGGCAATCCACACGCCGACGTAGGGCACGAAGCGGAGCACGCCTGCCAAAGCTCCCCAGAGCACGGCATACGGCAGGCCGACGATGGTGAGACCGATCGCAACCGCGCAGCCGACCCCTACGTTGACCACGAACTGGGATACGAAAAATCGCGACAACCGCTCACCGGCGTCGTTAAGCGCGAGCGTGGATGCACGGATATCGGTGCCACCGGCGACGCGGATGAAGCGGTCGCGCACGGCTTCGTACTCGAGCAGAACGAACACCAGCACGACGATCACGATTCCTGCGGTTTCGAGCGGTACCCAAATCGAACTCAGCACTTTCTGCAGAACTTGCAGCGCGTTCAGCGGCGGATTATGGATCTCGACGGGAAGAGGCGCGGCGACAGGCAATCCAGCCACCGATGCAGCGGTTTGTCCGAGCGATTGCGCCGCCGCGGCCGCGCGCTTCGCAGCGTTTCGGTCGATGATTCGCTCCGTTTGAACGCTGAACGCCTGCAGCGTGCTGAGCGTCATTTCGTTGACGGTCGCAAGCTTGTGCCGAATCGTCTGCTCGTACTGCGGAAGGCTCGCCGTCATCCGGACGACCTGCACGCCGATGATGGCCGCAGCCGCAGTGAACGACAGCGCCAACGCAAGAACGGCAACCAGTACCGAAAACGACCGACCGAGGCCGATGCGTCGCAACACGCGCACCAGCGGCGCTATAGCCAAGCTCAAGATCACGGCGAGCGTGACCGGCACCAGCACGTCGCGCCCGAAGTACAACAGCGCCAGCACCGTGGCGGTGGCAACGATGCCGCCGGCACGATCGCGAAGGGAAATTACCGGCGGGGGCTCCGGTTCGCGAGGCGCTGGAAGGTCCATGCGCCATTTTCGCATATCGCCGCGGCGTTGTTTGCCGAGGATTCACCCCGGCGCACCGCTCCCGCAGGAGCCGCGGCCGCCGCTACCGCCCCGCAGGCACGTCACGCGCGGGTCTTTTCCTAACAATTTTCTTGTGCAGTCCTTCATCCTCCAGCAAGAGCCTGCGCACATAGAGGAAGCGGATGTCGTCGTATTCGAAAGGCGAGCCGCTCGAGTAATACCGAAAATGGATGTTCGCGCGCGTGTCGACGGCGTCGGCCACCCCCAAACCCCACGACTGGTCGCCGCGATAGAGATCGGCGATGTTGACCCCGTACGGTACCCCATAGTCGCTGAGCAGGCCGATCCCTTCACGCAGTGTCGAGGGCCCCAAAATGGGAATGACCAAATACGGGCCGGGATGCATGCCCCATTTGGACAAGGTTGTGCCGAATCCCGTGGGCGCTTTGGCCAAATGAAATTTCGCGGCGAAATCGAACAAACCGCCGATGCCGATGGTGCTGTTGATGACGAACCGACCGAGGCTGCGTACTCCCCGCCCCAATCGCCCCTGCAGCGTGTAATTGATGAGGTTGTTGATTTCCGACAAGTTTCCGAAGAAATTGTACACGCCGGAGCGAATCGGCGACGGCAGCCGGCGATAGGCGTTCGAAACGGGCAGGAACACCGCTTCGTCAAATCTTGCGTTGAATCGATAGTTGAAGCGGTTGAAGCGCTCCCAGGGATCGTACGTTCTCATCGACGGTGCATCCGCCGGCGTCAACGGCGGCGCCTGTGCCTCACCGCTCGGTTGTTCGCTTTTGACTTCCTGCTGGTCTTTCGCCAAGGCTTCGGATCTTGCGATTGCCGCCGCGTTATCGGCCGCCGGCGTTTCCGGCGGCAATCGATGAATGACGAAGTCCTGCGACGCGCAGCCGCCGAGGCCCAAAGCAAATGCGAGGACCACGTGGAGGATTCTCATTGGGCTGCACCACGCCAACGCCCCGCAAGCATATCCAGCATGTCGGCTATTTGCTGCCGATCGCCGAGATTGCCCAGATGGCCGCCATGGTCGTAGACCACAATTTTCGAACCCAACGTCGATTCCAGCCACGCCAGCTCCGATTTGTTCAGAATGAGGTCGTCGCTGTTGGTTTGCACGTAATAATCCGGGTCGTTGCGCAACGCGTCGCCGATGATGTCGAGCCGATTCGCCGCGACCAGCGACTCTGTGGTCGACTGCGGACGGTGCTTCAAATAATAAGGCGCGAACACTTTCGCAAAATATTCAGCGAACGGCTTGCCGCGCAGTATGCGTTCGATGCGTTCCAAAGGTTCGCCGACCTTTGGCGGATGCTTCGGATCCACGACGACGCCGGTCTTGGCATACAGGTCGCCCGCAAAAAACATGTTCATCAAGTCGATCCGGAAGATCAGCGCGATTGCCGCAGAGAACTCGGCATCGGTATTCAATACCGCGGCGGCGGCAGTCAATAAAAAATTCGTGTCGATTTCCACACGGTCCGATGCGCGGTACAGATTCGCAAGCTGCGCATAGAGTTTTTGATAGAGACGCTCCACCCCGGCGTCCCCGGAGCCGATGCTCAGTGCGAATAATTTATCCATCCGCGCGACCGAATCGAACAAACTGACGGGAGGCTCGATCATTACTGCTCGGTGAATATGGAGCTTGTGCTCGTTCGCGTCGAGCGATTTGACGATACCGGCATTGGCGCCGCCGAGGCTGTAGCCCAGCACGTCGATGTCGGTGATTTGCACCTTGCCCGGAAGGTGCGCGACGATGCGCTGCATGGCTGCATAGAGGTCCTGCCCATCCTGCATCAGATCACCGGCCACGCCGGTGCTCGAGGTCGAGACG
>Ga0209517_10008096_pt1 | contig 12391 bp, 12 predicted proteins | sample PeaSoiMetSII2010_FD_187695 | JGI IMG/M metagenome (GOLD analysis project Ga0209517, IMG submission 187695) | Peat soil microbial communities from Weissenstadt, Germany - SII-2010 (SPAdes) (version 2) | ecosystem: Environmental > Terrestrial > Soil > Wetlands > Peat | place: Germany...
CCCGTCAGCTTGCCAGCCCTGGCATCCTGAAAAGGCGGCCCAGCCCGCCGAGGAGCACTGCTCCTACACCACGCCACGGGGCACGATCTACTCCCGGAGTGGCTGGAGCTGGGTACGGGGATCTTGGCTCCGGTCTAGAGTTGAAACACGAGCGTAGATTGCGGCGCGTATGTTGGTCTGTGGCCTGTTCATAAAGGAAAACATTCCCGTACAGGGACAGAAAGTCCCTGTGAACGGACGCTTCTCAATTATAGCCTCGTAGGAGCCACTACCGCTTCGTAAGCGGTAGGCCGTTGGTTCAAATCCGACTCGGGGCACCATATGTCTCAGCAGGATAGAGTGCTAGCTAGGCCAGCTAGGCTGCTCCAATTTGATCATTAGGGTAACTGCGGGGGTAACACATCGTTTTCGAATGGGCTACACCCGGCCTGTCGTGCCAGCCCAGCCACCTCACTAGTACCAGTAGTTGTTACCGGTGCCTCGCGGCGAGACTTGGCGCACAATATAAGTGCAAGGGGAAACTGCACCCGATGTGGTGCAGAACCGCTCGGCGAGGCTCTCATGAATAGGTCGGGCTAGTGCCCCAATCGGTACAGGGGGATGAGCCAATGAACAAATCCGTCGTCGCCTAGGGCTTGGGAACGGCAGACGTCTTTTGAGGTTCCATTATTCTGAGAACCTCCCAATGCTCCTCGGTCTTGCAGGACGAACCGTTGAAGCACCGGGATTCGCCCTTGACGATCAGGCACAGTTCGGGAGAAAACCAATATGTCACCTCCCGCGTGTAGCCTTTTTTATGGCTGCTCACCCTGACCACAATAAGCGTGTCGAGGGTCCGGTCTCCCACGGTGAGCGTTTCGTGCCCCCTCACACTAATCCTGTCCCCATCCTCCATCCTTTGCGGGAACCCGAAAGTGATCTCTGGGTCCCCGGTACTGGAGATAGGAGTCAGCTCTCCCCCCTCGTAGGTCCGTGTCCCGTTGTAGTAGGCCACTTTCAGCCCCGGAGTGGGACGACAGCTTTCGTCCACGGCGTAGGCAGCTGGGGCGGCCATCGTGATGGCCGCGAAAGTGAGACCGAGGAGGCTGGCCCAACGAAACATGCTCAACATGGAGCTCTCCCTTAATACTCTCCTCTTATATTATACTCCTCTTATATTTCACCACTACGCCGCGCGATATTCCGAGCTCCTTCTGAATGAAGGACACGGACTTCCGCTGGCTGCTGAGCGCCACGATGTGGGTGATGATCTTCTTGTCGAGAGGCGGCCGGCCAATACTCTTTCCGTCAGCTCGTGCTCTCACCATTCCGGCACGCACGCGATCGCCAATGAGAGAACTCTCAAATTCCGCGAGCCCTGCCATGATCGTGAAAACGAGCTTTCCTTGCGGCGTGGTCGTGTCAATTCCTTCTTGAAGGCTGATGAAATCAACCCCAAGCGAGCTGAACTCGGCAAGTGCATTGACGAGAGAGTGAGTCGACCGAGCAAAACGGTCATATCGCCAGACCAGCACGATATCGACGCCGCGGCGCCGGACTGTCTCGCGAAGTCTTTGGTAGTTGGGCCGATCATCTCCCCTACCTGACGCATGATCGACAAACTCGTCCGCCACGGTAAAACCACGCCGAGCGGCGTACTCTCGGAGCGGTTTGAGCTGTGTCTTGGGGTCTTGGTTCCCATCAAGAGTAGACACCCGAGCATAGATCGCAGCGCGTAAATTGGCCTTTTGCTTGTTCATAAAGGAAATCTTTTGTGAACACCGAGCCGCTGCCCGAATGCTCATTACCTGCTAAGGGCGGCAGTCGTAAAAATCGGCCACCCTTTATGAATAGCTTAACATGCGTCTGTTACGAACGCCCGGGACAAGCGATCGCGATCTTCGTAGTGGGCCACTTCTGGAAAGTCATAGAGTCCGCTCGGTTGCGGTTCACCGGCCGCGTTTCGGCTCCAGTATCGTTTGGGCCAGACCCATCACGCCATCGACCTCATTTCGAGCGGCTTGGGTGATGTGATCTACTGACCATGTGCCACCAGCAAACGGTACGACGTTCAAGGTCGCATTGACGGCCTCGGAAACCCGCTTCAACGCTTGGCTCGATGCTCGCGAGCCCTTTGCGTCTGCGGCCAACAGATGTGCAATCAGATAACCATGCGCCAGCGGTTGCCCCATCAACCTTTCGACGATTGGTGTCAATCTGTCCTCGGTCATCCCTCTTCTCCTTCTTAAGGGCCACGTCCAGAGTTGTATAAGACGGAAAATAATCCTGTGAAGCTACCGTTCACACGCGGACGAGTGCGAGGGCTTCGACGACGGGCCGACCACGCACGACCATATCCGGGTCAAAGAAAACCCAACTTTCTGCTGTTGAGCGGCCATGATGACCCGCACGTCATGCCGGTCAATGTCCGCTTGTTGAGTATGAATGACCAATCGCGGACATCCGCCAACGGCCGAGTCCGACCCATTTCAGTCATTGCTCGTGGCCCGTGTGATTGTCGCCGAAGGGGTGGAGAGCGGTCATCAGGTCATCCGTATATTTCAATCATTTTGGGATCGAGTATTCGAAGCAGCGTCAGAACTTCACCATCAATCGTGCGAAGCGATTGAACCCGGAGGTCGAACTGCTCGATGTGTCTTCTATCGAACCAATAGTTCGCAGGCTCTTTGCGTGTGACAAACCCCTTGCCGCCACTAAGCATGGAGGCAAATGCTAACGAGCGAGCATCTACGTCATCACGGACGCGCATACGTCCTGCTGTGAGGGATGGCCATTGCCACATGCGACCTAGAAGATTGTGAGCGACGAGAATCAACGGCTGTCTCGTTATCCGTATAGCGCGGATCGCCGCGGCGGTGACACTCGCTTGGAATTGCGAAGCCAACTCGACGATCCCGTCTAACGACAGCTCGCCCAGGCGCTCCAACCTGGGACAGACCATGAATGTGGGCAGGATCAGGTCGCCTGAATAGGCGTCAGCCTGGCGCTCGGCATCTTTCGATCTCTCGTCGATCGGATTTCCAATATCAGATGAGCGGCAGACGAAGGATCTGCCGCGGTGGTGATGCCAGTGCCCCAGCTCGTGCCCAGTGCTGAATCTTTTACGCTGGGGAGCGGTATTGGGGCTCACGTAGACGACGGCGCGGTCCTTGAAACCGATAATCTGCGCTTCGCAGGCGGCTAGGCGCCTGTAGTACACCTCGACGCCAACACAAAGCGCGATCGCCTCCAGTTCGATGTCGGCCGGATCCGAGATGCCCAATTCCGTGAGAAGCTCTTCGGCCGCACGCACCTGACGCGTCCTTACCTCTTCAGAAGATTGCCGTCGGCGTCGATCAGGCCAAGGCGCACGCACGCTTCTAGAAAGCTGTCGAGGTTCCCTTCGTCCTCGAGCTTTTGGTTGCGTGCAGCGATCGTCATGTCGTTCGTTCTCGCAGCATGTTCTCTGATCGCGGCCATGATCTCTTTCTTCTTAGCAACGTCGAATGAAAGGATCTTGCCAAAGTCGGCGCTGATCTTCCGACGCATCTGCCGCCTCGCCTCTTCGAACAGCGCGCGTTTGGGGGCGGCGCATGCGGCGTTCAAGGCCTTCGCATAGTCCTCCAAAAGGCCGCTCGGGGCGAGGCCGATGCTGGCAAGATATTCGTCGAGCTCTTTGCCTTCCAGCGAATCGATCTCATCCCAGATTTCATCGAGTAGTTGGCGCTTGAGATGCAAGCTGCGATCGTCGCTCATTTCAGTTTTCCTTCAAGCGTCCATCGGATCACTAGGCGTCTCTTTCTCTTCTGGACGGCCTTGTACTTCTTCTCGTCCCAACCAAGGTCGGCCTGGATCTCGGTCGGCGTTCCATCTTTCAACTGGGCCAACAACAGCAACTGAATCTCCTCGTCATTCGCACACAGATCGTACACCTGCTGGAAGTACACGGTCGCTTCGGTGGCGGCGGCGGGATCCAGAGCCTGTTCAACCGGATCATCCTCGTCGTCCTCCTGGGCGAAGGCGCGCACGCCCTCCAATCGGCGCACGACCTTCTCATGGCGGAAGATGTTCGAACGGATGCTATTGATGGCCTCAACGAGATATTTGCAGGTCTGTTCCGGTCCCTCCACGGGCTTGTCGGAGGCCAGCCAGCGTGCAAACGCCCCTTGCAGAAGGTCGGTGCCCTCGTCGCCAGTACCATGGGACATAAGTTGGGCATAGGCCGCCAACCGCTTCCTCTGGTCCTCGCGCAAGGCGCCCAGCGCTGCTGCCCGCTCCTTCCCCTGGATCGGCTTGCTCAAGTTCAACCTTCCTCAACTGGATTAGCTCGCGAAACACCCGGTTGCGGACATTAAACTTGAATGTCCGCGAATCGCCCTCTCGCGAGCTTAAGCATCTAGAGGGTGGGAATCGCAATAGAGATCGGCTCCCAACATCGTCGCCGCTCGCCCCACAGTCGTCCAGCTATCCGCAGAGCAGCTGGCCGCGAGACTACAATCTGCATGCGTGAAGTGAAACAGATCGGAAAAAACAGCGAGGAACATCAATGAGTTATGTCGACCCGAAGATTCAAGCCCGCCAGACCCAGATCGTCGAGATTCTGGAGATAGTCTGTGAATCCCTGGAACTCACTCCCTCTCAATTCACTCTGGCGAGGCAGCGTTACGAAGGGGTCGGCGCGTGCCTCGCCGGGTCCGAGGAGCCGGTGCTCCAGGCCATCGCAATCTATCTGCAGGGTTCAACCGCATTGGGGACGACAGTGAAGCCAATCGGCTTCAACGAGCATGATGTCGATCTGGTCGCCCACGTGCCTGACCTCGACGTCCAGGTGTCGCCCGCGAGCCTGAAGAAGGCCATCGGCGACTGCCTCCGCGGTAACGGCAACTACCAGGCTCTTCTAGAAGAGATGCCACGCTGCTGGCGTCTAAATTACGCCAACGAATTCCACATGGACATCACGCCTTCGATCCCGAACCCGGGTTGCCGGTTCGGCGGCGAACTCGTCCCCGACAAGACGTTGAAGGAATGGAAGGCCTCGAATCCGAAGGCCTACAAGCGGCTGTTCGAGCAGCGCGCGAAGCTCCTTCCCGTGCTCCGCCTCCGCAAGGGCATCGCAGTGGACAGCGCGCGGGCGAGCGTCGAGCCGTATCCAGAGGCCGGCGGCTTCAAGGGCATCATGCGGCGGACGGTGCAGATCGCGAAGCGTCACCGCGACATCATGTTTCTCGACGATCCGGACGTGGCGCCGCTCTCAGTGATCATCACCACGTTGGTCTCACGGAGCTACGAATGGTGCGTGACCAACCACGAGTACGACAACGAGCTCGACCTGCTGTTCGACGTGATCCGGCACTTGCCGGACACTATCGAGATACGCCGCGTCGACGGTCACGACCGGTGGTTCATCTGGAATGAGACCACAGAGGGCGAGAACTTCGCCGAGAAGTGGAACCGCAAGCCGGAGCGCGCGGAGGCTTTCTTCGCATGGCACGCCCGTTTCTGTTCCGATTTGGTCGGACTCGAAGCAGTCCGGGGACTGGACCGCCTGGGCGAGACGCTGAAGAGCCTATTCGGTTCGCGGCCGGCGAACGCCGCCATCGACTCGCTCACGAAGCGAGTTTCCACTGCGCGCGATGCCGGCAACCTAAGAGTCGCACCCAACACCGGACTGAGCGTCGGCGTGGTGTCAGCCTCGACTTCTGTGCCGGCCAACACCTTCTACGGCAGCAATCGGTAGCCCGTCATGCTGATTGGTCGGCGCAAGCCGCTGACCGCGGCTCAACAGTTCGTCAATCTTCGCTGCAATCCCGTCTGTCGCGGAGATGGTGTTTTGCGTGCCGGCCGGTTCACATGGCGATATTCGGCCACACCCTCGCCGCTCAGCAGGGATTATGACATCAGGATCGAGTTCAAGCAGGGCGGCAGGCCCGAGATCTTCGTCGATGATCCTGATCTGCACGTGCTGGCCGGCGGACGGCGCATCCCGCACCTGTATCAGCAGAAGCCTCCGAGGCTCTGTCTGTATCTGCCGAAGACGTACGAATGGCGGTCGTGGATGAGGCTGGACCAGACCGTCGTGCCGTGGGCAGCGCTATGGCTCTTCTACTTCGAGGAGTGGTTAGCATCGGACGACTGGAAGGGTGGAGGCATGCACCCCGCGGAAGGCGACGATCATGACCGGGGAGAGGCCGCATGAATGGACCCGACGGCAGCCCGTCGGACGACGGCAAGTTCTTCCGCATCCTGTCACTCGACGGCGGCGGCATCCGCGGCGTATTTCCCGCGGCCTTTCTAGCCCGTCTCGAGGAGCACCTCGAACATCCGATCGGGCGATACTTCGATCTGATCGCGGGCACGTCCACCGGGGGTATCATCGCCATTGGACTCGGCCTCGGACTTCCCGCTCGCGACATTCTCAAGCTCTACGTCGAAGAGGGACCCGCAATCTTCGACCAACAGCACAGCGCGATTGAGAACTGGGTGCGGAGGAAGTTGCGTGGTATGGCACACCTGTTTGTTACGAAGCACTCGTCGGAGCCGCTGCGCCGCGCGCTGGAAGGAGTGCTCGGCCGCCGCGCGCTCGGAGAAAGTCACACTCGGCTTGTGATTCCCGCATGGCACCCGGTGCTCGAACGCGTCTACATCTACAAGACTGCCCATCATCCCCGTCTAGAAACAGACTACAAACAGCCGGCGATCGACGCGGCGATGGCCACCGCGGCCGCCCCGACATTCCTCAAGCCTCACCTGACCGAGTCCGCCGTGGAGCTCGTCGATGGCGGCGTCTGGGCGAACAATCCGATCGGCGTTGCCGCGATCGAAGCCATCGGCATGCTGGGCTGGCCCGGAGACAAGCTCAAGATCCTGTCCATAGGGACGATCAACGAACCCGGACAGCCGCCCCGATTGAGAGGGAAGCTCCCAATGGCGGCATCGGTGACACGGCTCTTCATGGCTGGCCAGGCGCACAGTGCGCTCGGTACCGCGAAGATCGTCACCGGCGACGTCCATGAGCGCAAGGCCATCTGGCGTATCGACCAGACTGCGCCGGAAGGCCGCTATACGTTAGACAACGCGGCCCGCATTTCGGAGATGAGGGATCGCGCCTTTGCTGAGGCGCGCGAACAGCTGCCGGAGCTACGGCGCCATTTCTTCGGCGCTTCAGCAGCTGAATTCCATCCACTTCACCGCCTTTGATCTGCCGAGACTCAATTTCGTACCCCCGAATTTCGGCCTTGGGTCGTGAACCGGATTTTCGCCCTCCCAATAGCGAAGGTCTGGATATGGCACTTATCGGCAGTGACGGCGGTCGGTCGACATGTCTGCTATTGGAAACAAGAGCGGCTGTGTCGTAGCCGAGGCGATCTTCTGATTCGGGACCCGAAGCGGAAGTTTGGCCTCTCACGGGGTGACGGCAGCTTCGCGCCCATGGTCGCCGTTGAGTGAGGTCGTGCGGCCTCTCCAAAGCGGACGTATGATTGAAGGACGCCCTTGGCCGCCTCGGGTGGATAGCCGACACTCGCCTATCCCTCGTCGACACGGCGAGGATCGTCCTCAACTTGCCCGCAAGCGGCGCATTCACTCCTCCGGCAGCCCCGCCTTGCGCAAGCCTTCGAGCAAGACGGGCAAAGGATTTGTGCGCGCGACCCATTTGACAGTGAGTTGGGGACTGAGACGACGGGCCTCCGCCAAAGCGGTGTTCGCGTCGTCCGCCTTGCCGTCGAGCGCATAGGCGGCGGCGAGCTCCCTATAAGGGTAGCTTTGGCGATAACCGGCATCGATCGCCCGGTGGATTAGCTCGATCGCGGCGTCGAAATGGCCGAGGCCCATTTCAGCGTCCGCTAAATTCGTTCGCCACAAGCCGGTTGCCGGGTCGCGCGGACTCAACCGCATCGCCTGAAAAATATCGGACTTCGCTTGGTCGAACCGGCCGAGATTAATTTCAGCGTAAGCTCGCGCATTGTACAACGGTGCGTAATTCGGATTGATCGCGAGACCTTCGTCGGCTGCGGCGAGCCCCTCGTTCGACCGGCGCGAACTATTCAGGTAAAACACTTTCACATTATACGCCGCGACGTTGTCGGGAGTGAGGGCAATCGCTCGGTCGACTTGACCGAGCACCTTCGCATCGTAATCGGTGCCGGCGGTTCCCCATCCGTAATAATAGTCTAAATAATAGATTTGGGCGGCGCCGGCTAAGGCGTCGGCGTCGTTCGGGTCGATTGCGAGCGCCTGTTCGAACAAGGCTAGCGCGGCGTGGCCGAGCTCCTCTGCGTTGGCGCCCTGCCGAAAGCGTGTCAGCATCAAGGCCCGGCCACGCATTTCCAGATCGATCGCGTCCGGATTTTTCGAGCGGACGCTCTTTTCCGCCTCCGCCTTGATCAGTTCATACCCCAGGCTGTTGGCCAATCGCGCCACCACCTCATCTTGCAGCTTGAACAAGTCGGCGACATTCTCTTCGAAGCGATCGGCCCAGAGATGGGCGCCGCTCGCCGCGTCGATCAGCTGCGCGTTCACGCGCACGCGGCCCTGGTCGCGTTGCACCGAGCCTTCGAGCACGTATCGCACGCCAAGCTCCTTGCCGATTTGCTTGGCGTCGATGTTCTTCCCCTTGAACGTGAAAGCCGTGTTGCGGGCGATCACGAAACTGCCGCGAATGCGCGACAGATCGGTGGTCAGATTCTCGGTTATGCCATCAGCGAAGTAATCCTGGTTTGGGTCGTTCGAGAGGTTGGCGAATGGCAGCACGACGAGCGAAAGGCGCGCGGCCTCCACCGGCGCGGCCACGTTCGCTGCGACAGGCGCGGGCGCGCTCGTCGCGACGGTCGTCGATCGGTTTGCGAACAGGAAATACCAGGCGCCCAACGCAATCACGACGAGCAGTGCCGCGATCCCAGCCGCGAGCGGCGCCCGCGCTGAGCGCTTCTTCAGCTCGGGCGGCTTCGCCTCTGATGCGGGTTTGGCTTGCGCCAGCTTGCCGACTTCGAGGGAATAGGCCCTGATCGGCTCGGCGATGTTCTTCAGTCGAGTTGGGCCGAGGTCGGTGACGGCGAGATCGAGCCGCCCCTTCACCTGGCGGTAGGCGTCCTCGGACAGACAGATCGCGCCTGGCGCAGCGATGCCTTCTAACCGCGCGGCAATATTGACGCCGTCGCCCATCAGGTCGCCGTCGCTCTCCTCGACGACGTCGCCCAGATGAATGCCGATCCGGAAGATGATGCGGCGATCCTCGGGCACGCCGGCATTGCGCTCGATCATGGCGTTCTGAACTTCGATGGCGCAGCGCACGGCATCGACGACGCTGCGGAACTCGACGATCGAGCCGTCGCCGGTGCGCTTGACGATGCGCCCGCGATGCACTGCGATAGTTGGATCGATGAGATCGCTGCGCAGCGCCCGCAGTCGCGCCAAGATGCGATCTTCGTCCGCGGCGGCGAGCCGGCTATAGCCGACCACATCTGAGCAAAGGATCGCCACCAGTTTTCGGGTATCGCTCATCGCGCCCGTCCCCCGCTGCCCAGACTATAGCACAGAGTCGCGACCAGAGTGGTCGTGTTCAGCTAACGTAGGGCGACCCCAGGCCATTGCCGACCGGCTGCTTTGGGTCGAACTTTGCCGTTCGACGCGTAGCTATCGAACGTCCGCTATCGCTTCTTATCGCCCGTAAGCTGCTATTCCGCTATCGGCCAACGCCGGTCGTTCCAAATCAACGGCTGGAACGGCAGCTCTTGGCACGAAACCGAAGAGTAGGAGAGCGGCACGGATTTCCGATGCTGAAGGCAAAGCAGACTTTGCGCGGTCGATGCTTATCGTCGTAGTTTGACCCTTCGCGGACGTAGTGCTTGGAAATTAACGACCGATTCCGTAGCCACTAGTCATAGAGACCTGATCAAGGACATCAGACCATCCACCATCCGCGCCGGTCCGCGCGTTTCCGGCCAGCGCAGCGCGGCGGTGTGGGCCAACGTCGCGAAGTGATCGAAGCGGTCGAGGACATGCGCCATTGCGGCGGCGATCGATGCCGGCTCGAAACGGTCGAAAGCCGCTCCGGCGCTGCCGCACTCCGCAACCAATGTCTCGACGGTCGTTCCCGCTGGGACCACGAGAGGGATGCCGTTAGCGATCGCTTCGCACGCCACGGTGGAGAGACCGGCGAAGTAGTAGTCGGGCCGATGCGGACACAGGATGAGATCCGACGCTTCCAACAGCTTCGGCCATCCGTCCTTTCCCGCGGGCTTTTCCTCGAGCAGGATGCGATCGTTGTTCGCGGCGATCTCCCGCAACCGCTCGAGTGTCTCCGGCGGGCCCAGGGGATCGACGACTTGCATGAGGAGCCGGAAATCTGAGCGCACGTGCATCAGTTCCTGCACGATCTCGGGCAGACGCTCGTAGCCCTTGTTGATGGCTTGATGGCCGAGGATGGCGACTTTGACGGGACGGGCGCCCGCGCGATTCCGCAAGGGAATGATGGCAGGATAGGGCAGCGGCAGCGTGTGAACGGGATAGGACAAAATCATCTTCAACATCTCGGTCGGCACGTCGCCGAAGGTGACGACGTGAAACCGTGCGTCGGCCTCTCGGGGCAGTTGGCGCGCGACGTAGCGGAACAGCGTCGCGCGACCATCGACCTGCGGATTGGGTACCGTGGCTTTCAAACGATCCGGCTCGCGCTGGACCATCATACCCGTGCCGACGGCCTCCATGACGATGGCTGGACGGAGGTCCGGAGACAGATCTTTGCGCCATTCCAACAGCGCCATCAGTTGCGGCGGACGGGTCGAGCTCACATAAACCACATCCGATGATTCAGTCGGCGGTAGCTCGCGAAGGTCATCGTGGGTGGTTCGCGTGCTGTTGTCGAAGTCGATCAGCCAGCCGGCGAAGGGATCGGGATCGACTTTGGCATAGGTGTGATAGCGGAAGCGCGGGACGACGCCGAGCTCGGCTTGCAAGGCGGGCGCCACGGTGCGGCGTCCGAACACCAGAGTCTCGATACCCCGGGCGCGAAGCTCGCCCACGATGTACCTGCAATAGTTGGCGTGATGACCGACGTCGTTGCGAAGCGCGGGATCCAAGTAGAAGAAGCGCATCGGTGTCTCGGAGTCAGCTCGATTTGCGACGGTGCCATGCGGTATCAAGGCCTAGTCGTAATATAGTCCTTGTATTGCCGAACCACATAGTGCTCGCGCGTGAGCGGCCGCATCAGGTCCCCCGTCGGCTCACCCCAGTAATCTGCGAGATTGGCGGCGGCGAAGTCCATGCCCAGGACAGCGCTCATCCTTGTCGCACTGCCCACGCGCGGATTGACATCGATGATCCGCCAACGGGAGGCCGCATCCCGCATGACCTGAAACATGAAAGCACCGAAGAGCGGCAACCCTCGCGCGATCCGTTCCGCGATCTCCGTCAAGGCGGGATCGTGGAAGACGCGCGCCTTGGTCGCACCGGCCCTCTTTTCGAGATATTCCCGGCACACGCAAAAAAAAGTGCCGACGCCGCGGCTCAAGAATACGTCGATCCCGACCTCGGGCTGACGGAGCTGTTCCTGAAGCAGCCAATGGTCGGAGTCGATCGTCGCCAGCTCGTCCGCTGCGTGGATGAGGCGCACGCTCCGGGACCCGTACCCTTCACGCGGCTTCAGCATCGGACCGGACGGCAGTCTCTCGAACGCGGCTCGGGTGGCAAGAGCGGTCTCGGGCGAGGGCAGCCCGTTTGCTCCGAGCCATCCGTGCATTGCCCATTTGTCGGCGCAGAGTCGGACGATATGAAGAGGCGGGGCGATCAAGTCGAGACCTGATGGCAAGCTTCCATCGGCGGCAAGGCGAGCGGCCGCTTCGAGCTCATCGTCATGAACCGGCAGGTAGAAGCTGTCCGGATACGACGCGGCAATTTCAGCGAGGGCCTGAGGAAACTCGGGCGAGCGAGCGGCAGGCACCTGAACGAACGCGTCGGCGAGTACGCTCGCAGCTACCAGTTCACGGCGGTTCGTGTCGGTCGCAACTACAAAGACCGAATCACCGTAATGATCCCGGACCGATTGAATGGTTCCGAACGAATTCGCGCTGCCTGACGAACCGACGATCAGTCGACGAGATTGGTGCATCATGGCAGCCATCGTTCCCACTCCATGTCGGCGCAGTAGTCGCTCGCGTTGCCAAGGACGTCGGAATTTGGAACTGTGAAAATGACGGAACCGTGCCGCGAGTGTCAAACCCAGACCCTAGCACTGGCGCGCGCAGCAGCTAGCCGTGCTATCGATTCATGAGGCGCTTGAGTTGGTCACGAATGACCGCTCTTGGCGTGCGCCGTGGGAAGGCGGCGCTTTCCAGTGGGTGCAAGTCCCATCCGGCAACCGCTCCAGCCGGAAGCAATCGGAGCAGTCATGGAGGTAACGAAATGACTGGAGCCTTCG
>Ga0209517_10008098_pt1 | contig 12386 bp, 11 predicted proteins | sample PeaSoiMetSII2010_FD_187695 | JGI IMG/M metagenome (GOLD analysis project Ga0209517, IMG submission 187695) | Peat soil microbial communities from Weissenstadt, Germany - SII-2010 (SPAdes) (version 2) | ecosystem: Environmental > Terrestrial > Soil > Wetlands > Peat | place: Germany...
CTCTCCTGCGCGCCGATGACGCTGCCGTCGCGGCTGACGGGGATGAACTCGCCGAGCTTGAGGCCCCAGCCGAAGACTGGAATCTTCATGAGCGACTTTTTGACGAACGCGGAGGTGCGGCCGGGGATGCGCGGGAGAAGGGCGGGCGGGTCGAGGTTGGAGACGTGGTTGGCCATGAAGATGCAGGCGGTGTGCGGGGGGACGTTGTCGAGGCCGGTGACCTGAATGCGGATTCCAACGAGGCGATAGCCGATGCGGACAATGGCCAGTGAGGCGTTGTAGAGGGGAAGGACGTTGCCGGTGACGATGGCCCAGGGAATGAAGAGCAATGCCGCGGGAGCGCCGAGCAGGATGATGGTGAAGAGCAGGATGAGAGCGCGAATCATGCGGAGTTGTTCACCTCGGCGGCTGCGGGGAAGCGTTGTTTGAGGCGCGCGGGCAGTTTCTCATAGATGCCGTCGAAGGCGCCATTGGAAAGGAGGACGACTACGTCGCCGGGGGTGAGTTGCGGGGCGATGGCGTCGGCGATGGCGTCGCCGCCGGGGTGGAGCTCGGCTTGGGCGCCGCGGGCGCGGAGGGAGTGGATGACGTCTTCGGGGTGGAGGCGCTCGGCGTCGGGGATGCGCTGCTGCTGATAGACGCCGGCGAGGACGACGCGGTCGGCGAGGAGGAGGCTTTCGACGAGATCGGACTGGAGGACTTTGCGGCGCAGCGTGTTGGAGCGTGGCTCGAGGACGGCCCAGAGGCGCGATTGCGGATAAACGGAGCGGAGGGCGCGGAGGGTTTCGCGGATGGCGGTGGGGTGGTGGGCGAAGTCGTCGATGATGGCGATGTTGTTGACGACGGCGCGGACTTCAAGGCGACGCTTGACGCTCTTGAAGGTGGCGAGGGCGGATTGGATGGTTGGGGTGGGGATGCCATGGATGGAGGCGAGGGCGGCGGCGGCGGTGGCGTTGAGGGCGTTGTGCTCGCCGGCGAGTTGCATTTCGAATTCGGACCAGAGGGAGCCTGAGCGCCAGACTTCCCAGCGGGTGAGGGGGCTGTCGTGGCGGAGATTCTGGATGCACCAGTCGGCGGTTTCGGAGAAGCCGTAGCGATCGACGCGGCAGAGGGCGGGCTGGAGGCACTCGGTGACGTTGAGGCTGCCGTCGTAGGCGACGATGAGGCCGCGGCGGGGGACGAGGTTGACCAGACGCTTGAAGGCGGTCTTGACGGCGGCGAGATCGACGTAGATGTCGGCATGGTCGAACTCGACGTGGGTGAGGATGAGCGCGTCAGGAAAGTAGTGGAGGAATTTTGGGCCCTTGTCAAAGAAGGCGGTGTCGTACTCGTCGCCTTCGAGGATGAAGGTGCGTGTGGGGCGGAGCTGGAAGCTGGTGCGGAAGTTCTCGGCGACGCCGCCGATGAGAAAGGACGGCTCAAGCGCGGGATTGATTTCGGACGCGACCTGGTAGATCCAGGCGAGCATGCTGGTGGTTGTGGTTTTGCCGTGGGTTCCGGCAACGACCAGGGACTCGCGGCCGGCGAGGAACTCCTCGTGCAGCAGCGCGGCCATGGAGGTGAAGGGGATGCGCTGGTCGAGCACGGCCTCGACTTCGGGATTGCCGCGCGAGAGGGCATTGCCGATGACGACCAGGTCGGGAGCGGGTTCGAGGTTCGATTCGGCGTAGGGCTCGAGGATGGGAATGCCGAGCGAGCGGAGCAGGTCGCTCATGGGCGGATAGGCGGCCTTGTCGGAGCCGGTGATGCGATGGCCCTGGAGCTGGAGGAGTCCGGCGAGCGAGGCCATGGCCGTGCCGCAGATGCCGCTGAGATGGATGTGACGGGAGGATGAGGGCATAAGAGTCAGAGAATCACCGCGGGTTGGAGGAGGTGCAGATCGGCTTGGTTGGCGGCGTGGAGTTCGGCTTCGACGCCGAAGGTGAGGGTGACGTTGGAGTGGGAGACGTGGCCGCTGCGCAGGCCGATGGCGATGGGGCCCTGGAACTGGTCGAAGACGCGCAGGATGACTTCGTCGAGGAGCTCGGGGGGCGCGCCGGGGGAGGAGCAATCGAGCATTTCGCCGAAGACGATGCCGCGGACGCCGTCGAGCTTGCCGGCCTGGGCGAGTTGCCAGAGCATGCGGTCGATCTGGTAGGGGCGGGCATTGACGTCTTCGAGGAAGAGGAGCTTGCCTTCGGTCTGCGGCTCGTAGGGCGTGCCGAGGAGCGCGACCAACACGGAGAGACAGCCACCGTAGAGGGTGCCGCGCGCGCGGCCTGGATGGAGGGTTCGCAGGCCTTCGGCGGCGCCGAGGGAGTAGGTTTGGCCACCAAGAGCGGCTTGCAGGCTGGGGAGATGGACGCCGTTTTCGCGAGCAAAATCGGCGGAGAGCATGGGACCGTGAAAGGCGGGGAGTTGCACCTGGTCGAGGAGCCAGAGTTGCAGGGCGGTCAGATCGCTGTAGCCGAGGAAGGGCTTGGAGCTTTCGGAGATCAGGTCGAGGTCGAGGGCGCCGAGCAGATAGGCAGAGCCGTAGCCGCCGCGGGTAGAGAAGACGGCGCGGACTTCGTCGTCGGCAAAGGCGTGGTGGAGGTCGCGGAGGCGCATCTCGGGCGTGCCGGCGAAGTAGAGCGGGCCGCGGGTGAGGATGTGATCGGCGGGCTGGGGCGAGTAGCCGAGGGCGCGCAGGGCTTCAAGGCCGAGTTCGACGCGGTCGGGCTGGGGCGTGGAGGCCGGAGAGACAACGGCGACGAGAGCATCATGGGGAACGGCTTTCGGTTTGAGCACGGCGGTCACGCGTAGAAGGCCTCTCCGCGGGCGATGAGGGAGGCCGGGCCGGTGAGGCGCAGCTCGGCGCCGGGGCCCTCCCAGGCTACGGTCTGCACGCCGCCGGGAGCGAGAACCGTGAGTGGCGAGAAGCAGCTCATGAAAGCGAAGGCGGCGGTGGCTGCGGCAGAGCTGCCTGTGCCGGACGAGGTGGTGGGGCCTACGCCGCGCTCGAAGATGCGAATCTCGATTTGGTAAGGGTTCAGGACGCGGACGAATTCGACGTTGGTTTGCTTAGGAAAATCGGGGTGGGTGCAGATAGCCGCGCCGATGGTCTGCCAGGGCTTGCCGTTGACGGTAAAGTCGGCGTTGTCGACGACGATGACGAAGTGCGGATTGCCGGTGGAGACGGCGATGCCGACCACGCGCAGGCCGCCGGCGAGGTTGGCGGTGTGGGGTTCGAAGGCGGGGACGCCCATGCCGGTGGTGACTTCCACGGTGAAGCCGGCAGTGGCGCTGAGGGCATTGATCTGGCAGAGGCGCGGGCCGGCATCGGTGACGATTTCGAGGATGTCGCCGGGCTGGGAGCGGAGCGCATAGGCCATCCAGGCGGCGACGCAGCGGGTGCCGTTGCCGCTGATCTCTGCGATGGAGCCGTCGGCATTGTGCAAGCGGATGCGTCCGGATCTGGGGCCGGGCTTGTTGTCGTTCCATGCGAAGAATTCAATACCGTCGGCGCCTATGCTGGTGGTGCGGGCGCAGAGACGGCGGGTGAGATCGGCCCAGTTGACGCCAGCAGCGTCGTCTTCAGTGACGATGAGGAAGTCGTTGCCGCAGGCGTGTGCCTTGATAAAGGGAATCAATCGTCCTCCGGATCGCGGAAAGTGAAGACCTGATGGATGCCGGGCCCTGCGACCAGCTCCGCCTTCAGGCGCTCATGCTGGCGCCAGGTGGCTGCGAGAGGAAAGCTGATGCGCTGGACGGTGCCGATGGCGTCGGATTCAATATCGGTGAGGCGTTGTCCAGCGTGGTCCATGGCGTCGAGGATGGACTGGAGCATGCGGGACTGATCGCTGCCGCGCGCCTCGTAGGTGACGGGGTAAGTCTTGAGGTTGGCGCGCTGCTCGAGGATGCCGACCAGAGCCAGTGCGGCGATAACGATAAGGGCTCCCACGGCCGCGGCTGCATAGAGGCCGGCGCCGCAGGCCATGCCGATGGAGGCGACGACCCAGATGCTGGCGGCGCTGGCCAGACCGCTGACGCGGCTGCGGTTGTGGAGGATGAGGCCCGCGCCGAGGAAGCCGATGCCCTGCACGATGTTGGCGGCCACCTGTCCCTTGTTTGGGCTGATGTCTCCGGCCAGCACGGCGGAGAGCAGCGTAAAGAAGGCCGAGCCCATGCAGATGAGAAGGTTGGTGCGCACCCCGGCCGACTTGCGGTTCAGCTCCCGCTCCAGGCCAACCAGGCCGCCCAGCAGGGCAGCCAACAGGAGACGGCCTATGGCGCCATTGGCCACGACCATCTGCTGCAACTGGTCGAATTGGAAGGGTTGCGAAAGCAGCGCCAGAGAAGCGTTCATGAAGATTCCTTGAGCGATCCTACCACCGAGCCGGGGCGATGGATGAAGGTTGTTGCGCCGGGAGTATCGGAGACGTAAAGCGTGGCGGAGGGCTGGCCGGGGGTGGAAAAGCGGCGGTAAACGGTGAGGCCCTGCGGATGAGCATGGACGGCCTGATCCACCTCGTCGCCGTCGAAGGCGAGGACAAGGGCGGCGTGGGCGGCGGGGGCGGTGAGGGCGTCGCGATAGACCTCGAGGTCGCTTTCGTTGATGGTCTGGCGGAGGGGAATTCCGGTGCGGGCGATGATTTGCGGGTCGGTAGAGGTGATCATGAGGAGCACGCCGCCAGGGCGCTGGGCAAGGAGCGCGCGCAGGACGGGCGGGATTGCGAGTTCATAGGGGCGATGGGCCTCGATGATCTTTGTGCCTTCCACATAGACCAGGGGCCGCTCGCGCAGCATTTGAAAAGCGTTGAGACCGACTAGGGCGAAGAGGATGAGAGCTGCGCCGTTGGTCCAGCGGGGGTCGATGGCGCGCGGTTTGAACTCCTCAACGGCGGCGAGGCAGAACTGTGCGGCGAAGCCGAGGGCGAGTGCGATGGCGGGCAGGAGTTCGATTCCGTAGCGCAGGTTGTACCAGGAGTGAGGCCACCAGACGGGAAGAAAGATGGGGACAGAGCCGTAGGCTACGGAATAGGCATAGAAGGGGACGGGCAGGGCCAGCAACGACGCCCAGGCAAGGGAGCGGCGGCGGGCCGAGAGCCAGGCCCATGCGGCGCCGAAGAGGCTGAGCTCGAGCAGGACATTGCCCCAGGCGAGGGCAGCGGAGTCCATCTCCGCGGCCTTGACATAGAAGAGGAGCGAGACCCAGGGATTGTGCCAGCCGGGATGGGGCGGGAAGCCTGGTGTCGCAGTGCGTATTTCAATGGCCTTTGCCGAGTACGGGCCGCGCAGGAAGAAGAGCCAGTCGCCGAAGGCGGCAGCGTTGTAAATGCACCAGGAGGCCGGCGCGGCGACGATGAGGACGCTGGCCAGCCAGAAGGCGGGGGAGCGCAGTTGACGGGGGCGGGCGAGGGTGAGGCCGATGGCGAGCCAGGCAAGCAGGGCCATGATCCAGCCGTCATAGCGGGTGAAGACGGCGGCGACGAGGACCAATACGATGAGCCAGAGCAGGCGGCTGCTCTGCTTTGAGTCGGCGTCGAGACTCGTGCGCCACTCGACCAGCCAGACGGCGAGCCAGACCATCTCGCAGACAAACAGCGGCTCGGTCATGGCCGTGGTCTGCAAGTAGAGCAGGTTGGGATTGATGGCGAAGAAGGCGAGGGCGAGGCCCGCGGAGGAAGGCGGGAGCCAGCGGCGGGCGAGGCGGTAGAAGCCCGCGCAGGCGGCCAGATACGCGAGTGCAGACGGAATGGTGCCCGCAATGCCGTTGGCCCACCAGCTATAGACCTGGACGAACGGGAGCATGAGGATGTGGGGCAGCGGCAGCCACACGGAGCCCAGCTCGGAGAAGCGGGGCTGGTGCGCATCGAGGACGCGGCGCGCGATGTGGAGATGGGCGACGGCGTCGCCATAGTTGAGCAGGGCTCCGTGACGCCAACTCCACGCGATTGCGATGAGCGAGGCCGCCGCGCAGGAGACCAGTACGACCACTGACTCCGGACGCGAAACGACCGGGCGCGCGATGGGCCTCTCAGTCAAGGTGGGTCAACTCGCGGAAGACGATGAAGCGGTCGTCGATCTCCTTGCGGGAGAGCTGCTGGAGGCGCTCGGTGCCGAAGCGCTCGCAAGCGAACGAGCCCATGACGCTGCCGTAGAACATGGCGCGGCGAAAGACGGCGGGTCTGAGCTCAGGCTGCGAGGCGAGATAGCCGAAGAAGCCGCCGGCGAAACTGTCGCCGGCGCCGGTGGGGTCGACGACTTCTTCCAGCGGCAGCGCCGGAGCGCGGAAGGGATGGGGCTCCGCACTTTCACCTTTTGGATCAAAGCTGTGGCTCGAGAAGAAGGCGGTGGCTCCGTACTCGCCGTGCTTGACGATGAGCGTGTCCGGTCCCATGGCCAGCACGCCGCGCGCTGCCTGGACCAAGTTGTTGTTGCGGGCCAGCATGCGGGCTTCGGTGTCGTTGATGAGCAGAACGTCGAGGCCCTTCAAGACTTCAAGCAGCGCGGGACGATGATCCTTGATCCAGTAGTTCATGGTGTCGCCGGCGACGAGGCGGACGCCGGGCATCTGTTCGCGAACGCGGCGCTGCAGGACGGGATCGATGTTGGCGAGGAACAGATACTCCGAGTCGCGATAGGCCTCGGGGATCTTGGGCTCGAAGGAGGCGAAGACGTTGAGTTCGGTGGTGCGGGTTTTGGCCTCGTTGAGGTTGTCGAGGTACGAGCCTTCCCAGAAAAAGCTCTTGCCGGGGGCGCGCTCGATGCCGCGGGTATCAATGGCTCGGGCGCGAAAGACGGCTTCCTGCTCGGGGCCAAAGTCCTCGCCGACGACGGCGATGACGCGAACGTCGGTGAAGAAGCTGGCGGCCAGCGAGAAGTAAGTGGCTGCGCCGCCCAGGCAGCGGTCCTTGCGGCCGGCGGGGGTTTCGATGGAATCGTAGGCTACGCTGCCTACTACGGTAATCGCCATTTTTGTTCCTCTCTTGCACGTTGTGGTAACTTGCTGACCGGACTGCCTATAACAAATCACCAAACAGACCAAAACGTCATCAATTCAGATATCTATTGAGTATGCACAATTCCGTGAACGGTCACTCTGTTACTCCGGAACTGTGAACCCCTCCAGAGGACCTTGTAATCCCGGTTTTCGGGGAAGTATTGAACAAGAGGAAGGCCCTTCTCGAACTCATAGGCAGCCCCAGGTTTCAATGTTCCGAACCCGCCTATTGGAGCAGGTCCGTTCCCGAAGATCATGCCAGAATCTGCGACATCTTTGCCATCAATCACCAGGGTCCAGGTTCCCGGCGCGGAGTCTATGCTGTGATTTGAGCCGTTCGTCAGATGAAAGATCAAGTCCCCCACAGGTTGCCCCTCGCCGTCTGTGTACATTTGGATAGCTAGTGTGGCGTAGAGTCCCTTTTGCTGATCACTATGTTTGGCGTTTCGGGATTGACCCCAGAGCGGCGCAGAGGATGCCCAGGCGCAAGCGGCGAAAGATGCCCCAATCACAAGCACGGCGCAAAACTGGCGAAGGTTCATACCTGGCCCAGGTACTTCCCAAACAGCAAGCCCAGCTTCTCCTTTGCTGCTTCTGGAATTGCGTCCGGCTGAGTTAGCACGGCGTACTTGGCGGCGGAGGCGCAGGGGCAGGTGCGCTCGGCGGGCAGCGCGGCGACGGCGGCTTTGACGACCTTGGCGGCGTTGTCGGCGTTCTTGTGCAGCACGGCGACGATTTCTTCGATGGTGACGGCGTCGTGACCCTCGCGCCAACAGTCGTAGTCGGTGACCATGGCGATGGTGGCGTAACAGATCTCGGCTTCGCGGGCCAGCTTGGCCTCCTGCAGGTTGGTCATGCCGATCACGTCGGCGCCCCAGCTGCGATAGAGATTCGACTCGGCGCGGGTGGAGAATTGCGGGCCTTCCATGCAGACGTAGGTGCCGCCCGACTTGCCTACAACGCCGGACGCGGCGCAGGCATCGACGGCGGCTTTGGCTACCGTGGCGCAGACTGGGTCGCCAAAGGAGATGTGGCCCACGATGCCCTCGCCGAAGAAGGTGGAGACGCGATGGAAGGTGCGGTCGATGAACTGGTCGGGGACGACAAAGTCAGTGGGCTTGTGCTCTTCCTTGAGCGAGCCGACGGCGGAGACGGAGAGAATACGTTCGACGCCGAGTTTCTTGAAGGCGTAGATGTTGGCGCGGAAATTCAGCTCCGACGGGAGAATGCGATGGCCGCGGCCGTGGCGGGCGAGAAAGGCCACCTTGCGGCCCTCGATCTCGCCCAGCACAAAGGCCTCGGAAGGCGCGCCAAAGGGCGTCTCCACGCGCTCCTCGCGCACGTTGGTGAATCCGGGCATGGAGTAGAGCCCGCTGCCCCCGATGATGCCAATCTCTGCCTGCGCCAATGTCCTGCTCCTTCTGCTCGTGCGACGGGAGTCCGCCGGAGGACTGTTTTCCGGCACGATTGCCTGCCTTCAGCAAACATCTCAGTATAAAGGCAGGGGCGGCAGTTGCCCTGCGCTTGCGCGCATGGATCGTCACGGCCGGGTTGGCGCGGTGTAGTCTGGAGCGGGGAACAAGGAGAAGGTATGAAGGCGCTGGTGCTTTCCGAGTACAAGCGGCTGGAGATCGCGGAGCTGCCCGTGCCGCGGCCCGCCGCGGACGAGTTGCTGATTCGCATTCAGGCGTGCGGCATCTGCGGAAGCGATGTGCATGGCTACGACGGCAGCACTGGGCGGCGGCTGCCGCCGATCGTGATGGGGCACGAAGCGGCCGGGGTTGTTGAAGAGGTTGGAGAGGCTGTGGGCAACTTCCGCGCCGGCGACCGGGTGACGTTTGACTCGACGGTTTATTGCGGAAAGTGTTTTTTCTGTCTGCGCGGCGAGATCAACCTTTGCGATCATCGCGAGGTGATCGGGGTTTCGACGCCGGCGTTCCGGCGCATGGGCGCGTTTGCCGAATATGTCGCGGTGCCTGCGCGGATTGCCTATCGGCTGCCGGACAACATGCCTTTCGCGCATGCGGCGCTGATTGAGGCTGTCTCGGTTGCGGTGCATGCTGTGGGGCTGACTCCGATCAGGCTGAACGATACGGCTGTGGTGGTGGGAGCGGGCATGATTGGCCTGCTCACCCTGCAAGCGGCGCGGCTGGCGGGAGCGGGGGAAGTGTTTGTGATGGATGTGGACGAGAGCCGCCTGGAACTGGCCGGGAGCCTGGGTGCGAGCCGAACCTTCAACTCGCGCAATCCCGAGGTGATTGCGCAGATCGTCGAGCAAAGCAATGGACGCGGGGCAGACGTTGCGCTTGAATGCGTGGGGATTTCCGCCACGGTGAAGCTGGCGCTGGAGAGCGTGCGCAAAGGCGGAGCCGTAACGCTGGTCGGCAATGTTGCGCCGACGGTCGAGCTGGGGCTGCAATCGGCGGTGACGCGGCAGATTCGGCTGCAAGGCTCGTGCGCGTCGTCGGGCGAGTATCCGGCATGCATTGCGCTGATGTCGCGCGGAGAGATTCGCGTGGAGCCGCTGCTCTCCGCGGTTGCGCCGCTTGAGGAGGGCGCGGCATGGTTCGAGCGCTTGTATGGGCGCGAGCCGGGACTGCTGAAAGTTGTGTTGCAGCCTTGAGGATTTGAGCGATGAGCAACGGACTGTCTGATTTGACCGGCAAGGTGGCGCTGGTGACGGGCACCAGCCGCGGGCTGGGGCAGTATTTTGCGCGGGCACTGGCCCGGGCGGGAGCGGACCTGGCCATTACCAGCCGCGACAAGGGAGCGCTTGCGGCATTTGCGGAGGAGATCGAGGCGCTGGGGCGGCGAGTCTTCTGCGCGGAGCTCGATGTGCGCGAACTGAGCAGCATTCAGAGCGCGATCGCCGTGATTGAAGAGCACTTTGGCAGGATCGATATTCTGGTCAACAATGCCGGATGCAATATCCGCAAGCCGGCGCTCGAGGTGAACTGGGACGATTGGAACACCATCCTCGACACCAACCTGCGTGGAAGCTTTTTTGTTGCGCAGGCGGTGGCGCGCGGCATGATCGAGCGGGGCTATGGGCGGATCATCAACATCGGCTCGGTGACCAGCGTGGCCGGATACGCGGGGCTTGCACCGTACGGGGCCAGCCGCGGCGGGATTCGCCAGCTCACGATGAGCCTGGCCGACGACTGGGGCCGGCACGGGGTGACCGTGAACTGCCTGGCGCCGGGCTGGTTCCAGACACAGCAGAACAGGGTTCTCTATGAGAACGCCGCCTGGGTTGAGTATCTCCGGGATCGCATTCCGTTGAAGCGGCCCGGACGACCCGACGATCTGGATGGCGCGGTCGTTTTTCTCGCCTCCGAGTCGAGCCGCTACATTACCGGGCAGACGCTGCTGGTGGACGGCGGCATCTCGACCGGGGCCACCAAGGCGACTGTTTGACGGCTGGCGTCGCCCGTTCCCATTGTGCGGGAGAGGGATCGTATCGCGATATACGCTATTGATAAATAAAGAGATAATAACCGGAATCAGAGAAATACACCCAAAAGTACCCCCTCGAGAATTGACAGCGGTTTAGTTGTGCATCATCCTAGTCCAAAACTAACATTTACCGTGGTCTAAGAATGTCGGGGCCTATCAGTTCGCCTACCAGCAGTAGGTGGCAACGACGTCCGGAGCGCTCGGAAGCTGGTTGATGGCGGTCGTATGCAAGACGATCTGTAGATTCTTCTTTTCCCAACCTTTCGGGAGGGACTTGACCAACGCCGAGATGGATTGTGGATTCGTGAGGAATTCGGCCGCGGCACGGGTTCCTACATATCCGATTCCTGCCGCAGTGATGATTGTAGTGCCCGTCTTGGAATTCAAAATCCGGGATACGATCGCGTAGTCCTCAGTAAAGTCAGAATTGGCGGACCAGCGCTTTTGGGTGTTCGAGCGGTCCAGGATGGCCATAGGCCCATCAAAGACATAGCGCAGGTCTCCGGTCATGGTGAGGGTCCAGGGGTTGTTGTGCGCACCGATGAGGATCGTGGGACTCTCGCGAAGGTCTCCATACGCCACATCGTTTCCGTATCGGATGTCGAACTGTTTATTGCGATGCACTAGCAGGGACACGATCTTTGTGGTCGCCGCGACATCGCCAATTGTCACGAACGTATCCTTTGCGGGATAAAGATCCTGAGAGTCAATCTTGGTGCCCGGGGGTAGCGGGATATATGATTCCAGTCCCATCTCCTCATTTCCGCTGCGGGGGTGTTGCTGGTAATAAGAGTCAATATAAGAAGGAGACAATTCATAGACAGCATTGCTGCCGATATAGATCAGGACTGGATTGGATTTATCCAAGACGGGCGACCAGAATCTATTGAAGGCGCGCTCCTCGGGGGATGGGAGGATGCGCAGTATTGCCCAAATCAGGATGACTACCGCGGCGGCAATCGCAATCGACCATTTGCGACTTTGGAATCTTCCGGATGATGGCTTAAGATCGCGGGCGATAACCTCATGGGGAATCGGCGAGGTCACAGGTTCTACCGGGCTATGGCTCAGTTCCGGTCCGTGCGGCGGAGACGACGGCAGCTGAACCGGATTCCCGTCGGTCCACTCGAAGACAGCCTTGAAGGACCCGAGAGGCACGCTGATCCGAACGGCTTCCCGATGCGCAGTTTGATAGTAGAGCGCGAGGCGCTTCCTGATCTCGGCCGCCCGTGCGCGAACGACCGGATCAGCATTTGTGTCGTAGTCTGGCCGCCTGCCAAAGACCTCTGCCCCTATCACTCTTTCCTTCAAGAGGTTTCCGTGGCCAGACAGCGTCTGGTCAACAATGTATTGCAGGAGTTGCTGAGATTGCTTACTCGTCCGGAAGGGATTACTGTTCAAGATTTCTGCAAGTGCCCCTTGAATCCGGGCCGCGTGGATTTCTTGAGAAGCGGCCACTTGCGGAGAGGTTTCGTCGGATTCAACGGCGTTTCTCATCTGAACTCCAACTGATATTGCCACCTGCGCGGTACTGTACTCCAGCTGAATGGGGATGACAAGGTCCTTGTTTCGTTGGAGAACGCTCTCGAACCGTACCGTACTGTACCTTGCGGATAATTAAAAAGTTAGCGCTTACTTGCGGCGTTTGTGAGAAGAATGTTTTCTCGGGGTGTACTAGGGGCAAAATGCGCGATCAGTCGGTGAGTGGAGGCTTTGGGTCTTTCTTCAAAGGGACTTCGGGCCAATCATAAGCGGAATCAACCGAGCAAAGAGAAGATTTTAGGAGGCAAAATGACCAAGTTACGTTTCGTACTCTTGGCAGTCTTGATAACCACCATCGGACTGACATTCCTTTCGAAACTCCATGCGCAGTCGAAGAGCACGACAGCCGCACTGTCGGGTACAGTTTCCGACCCGTCCGGGGCCAGAGTCCCGAAAGCGACGGTGAAGCTCACCAATCCAGAAA
>Ga0209517_10008099_pt1 | contig 12386 bp, 8 predicted proteins | sample PeaSoiMetSII2010_FD_187695 | JGI IMG/M metagenome (GOLD analysis project Ga0209517, IMG submission 187695) | Peat soil microbial communities from Weissenstadt, Germany - SII-2010 (SPAdes) (version 2) | ecosystem: Environmental > Terrestrial > Soil > Wetlands > Peat | place: Germany: Weissenstadt...
CCTACCTTCGCGGACGCCTCGGCGCATGAACTGGAGACCGCCGGCGACGAGCAGCGGTCAAAGAAGGCGTTCACCGATGCCATCGAGTACTACCGCCTGGCCATGAGGAAAGCCGACTCGGCCGAGCTGCACAACAAGGCCGGCATCGCCTACCTGCAGTTGCTCCAGCTCAAAGTTGCGGAGAAGGAGTTCAACCACGCGATCAAGATGAACCACGATTACGCCGAGGCCGTGAACAACCTGGGCGTGATCTTCTACATGAGGAAGAAGTATGACAAGTCCATCAAAGAGTATGAGAAGGCGCTGAAGCTGAACGACAGCGCGGCCTCGTTCCACAGCAATCTGGGGATGGCGTACTTCGAGAAGAAGGAATTCGAGCGAGCCAGCGCGGAGTTGATGCGCGCCCTGGACCTGGACCCGCAGATCTTCGAGCGGCAAGCGCTGGGAGGGATCGCGGCACGCATGGCCTCTCCCGAGGACCGCGCCCGCTACGCCTACACCCTGGCCAGGATCTACGCCCGGCAGGGCATCTACGACCGCAGCCTGGAATACCTGAAGAAGGCCGTCGAGGAAGGCTACACCCACATCAGCGACGTTTACACAGACGAAACCTTCGCCGGACTGAGGAAAGATCCGCGCTTCGCCGCGGTAATGGCGAAGACGGAGCCGCTGCCGAATTAGCTGTCAGCAATCAGCAGTCAGCAATCAGCAGTGAGAAGTCAGCGGGTGCCCCACCCTTGGCCGCTTTTGCCAAGGGTGGGAATTCTAGTCATCGCGAAACTTTTCTCGCGCAGCCGGGTTCACGCACACAACAAGGTTCACCTGGTTTTCCAGAGGGATAACCTCTCTCAGCAAGGGAACCGAATTGCCCGCGGTCGCTTGCCTCCAGCAGCCCGCGGGTTTTTTCTTGAGCAGTCAGCAGCTAGCACTCAGCGATCAGCACTCAGCAGTCAGCCCAACCAGGGAATCGGCGATGCTGAGTGCTGAATGCTGAATGCTGAGTGCTGATTGCTATTTCGGCGCGTCCCCCCGCTCCAAATACTGCTTCACCGCCGAATCCCAACTCCCCTGCGCCCGCAAAATGTACTCAACGGCATCGCGGATGGCGCCCTCGCCGCCGGCGTGCGGGGTGACCCAATGAGCCTCCTGTTTGACCTCGTCGCGGGCGTTGGCCACGGCAATGGCGAAGCCGCAGCGGCGCATGATGGGCAGGTCGATGACGTCGTCGCCGATGTAGGCCACTTCGGCGGCGGTGATCTTCTCTTTCTGCAGGATCTCCTCGAACACGCGGAGCTTCACCCCCACGCCCTGGTAGACATACTCGAGCCGAAGATCGCGGGCGCGTAGGGCAACGGTTTCGGAGGTGCGCTTGGTGATCAGTCCGGTCCTCACGCCGCCCAGCCGCGCCAGAGAGATGGCCGTGCCGTCATGGGCGTGGAAGCCCTTGGCTTCGATCATGCGGGGTGCGGTGGATTGTTCAGCGCCGGCCGGCGCGGGAAAGATCCACAGCTTGCCGTCGGTCATCACGCCGTCCACATCGAATAACAGCAGCTTGATTTTTCTGGCGCGCGTCTTCGACATGGGCGGATTGTAGCAGGGCAGCTCTTAGCTTTTGGCTCTTAGCTCTGGGCTCAAGACGCCACGGATTTGCACGGATGGTCGCGGATTTAGTGTCGATCTGTGTTCATCCGTGTGAATCCGTGGCTGCTTTGATTCTCCGCATCTCGGTTTTTCCAGCATCAAAAGTTTCCCGGCACAAATTCTTCGATGGCCAGCTTCGACACCGCGCGGCAATTGGCGCACAGCAGCAGAGTCTCGTCGGGCGTGGTCTTGACGACGGCCACGCGCAGGCTGCCGCAACTGGCGCATCCAGTGGTGGGCTCGTCCGAAGCCGGCTCGTCCGCGGAGATCGCAGTTTGCTGGTCGAACTGGCCCGTCTTCGCGGTGTTCAGTTCGAAGGTGCTGCGGCAATCGGCGCAGACGTGATTGAAGCAGCACTTCGGCTCGCAGGAGTAGACGATCTCTCTGCCGCCGCACTTGGGGCAGGCGATCACGTCCTTCAGAGTCACGAGGAGATTGTATTGCGGGAATGAGTGAGTTCCCAGGACAACCCCAAAACCAGGGCTTCCGCCGCGGCGGTTGAAATCGCGGTCACCACCGCAATTCCCGCAAGGCGGGCGATGCCGGCGCCCGGCAAGGTGATGGCCGAATCGGCTCGAACCAGCCCGCACAGGACGGGAAGCGCCGCCATGGCAGCCAGAATCGCGGTGCGCTTGCCCGCCGACCACTCCGCGCGCACGGGCGTGGCTGATGCCGGAGCCTGCAACCACCATCGCCAAACCCAGCCGGCCAGAAGCACACAGCCCAGCACCGAACTGGAATATTGAAGCACCTTGTAAACCGGCCTGGAGCCCACGGCTGGAAGCGCGATCATGGTTTGCAGCCACATCCAGTGGTCGTAGGCTATGGTGTCCCGATGGGTAAGCATGTCCCACAGCAGGTGGGTGCCGATCCCAACTGCAATCGACGCCGCGATGAGCGCGAATCTTTTGCCATCTCCGAACGAGAAACTCCCCAGATAGGGCTGGAGCCTCTGCTGAGCGGGAACCGGTAAAAGAGCGGCAAGCCCGCGCTTCACGCAAGCATGAAACAACCACAGAGCAAGAAATGCCGCGGGAAAGGTGATCAGCAAGACCCCCGGCATCTCGTGGCCGGACCGACTGTGAGGCGCCAACATGACGAAGTACTCGAAATCCGGCGCGAGGGCCCCCACCACCAGGGCGGAGAGAATCAAACCAAAGCGCCGGAACGGCACGGCAGCCGCGGGATGGGCCAGGGTAAAAGGCACGGAGCGCTGATTACAAAGATAGCTCAAGTGGCCGCATTTGTGGCTACGCGGATGATCGTCGCGCGGGCTCCCACGACTAGTTGCGTAAACCCCTGTTATCGCCAAGAATCGCGGAACACTCACCCATTTCGGCGTAAAGTGCTGCACATGAAACGGAAATCATTCGTCCTTCTGGTCACGCTGCTCTCCGTCGCGTGTCAGGCCGCGTTCGCAGATGGATGGACTTTTACCAATGGTCGCTTTCCGCAAAGGAAGATTACCGTGTTCAAATTGACCGACGCTCAAAGAGCTTTTCTAGACCTCGTTCATCGTTGCCAGAGAGACAATACAAGGACACCTTACCTGTTTACGTTGACGCGTCAGCAATCCGCCGTACTTCGGCGAGAGGTTGGCTTCAGTCCTGACCATTTTGCGATTTTCGAGAGCTATCGGGGCGATAAAGGCGTGGATTTAGAAGTCAACATCATCAACCGCTTCAGTGAGGACGAATTTGAGATTCCGCATAAACTGCTCACTCGTAATCAAAAGGCACGCAACTGGGAAGTGAATACGATGGGGTGGCTACCGAACCCGCTGCTTGGAGCAAATCCGGCCAACTTCAAAGCTGGCGCCTGTCCATGGACGAAGAGATAATTGTCGTAAAATCGCTATCTCACAAGTGATCTCCAAGACTCAAATGGCAGACTGGTTCGGTGCGCGTTGCGCATGGGCGAATGTTTGGCGAAACAAGGAACTTCGCATAGAATAAGCCAATGCCTTCCGCCAGCGGCCCCTTGGGGTGGGCCCATCCTATCGTCGCGGAGTGGTTCGTGCGCCGGTTCGGCACCCCGACCGAGCCGCAGGAACAGGGCTGGCCGCACATTCTCGCCGGCCGCACCACGCTGATCTCCGCCCCTACCGGTTCCGGCAAGACGCTTTCGGCGTTCCTGGCCTGCATCGACCGCCTGGTGCGGAAGGCGCTGGCCGGCGATCTGCAGGACCGCACCGAGGTGCTCTACGTCTCGCCGCTCAAGGCGCTGGGCAACGACATCCAGAAAAACCTGGAAGTGCCGCTGAGCGAGATCCTCCAACTGGCGGGCGAGCGCGGGCTGCTGATGCCGGAGATCCGCACCGCGGTCCGCACCGGCGACACGCTTGCGCACGAGCGCCGCGCCATGCTGAAGCGGCCGCCACACATCCTGGTGACCACGCCGGAATCGCTCTACATCCTGCTCACGGCGGAGAAGAGCCGGCAGATCCTGCGCGACGTCGAGACCGTGATCGTGGACGAGATTCACGCCGTGGCCGACGACAAGCGCGGCGCCCACCTGGCGCTCTCGCTCGAACGGCTGGATGCGCTGGTGCATCGCCGTCCGGTGCGCATCGGGCTTTCCGCAACCCAGAAGCCGATCGAGTTGGTCGCACACTTTCTCACGGGTGCGGGCCGTCCCGATCCGGCAATCGTCAACATCGGCCACCAGCGGCAGATGGACCTCGCGATCGAAGTCCCGGCGAGCGAACTGGGTGCGGTCGCTTCGAACGAGATGTGGGACGAGATCTACGCCCGCCTCTCGGAGCTGGTCCAGCAACACCGCTCGACCTTGGTCTTCGTCAACACGCGGCGGATGGCGGAGCGAGTGGCGCATCACCTGGCCGAGATCCTGGGCGAAGACGCGGTCGCCGCGCACCACGGCAGCCTGGCGCGCAAGCTGCGTCTGGCCGCGGAAAAGAAGCTGAAGAACGGAGAAGTACGGGTGCTGGTGGCGACCGCGTCGCTGGAGCTGGGCATCGACATCGGCTTCGTGGACCTGGTGTGCCACCTCGGCTCGCCGCGCTCCATTGCCGTGCTCTTGCAGCGCATCGGACGCTCCGGTCACTGGCGCGGAGCCGTACCAAAGGGCCGCATTTTTGCGACTACGCGCGATGAGCTTCTGGAGTGCGCCGCGCTGGTGCGCTCGATACGGCAAGGCGAGCTCGACCGGATCATGATCCCCGAAGCGCCGCTGGATGTAATGGCGCAGCAGATCGTGGCCGCGTGTGCGGCAGAAGAGTGGAAGGAGGATGACTTGTTCGCACTCGTGCGGCGCGCGTATCCCTATCGCGATCTGCCGCGCGAGGAGTTTGACTCAATCCTGGTGATGCTGTCCGACGGAATCGCCGCACGGCGTGGACGCTATGGCGCGTATCTCTACCGCGACCGCGTGAACGGACGGCTGCGGGCGCGGCGCGGGGCGCGGATCGCGGCCATCACCAGCGGCGGCGCCATTCCCGACAATGCGCTCTATACGGTCGTGGCCGAGCCTGAAGGCATAGTGGTCGGAACCGTGGACGAAGACTTCGCGGTCGAGTCGATGAAGGGCGAGATCATGCTGCTGGGGAACACCTCGTGGCGCATCCGCCGCATCGAGGCCTCCGGCCGCATGCTGGTTGAGGACGCGCACGGCGCGCCGCCGGGCATTCCTTTCTGGCGCGGCGAAGCCCCGGGTCGCACCGCCGAACTCTCCGAGCAGGTGGCGGAGCTGCGGGCGCGAATCAGCGATCTGGCGCGCGATCTGCGGCCCGGCTTCCTCGATCGCAGTTTGGCTGAGATTGCGAATCGATCTCGAGAATCCGCTTCGTATCAGGGCACGGCTTCAGCCGTGCCGCAACCGAGCCGTGAAAGAAATGGGGCTTTAGCCCCTGAGACCGCATCGACAGGGGCTAAAGCCCGAGTCCCTGTCGCCCATTCGGCACGACTAAAGTCGTGCCCTGATACAAACCTTCCGCCGTGCCCTGATACGAACCTTCAGCGCACAGACGAGATCGCGATTCCATCGGCCATCGACTGGCTAAAGAGCGAATGCGGGCTTGACGAATCCGGCGCGGAGCAGGCGATTCAGTACGTGGTCGAAGGCCGCGCGGTGCTAGGCGAAGTCCCCACGCAGCGAACCATCATCGCGGAGCGCTTTTTCGACGAGGGCGGCGGGATGCAACTCATCATCCATGCTCCCTTCGGCGCGCGCGTCAACAAGGCCTGGGGACTGGCGCTGCGCAAGCGTTTCTGCCGCTCGTTCAATTTCGAGTTGCAGGCCGCGGCCACCGACAACGGCCTGAACATCGCGCTCGCCGAGCAGCACAGCTTTCCGCTCGCGGACGTCTTCCATTTCCTGCAACCGGAGAGCGTTCAGGCGGTGCTGGAGCAGGCCGTGCTGACCGGCTCTCCCATCTTCGCGACGCGCTGGCGCTGGGATGCGGAGCGCGCGCTGGCGCTGCTGCGCTTCGACCACGGCAAGAAAGTTCCGCCGCAGATTCAGCGCATACGCTCCGACGACCTGCTGGCTTCGGTGTTCCCCGACGTAGCGGCGTGCCAGGAGAACATCGAGGGCGACATCCAGATTCCCGACCACCCGCTGGTGCGCGAGGTGATGAAGGACGTCCTGACCGAGGCCATGGACCTCGACGGCCTCAAGCAGGTGCTGCGCGGCATCAGCTCCGGTGACATTCGCTGCCTGGCTGTGGACACGCCGGTGCCATCGGCATTCTCGCACGAGATCTTGAACGCCAATCCTTACGCGTATCTCGACGACGCTCCGCTCGAAGAACGCCGGGCGCGCGCGGTGGAGATGCGGCGCACGCTGCCGGAATCCGTGCTCAATGAAGTGGGCGCGCTCGATCCCGAGGCCATCGCCGAGGTCAGGCAGGACGCTTGGCCGGAAGTCCGTGATGCCGACGAACTGCACGATGTGCTGCAAACCTTCGTCGCACTGCCGGAGCCGGTCGCGGCGCTATGGGCTGCATTCTTCGAACGCCTGGCGATTGAGAACCGCGCCGGCAAAGCGAGACTGAACGGCATCGCCTACTGGGTCGCGGCGGATAGAGCCAGGAGCTTCCGCGCCATCTTTCCGCAGGCGCAGTTCGAGAGCGAACCGGCAGATATCGAAGCAGCGCCGCCGCCGGCCGACGATGCGCTGCTGGCCATGGTTCGCGGATGGATGCAGCACCTCGGACCCACAACCGCCGCCGATCTCGGCAGCACGCTCGGACTGCCTACTTCCGAAATCGACAAAGCCTTGCTGCGCCTAGAGTCGAGCGGCGCGGTCTTGCGCGGGCAGTTCGAAAGGAAAGATCCGGACCAAACCGAGTGGTGCGACCGGCGCCTCTTGGCGCGCATCCATCGGCTGACGCTGGGCCGGCTGCGTAAGCAGATCGAGCCGGTGACGGCAGCACAGTTCATGCGCTGGCTGCTGCGCTGGCAGCACGTCGCCTCCGGCAGCCAGGTGCTGGGAGAGCGGGGCACGCTGGAAGTGCTGCGGCAACTGCAAGGCTTTGAGATTCCGGCCAGCGCCTGGGAGCGGCACATTCTGGGGCAGCGCGTGGCCAACTACGATCCCAAGTTCCTCGACCAGTTGTCGCTGACGGGCGCCGTCGGCTGGGGCCGGCTTTCGCCGCATCCGGCCACGCTTGAGGATTCGGGCGGCGGACGGCGGGTGGTGCCGACCAGCGTCGCTCCCATCACCTTCTTCGTGCGCGAGGAAGCCGACTGGATGACACCGCGCCACGGTGAAGACGGCGAACTGCGCGGGCTGAGCCCGGGCGGACGCGAGGTGCTGCAATACCTGAAGACGCGCGGCGCGTCGTTCTTCGCCGATATCGTCCGCGGAACCGGCAAATTGAAATCCGAGGTCGAGACCGCGCTCTGGGAGCTGGTGGCCGGAGGGCAGATCACCGCCGACGGCTTCGACAACCTGCGTGCGCTGATCGATCCCAAGCGGCGCAGTGGCCACGGCTCCGGGCGCGCCACCCGCCCGCGGCACAGCTCGGGGCGCTGGTCGTTGCTCTACGCCGGAGAAGCGGCCGACCGCCAGCGCTCGATCGAGGCTACCTGCTGGATGCTGCTCAATCGTTACGGTGTGGTCTTCCGCGACCTGCTGGCCCGCGAATCGGTGGCGCCGAAGTGGCGTGAACTGCTGTTGGGGTTCCGGCGCCTGGAAGACCGCGGCGAGATCCGCGGCGGGCGCTTCATCAACGGCTTCATCGGAGAGCAGTTTGCGCTGCCGGCGGCGGTGGAGTCGCTGCGCGCGACTCGCAATCTTCCCCCAGCGAATGAAACGGTGACCGTATCGGCCGCCGATCCTCTGAACCTGGTCGGGATTCTGGTGCCCGGCGAGCGTATCGCGGCCATTTCGGGCAACTCCGTGAGCTATCGCGACGGCGTCCCCGTGGACCCGGCCGCGGCGCGCGCCAATCTGGCTGGCGGCGGTCGGGCTGCGGCTGTTTAGACCGCTCGGGCCGGGGAATGGCAATCCGCGTCAACTGACAAGAAACGTCGCCTGGACTGACAGATTCCGTCACCCGGCCGCTGAGGTTGTGAAGGACGCACTCGGGTGGCTTGCTAAGTAGCCCGGTAACAATAAGTTACGACGGACGCTCACCGCCTCCAAGCTGGCCCCAAAACTGCCTTCCCAGAGTCGTCCCTTGTGTTTGTGAATCTCCGAGAGAGACGCAAGCTTATGCGCAAACAGCACGGCTTTTCCCTGATCGAATTAATGATCGTGGTGGCGATCATCCTGGTGATCGCCGCGATCGCCATCCCCAGCCTGCTGCGATCCCGTATCGCCGCCAACGAGGCCTCGGCGGTGGGTTCGCTGCGGGCGATCAATAACGCGGAAGTGACCTACAACAGCACCTACAACAACTATAGCTGCACCCTGGCGGCGCTGGGGCCAGCCAGCGGTGGCGGCTCGCCGACCTCGGCCGCGGCCTCGATTATCGATGCCAACCTGGCCAGCGGCACCAAGAGCGGTTACACGTTCACACCCGGAACCTGCACCACCACCTCGGGCAGCACCACCAGCTATCAGTGGCTGGCGGACCCCACTGCTCAGGGAACCAGCGGCACCCGGCACTTCTGCACCGACGATACTTTCAACGTCAAAGTCGATCCCAATAGCTCGGCCAACTGCCTGACCATCGGCAGTCCGGTGGGCTAGACCGCGGGTCGGTCGAAATAGCTTTCCTGAACCAGTTTGCCTGGCCGATACACGGGCGTGCGTAGGATGCACGCCCGGTTCTTCGTTTCCCGGAGGGGTCCCTCGCTTCGCTCGGGATTTCGGCCCGCGGCTCGGGTTTTAGCCTGCCCTGAGCAGCGAGCGAAGCGAAGCTGGCGAACGGGCCGCGGAAGGCGCCTCAAGTTTGACTATAGGGCCGGCGTGGGCGCAGAATTACAAGTGCCAACCTTGCCGTGAGTGGGCCTGTGGCGCAGTTGGGAGCGCGCTTCCATGGCATGGAAGAGGTCGTCGGTTCGAACCCGACCAGGTCCACCAATTCTCTTAGATCCCTCGCTACGCCCGGGATTTCGGCTGCGGGCTACAGCCGCTCTGAAAGCGGTCTAGGGCACGCGCAGTTGCACCAATTCTTTTTTCTCCGCCCCGGGCTTCCGCCACCGCTCCGGTTCGATCGAACGACGCACCCGGCCGACCGTGGCGCCGATTGCGACCGAAGCGCCGATCAAGTGCCCCACCTTCAGCGGCCCGACCAGGGCGGTATGGCGCAGGGAATGGAAGCCGACGCTGGCGGCGCATCCGCACTGGCTGCAGTCCGGCGCTCCGCCCAGGATGCAGGGCTCCACCCGGGTGCTCAAGTCCGCCGAGTAGTTGACGGACATTTTGGAAAAAACGCAGCCGTCAGGGCTCTCCGGAGGCCGGGCAAAAGCGCCCACCATGGCTTGCGTCATCAGCAGTTTGGGGAACGCGCGCTGCCAGTTCGGCATGCGCTCGAACAGCGCCGCGCGGTCGTTCCGCGTCAGCATCTCGCAGGTCTCCTCGCCCACCTGGGGGGTGTAGGTGCTCACCCAGATGTGGTTGATCTCCGGGCGGGCGCCCCAGAACGCGAAGTACTCCTCCAGGTATCCGGCGCTGTGCACCATCGGCCGGGTGACGGTGAGGTGGATGTTGACCTCCCGTCCGGCAATGTTTTTGAGGATGCGCTCGTAGGTGGCCGGCTTGCGCCGGATGTCGTGGTGCTCGGGCAGGCCATCCACCGAAACCGTGACCCGCAGCCGCGGGATTTCCATCCAGGCCGCGGGAATGGGAGCCACGGCGCTGGTCACCACCAGCGTGAAGACGCCGAGTTGGCTGAGCTGCGGCAAAATCTGGTCGAGTTCCTTGCGGCGCACCATCGGCTCGCCGCCCACCAGCGACACGTGCATGGGCCGGTGGTGCTTGACCAGATCCACAACCCGGCTGACAAGTTCTTCCCCGCGAAAATCGCTGAGGTCGCGCAAGTTGGCCGCGCCGCCCAGGTGCTGCTCGTTGTAGGCATAGCATCCCGGGCAGCTCAGCGGACATTCCTTGGTGATCTCGATGGAAAGCATGGGCGGGCTTCCTGCCAGTATGCGGCCCCAGGCCGTTAGGACCTCCCGCGCCCTCAGGTTCCTCGATGGTGTGGTTGCAGTCGCAGCGGTCATGATGCCTCTCCTCAATGGGTAAAAAAGGGTTGGGTTGCTGAAGATGGGAGGAGTGGAGCAGGCTGCGCGATGGTTTCAGCGGCGGAGAGGAAGAGCGGCGGTCACGGACTCGCGGCGTGGGCCCGGCGAGGCAGGATGCGGCTGGCTCAACACGGTCACGACGCAGCGATCCGTGGGGACAGCCGCGAGCGAAGCCATGACCATAATGCCCACCAGCAGCCATGCGCTGACAGGCAGCACGGTAGGAGCGCTGGGCACCGCCGGCGATATCAGCACAGCGGCAATCGCGATCAGAACTGCCAACGCGAGCAGCCCGAGCACGCGACGGTGAGAGAAACGATGCACTCCAATCTTGGATGCTCTAGCCTCAGTAGCGGTTGCGCCGAGAATCCCAAGTTTCGTCTTTGGCATTTCTCTTCAATCCGCGCGTTGGACGAAAAGGCTGCGCATGATACAAAGGAAGCTAACCAAAATGGCTGCTCGACCATCGGACTGCCGGGCAAGCCAGAGCCACTTTGTCAGGAAGCGAGTGAGCATGAAGAGTAGTTGGTATTTTTGCGTCCTGACGATGGCCACACTGGCTTTGCCGGTGGCAGCGCAGGTTGGAGCACCGGCCAGCGGGAGCGCGGCATCGGCGCGGCCCGTGGCCTCCTCGGCCGCCCCGGTAGCGGGCCCCGGCAACGTATCGCCTTTGCTGGTGCAGGTCCAGGCCACCGCCCGGACCACCACCGCCGACGTCAGCCTGCTGAGTATCCGCCGGTGGAAGGTCGCCAGCGACACCAAGCACGACGCGGAGACCAAGGCGGAGTCCATCCAGCGCAATCTCACGGTGGCGATGCCGGCCATCGTGTCGCAGGTGCAGGCCTCGCCCAACGACTTCGCTGCCAATTTCAAGCTGTACCGCAACCTGGACGTGCTCTACGACGTGTTGGCGTCGCTGGCGGAGTCAACCGGCGCTTTCGGATCCAGGAACGAGTTCGACCCCCTGGCGGCAGACCTGAATCGAATCGACCAGGCGCGGCGTGCTCTTGGCGACCGCCTGGAGGCGCTGGCCAGCACCAAGGACGCTGAGATCGCGCGGCTCCAGGGCCAGGTCAAAACGGCGCGGACCGCAGCCTCCGCCAAACCCAAGAAAGTCATCGTGGACGACGATGACAAGAAGCCGGCGAAAAAGACCGCCGCCAAGAAGAAGCCGGCTGCTGCCACCGTCACCCCGGCCTCCCAGCCCAGCAATCCACAATAGGAGGCCGGCCACGATCCCCGGCCCTGACTTTGGTAATCCCCGCCGGGAACCTCCGGGCGCCCCGCGGAGTCTATTCCTTTGAGGCAGTTCGGCTTGAGTGGTTACTACCGGCAGACGGGCGCGGTTGAGGTGATGAGCAGTTGTTCCCGCCAAGCTATCCCGCTAGAATGGAGGGGTCAGCGATGAAGCTGGCCGCGGGAGTAGCAGCCTTGGGCGATCTGGCGAGCGCATTTCCGGTCCGGGGTGAAGAAGCCTCGATCCTGACCGAACTGAAGAGCGGTTCGGAGGAAGCCTACGCTTGGCTGATCGACCGGTTCCACCAGCCGGTATATGGCTTGGTGTACCGCATGCTGAATGATCCCGCGGATGCCGCCGACACCACCCAGGAAGTCTTCCTGAAAGTATTCCGCGGCATGCGGCGGTTCCAGGGCGAAGCCAGCCTGAAGACCTGGATCTATCGCATCGCCATCCATGAGGCTTCCAACCACCGCCGCTGGTGGTTCCGCCACAAAGGCCGGGAAACCTCGATGGAGCAAGAGGCCACGCGGACGACCGTCATCCGGGAAACCCTGGTGGATCCCGGGCGCAGCCCCTTCGATAACGTGGCGCAGGAGGAAGTCCGCGCCAAGGTGGAAGCCGAACTCCGGCTGGTGCAGGAGCCGTACCGCACGACGGTGATTCTGCGCGACATCGAGGGGCTCTCCTATGAAGAGATTGCGGAGATCCTGGAAGCATCGCTGGGCACGGTGAAATCGCGGCTGATGCGCGGCCGCGAAGCGCTGAAGAAGCGGCTGGCCGCCTACGCCCAGGAAGTCGGCCCGGAACTGGGATTGCTGGAGGTTCCGAGCGAGGTCAATGGAGATTAGCAGACC
>Ga0209517_10008100_pt1 | contig 12386 bp, 12 predicted proteins | sample PeaSoiMetSII2010_FD_187695 | JGI IMG/M metagenome (GOLD analysis project Ga0209517, IMG submission 187695) | Peat soil microbial communities from Weissenstadt, Germany - SII-2010 (SPAdes) (version 2) | ecosystem: Environmental > Terrestrial > Soil > Wetlands > Peat | place: Germany...
CCGACGCGGGGGCTTGGTGGCCAACCTGGCGCTGGCGCGAAAGCTGGCCGAATTGTACTGGCGCATGATGGTCCATGGCATCGCCTACGTGGAGCAAGGGCTTAAAAAGTACCAAGAGAAGGTGGCCGAGACAGAGCAACGCCTGCTGCGCAAGCTCGCCAAGAAGTATAATATGGTTGTTATGCCACAAGCTGCCTAACCACGGTAAAGGGCAAAGAGCAGCCCGGGACCAAGAGAGGCTGCCCGACCTACGGTTCATGGAGAGCCTACTTTCGCTTTGGCGCATGCCTTGGGACCATGAACCTGGACGAGAGAACGGACCCCTCTCCCCGACCCTCTCCCCTTCCGAAGGGGCGAGGGAGAAGGATCGGGAGCGCGCGTCGCAGTTGGCCCGGTTCATGGAGAGTACGTCGGGTGGCGGGTGCTCTCGGGCACGCTTGGCTTTCGAAAGCGGCAGCAAGCTGCGCGCACTCCATACGCTTCGCGCGGTGAGGGCCGGCGAGAGGTCTTGCGCCCCCGCAGTGGTGGAGGTTCGCGGAGAAGTTAGCGCCGACTCACGTCGGCGGCTACGGGGACAACACTGATCCGAATGTACAGTAAGCCAAGAAACTCGGGCAAAATGGCAACGTGCTCCGGCCCCAAATCCAAGGCCCGGCGCTGGGCCAAAACCAGCGACCGGAAATTTGTTGCGGGGTTCGCCGCATCGGCTAAGCTTGTCAGCGGCAATGGAGTTTGCCGTCTGGCCCAGCCAGAGAACCGCCTGACCGGATTTCGGCGCTGATAACTCCTACCGGACGATGAAAACAAATCGGTAGGAATTATGTTGGGCCACACCGTGGGCCACACTGGCCACTCCTGGCGCCGGTTGCTCGGCGACACCGCCAACCGTTCAGCGACCACGCGCAATGTTGCGTGCCGATCGCGACAAGTTGAACCAAATCGGCACCGTCTCGGAGACGCTGGAAACGGTAGCCATGGCGCAGAAGGCTGGCTATGGCGTGGTCATCTCCCATCGTTCCGGCGAAACTGAAGACGCCTTCATTGCCGATCTTGCCGTGGGCACGGGCGCGGGCCAAATTAAGACTGGCTCTGCGTGCCGCTCCGAGCGTATCGCCAAATACAACCGTCTGCTCGTCATCGAGAAGGAATTGAGCCAGAAGGCGCAGTACGGAGGCGCGACCTTCAAGATGGTGACAAAATGAACAGGGCAATGCCTTTCGTGGGGCGGGCGAAGGAAATTGCCCAGCTTCAACGATTGCACGGGCAACGGGAGCATGTGTTGATTCTTGGCCCGGCGGGGGTCGGGAAATCCGCCCTGATTCAGCAGGCCGCCAGCTTGCTGCCGCTGCTTGTCTGCCCGCAATCGGAACGGCTTTCCGACATCTGTAATTCGTTGAACCGTGCTGTTGGCGGACGAGATTCTTTACACGCATCTCCCGGTTGGCCGATGAGTTGAGGCTGGCCAACCTCGGCCCGCAAATCGCCGCTTGCCAAAACCGGTTTTATCCCAACAACAGCATTGACGTGGTCGTGGTCGGTCGGTTCAAGGCGGGCAAAAGTTCATTCCTTGATCACCTGGTTGAAAAGAACCTCTCCCGGCCCGCCGCCGACTGGCAGGACCGCATCCGTGCAGGGATTGAAGAATTACGAAGTCAGGCAGAGCAATACGCGCTGAACGAACTCGCCACGCTCGAAGAAATGCTGGCCCGCAGCCACTCAGATGAGCCGCGCCTAAAGGAGACAGTTCAGGCACTCGACGACTATCGGCTAGAACTGGCGCGGGGATAACGGAGCCGTGCTCGCCACTGAGATAAGTCCTGTATCCAAGGATTTCTACCTTTCAGCGGGCAGTACTTCGGTCTGCGTTTCACAAGAAACCGCCCTTCCGTACCAATCACGTGACTGATTGCAAATCCGGCACACCGAGAGCATCACCGGCACTTCTACCAGCACACCAACCACTGTGGCCAGGGCCGCGCCGGAGCCGGGGCCAAACAGGGTGATGGCAACGGCCACGGCCAACTCGAAGAAGTTGCTGGCACCGATGAGCGCACCCGGCGACGCAATGTTGTGCGGCACACGAAACCACCGCATCAGCAAGTAAGCCAAGGTGGAATTGAGATAGACCTGAATGATGATGGGCACCGCAAGGAGCAGCACAGCCAGCCAGCGGGTCGTAAGGTTTCCCGCCTGAAAAGCAAAGATGAGCACGAGCGTCAGCAGCAGCGCCATCACGGTCACCGGATGGAACTTAGCCAGGAACCTCTGCTCGAACCACTCTTTGCCGTGTGACTTGAGCAGCAACGTGCGCGTGAGCCAGCCTGCCGTCAGCGGAATGACGATAAAGACCACGACCGACGTGATGAGCACCTTGGAGGGCACCACCACGTTCGCCACGCCGCAGAGGAACATCACTATCGGCGCGAAGGCGGCCAACATGATGAGGTCGTTCACGGCGACCTGCACCAACGTGTACACGGGATCGCCGTCCGTGAGATATGACCAGACAAAGACCATGGCAGTACAGGGCGCGGCGGCGAGGATGATGAGGCCAGCGGTGTAGCTCTTGGCCGCCTCCGGGTCAATCCACGCCGAGAAGAAGTGCTGCATAAAGACCCACGCCAAGAAGGCCATGCTGAAAGGCTTCACCAGCCAGTTGACGAACAGGGTCACCATCAGGCCCTTTGGCTTCCGGGCGATACCGCCCAACGCGGTGAAGTCCACCTTGAGCATCATCGGGTAAATCATCAGCCAGATGAGGACGGCGATGGGCACGTTGACGTGTGAGCCTTGGCCGAATTCGAGCTTGCTCAAGCTCGCCGTAACGCCCGGCAGCAGCTTTCCGAAGCCGATGCCTACGACCATGCAAATCAACACCCACATCGAGAGGAAGCGCTCGAAGAAGTTCAGGCGCCTAGGGGACTGGTTCGTTTGGTTGCTCATGGTGTTCCGATTCAATTGCGACAAGGTTCAAAAAGCTGCTGAAGCTTGGCCGGGCCGACCGGCTCGTCTTTCAGCCAAGGAACAAGGGCCGTGCGGCGCGACAGGGCCAGCACGACTTCCCGGATGAATGGGATTTCACCTCGCCCACGCGCTGCCAAGACCGGGTCGAGCGTGCCTGAGCGCACCAGACTCTGGTTGATGACCCACGCCCAAGGTTCGATGCGTGCCCGCCGAAGGTCGCTCTGCAGATCGGCGGCTTCGTGGACGGGAGTTGGCTCTGGCAGCGTGACGACGAGAATGCGTGTGAAGTCGCGGTCGCGCAGGCGTGGCAGCAGTCCACGTACTTCTTCAGGCAGATTGCTGGCGTTGCGGGCGACCTCCCGGTGGTAGGCTTCGGTCGCATCCAAGAGCAGCAGCGTGTGGCCGGTCGGCGCAGTGTCCAGCACCACGAAGCTGTCCTCGCCCTCGGCCACGGTCCGGGCAAAGGCGCGGAAGACCGCAACTTCCTCGGTACACGGGGAACGCAGATCTTCCTCCAACAGAGCACGTCCATTGGAATCGAGGTTCCGGCCAGCCGTGCTCATCACCTGCTCGACATAGGCGCGTGTCTCGGCAGCCGGGTCAATCCGGCTCACGCGCAAGCGGGGATTCCCTTCGCTGGCCACCGCCGCCACGTGTGCTGCCGGGTCGGTGGTGCTCAGGTGCACCGTAAAGCCCCGCCGGGCCAGTTCGGTCGCAATGGCGGCGGCAATCGTGGTCTTGCCGACGCCGCCCTTGCCCATCGTCATCACGACACCACGCCCGCTGTTGGCGAGGTCGTCAACGAGCGCCGAGAGAGGGTCAAGAAGCGGCAACTCGCCTTCATCGTTCAGCAATGGCTGTTCGGGGCCGCCGCCACGAGTCTGGAAAAACGCCCGCAGCGCCTCAACGCCAACGAGGTTGTGTGAAAGCAGCGGCACTTCCATGGTGGGCAAAGCCGCAAGCGAGGGAGGCATCTGGGCGAGTGCCCGTGCCCCGCGAGCTTCCAGTGCGCTGGCAACGCTATCCACCTGTCCCTGTGCCCGGAACACGCTATTGAGGATGAGCCGCTGGTTGTTCATGCCCAGCGCAGAGAGTTCGCCACGGGTCCGGTCGGCTTCACGCAGCGCCGCCACTTGTGGACGGCTCACCAGCAGGAGGGTTGTGCGCGTCGCATCCGCGAGGGCCGAGACCGAGGCTCCGTACATCCGCCGCTGGGCCTGGAGCCCGGCGAGCGGGCCAAGACAGGATGTGCCCGTGGTGTTCGTTTCGATAAAGCCGGTCCACGCGCCCGGCAGTTGCAGCAGCCTGAGCGTATGGCCGGTGGGCGCGGTATCGAAGACCACGTGGTGGAAGTCCGCGGTGGCTGCCGGGTCGCCCAGCAGCTTCGTGAACTCGTCAAACGCGGCGATTTCCAGAGTGCAAGCGCCGGAAAGCTGCTCTTCCATGCTCCGCAGAGCGGCTTCCGGCAGTGCGCCGCGATAAGGCCCGACGATCCTTTCACGGTAAGCCCGTGCCGCTTCTTCCGGGTCGATGTTCAGGGCAAACAGACGCGGGACACCGGGGATTGCAGTCGGCGCATTGGTGAGTTTCTGACCGAGCACTTCGTCGAGATTGGAAGCCGGGTCGGTGCTAACCAGCAGGACAGGCTTGCCCGCATCCGCAAGCGCGACCGCTGAGGCGCAGGCAAGCGAAGTCTTGCCTACGCCGCCCTTGCCCGTAAAGAACAAGAACTGGCTCGGCTCGCGGAGGAGTTCTGTGAGCTGATAGCGCATGAACTAACAACAGCCAGATTTTGACGAGCATCCGCAGCCGCCCTCCCGTGCTTCCTTTTCGGGAACGCTAGCGAGCATCTGGTCGGCGAGCTGGAGCGTTTCACGGTCCGCCGTCCTCTTCACGGCCATCGCGGTGTTGACGGCGGAGGTCATGTCGTCCTCCGACACACCGAGCGCCTGCGCCCGTTGATGGTGATGCTTAAAGCAGGGCTGAGAGTTGGCCACGATGGCAGCGCCAATGGCCACCAGTTCATTGACCGGGTCGCTGTAGATTTTCTTGGAAGGAATCAAGGCGGCCCAATGCGCCAGTTCCACCCGCGTCGGGTAGCCACCCACGCTGGCGATAGAGCCGTCCACCAGCATTAGCGGCAGGCAGTCCGTGCCGTGTTTGTCGAGGGCGGACCTGACCGTGGCGTTGGCGGCAAAGGCCCCCGGGGTCTGGGCGAGGTTGTAGCGTTCGACGGGCACGCCCTGCGACTTGAGCCAATCGAGGTCGGCGGCAAACTGCGCGAGCTTAGGTTCGACGGTCGGGCCACAGACACCAGTAGAACAACACATCGCCGGGTCAAAGACTTCGACCTTGGCGGGTGGTTTTGAGGCCGTGGCAGCGACGAAAGGTGGTGAGCATGGTTGCGGCTTCCGGGCTGTGATTTCAAGGCTCGTAATGTAATCCGATGGCTTCGCGCCCACGGGAAGATGAGCGATGATTTTCTGGTAGAGCGGGCCTTGCCAATCAACCATCCCGTCCACGTAAGCCGCCTTGGGCTTAAGCGCTACATCACCAAGGCCAGCTTCCTTTGCCATGCGCTCGGTATCGGAAACCAGCACCGCCCCGGCAACGCACCCAACCAGAGCCTCGACCATTTCCACGATTGCCGGTGGCAGCGGCTTGAGCAGCGCAAGGTCAGAGACGGCGACGCGACCGCCGGGCTTGAGCACGCGGGCGATTTCCCGCCAGACCTGTGGTTTGTCCGGTGAAAGGTTGATGACACAGTTCGAGATGACCGCATCGACGCTGCCATCGGCCACCGGCAGGTGTTCAATTTCTCCCAACCGGAATTCAACATTGTCCAGCCCGGCATTTTGGTGGTACTGCTCTGCGTTCTTCCGGGCCTTGGAGAGCATCTCCGGGGTCATATCCACACCGATGACGCGGCCCGATGGTCCAACCTTTTTGCCCGCAATGAACACGTCGAACCCTCCACCGCTGCCAAGGTCGAGGACGACTTCGCCCGGTTTCAGAGCGGCCAGAGCGTTGGGATTGCCGCAGGACAGGCCCAGATTGGCCTCTTCTGGCAGCGCCGCGAGTTCCTCCAACGAATATCCAACGCGCTTGGCCAGGTTCTGCGCGTCCGCGGGCGCCGACCCACAGCAGGTCGCGGCGGAACTGCAACACGACCCGCCGTCTTGAGCAATTTGACCGTAGCCGGTACGAACCTTTTGCCGCACGGCTTCGTAATCAGTGAATTTCTTTGGATCTTTCATGAAGGTATCCTCTATGGCTTAGCCGGCAAAGCTCCCGGCAGGGTCTCAACGAATCTGCGAATCTCGTCCCGCACGCGCCGGTACACGGCGAGCTTCGCCTCGCCGTCCGGCATGTCCTTGGTTAGCCTGGGTGGGTCTTCAAAACCCGCGTGTACGACCTTGGTCTTGCCGGGGAAGATAGGGCAGTGCTCGTTGGCGTGATCGCACACCGTCACGACATAATCGAACACGATCCCATTCAAATCGCTCAGCGTCTTGGAAGAGTGCTTCGAGAGGTCAATGCCGGTCTCTGCCATGACCTTGACCGCGTGCGGGTTCATCCCGTGCTTTTCGATGCCCGCGGAATAAGGCTCGATGGTTTCGCCCTTGAGATGACGCGCCCAGCCCTCAGCCATCTGGCTGCGACATGAATTCCCGGTGCAGAGGAACAGGACTCTTATTTTCGGCATTGCTTTTTGCATAGTTCAGCGGGGTCGAGTTTGAGGAGTTGCTTGAGGCGCTGAGCGTCCTCCGCAGCGCGCGGGTTTTCCGCCAAGGACTTCCGTACCCAGCGAATCGCCTCACGGGCCGCCACCGGGGCATCCTTGCCGGGCAGCTTGTAGAAAATCCAGCGTCCCTCCTTGCGCAACTCCAGCAGTCCGGCCTGATACAGAATGGATAGGTGCTTGGACATGGTGGAAGGAGCCAGCCCGAACAACTCGGTAATCTGGCAAACGCACAATTCACCGTTTCGCAGGGCCAGGAGCGTGCGGACACGGTTTTCATCCGCTAACGCCTTGGTGATATTCATGAACTCGCGCATAGGGCATTGTATTACATTTCGCCAAAAGACGAAACATTATTGCACGAGAACCGGCCGGCTGTCAACCGCCGTTGAGTCGGCCTACCGCTTTTGCTCGCTCGGGTAGCGTGAGACCTGCTGTTTGAAATCCAAGGCCTGCCGGTTCTGTGGATCCAGGCGCAAGACTTCGTCGAATTGGTCCATTGCTTCTTTGGCCCGCCCCAGCTTATAAAGCGCCACGCCCAGGTTGGCGTGGGCCTTGACATACTTTGGATTTAGACGCACCGCTTGCTCGAACTGAGCGGCAGCCTCCGGCAGCTCCCCCTCCTGCGCCAATTCGTCGCCGAGCCGGTAATAGGCTTCCCAGTATTCTGGCCGGAGACGGATGGCCTCGCGCAAACGCGCAAGTGAATCGAGGCGGCGCCCGAGTTTCCAGAGCACCTCACCGGAATAAAGGTAAACCCGAGGCTCATCCGGGCTCAGCTTGCGGGCGCGGTCGAGCTCTTCCAAGGCTTCCGCCCATGTGCCCTGACGGGCATAGACCGTGCCCAACTCCAGCCTGACTTCGCTTTGTGCCGGGCTCAGCTTCGCAGCTTTTTTGAATGCCTCAAGAGCTTCGGCGAGGCGACCCTCTTCCTTGAGGTCAAGGCCCAGCCGGAAATAAGGGAAGTAACCATGCGGAAGAAGCTGGCAAACCTTCTCACGTTCGCCGGCGGCCCGCGGGTCGTGCGTGGCCTCGAGATACTCGGCGAAATTCTCATGCAGCCTGTAGTCTCCCGGCGTGGCCGCCAGAGCGTCTTCGTAAATCCGGACGGGTTTTGCCGGCGCCGTGGACTCCATCCTGGTCCGGCATTCGCTGACTTCATGGGTTATGCCTGCGAGCTGGCGGTCGTGATCAAGTTGATCTCTGAAGGGCGGCTCCTTTATTCGCCGGCCAACCTCCTCCCAAGCCGAAACGCGGTTCCAATCGGTAAGCCCGATGAGTTCTTCACATCTCTCTTGCGACGGCCAGGCGGGTCTCGCCGAAGACCTGAGCTTGGCGGCGAGGAGCTTCTCAATTTCGCCGGCCCAGGCCCGAGCCAACAGATAATTGCCCGTGAAATTGAAATGCACATGCTCGAAGAATGCTTCGCCACCGCAGATGCCGTCGGGGGCAGCCGGCGCCAGCGCGGCGGCTGCGTCACACAGTACGAGGTTTGGACCGGCGAATCTCCGCCCGGCGGCACTGAGTTCATCGTTGATATGGGAATCGGCGCGGAATGGTAACGCGTCGCTATCCACTGCGAGTTGAAAATGTCGCTGAGCGGCCACGGAGTTGGTGAGCTGGAGAAGGCATTGGGCGAGGCGATACTGCATGTTTGCGGATTGCGGACAAAGTTCGGTGGCCTGCTCGTAGCTCTTGGCGGCTTTGGTAAAATCTCTACTCTCCCACGCCGCCGAAGCTTCCTGGCACAGTTTTTCGAACGCCGCGCCTTCGGCCGGAGGTAAATTCGTGCCTCGCCAGGAGGCAAAAGGCGGGCAGTCCTTAAGGTTGACGGCGACGGTATTGAGCACAATCTTGGCCCCCGCGTCGAGGCCGGTGCGCAACAGGTCTTGCAGGTTCTGAGTGAAACTCCGGTAAACGGCGCCCTTCCGAACATCATCTGGGTGGACTTGGTTTCCGAGGAACATCTCCATGCCACGCCATTCGGAAGGTGCTGAGGACCTTGACCGGAGCTTGTAACTCCAGGCGCTAAGGAGTTGGCCCAGCCTCGATTTTTGCAGCATAAGGCTCAGCCGGACCAGCCGCAGCGGGGGTGTTTGCGGTCCAAAAACGCTGGCGGCGCCGAACGGCCCAACCATCTCGTTATTGCCCATATAGACAATCCAGACATCACCTTGGTGCCTCGCGGATTCCCGGGCGATCGGCAGGATTACGTGGGAGTCGATCGCCGTCACACCCGTATTGATCACCTCGAATTTGTTCTCTGGAAAGCGTGCGCGCAGCAGCGCCTCAAGGTAACGGCCGGCCCCGAAGTTGGGTCGCGGATCGCCTTGCGCCGCCGATTCACCGAAGATGAAGATGCGAATGGCATCCGGGGCCTTCTGCGCCTCCATGAGCACCGGCGATGGCACTCGCGCCAGTGCAGCAGGAAAAAATCTCAAGCCGAATTGGTCATTTTCAACCCAGTAATCTCGGTCGCCAATCGTCGCTTTTTTGAAGAAATCCGTAGAGTAACCGTAGCCGCCCAGACGCAAGAGCAGTTCGACCCCAGCCAACAGCACCAAGGGAAGACCGATCCCGGCCATCAGCCGGAATGTCCATTTGCGGCGGGTCAAAGTGGAATTGACGTAGGCCTCACCTGGCTTGACCCCGGCACACGGGTTACCCGCCGAGGATTGGCCGTTACGCTTAGCGCTCTTCGGTTGCCGTCTCAATGACGGAGTGTAAAACGCGGAAGTCGCAGAGGTCAAAAGGAGTTTCATAGGCCGAGGGCGGTGAGCGCCCATCGTTCCGGCAGGGATATGGCGCTCGTTTGGAGGTCGTTACCGGCTGCGTGCCCATGGGCTTCGAAAGCGGCAGCAAGCTGCGCGCACTCCATACGCTTCGCGCGGTGCGGGACCGGCGAGTGCTCTTGCGCCCCGCAGTGGTGGAGGTTCGCGGAAAAGTTAGCGCCGACTCACGTCGGCGGCTACGGGGTGGTTCGGGCGCCCTTGGCTTTCGAAAGCGGCAGCAAGCTGCGCGCACTCCATACGCTTCGCGTGGTGCGGGCCGGGCGAGTGCTCTTGCGCTCCCGCGGTGGTCGAGGTTCGCGGAAAAGTTAGCGCCGACTCACGTCGGCGGCTAGGGGGTGGTTCGGGCGCCCTTGGCTTTCGAAAGCGGCAGCAAGCTGCGCGCACTCCATACGCTTCGCGCGGTGCGGGCCCAGCGAGAGGTCTTGCGCCCCCGCTGTGGTGGAGGTTCGCGAAAAAGTTAACGACGACTCGCGTCGGCGGCTAGGGGTGGTTCGGGCGCCCTTGGCTTCCGAAATAGTTACGGCGAAGGATTTTGCCCCACTCCCGGCCCTAAATAGGCTTTCCCAAAATCCTTGACGCCAAAGCCAGCAAATCTTATTCTGCGGTTTTGCTAGGCACGAAGCATGTTCGAGCAACTAAAAAGCCTGTTTTCCAACGACATTGGGATTGACCTCGGGACGGCCAACTCCCTCGTGTACGTTCGTGATCGGGGAATCGTTTTGCGCGAACCCTCCGTCGTGGCGATTCAGGCGGGCACAACCAACGTCCTCGCCGTGGGTGAAGAAGCCAAACGGATGCTGGGTCGCACGCCAGGAAATATCGTTGCCATTCGGCCGATGAAAGACGGTGTGATAGCCGATTTCGAGATCACCGAGGCGATGCTTCGTCATTTTATTCAGAAGGTCCATCATCGAAAACTCATTGCCCCCCGGGTGGTCGTCGCAGTCCCCTCGGGGATAACCGAAGTGGAAAAACGTGCAGTCAAAGATTCCGCTACGCACGCCGGAGCGCGGGAGGTGTATCTGATCGAGCAGCCGATGGCGTCGGCCATCGGGGTCGGATTGCCTGTGCATGAGCCGGCGGGCAACATGATCGTAGATATCGGCGGGGGGACGTGCGAGATCGCAATAATCTCCCTGGCGGGAATCGTCTTTAGCCGCAGCCTAAGGGTGGGCGGGGACGAATTTGACGAGACGGTGGTGGCCCACATGAAACGGGCCTACAACCTGATGATCGGCGAGCGCACGGCGGAAGAGATTAAAATCCGCATCGGCTCGGCGTTTCCACTCGAACAGGAACTAACCATGGAAGTGAAGGGCCGCGATTTGAGCGCGGGGTTGCCGAAAACCCTGACCATTCGCTCGGAAGAGATACGCGAAGCCCTGCAAGAACCGCTCTCGAGCATTTTGGAGTCCGTACGCATCACCCTGGAACGTTGCCCGCCCGAATTGTCTGCCGACTTGGTGGACCGAGGCATCGTCATGGCAGGCGGAGGGGCGCTGTTGCGCGGCATCGACCGGCTCGTCGCCGAGGAAACCGGGTTGCCGGTGCATATCGCCGACGACCCGTTGAGCGCAGTGGCCGAAGGCACCGGCCGAGTGTTGCAAGAACTCCAATTCCTCAAGCGGGTTTCTAGTAACTCCAAGTAGTTAGTTCCAACCGATCATCACTGCGGCAGGCGTGGCAGAGGGCTCAGGGAGCTGCTGACTGCCTACCGCAGTCTCAGCGCAGGCGAGCAGGTCACAGGCCGGCAAGCCGTTGTGTCCCGCGCGCTTGAGCCGCGAGAAAGTTTGCATTTTAGATGTTGAAACGGGCGCATTATATCGCGTTGGGGCTGATTGTGGTGTTGACGCTGACTATCCTAAATTTGCCGGGGCGGACCTCGGCCCGCCTCAAGCTGGGGCTGGGCAGCGTATTCCTGCCGCTATTCGGGCTGGCCGGCTCCGCCCACGACGTGGCCGGAGCGGCCGGCGGGCTGCTGGTTTCCCGGCGGGAGCTGCTCCGCCAAAATGAAGCCCTCCGCCATGAAAACCAGGAATTGCGGCTCCAGGCCATGCACGACGAGGCCGTCGAGCGGGAAAACGCGCGGCTCGGCCAACTGCTGGGGTGGGAACAACGACAAGCGCGCGCCCGGCTCAAGTTGGCCAGGGTAATCGCCCGCGAGCCTTCCAACTGGTGGCGCACCGTGCTGATCGATCTCGGGAGCCGCAACGGACTGACGAATAATCTGCCGGTGCTCAGTGCCGATGGTTTCCTGATCGGCCGCCTAGCCTCAGTCAGCCTCACCCGCTCACAGATAGTCTTGCTGGGAGACCCCAATTGCAAAGTGGGTGCGCGAGTGGACAACGACACGCGCGACACGGGCATCATCGGCGCCACCGGACCGTTGGACAGCGGCTTCGTCGAGATGAGTTACCTGTCGAAGAACGCCAACTTGAAACCTGGGCAGAACGTCAAAACCAGTGGCTACGGCGGTATTTTCCCGGTGGATATTCCGATTGGACGGGTGGTCGATTCGCAGACGGTCGAGTACGGCCTATACACGGTAGCCCGCGTGAAGCTGGGAGCGAACCTAAACGCGCTGGAAGAGGTGTGGGTGATGCTGCCATGAACTGGCTCAGGACAACTTTGATTCTATTGACTGCGTTTCTGGCCGTCTTCTGGGAAGCGGCTTTCAACGGCGTACGGCACCTGCTGGGGGCACAGATTGATTTGTTGCCTGCGCTCATGGTCTATGCGGGTTTGTGCGCGGATTTGGCGACGGTCACGCTGTTGGCCTCTTTGGGCGGGCTGTGGTTGGATTCTCTCTCGGCCAACCCGTTGGGGGTAAGCGTCTTCCCGCTATTCGCTTGCGGGCTGGTGATTTCTTTGAACCGCGATTTGATTTT